>Ga0308163_10000271_pt1 | contig 125079 bp, 111 predicted proteins | sample PhyTR1_FD_201037 | JGI IMG/M metagenome (GOLD analysis project Ga0308163, IMG submission 201037) | Phyllosphere microbial communities from UC Gill Tract Community Farm, Albany, California, United States - DLSLT.R1 | ecosystem: Host-associated > Plants > Phyllosphere > Unclassified | place...
GACGATGAGATCGGCGGACTGGCCGATCGACACGTGCCGAACCTCGGCCACCGCCTCGTAGAGATCGGTGTGCACGACGTTGCGCGAGATCGCCTCGAGCGTCGGCTTGCCGACGAATCGCAGGGCGTGCTCAGTTGCGACGACCTGCACGTCGTGGCCCGCCAGTACGAAAGCACGCACGACGCCCACGGCTTTGTACGCCGCGATGCCACCCGTGATTCCCACCACGATGCGCAGTCGCTTCTGCGGGTCTGTCACCTCAGTCCTGCCCTTTCGTCGTGCACAACTCTGCCGTTAACGAACGAATCCGCTCCCCGGTCGCTCGGGCGCTGGCCCGACGACAGCCCGGGGAACGGACTTGCATTCGCTGCTGCTATTCGGTGGCCGCGATCGGCTTGACCGTGAGCTTGTCCTCGTTGATCTCGTGCATGGCGACCGAGAGGGGCTTGTCGTCGATCGTCGAGTCGACCAGCGGTCCGACGTTGTCGAAGAGGCTTCCCTCGTGCAGGTCGGCGTAGTAGTCGTTGATCTGTCGCGCGCGCTTCGATGCGAAGATCACGAGCGCGTACTTGGATTCAACCTTCGAGAGCAGTTCGTCGATGGGGGGATCGATGATTCCCTGTGCCCTGTTGACCATGGTGATACTCCTTGATTGGCCTCGCCGGCCGGATTGAGAAAAGATCGTGCGGTGATCGTGCGGGGTTCACCGTGCACAAGTAGACAAGTCTACCTCGAATAAGCCGTTGATCTCTCGGATTGGCCGCTTATCACTTCATGAGCTCCACGACGTCGCGCGCGGCGGTCTCGACGTCGTTGTTGACGATGAGGTAGTCGAACTCGTTCTGAGCGGCCAGTTCGACCTCGGCCGTCGCCAGTCGACGCTCCTGTTCCTCGGCCGTCTCGGTGCCTCGGCCCGTGAGTCGGCGCACGAGTTCCGCCCAGCTCGGCGGCAGCAGGAACACCAGTCGGGCCTCAGGCATGGCCTCGCGCACCTGGCGCGCGCCCTGGATGTCGATCTCGAGCAGCACGCTCTTGCCCTCGGCCAGCGCCTTATCGATGGGGGCGCGCGGGGTGCCGTAGCGCGACGAGTTGTGCACGACGGCCCACTCGAGGAACTCGCCGGCCGCGATCATCCGGTCGAACTCGGCGTCGTCGACGAAGTAGTAGCTGACGCCGTCGATCTCCCCCGGTCTCGGAGCCCTGGTCGTGGCAGAGACCGAGAGCAGAACACCGGGCACGTTCTCTCGGATCCAGGTGGACACCGTTCCCTTGCCGACCGCTGTCGGGCCCGCCAGGACCACCAGGCGCGAGGCGTCCTCGTCGCCGCAGAAGGGCGCGCGCTTCTCGAGGTAGGCGCGCAGACGATCGCGTTGCAGCGCACCGAGCCCGCCTAGACGCTTGCTCGGCGAGATCGACAGTCGCTCGATGACCCGCTCGATTCGAACGCGACCGAGACCCGGGATGCCCTGGAGCAGTTCGGTGACGCGCATGCCGGCCTCGAGGCTGTCGGGATGCTTGGAGGCCCGGTCGAGCACGCCGGTCGCGCTGCGGCGCTGCTCCGCTACCGCTTTCTTGATGGCTGCGCGGGCACGCCGGGCCGCGATGGCAGCCCGGGATCCGGCCGCGCGATCGACGTCGGGAACGGTCATGACAGGGCTCCGGCTAGTTGGGCCGCCTGGTCGGCGAGCGTGTCTCTGAGGGCGGATGGCCCGGCAGCGAGTGCGGCTCTCGACGTGCTCACGACCGTGCCGGCCGAGAGCGGCCCGTAGATCGAGCGGATGTCGTCGAAGCGAGCTCCCTGGTGTCCGAACCCCGGGGCGAGCACGGGCATCAGCGGAGTCGCCTGGCCGAGCGACAGCGCGTCGACCCCGTAGTCGAGAAGATTCTTCGTCGCACCGAGCACGACTCCGATGCTACCGAGTTCGTGGCCCTCGCCGTCGTCCGTGGATGCGTGCGAACGGTTCCACGCGTCGATCTCGGCGGCGACGAGCCCGGCGACGCTGATCCCTGGTCGTTCTCCCCCGGTCACCGTCGCGGTCTGAAGCGTCTGCGATTCCGGGTTCGACGTCGCGGCGAGCACGAATGCGCCCTTGCCGTGACGCTCCGCCAGATCGAAGACTCCTGCCAGAGCCCCCGTTCCCGTGTACGCGGCCAGAGTCACGGCGTCGGCCTCGAGCGGAGAGCCCGGGGTGAGCCAGGCGTCGCCGTACGCGTCGACGCTCGACCCGATGTCGCCACGCTTCGCATCGGCGATCACGATCAGTCCGGCCGCGCGAGCGGCCGCGAGCACCTCTTCGAGAGCCGAGAATCCGGCCGAGCCGAACACCTCGAAGAAAGCGACCTGTGGCTTGACGATGCCGATCGTGCCGCTCGCGGCCTCGACCACCCTCAGCCCGAACTCGCGCAGGCCGGCCGCCGTGCGCGGCAGACCCCAGGCATCCAGAAGGAAACCGTGGGGATCTATGCCGACGCACAGCGGGCCGTACTGTTCGATGCCCGGGTGCAGGCGCTGACCGAACGTGCGGGTCACAGGCGCGCTGCCCTGGCGATCGCGTATTCCTGCAGGCTAGACACGTCGAAGCCCTCTCGGGTCGCCTCGAACGAGGCGACCGCCGCGCCCAGCTGGGCGATGGTCGTGAACAGAGGCTTGTCGGCCGCCACCGCCGCCGCTCGGATCTCGTATCCGTCGGCTCGTGCGCTCGACCCGCTGGGGGTGTTCACGACGATGTCGACCTCGTTGCGGTTGATGAGATCGACCACCGTCGGCTCGTCTTCGTCGCTCGAAGCACCCTCGCTGAACTTGCGCACGATGCGGGCCGTGATGCCGTTGCGGTTCAGGACCTCGGCGGTTCCGGCCGTGGCGAGGATGTCGAAGCCGAGCTCGAGCAGACGGAGAACCGGGAGCACGATGGCCCGCTTGTCTCGATCGGAGACGGAGACGAAGACCGTGCCGGAGGTCGGCAGGCCGCCGTAGGCGGCCTCCTGACTCTTGGCGAACGCGCGGGGGAAGTCGCGGTCGATTCCCATGACCTCGCCCGTCGAGCGCATCTCAGGGCCGAGCAGCGAGTCGACGATCAGCCCGTCTTTTGTGCGGAAGCGCTTGAACGGCAGCACGGCCTCCTTCACGGCGATCGGCGAATCCATAGGCACGATGGAGCCGTCGACGACGGGCAGCATGCCTTCGGCTCTCAGCTCAGCGATCGTCGATCCCACCATGATGCGCGAGGCGGCCTTGGCGAGCGGGATGCCCAACGCCTTGGCCACGAAGGGCACGGTGCGCGAGGCGCGTGGATTGGCCTCGAGAACGTAGAGGATGCCCTGGCCGATCGCGAACTGCACGTTGAGCAGGCCTCGTACGCCGATGCCCTCCGCAATGGAGAGCGTCGCGATGCGCACCCGGTCGATGACCTCGCGGCCGAGGGTGACCGGAGGAAGGGTGCAGCTCGAGTCGCCGGAGTGGATTCCCGCCTCCTCGATGTGCTCCATGATGCCGCCGACATAGAGCTCGTGTCCGTCGTAGAGCGCGTCGACGTCGATCTCGATCGCGTCGTCGAGGAATCGGTCGACGAGCAGCGGGTGGGCAGGATCGATGATGCCCTGACCGTCCATGCGCGAGAAGTAGTCCTCGAGCGAGGGCGAGTCGTAGACGATCTCCATGCCGCGGCCACCCAGCACATAAGACGGGCGCACGAGAACCGGGTATCCGATGTCTTCTGCGATCGTGACGGCGCCGGTGAAGTCGCTCGCCGTACCGTTCTTCGGGGCGAGGAGATTCGCGTCGTCGAGGATCTTCGAGAAGAGCCCGCGCTCTTCGGCGAGGTCGATTGCTTCGGGCGTGGTGCCGAGGATCGGGACGCCCGCCGCCTTCAGACCCTTGGCGAGCCCGAGGGCGGTCTGGCCGCCCAGCTGCACGACGACCCCGACGAGCTCGCCTGACTGGCTCTCGGCGTGGATGACCTCGAGCACGTCCTCGAGGGTGAGCGGTTCGAAGTACAGCCGGTCGCTCGTGTCGTAGTCGGTCGACACGGTCTCGGGGTTGCAGTTGATCATGATCGTCTCGAAGCCCGCGTCGCTCAGGGCGAACGAGGCGTGCACGCAGGAGTAGTCGAACTCGACTCCCTGGCCGATGCGGTTCGGGCCGGAACCCAGGATGACGACCTTGCGGCGGTCGGAGGGCTCGACCTCCGTCTCTAAGTCGTAGCTGGAGTAGTGATACGGCGTGAGTGCCGGGAACTCCCCCGCGCAGGTGTCGACGGTCTTGAACACGGGACGCACGCCGAGGATGTGGCGCACCTCGCGCACCTCCTTCTCGCCGAAGCCGCGGAGAGCGGCGATCTGCGCGTCGGAGAATCCGTGCTCCTTCGCGAGGAGGAACATGTTCGTGTCGGCGTTCTCGCTCGACGCGATGGCCTCCGCCACCTCGTTGATGAGCACGATCTGGTCGATGAACCAGGGGTCGATCTTCGTGGCCTCGAATGCCTCCTCCGCGGTGGCACCCGCGCGGAGCGCCTGCTGGACGGTCACGATGCGACCGTCGGTCGGCACGCTGGCCAGGGCCAGCAGCTCGTCCTTGGATGCGTCGAGCGGCTCCCAGTGGAACGACGAGCCGCGCTTCTCCAGTGACCGCAGAGCCTTCTGCAGCGCCTGCGTGTAGTTGCGGCCGATGGCCATCGCCTCGCCGACCGACTTCATGGTCGTGGTCAGCGTGGTGTCGGCAGCTGGGAACTTCTCGAAGGCGAACCGGGGAACCTTGACGACCACGTAGTCGAGGGTCGGCTCGAACGACGCCGGCGTCACCTTGGTGATGTCGTTGGGGATCTCGTCGAGGTGATAGCCGATCGCCAGTTTTGCGGCGATTTTGGCGATCGGGAAGCCGGTGGCCTTGGACGCCAGCGCGCTCGAGCGTGAGACGCGCGGGTTCATCTCGATGACGATGACCCGGCCGTTCGCGGGATCGATGGCGAACTGGATGTTGCAGCCACCCGTGTCGACGCCGACGGCCCTGATGATGTCGATGCCGATGTTGCGCATGTTCTGGTATTCGCGGTCGGTCAGGGTGAGTGCGGGCGCCACCGTGATCGAGTCGCCGGTGTGCACACCGACCGGGTCGACGTTCTCGATCGAGCACACCACGACCGTGTTGTCGGCCGTGTCGCGCATGAGCTCGAGCTCGTATTCCTTCCAGCCGAGGATCGACTCCTCGAGCAGCACCTCGGTGGTGGGGCTCTGGTGCAGACCGTCGCCGACGATGCGGCGGAGCTCTGCCTCGGTGTAGGCGAATCCGGAGCCCAGCCCACCCATGGTGAACGAGGGGCGCACGACCAGGGGGTACCCGAGGTCGAGTGCGAATTCCACGGCCTCCTCGACCGTGTGCGCGATGTGCGAGCGGGCGACGTCGGCACCGGCATCCAGAACGAGCTGCTTGAAGATCTGGCGATCCTCGCCCTTGTTGATCGCCTCGAACGAGGCGCCGATGAGTTCGACGTCGTACTTCTCGAGGATGCCGTGCTTGTGCAGATCGATGGCCGCGTTCAACGCGGTCTGGCCCCCGAGGGTCGGCAGAATGGCGTCGGGCTTCTCCTTGGCGATGATGGTCTCGATGACCTGCCAGGTGATGGGCTCGACGTAGGTCGCGTCGGCGAAGTCCGGGTCGGTCATGATCGTGGCCGGGTTCGAGTTCACGAGGATGACGCGCACGCCCTCCTCGCGGAGAACGCGGCACGCCTGGGTTCCGGAGTAGTCGAATTCGCATGCCTGGCCGATGACGATCGGTCCAGAGCCGATGACCAGGACACTCTTGATGTCTTCCCTGCGAGGCATTACTGGTTCTTCCCGTCGATGATGGAGTGGATCTCTGTCTGCGGCTCGCCCTTGTCGATGGCGAGCACCATGTCGCGGAAGCGATCGAACAGGTACATGGAGTCGTGCGGCCCTGCCGCGGCCTCCGGGTGGTACTGCACGCTGAACGCGTCGATGTCGAGGCAGCGGATGCCCTCCACCACGTTGTCGTTCAGGCTGAGGTGGCTGACCTCGACCCGGCCGAAGCCGGCCGGGCTGTCGACGACGCCCTCGCGCGGCGCATCCACGGCGAAGCCATGGTTCTGGCTGGTGATCTCGACCCGGCCCGTGGTCTTGTCGAGCACGGGCTGGTTGATGCCGCGGTGACCGAAGGGCAGCTTGTAGGTGCCGAAGCCGAGGGCGCGACCGAGGAGTTGGTTGCCGAAGCAGATGCCGAAGTACGGGATCTTCTCGGAGAGCACGTCGCGAAGCAGCTGCACGTGACGTTCGGATGCCTCCGGGTCGCCGGGGCCGTTCGAGTAGAACAGGGCGCTCGGCTTGAGGGCCACGACCTCCTCCGTCGTCACCGACTCGGGCAGGACGACGACGTCGAAGCCGCGCTGGGCGAGATAGCGGAGCGTCGAGGTCTTCACTCCGAGGTCGAGGACAGCGACACTTCCGACGCGCTCGCCGACAGCGTCGATCGTGTACTGCTCGGGGGTCGAGACCTCCTTCGAGAGGTTGCGACCCGCCATGGCCTCTGCATCGCGCACGATGGCGAGCTGCTCAGAGTCGCTGAGATCGAAGTCGTCTCCCGAGAAGATTCCGGCGCGCATGGCTCCGAGGGAGCGCAGGTGCCTGGTGATCGCGCGGGTGTCCACGCCGGAGATGCCGACGATTCCGCCGGAGACGAGATCGTCGTCGAGGCTGCGGGTCGCGCGGAAGTTCGAGACCATGCGCGAGGGGTCGCGCACGACGTATCCGGCCACCCAGATCTTCGCGGACTCGAGGTCCTCGTCGTTCGTGCCCGTGTTGCCGATGTGGGGTGCGGTCTGCAGAACGATCTGGCCGGCGTAGGAGGGATCGCTGAGCGTCTCCTGGTACCCGGTCATGCCGGTGGCGAAGACCGCCTCTCCCAGGGTGCGTCCGCGGGCGCCGTAAGCGCGACCTGCGTAGCGTTTGCCGTCTTCGAGTACGAGGACGGCGGGTTCTGTTGAGATCACGCGAGGGATCCTTCCTGGTCGGGGTTGGCAGGGCCCTGTGAGGGCGTAAGCACGGTGATCGCCTCGATGAGGCGGGAACTCTGTTCGGGATTCTCGATGCGGAAGAAGCTCTCGACATCGGCCGACGGGGTGGGAGATTCCGATTCGAGGATCCAGTCGAGGCGAACCAGGCCGCCCTCTTCCACGACCCGGTCGATGGTCCATGTCGACGTACCGACGGAGCGGATGCGATCGGCCGCGACGAAGACCTGCGGCTCGCCGGTCACGGCGATGAGGACGCCGGCGTCGAACACGGAGACGGCTGCGCGCCCCCGGAATCCGAGGCCGGGCAAGGTCACCCGGTCGAGGGGGGCGCCCGCGGTCGTGGTCGAGACGTAGAGACCGGTGACGGCGACGCGCAACTCGCCGAGCAGCTCGTCGGCGGGTACCGCCGCGGTCGACAGCGCGGATTGGCGACGACCGCGCGCTCGCCAACCGAGCACCATCAGGATCAGGAGCCCGATGACTCCGACGATGATGATCGAGCCGGGAAGGATCCTATCCACGGGCCACCCCTGCCGCCGTGGCCGCCGCGGCGACCTCTGATGCGCTCAGAACAGAGCCGTCGAGCACGGTCGGGTAGCCGCGGTGGAACGTGTGACGCACCGATCCGGGAAGGGTCATGCCGAGGTAGGGCGAGTTGTGGCTCTTACCCGCGAGTCTGTCGACCGAGAAGGTGCTCGACGACGCGGGATCGACGAGCACGAGGTTGGCGCTCGCGCCGATCTCGAACGAGTGGGTGTGACCCTCGAGTCTGCCGATCTGGGCCGGGGTCTGAGAGAGCACGCGAGCGACATCCGCCCAATCGAACAGGCCGGTGTCGACCATCGCGGCCTGCACGACCGAGAGAGCGGACTCGAGGCCCACCATGCCGAACGACGCGTGGTCCCACTCGCAGTCTTTGGACTCTTCGGGGTGCGGCGCGTGATCGGTCGCAACGATGTCGATGGTGCCGTCGACCAGCCCCTCGCGGAGCGCGCGCACGTCTTCGTCGCGGCGAAGCGGGGGGTTCACCTTGTAGCGCGCGTCGTAGCTGCGGATGAGCTCTTCGGTGAGCAGCAGGTGGTGCGGCGTGACCTCCGCTGTGACCTCGATGCCGCGGGCCTTCGCCCAGCGCACGACGTCGACCGAGCCTGCCGTCGACAGGTGGCAGATGTGCAACCGGGCTCCGACGTGCTCGGCGAGCAGAACGTCGCGGGCGATGATCGACTCCTCCGCGACGGCGGGCCAGCCCTTGAGGCCGAGTTCGCTCGAGAGAGCGCCCTCGTTCATCTGCGCGTTCTCGGTCAGTCGCGGATCCTGGGCGTGCTGCGCCACGACGCCGTCGAAGGTCTTCACATATTCGAGGGCGCGGCGCATCAGCAGTGAATCGTGCACGCACTTGCCGTCGTCGGAGAAGACCCGCACGCCGGCACGGGAGTTCGCCATCGCGCCGATCTCCGACAGGCGCTCGCCGCCGAGTCCCACGGTGACCGCGCCGATGGGGCGAACAGTGGCGTAGCCGGCCGCGTCGCCCAGGGCCTGTACCTGCTCCACGACACCGGCGGTGTCAGAGACGGGCATCGTGTTCGCCATGGCGAAGACGGCGGTGAAACCGCCCGCCGCTGCGGCCCTCGTTCCCGACAGCACCGTCTCGCTCTGTTCGAATCCGGGTTCGCGAAGGTGCGTGTGCAGATCGACGAGACCCGGAAGCGCGACCAGACCCGCGGCATCCAGAACACGCGCGCCGGCGGGCCCAGAAAGCCCTGCCCCGCGTTCGGCGATCACCCCGTCAGCGATCAGGAGATCGGTCGTGGTTCCGTCGGGCAGTGTCGCCCCCGTGATCAGGGTCGTTGTCATGATCTGGCCTCCCGGTCGCCGGACAGCAATGAATACAACACGGCCATGCGGATCGACACCCCGTTGGCCACCTGCTCGATGACGGTGGACTGCGCCGAGTCGGCTGCCCGAGACGAGATCTCGAGTCCACGGTTCATGGGGCCGGGGTGCATGACAATGCTATCGGGGCGCAGGGCCAGCAGGCGCTCATCGTCGAGGCCCCACTGGCGCGCGTACTCGCGGGTCGTGGGAAAGAATGCGGCGTTCATACGCTCCTGCTGGATGCGCAGCATCATCACCACGTCGGGGCGCACCTCGGCGAGGGCGGCATCGAGGTCGTACCGGATGTCCGCCGGCCACGTCGATGCACCGACGGGAACCAGAGTGGCCGGAGCGACGAAGGTGACGTGCGCTCCGAGGGTCTCGAGGAGCCAGAGGTTCGAGCGCGCTACCCGGGAGTGCAGAACGTCCCCGACGATCATGACGCTGACGCCGTCGAGGTCACGACCGCGAGCCGAGTCGCCGTGGATCCGCCGCCTCATGGTGAAGGCGTCGAGCAGTGCCTGGGTGGGATGTTCGTGGGTGCCGTCGCCCGCGTTGACCACTCCGGCATCGATCCAGCCGCTCTGCGCGAGCACCTGCGGGGCGCCCGAAGCGGAGTGCCGGATGACGACGCCGTCCGCCCCCATCGCTGCGAGGGTCTGGGCCGTGTCTTTCAGGCTCTCGCCCTTCGACACGCTCGATCCCTTGGCCGAGAAGTTGATGACATCGGCTGAGAGGCGCTTCGCCGCCACCTCGAATGAGGTGCGGGTTCGGGTCGAATCCTCGAAGAAGAGGTTGACGACCGTCTTGCCGCGCAGGGTGGGGAGCTTCTTGACCTCGCGGTTCTGCACCTCGCTCATGTCTTCCGCGATGTCGAGCAGCCCGATCGCGTCATGGCGGAGCAGATCTCGGGTGGAGAGGAGGTGCCTCATGCGCCGGCTCCCGTCGCGAGGTCGATGCTGACCTCTTCGCTGCCATCGATCTCCGAGAGACGCACGTTGATGCGCTCATCGGTGGAGCTGGGCAGGTTCTTGCCCACGAAGTCGGCTCTGATGGGCAGCTCTCGATGTCCCCGGTCGACGAGGACTGCGAGGCGAACCGCGCGTGGCCGGCCCAGGTCGCCGATGGCGTCGAGCGCGGCGCGGATGGTGCGTCCGGAGTAGAGGACGTCGTCGACGAGCACGACCGTCTTGCCGTCGATTCCGCCGGCGGGAACCCGGGTGCGCTGCGGCGCACGGGTCGGATGGTGTGCGAGGTCGTCGCGGTACATGGTCACATCGAGCGAACCCACGAGATCGACCGGCGCCGAGGCCTCGATCTGGCGGATCTGCGCACCGATCCTTTCGGCGAGGATCACTCCGCGCGTGGGGATGCCCAGGATCACGAGATCGTCCGCTCCCCGGTTGGACTCGAGGATCTCGTGCGAGATCCGAGTCAACGCTCGGGTTATGTCAGAGTTCTGCAGCACTATTCGAGCCACGAGCCTGACCTCCTTCCCCGCCTCACAGGACGGATGGTTAAAGGATGTCTGTTTCGCCGATGAGCCTATCAGTCGACGTGTGGTGCTCCGGGGTACTCTCCGTTGTCACGGGGAGCGCTCAGCCTTTGGACTGCTGCACGCGTCCCAGGATTCCGTTCAGGAAGCTGCCGGAGTCGTCGGTACTGAGCAGCTTGGCCGCGTCGACGGCCTCATTGATCGCCACGCCGTCGGGAACGTCGTCGTTGAAGAGGACCTCCCAGATGCCGATACGCAACAGCGCGCGGTCGATGATCGGCATGCGCGCGAGCGTCCAGCCCTGGGCGTAGGTCTCGATGAGTTCGTCGATCTCGTCGCCGTGGTCGACGACGCCGTCGATGATCTCGCGGGCGTACAGCCACGATGCCTCTCGGGCCGGTTCGCTCAGCGCACGGGTGGCCTCGGCGGCGAGGGCCTCGTTGATCGAGATCTGTCGGACGTCGGCGACGTAGAGCACGTCGAGGGCGCGCTTGCGAGCTTTGGTGCGTGCACTCATTGCGTAATCGCTTTCGCGGTCAGTCGTTCACGCGGCCGAGGTAGTCCCCCGTGCGCGTGTCGACCTTGACGCGGGTGCCCTGCTCGAGGAAGAGCGGAACCTGGATCTGGTAGCCGGTCTCGACCGTGGCGGGCTTGGTGCCACCCGTCGAGCGGTCGCCCTGCAGGCCAGGCTCGGTGTACGTGATCTCGAGCGTCACGCTCGCGGGCAGCTCGACATAGAGCGGAAGCCCCTCGTTGAGCGCGACCGTCACGGCCTGGTTCTCGAGCATGAAGTTGGCGGCGTCGCCGACGACAGCAGCGGTCACGGTCAGCTGGTCGTAGTCGGCCGTGTCCATGAAGACGAAGTCGTTGCCGTCTTTGTACAGGTACTGGAAGTCGCGACGGTCGACATTGGCCGTCTCGATCTTCGCTCCGGCGTTGAACGTCTTGTCGACGACCTTGCCGGTGAGGACGTTCTTCATCTTGGTGCGCACGAATGCGCCGCCCTTGCCAGGCTTGACGTGCTGGAAGTCGATGACTGCCCAGAGCTGGCCGTCGATCTTGAGGACGGCGCCGTTTCTGATGTCGCTGGTTGAAGCCATGGAAAAACTGTTCCGTTCGAGTGAAGAATTGTGCGGGCGCGAGAAATGGCCCTCAGTGAGTGTACCGTCTGGCGACTCTCGGCCTAGTTGAGGCCGATCACCGCCCGGAGTGCCAGCCTGTAGGAGTCGAATCCGAAGCCCGCGATGACGCCGGTGGCGACGCCGGAGATGACGCTCGTGTGCCGGAACGTCTCACGGGCGTGCGGATTCGAGATGTGCACCTCGACGAGAGGAATGCCCGCTTTGGTCACCATGGCTGCGGCATCGCGAAGTCCGTAGCTGTAGTGCGTGAAAGCGGCGGGGTTCAGGATCACCGGTGTCGACGAGTCGACCGCCTCGTGGAGCCAGCGGATCAGCTGGGCCTCGTCGTCGGTCTGACGCAGCTCGATGGTTGCACGATCTGCCGCGTCGGCGACGAGCAGGGTGCGGAGGGCATCGAGATCCTGTGATCCGTAGACGTCTGGCTCTCGGCTGCCGAGACGCGAGAGGTTTGGTCCGTTCAGCACGAGCACAGTGGTCATGACGCCTAACTCTAGCGAGGAGCAGACAGCCGTGCTTTCATCATGCGGAGCCCGTCGTCGTGCACGAGATAGATCGCGAAGACGTCGACGGCCTCGGCGTCGGCTGCGGAGTGCAGCCCGTCTGCCCACAGCTCGTCGAACCCGTGAGGCGTCTCGTCTCCGGGCCGCTCGAGGGCGAAGAGGATGCTGCCTCCCGGACCGTATTCGTCGAGAACCTGCCCCAGGCTGGACACGATCGAACGCAGCTCGTCTTCGCTCGGACTGACCGGAATGCCGTCGATCGGTATGACGATGGGCAGTTGCCGTCCGTTCGAGGCGAGGAGAAATGACCAGAGCTGGCGTCTGAGCGCGGGACCGAGCAGTGTGCAGAGGAGCTCGCGAGCGTCGGCGTCGGTGGAGATGATCGTGTCGGGACCGGGTGTCGAAGGGGAGGTTGTCATGCAGACACCTTCGCCTCTTTCAGACGGCGAGCTCTGAACTTGTCCCCAGGGCGGCAGTCTTCTCCTGCACAGTCTCGGTCAGGAGCCGATCTCCTGATACGCGGCGAAGAGAAGCGATGTTTCAGGACCGGCGAGAACCGATGGCTTGGCGAGGTCATCGAGGACGATGAAACGGAGCATGCCCGCGCGAGCCTTCTTGTCGCGCTGCATGGTCGCCAGCAGGGTCTGCCAGCGCCCGACCGGGTAGCTGACCGGCAGGGTCAATGAGGTGAGAATGCGCCGGTGACGCTCGACGACCTCGTCCGACAGCGCTCCGGTGAGTCGTCCCAGCTCTGCCGCGAAGACCATGCCGACCGAGATCGCGGCGCCGTGCCTCCACTGATAGCGCTCGGCGTGTTCGATCGCGTGCCCCAGGGTGTGACCGTAGTTGAGGATCTCGCGGAGACCCTGCTCCGTGAAGTCTTCGCCGACCACGCGCGCCTTCATAGCGATCGAGAGTTCGACCACTCGCCTGAACTCGGGGGTCGACGGGTCGGTGGCCCGGTCGACGTCGGCCTCGATGATGTCGAGGATCTCGGGCTCGGAGATGAAGCCGGCTTTCACAATCTCGGCGAAGCCGGCGAGGATCTCGTTTCGAGGAAGGGTGTCGAACGTGTCGAGGTCTCCGACCACGGCACTCGGCGCGTAGAACGTGCCGACGAGGTTCTTGCCCTCGGCCGTGTTGATGCCGTTCTTGCCGCCCACGGCTGCATCGACGAGACCGAGAACAGACGTCGGCACCTGCACGAGGCGAACGCCGCGAAGCCAGGTCGCCGCGACGAACCCGGCGAGGTCGGTGATCGCTCCCCCGCCGAAGCCGATGACGGCGTCGGATCTCGTGAAGTCCGACTGCCCCATGACCTGCCAGCAGAACGCGGCGACCTCCACGCGCTTCGCCTGTTCCGCATCCGGCACCTCGGCGAGAAGCACCTCGTAGCGGCCGAGCAGGCTCTCCCGCATCGCCGCCGCCTTCGCCGCCAACGTGGGAGCGTGAACGATCAGGACCTTCCGCACACCCTGGCCGAGGAACTCGGAGAGATCGCCGACGAGTCCTCGTCCGATCACGACGTCGTAGGGGTCCGTCCCGGAGACGGTGATCCGGGTCGCGGGGGTGCTCTCTGTCATTGTGTGTCTTTCTGAGATCGGTGTGCACGAGCCCACCGCGCGATGTCGGTCGCGATGACCTCCGTCGGGCGATGAGACGTGTCGATGGAGAAGTCGGCAAGCGACTCGTAGAGCTCGCGGCGCGAGTCGACGAGCGCCTGCCACGATTCGATCGAGGTGATGAGAGGGCGCTTGCCGTTGGCCAGTCGCGCCGCGACGGCGGAGGCGTCGACGGTCAGCAGCACGACCGGCAGCGACGCGATGTCGGCCTGCGTCCGCGGGTCGAGCACGGCTCCCCCGCCGAACGCGACGACACCCGTTCCCGAGAGCGCGCGCTCGACGGCGACGCGCTCCAGCGTTCTGAAGTGAGCCTCTCCGTGGGCGGCGAACAGCTCCGAGATGGCACCGTGCTGACGCACGATCTCCGTGTCGGTGTCGATGAACGGCACGCCCAGCGTGCGGGCGACCTTCTTGCCGATCCGGGACTTTCCCGCGGCAGGCGCACCGATCAGCACGAGGAGCATGAAGCCGGCCTAGTCGGTGCCGTCGGTGCCGGCGGATGCGAGACGGTCGGGGATGTGCGCGAGGTACGACTCGAGGTTGCGCTTGGTCTCGGGCACGGAATCGCCCCCGAACTTCTCGAGCACGGAGTTCGCCAGCACGAGCGCCACCATCGCCTCGGCGACGACACCGGCCGCGGGGACCGCGCACACGTCGGAACGCTGGTGGTGCGCGGCCGCAGCCTCGCCCGTGGCGACGTCGACCGTGCGGAGAGCATGGGGAATGGTCGCGATCGGCTTCATTCCGGCGCGGACACGCAGCACGGTACCGGTCGTCATTCCGCCCTCGGTGCCGCCGGCCTTGTCGCTGAGGCGCGTGATCCGGCCCTCCGACTGCACGAGTTCGTCGTGCGCGTCCGATCCTCGGCGCGTGGTGGTGAGGAACCCGTCGCCGACTTCGACGCCCTTGATCGCCTGGATGCCCATCAGAGCGGCAGCCAGCGCGGAGTCGAGGCGTCGGTCCCAGTGCACGTACGATCCGAGGCCGGGCGGCACTCCGTAGGCGAGCACCTCGACGACGCCACCGAGGGTGTCTCCGTCTTTGTGCGCTGCATCGACCTCCGCCACCATGAGGGCGCTGGTCGCCTCGTCGAAGCAGCGGAGAGGATCGGCGTCGAGCGTCGCGACATCGCGAGGCATGGGCAGAGGGCTGTCCTCGGGCACCCGCACCGGACCGATCGACAGCGTGTGACTCACCAGGGAGATGCCCAGTTGCGACAGGAAGCTTCTCGCCACGGCGCCGAGTGCCACCCGTGCCGCCGTCTCACGGGCGCTCGCGCGCTCGAGAACAGGTCGAGCCTCGTCGAAGCCGTACTTCTGCATACCCACCAGATCGGCGTGACCCGGTCGAGGGCGCGTGAGCGGTGCTCCCCGACCGCGACTGGCCTGATCGGCGTCGACGGGTTCGGGGCTCATCACCTCGACCCACTTCGGCCACTCGGTGTTGCCGATGCGGATGGCGACCGGGCTGCCGAGAGAGTAGCCGTGCCGCACACCGGCCGAAATCGTCAGCTCGTCTTGCTCGAACTTCATACGCGCGCCTCGGCCATAGCCCAGCTTGCGGCGCGCGAGGTCGGCGCGGATGTCGTCCATCAGCACGGGCACGCCGGCGGGCAGCCCTTCGATGGTGGCGATGAGTTCAGGGCCGTGCGATTCTCCGGCGGTGATCCAACGAAGCATATAAGGGCTGTTCCTTCAGGCGGCAGGATGGTCGACGGCGGCCGGTGACCGGCGGCCAGACGCGTCGGCGTGCGGACAGCCGACACTCGATCCTCCCACAGATCGGCTTCTGGCTTGGGCGGGGAGCTATCGCTCGAGCGGTGCGTCGAGACTGTCGACCGACGACTCCATCGCCGCCAGCACGGCCGACTCGTCGGGCAGAGGCAGCGCCGGGTCGGCGTTCACGAAGATGCGGATCTGCAGGAGGGCCTGATGGATCAGCATGCGCAGGCCCGACACGACCGTTCGATCAGAGGCGTTCCAGATGTCGCCGAGGGCGCTCGGCCAGGGGTGATAGGCGACATCGAGCAGATCTGATCGGGCGGCGATCGTGCTGTCGCCGAGCAGCACGGCGGGTTCCGCGGTTCCGGGAAGAGTCGAGATCACCAGCGAGGCGTCGACGATGTCGAGCGACGCGACGGTGAGCGGAAGAAGAGCGATCGACGTTCCCGCGGAGTGTGCGATCCGCGTGAGGTCTTCGGCCTTCTCCGGGTTGCGCGCGAGAACGCTCACGTGTTCTGCCCCGAGTTGAGCTGCTGCGACCACGGCCGATGCGGCGGTCGCCCCGGCACCCAGGATCGCCACCTGGCGGGCGTGGACGATCGACTTCTCGGCGAGGGCGCGCACGATGCCTCCGACGTCGGTGTTGAAGCCGTCGAGTCGGCGCTCTCCATCGACGTGCGTGAAGCGCACAGTGTTCGTCGAGCCGGTGAGCATACTCAGCTCGTCAGGGCCGTCGAGCATCGGCTGGATGCCGTGCTTGAGTGGCATCGTCAGCGACAGTCCGAGCCACTCGTCACGCCGGCCCGCCACAAACGTGGCCAGGTCGTCCTCCGTGACGTCGACCGCGTCGTAACGCCAGTCGAGACCGAGCGCTGCGTAGGCCGCCGTGTGCAGACGCGGCGACAGGGAATGCGCGATCGGCGAGCCGAGGACGGCCAGACGCCGGATCGGTGCTGCGGGCATCGTCGAGTCGGCCATGGTCGTCAGTGGTTCGCCTGATACTGCTTCACGGCTTCGTCGTGCTCCTCCTGAGTGACAGAGAAGACGGTCTCGCCCGTGTCGAGATTCACGGTGACGAAATACAGCCAAGCGCCCTCAGCGGGGTGCAGAGCCGCATCGATGGCGTCGTCGCCCGGATTGGAGATCGGACCGATGGGGAGACCCGGGTTGGCATAGGTGTTGTACGGGTTCGACGCGTCGTCGCGTTCGGCCTCTGTCGTGTCGACCTCGCCACCCCCGGCGCCATATCGAACCGTGGCATCCGACTGGAGGTTCATGCCTTCGGCGATGCGGTTCTGGAAGACCCGGGACACCTTGTACATGTCGTCCTTGCTGCCGGACTCGCTCTGAATGAGGCCGGCGAGCGTCAGTACCTGCAAGCGCTGATCGACGGGCACGCCCGCCGCATCGAGAGCCTGATAGGTGCGATCGACCATCGTCTTGAGCATCTCGGCCGCCGTCTGTCCGGGCTGGAACTCGTAGGTCGCCGGGAAGAGGAATCCTTCGATGCTCGGAGCCTCCGCGGGTACGCCGAGTGATGCGAAGTCCGCGCCCGCGGCCTTGAAGTCGTCGAACGGCATCCCTGTGACGTCGGCGAGCGACTGGTAGATGCCCGACGCCGTGGTGCCCTCGGGGATCGTCAGCGTGTAGTCGACCTTGTTCGCCGGATCGAGCAGTGCGGCGAGTGCGGCTTTCGAACTCATCTTCGTCGCCAGCTTGAACGTGCCGGTCTGGAAGACGGGCTGCGGGTTCTCTTTGAGCAGAAGCGAGTAGAAGGTGTCGGAGCTCTTCACGACGCCGGCCTCTTGCAGCTTGACCCCGATGGCGTCGCCGAACTCGCCGTCTGCGATCTTCACCATGACCTCGCCCGAGCCGTTGCCGCTGTAGTCGTCGCTGGATTTCGGGTTGAGCATCGCGGTGATCTGAGGCTCGAACGTCGAGTAGACGAAGGCGCCTCCTCCCACGATCAGACCGAGGATGACGACGGTCACGATCACGCCGGTGAGTGCGCGACGACGCCGCCGGGGCGGACGCGTCGAGTGCTGCACGGTTTCGTGCGTCTCGCGCCGCTCTCGTCGTGACTGCGGCTGGCCCGTTGGCTTCGACGTCGAAGCGGGCTCACGCAGGAACTCCGAGAACGGGTGGTCTTCTGGTGGCTGACGGTCAGTCACGGTAAATCCCCCTGTGGATCGGGTCCCAACTCGGATGCGGCGATTCCGGGCGGGTTTCCCGTGGACGCCTCCGAATCGAGGGCATGCTGCAAAAGTATAACCGCGGCGATCTGGTCGATCACGGGACGCGATCCTTTCACAGCACGGCCGGAGGTGTGCAGGGCGGCCTGCGCCGACACCGTCGTGAGCCTCTCATCGATCATTCGCACGGGCCTGCCCGTGGCAGAGGCTATTCGCCCCGCGAACGAGATCGCGTCGTCGGTCGACGGCGTCGTCCCTCCCGACAGAGACAGCGGCAGACCGACGACGACCTCGGAACAGTCGAGTTCGTCGCACAGTGCCGTCAAGCGATCGACGTCAGTCGTGCTGTCGCCGGTCGATCGTGCAACGGTCTCGAGCGGGGTCGCCAGCATGCCGTGGAAGTCGCTGCGCGCGACGCCGATGCGGGCTTTGCCCACGTCGACGCCGAGGCGCACGCCTGACCTCACCCGATCAGCCCAGAACCGTCTGCGACACCGCCGCGAGGGCACTGTCGATGGCGGCTACGTTCGTGCCGCCACCCTGGGCGAGGTCGTCTTTTCCGCCGCCTCCACCGCCGAGAACGGATGCGGCCTGCTTGGCGAGAACTCCGGCACGGTGCCCGAGCGCACGCGCCGCGTCGTTGGTCGCGACGATGACGACGGGCTTCTCGGAGACGATCGCTGCGAGAGCCACGACGGCGGGGGCAGATCCGAGCCGCTCGCGCACCCCCGTGACCAGGGCTCGCAGATCATCAGACGACGACAGGGCCCCGGCGTCGGACGCGACGAGTCGAAGCTCGCCCACGGTACGCGCGGCGTCGACCAGCGAGGGAACGCGCGCGCTGAGCGCGCTCGCCTCGTAGGCGGCGAGCTTCTTCTCAGCCGCCTTCAAATTCGCGACGAGGTCTTGGATGCGAGCGGGCACGTCTTCGCGCGGAGCTTTCAGTGTGGTCGCCAGCTGCGTCACGACGCTGCGCTCGGCGGCGAACTGGCGGAACGCCTCGATGCCGACGAGCGACTCGACTCGGCGGTTGGTCGAGCCGATCGACGATTCTCCGAGGATATTGATCATGCCGATCTCGGAGCTGTGCTGCACATGCGTGCCCGCGCAGAGCTCGCGTGACCAGGGTCCACCGATGTCGACGACGCGCACGACCTCGCCGTACTTCTCGCCGAACAGCGCCATGGCACCGAGCGCCTTGGCCTCGTCGAGGGGAAGCTCACGCGTGACGACCTCGAGGTCGCTGCGGATCGCGAGGTTCGAGATCTCTTCGATCTCAGAGCGCGTCTCGCTCGACAGAGGTTGGTTCCACGAGAAGTCGAGACGCAGGTAACCGGCCTTGTTGTACGAGCCGGACTGATGGGCCTGCGGGCCGAGGGTCTGACGCAGCGCCGCGTGCACGAGGTGCGTGCCCGAGTGCGCCTGGGTGGCGCCGCGACGCCACTCGGGGTCGACCACGGTCGTCGCCGCATCGTCGACCGACACCTGGCCGCTCGTGACGTGAACGCGGTGACTGATCAGGCCCTTGACGGGCTTCTGGACGTCGAGCACCTCGAGCTCGAAGCCGTCGCCCCGGATGAGGCCGGAGTCGGCCTCCTGGCCACCCGACTCGGCGTAGAGCGTCGTCTCGGCGAGGATGACCTCGAGGGTCTCACCGGCGACGGCGCTCGTCACAGACTGTCCGTCGATGATGAGTCCGAGGATCTTCGACTCGGTGACCAGCTCGTCGTAGCCGAGGAACGTGGTCTCGCCGATGGCCCTGAACTGGCTGTAGACACCCAGATCGGTGATGCCGAGTTTCTTGGCCTTCGAGTCGGCCTTGGCGCGCTGCTTCTGCTCGCTCATGAGCGACTCGAAGGCGACGCGGTCGACGGCGAGCCCGGCCTCCTCGGCCATCTCCATGGTGAGGTCGATCGGGAAGCCGTAGGTGTCGTGGAGCTGGAAGGCCGTGTCGCCTGCGAGTATCTTGGCACCCTTGTCTTTGGCCGAGTTCACGGCGAGGTCGAGAATATTGATGCCACCGCTGAGGGTGCGTAGGAACGACTCCTCTTCGGCGTACGCGGTCCGCGAGATGCGGTCGAAATCGGTCTCCACCTCGGGGTACGCGGCCTTCATGGCGTCGCGGGATGCCGGGAAGAGCTCCGGGAAGACCGCGGTGTCGACGCCGAGAAGACGCATGGAACGCACCGAGCGGCGCAGCAGGCGGCGGAGGATGTATCCCCTGCCCTCGTTCGACGGCATCACACCATCGGACATCAGCATCAACGCGCTGCGCACGTGGTCGGCGACCACGCGCATCCGGATGTCGTCTTCGTGGTCGGCGCCGTAGCGACGACCGGAGATCAGCGACGCCGTGTCGAGCACAGGGCGCACCTGGTCGATCTCGTAGAGGTTCTCGACACCCTGCTTGAGGAACGCGACGCGCTCGAGGCCCATGCCCGTGTCGATGTTGCGACTCGGCAGATCTCCGAGGATCTCGAAGTCGTTCTTGCCGGTTCCCTCTCCCCGCAGATACTGCATGAAGACGAGGTTCCAGATCTCGATGTAGCGGTCGTCGTCGGCCGCCGGTCCGCCCTCGCGACCGTAGGCGGGGCCGCGGTCGAAGAAGATCTCGGAGCAGGGGCCGGCCGGACCGGGCTGGCCGGTCGACCAGTAGTTCGAGTCCATGCCGAGACGCTGGATGCGCTCGTCGGGCAGGCCCGCCGTCTTCTTCCAGTACTCGATGGCCTCATCGTCGTCTTCGTAGACGGTGACCCAGAGGTCTTTCTCGTCGAAGCCGAGTCCGCCATCGGCCTCGGGCGTGACGAGCAGCTCCCAGGCGTAACGGATGGCCTGCTCTTTGAAGTAGTCGCCGAACGAGAAGTTGCCGTTCATCTGGAAGAACGTGCCGTGCCGGGTGGTCTTGCCGACCTCTTCGATGTCGAGCGTGCGAATGCACTTCTGCACGCTCGTCGCCCTCGGGTACGGGGCGGGGACCAGGCCCGTGAGATAAGGAATGAACGGCACCATGCCCGCGACAGTGAAGAGCAGAGTCGGGTCGTCACTGACGAGCGATGCGCTCGGAACGACCGTGTGTCCCTTGTCGGCGAAGAAGGTGAGCCAGCGTTGGCGGATATCGGCGGTGTTCATGGGGTCCGTTGCGTTCGGCGCGTCGTACTGCGAAGACCGCAGTCGACGACGCGAGGGGGAAAGGTGTTAGCGGCCAGTCGACGTGATCGCGTCGCCGGCGTCGGAGAGGACGGCGCGGAGCTCCGACTCCCGCTCGCGGTAGCCGTCGACGACGGACTCGGTGAACCCCTTGGTGCGCTTATCGAGATCGGAGAAGAATCTCTTGCCCTCAGCGGTCTGGTTGACCTGGTGGGCGACGACGAATCCGAGAGCGACTCCGAGTGCGAGCCACAGGATGTTCTTCAATGTTCTCTCCTCGAGACGCGTGGTGGGGGGGGCTGGGGGTGGAGTCAAGTTTAGTCGGCGCGCACGGCCAAGGCCGTTGCTCGCCTGGATACCTCGTCGTCGAGTCGCTGCCGCCACACGGCAGCGAGTGCGGTGTCGTCGGTCTCGTCGTCGAGAATGGTCAACCACGCCGACAGCTCTGCGTCGAGCCATTCGAATTGACGAACGGATGCCGCCAGCACGTCTCGAGGAGCGGCGTAGCTCTCCCACGACACGGCGATGCGATTCAACACCACGTAGATCCACACCTGGTCGAGCACGGCATCGTCGGGGTCGCCGCCCGCGCTCTCGGAGAGGACCGCCTCGAGGGCGCCGACGTCGTCTCGCAGGGCGGCAACTCGGGCGGCGGAGTCGAGGCGGGCGTCGCTGGAACCTGCTTTGCCGGCCGCGACGATACTGCAGGCTTCCTCGCCGTCGACGAGATCGCGACGCAGGCCTTGCAGAAGTTCTGGCAGTGTGAGGCGCAGCCCGTCCGGTATGTCGTAGCGGGTGACGGGATGCCGACCTCCCGGGTTGCCGAAGACCATGCCGACCTCCATGGGGGCGATCGTCGGTGCTGCCGCGTCGGTGAAAGGAGCATCGACGATCGTCGGTCGCTGGTCGGCCGCGGCCGGGGTGCCCTGAACTCCGACCCGTCCGAAGATGTAGTCGGCCTGGGGATTCACTCCCACGTCGGGGTCTGATGAGGCATCGGAGTATCGGATGTAGCGCACTGTCGAACGCACGATGAAGAACAGGCCGATGGCGAGCCCGATGGCGAGAACGATCAGAAGGAACTCCACCGAGCGACTACTTCGACCGACGTCGGCGCGAGGAGGCCTGCTTCGGTCCGCGGAAGCTCAGGATGCCCGCTCTCACGGCGGCACTGAACCCGGCGACTTTGATCAGGGGTCCGCCGACCGACGCAGCGAAGAGGGCCACCAGACTGGTGACGTTTCCTGTCACCTCGGCGACGTTCTTCGTGATCGTGTCAACACGGGCGATCTGCTTGTTCGCCTCCTGAATCGTCACGGTCGATTCCTCGAGGATCGGGGTGACGTTGTCGCTCAGCTCTTTGATCGCGGCACGCGTCTCGTCGAAGACGCCGCCCAGCTTGATGAGCGGCAGCGCGAGGAAGGCCACGAGGATCGCGAAGACTCCGGCCGCGATGAGTCCGGCGATATCTCCACCTGACATGGGTGAGCTCCTTAGCGGATGCCGGCCATGGGCATCCATTGCAATGAAAAAGGGGCGGGGCACCGAAATCTCGGTGTCCCGCCCCTCAGCGTACCCAATGGGCACGCGATGGATCAGCGTGCGGCGTAGTACTCGACGACGAGCTGCACTTCACAGGTCACGGGGACCTCGGCGCGCAGCGGACGACGGAGCAGGCGAGCCTGCAGCTTGTCGATCTCGACCTCGAGGTAACCCGGAACCTTGGGCAGCACGTCGAGGTGTCCACCTGCGGCGGCGACCTGGAACGGCTCGGTTCCCTCGCTCTTGGGCTTCACGTGGATGAGCTGTCCCGGCTTCACGCGGAAGGAGGGACGGTCGACGAGCTGGCCGTCGACGAGGATGTGACGGTGCACGACGAGCTGGCGAGCCTGAGCCGTGGTGCGGGCGAGGCCCGAGCGCACGACGAGGGCGTCGAGACGCATCTCGAGCAGCTCGACGAGGTTCTCACCGGTCAGGCCCTTGGCGCGACGTGCCTCTTCGAAGATGATCTTCAGCTGGGCTTCACGGATTCCGTACTGGGCGCGCAGACGCTGCTTCTCCCGCAGACGCACGGCGTAGTCGGAGTCAGTCTTGCGCTTGGTGCGGCCGTGCTCGCCCGGAGCGTAGGGACGCTTCTCGAGGTAGCGCGCGGCCTTCGGGGTCAGGGCGATGCCGAGGGCTCGCGAGAGGCGGGTCTTGCTGCGTGTACGTGACTTGGTAGACATGTACATCCTTTCAGTGAATCGTCGTGCTGGATGAGGTGCGAACAGAGTGTCTGCTCGCACAGAGGAATCACCGCTGTCAGAAACTCGACCCGTGAGGATCGGCCTCGTCTGCGGAGGAAAATGAGGGGATTGTGCCGAGATCGGTTCGGCTACGGAACACGACCATCTTCGCTGAATGGATTCGCAGCCGCACGAAAGCCACCCGGAATAGGCGTATCGACACTACCACAGTCGAGCATCGAGGCGCGGCAGTATGACGCGGCAGAGCAGCAGTTCTATTGCCCGCGGGTGATCTGCCGGATCTTCGCCAACCGAGCAGACACGTCTCGTTCGTTTCCGTGCTCTGTAGGCCGGTAGTACTCGGTGCGGCCGAGCTCGTCTGGCAGGTACTGCTGCGTGAGCACTCCCCTGTCGTCGTCGTGCGGGTATTTGTAGCCCTTGCCGTGGCCGAGCCTCTTGGCGCCCGGATAGTGGGCGTCACGCAGGTGCTTGGGCACGCGCCCGAACTTTCCCGCTCTGATGTCGCCGATGGCCTGGTCGATCGCCAGGTAGGAGGCGTTCGACTTGGGCGCGGTCGCCAGGTAGACGGTGGCCTCGGCCAGCGGGATGCGGCCCTCGGGCATGCCGATGAATTGAACGGCGTCGGCCGCCGCTACGGCCACGACCAGCGCCTGAGGATCTGCCATGCCGATGTCTTCGGAAGCGGAGACGATGAGTCTGCGGCAGATGAAGCGCGGGTCTTCTCCGGCTTCGATCATGCGGGCGAGATAGTGCACCGACGCATCGACGTCGGAGCCTCTGATCGACTTGATGAAGGCACTGATGACGTCGTAGTGCTCGTCTCCGTTGCGGTCGTAGCGCAGGAGGGCGCGGTCGACGGCCTGCGCGACGGTCTCTTCGGTGATGAGAGGAGCCTCGTCGGCTTCGTCGTCGTCGTCGTCCTCGTCGTCGGGGCTCGCGCTCGGCGGGGCCGACGCGAGAATCGACCCCGCAGAGGCCTCGAGAGCTGTGAGCGCGCGTCGCGCGTCTCCGGATGCGAGACGCACGATGGCAGAGCGGGCGTCGGGATCGAGACGGACGCGGCCGGCGAGACCCCGGGCATCCGACACGGCGCGATCGACGACGATGCCGAGATCGTCGTCGCTGAGCTGTTCGAGAGTGAGGAGCAGCGACCGGGAGAGCAGGGGCGAGATCACGGAGAACGACGGATTCTCTGTCGTGGCCGCGACCAGGATGACCCAGCCGTTCTCGACTCCCGGAAGGAGGGCGTCTTGTTGCGCCTTGGTGAAGCGGTGGATCTCGTCGAGGAACAGCACGGTCGACAGCCCGTAGAGGTCGCGGCTTCGGAAGGCCTCCTCCATGACCTGGCGCACGTCTTTCACTCCGGCGGTGACCGCGGAGAGCTCGACGAACTTGCGCCCGGAGCTGTGCGCGATGGCCTGAGCGAGCGTGGTCTTGCCCGTGCCCGGAGGCCCCCACAGGATGACCGAGACCGAGCCCTGGGTGCCCTCGGTGTCTGACGCGAGGTTCACGAGAGGCGACCCCGGGCGCAACAGGTGCCTTTGTCCGGCCACCTCATCGAGCGAGCGCGGGCGCATACGCACGGCGAGAGGAACCGATCCGCTGTGCAGACCGGGCTGAGAGGTGACCATCGAATAAGGCTACCGGCAGCATGCGACACCGGCCCCGAGAACGTCGGGTTGGGAAGGATGCCCTGTGGCCCGTAAAGTTCAGGAGGGATTCACGCGCGCGACGCGATCCCGTCGTACCCAACAAACGAGTGTTCGCCCGATCTGTCGGGTGATGGAGGATCCGTGGCACCGAGGAATCAGGACCGAGAGGCCCGCGCTGCGCGTCAGCGTCTGCGCGACTATCAGGCGCGGCAGACGATGCACGCCTCGAAGATCGCTCGACGCCGGCGTGACAATGTGGTCGCCGTGCTCGTGGCCATCCTGGTCATCGCTGTTGCCGTCGTCGTGCAGGTGTTCTATTTCTCGGGCGGCCCTGGAACGCCGACGCCGTCGCCCAGCTCGACCGCGGCATCCACCGACACGCCCGCGCCGACGTCGACGCCGAACTCGGCCGACGTGCCAGACCCCGCCGTGGCCGAAGGTCGTGCGTGGACGGGCGAGATGACGGTCAACGACATCCCGCTCGGAATCTCCCTCGACGGCGCAGCCGCTCCCCAGGGCGTGGCCAACTTCGTGACCCTGGCGCAGAAGGGCTTCTACAACGGCCTGACGTGCCACAGGCTCACCACGTCCCCCGGGTTCGGCGTGCTCCAGTGCGGGGATCCCAACGGCGACGGATCGGGTGGCCCCGGCTACAGCTTCGGCCCCATCGAGAACGCGCCCCAGGGAGACGTGTACCCGGCGGGCACCATCGCGATGGCACGCCAGGGCGGAAACGGCTCCAGCATGGGAAGCCAGTTCTTCATCGTGTACGAAGACACCACGATTCCGTCGGATGCCGCGGGCGGCTACACCGTGCTCGGAACGGTCACGAGTGGGCTCGATGCGCTCAAGGCCGGTGTCACCAGTGCCGGCACCGCGGACGGTTCGGCCGACGGCAAGCCTGCGATTCCCGTTACCATCGGCACTATCGCGGTTCAGTAACCACTTGCCCTCGTGCAATAGGGTTGAATAGCGCATTCCGAACAACGTCGACAGGGTGAATTTCGTGACCAGTAGTGCTGAGCATCCATTTGGACGCGTAGATGAGACCGGAACGGTCTATCTGCGCGAGGCGTCCGGCGAGCGTGTGATCGGGCAGTATCCCGATGGCACTGCCGAGGAGGCCCTCGGGTACTTCGAGCGCAAATACACCGATCTCGCCGGCCAGGTGACGTTGCTGGAGCAGCGCGCCAAGCGGGGCGCTTCTGCCGCCGACATCGGCAAGGCCGTCAAGGCACTGAGCGAGGCCGTCTCGAGCGCGAACGCGCTCGGCAACCTCGAGGCTCTCTCTACCCGTCTCGCCGCTCTCACAGAGACGCTCGGCGCACTGAACGAGCAGCAGTCGGCCGAGGCCAAGGCGCAGCTGGCCGAGGCCATCGAGTACCGCACTTCGATCGTCACCGAGATCGAGGCGCTGGCCGCCGAAGATCCCGCGAAGGCCCAGTGGAAGCAGGTGACGAGCACGCTCGACTCGCTCTTCGCCCGCTGGCAGAAGCACCAGCAGGAGGGCCCGCGCCTTCCCCGCGCCGAGGCCAACGAACTGTGGAAGCGATTCCGCGACGCGCGCACGATCATCGAACAGCACCGCAAGGCGTTCTTCTCCGAGCTCGACAACGCCCACCGCGACGCACGCACGAAGAAGCAGCAGCTCGTCGCAGCCGCCGAGGCTCTCACCGAGAAGGGTGCAGACGGCGTCAACGCCTACCGCGACCTCCTCGACGAGTGGAAGAAGGCCGGACGGGCCGGCAAGCGCTACGACGACTCGCTGTGGGAGAAATTCAAGGCCGCCGGCGACGTTGTCTACGGCGCTCGAAGCGAGATCATCGCGAAAGACGACGAGGAGTTCGCCGGCAACCTGCAGCTGAAGCTCGCCCTCCTGACCGAAGCGGAGCCGCTGCTGGCCGAGACCGACCGCACGCGCGCCAAAGAGGTCCTCACGGGCATCCAGCGCCGGTGGGACGAGATCGGCAAGGTGCCCCGCGATCAGGTCAAGCCCATCGAGGATCGCCTGCGCAAGGTCGAAGCCGCGGTGCGCAAGCTCGACGAAGACTTCTGGCAGCGCAACAACCCCGAGAAGAAGGCACGAGCAGAGGGCCTCGCCGGCCAGCTGCACGACGCCATCGAGAAGCTCGAGGGCGAGATCGCTGCGGCGACAGCCGCCGGAGATACCCGCAAGGCCAAAGAACTGCAGGAGTCCCTCGACGCGCGCAAGGTCTGGCTCGACGCGCTCGGTTAGCAGCCGCTGCTCGTTCCGAGTTCTCCACAGATCGGCCGCGAGGCCGAACGGCAGTCCGAGAAGACTTCACACTGGGCGTATGACGCGCCTCGAATCCGTCCTCACCGAAGACGACCTCCCCCTGAGCGAACTGTGGGCGGCGTGCCGCGACGGAGAACTCGTACCGTTGTCATCGTCGGCCTTCGTCTTCGCGGATGTGCCTCAGACTCCGGTCGTTCGAGCACTCGCCGTGCGACCGGTTCTGGCGCGCCGCAGCATCGTCGAACGCCACAGCGCTGCCTGGGTGCACGGCGCGGTGACGACGCCACCGCGACTGCACACGATCGCCGTGAGATACGCCAACAGGTCGAGTGCCTCTCGACATCTGGCCGTCGTCCGCGAGGTGGCGCTGAGGCCTGGCGACACGATGGCGATCGCCGGCATCGAGGTCACCACTCCCCTGCGAACGGCGATCGATCTGGCGCGCGATCGAGCGTTCGACGGCCCGAAAGACGGCCCGATCATCGCGAAGCTCCTCGAGTCGTCGGGCCTGCCCGAGTGTCGTGGCTACTTCGACGCCGCACGCAATCTGCCTCATAAGGCGCGTGCGCTTCAGCGCATCACCGACGCCCTTCTCTCAGCAGCACTGGCGCAGCGAGGCGATGCACCGCGCTGACGCCATCGTCGGCGATGCGGCTATCAGCCGTCGCTGACCCGGTACACGTCGTACACGGCATCGATGCGGCGCACCGCGTTGAGCACCCGGTCGAGGTGGGTGGTGTCGCCCATCTCGAAGACGAACCGGCTGATGGCCAGGCGGTCGCTCGAGGTGTTGACCGTGGCCGAGAGGATGTTGACGTGGTGTTCGGAGAGCACGCGGGTCACATCAGAGAGAAGCCCGGAGCGGTCGAGCGCCTCGACCTGGATCTGCACGAGGAACAGACTCTTCGACGACGGTGCCCACTCGACGTCGATCATCCGCTCAGGCTCATTGAGCAACGATGCGACGTTGTGGCAGTCGGCCTGGTGCACCGAGACTCCCGACCCGCGCGTGACGAAGCCGACGATCTTGTCGCCCGGCACCGGAGTGCAGCACTTCGCGAGCTTCACCAGGATGTCGGGGGCGCCCCTCACCAGCACGCCCGAGTCGCTGAGCTTGCTTCGACGACGACCGTGCACCACGACATCGAGGTCGGAGTCCTCGCTGATGGCCTCGTTCTGCAGTCCGGCAAGCACCTTCTCGATCACGGACTGCGTGGACACGTGGCCCTCGCCGATGGCCGCGTAGAGCCCCGACACGCTGTCGTACCTCATCTGAGAGGCGACCTCGGCGAACGAGTCCTGACTCATGAGTTTCTGCAGGGGAAGGTTCTGTTTGCGCATGGCGCGAGCGATGGCATCCTTGCCCTGCTCGATCGCCTCGTCCCGTCGCTCCTTGGTGAACCACTGTCGGATCTTGTTGCGGGCGCGAGGGCTCTGAACGAAGGCAAGCCAATCCTGGCTGGGACCGGAGTCGGGATTCTTCGAGGTGAAGACCTCGACGGAGTCGCCGCTGTTGAGGGTGGACTCGAGCGGCACCAGACGGCCGTTGACCTTCGCGCCCATCGTGCGGTGGCCCACCTCGGTGTGAACCGCATAGGCGAAGTCCACCGGAGTAGCGCCGGCGGGAAGGCCGATGACTTTTCCCTTGGGTGTGAAGACGTAGACCTCCTTCGCACCGATCTCGAATCGCAGCGAGTCGAGGAACTCCCCCGGGTCGACCGTCTCAGCCTGCCAGTCCGAGATGCGGGCGAGCCAGGCCATGTCGTTGTCGGCGGTCTGGTCGACCTGAGCGGTTCGTCCGCCGTTCACCCGCTCCTTGTACTTCCAGTGGGCCGCGACACCGTACTCGGCCTGGCGGTGCATCTCGTGAGTGCGGATCTGGATCTCGACCGCGCGCCCATCGGGACCGATGACCGTCGTGTGAAGCGACTGGTAGAGGTTGAACTTGGGCGTCGCGATGTAGTCCTTGAAGCGCCCGGGAATCGGATTCCAGCGGGCGTGGATCGAACCGAGAACGGCGTAGCAATCGCGGAGCGAGTTCACGAGAACCCGGATTCCGACGAGGTCGTAGATCTCGTCGAAGTCGCGGCCGCGCAGGATCATCTTCTGGTAGATCGAGTAGTACTGCTTGGGTCGACCGACGACCTTGCCCCGGATCTTCGAGCTCTTCAGATCGTCGTTGACCGAGTCGATGACCTGCTGCACGTACGCCTCGCGCTGAGGCGTGCGCTGGCGCACGAGGTTCTCGATCTCGACGTAGAGCTTGGGGTAGAGCACGGCGAAGCTCAGGTCTTCGAGTTCCCACTTGATCGTCTGGATTCCCAGACGATGCGCGAGGGGCGCGTAGATCTCGAGTGTCTCCTTCGCCTTGCGTTCCGCGGATGCCGCTGGCACGAATCCCCACGTGCGAGCGTTGTGCAGACGGTCGGCGAGCTTGATGATGAGAACCCGGATGTCTCGCGACATCGCGACGATCATCTTGCGCACGGTCTCGGCCTGGGCGCTGTCGCCGTACTTGACCTTGTCGAGCTTCGTCACACCGTCGACGAGCATCGCTACCTCGTCGCCGAAGTCGGCGCGCAACTGGTCGAGCGAGTACTCCGTGTCTTCGACCGTGTCGTGCAGAAGGGCTGCGGCGACGGTCTTCGAGCCGATTCCGAGCTCGGCGAGAATCTGCGCGACAGCCACAGGGTGCGTGATGTAGGGCTCGCCACTGCGCCGCTTCTGGCCGTCATGAGCGCGCTCGGCGACCGCGTACGCACGCTCGATGACCGTGAGGTCGGCCTTCGGGTGATTCAGCCGCACCGTGCGAATCAACGCATCGACAGCGCCCGTGGGCTGAGCTCGCGAGAAGATTCTCGGAACCAGACGGCGCAGGCTTGCATTCGACGTCGTTGTGCTGTCCGTCATAGTGGGGCCTCCACTGTCAATTATCCCCCGCGCCGGACAGTGCCGAGAACAACGCGGTTACGCCGTGGGCTGACCTTCCACCACGGCGTCCGACGGACGTCCGGCAGAGGATGCGCGTGCGCGCTCTGCGAGGGTGCGTTCGTTCTGCTTGGCGATCTTCGGCTCGCGCTCGCGCAGCTGAGCGTAGAGAGGCGCAGCCACGAAGATCGTGGAGTACGTTCCGACGAGGATTCCCACGAGAAGCGCGAGCGAGATGTCCCTCAGCGTGTCGGCGCCCAAAACGAAGGCTCCGATGAAGAGAATCGCCGCTACCGGCAGCGCCGCAACCACCGCCGTGTTGATGGAACGCACGAGCGTCTGGTTCACCGCGAGGTTCACGGCTTCGCCGAACGTCAGATGCGAGTCCTTGCCCAGGCGGGCGGTGTTCTCACGAACCTTGTCGAAGACCACGACGGTGTCGTAGAGCGAGTATCCGAGGATGGTGAGGAAGCCGATCACGGCCGCCGGCGTGATCTCGAACCCTGTCGCGGCGTACACTCCCGCCGTGAGGACGAGGTCGTGCAGAAGGGCGAGCATGGCCGCTGCGGACATCTTCCAGGTGCGGAAGTAGATGGCCATGGCGATGCCGGCGAGGATCAGGAATACGACCAGACCTCGAATCGCCTGACCCGTCACATCCGAGCCCCAGGACGCACCGATGAACGAAGCCGTGATCTCGGTCTCGGGAACCTTATAGGCCGTGGCGAGTGCCGTACGGACCTCGTTGGTCTCCTGGCCGGTCAGCTGGTCGGTCTGCACGCGGACGCCGGAGGCGCCGAGGGTCGAGACGCGGGCGACAGCCTTCGGAACGACGGAGGCGACGGCCTCTTCCGCGACGGACTGCGGGGTGTCGGCGACATCGCTGACGACGAACTGCGAACCGCCCCGGAATTCGATTCCGAAGTTGAAGCCGCCCTTCACCAGCGGGATGGCGACCGAAGCGACCATCAGGACGATGGCGATCGTGTACCAGATGCGCCGGTGCTTGATGAAGTCGAAGGAGCGCTTGCCTGTGTAGAGGTCGTTTCCGAACTGCGCGAAACTGGCCATCAGGAGTCCTTCCCATCTTTCGTGGTATCAGCGGGCTTCTCAGCGGTGAGCTGGGCTGCCTTGCGCTCGGCGATGGTCTGCCGAAGCGCGGCCTCGCGACCGGCGCCGGACTTCTTTGTGGCGATCGAGTCGACCGGCTTGCGGAACTCGGCGCGTCCGCGGTAGATCGCGCCGAGCGCTGTCGGGTCGAGGCCGGATGCCTTGTGCCCGCTCGAGAAGAACTTGGTCGCCGCGAGGAGACGAAGCACGGGGTGGGTGAAGAGGATCACGACGAGAACGTCGATGACGGTCGTGACACCGAGCGTGAGCGCGAACCCGCGAACGTTTCCGACCGCGAGCACGTAGAGCACCACGGCAGACAGGAGGTTGACCGCCTTGGCGGCGTAGATGGTGCGCTTGGCGCGGCGCCAACCGGCCTCGACCGCTGATGCCAGACCCTTGCCGTCTCGGAGCTCGTCTCTGATTCGTTCGAAGTAGACGATGAACGAGTCGGCCGTGAATCCGATCGCGACGATCAGACCCGCGACCCCGGCGAGCGACAGGCGGAAATCGATACGCCACGACATGAGGGCGATCACCAGATAGGTCATGGCGGCGGCGACGACGAGCGAGGCCACGGTGACGAGGCCGAGCGCGCGGTACTGGAAGAGCGAGTAGATGACCACCAGGATCAGACCGATCAGACCTGCGATGAGCCCGCTGAGGAGCTGCGACGATCCGAGGGTGGCCGAGACGGAGTCGTTGCTCTGCACCGTGAAGCCGATCGGCAGGGCGCCGAACTTCAGGTTGTCGGCGAGCGTCTTCGCGGAGTCCTGGGTGAAGGATCCGGAGATCTGGGGCCGGCCGTCGGTGATGACGGCGTTGGTGGTGGGCGCCGAGATGACCTTGCCGTCGAGCACGATGGCGAACTGGTTCTGGCTGCCCTGGAGTGCGTTCAGGCGGGTGGTGACGTCGGCGAACTTCGAGGTGCCCTCGTCGTTGAAGACGATGTTGACGACCCACTGGCCGGTCGAGGCTCCGGTCTGCGTCTGAGCGACACCGCTCGTCGCATCCGAGATCATTTCGCCCGTCACCTCGACGGGGCCGAGGATGTACTTGGCTTGACCGTTCTCATCACATGCGAGGAGTGGCTTGTCCGCGGGGGCCTGTCCGGCGTCTTTGGCTCCGTCTGAGTCGCAGCTGAAGTTGGTGAACTGGTCCTGAAGGGCCGGCGTGACCCAGTTGAGATCGCTTGCGTTCGTCGGCGCGACGGTCGGGGTGTCAGACAATCCCTCTGCGGGAGTCGCCGTCGGCGTGACAGCCGCGGTCGGGGCCGCGTCGGCGACGAGCACCGGACGGAATTCGAGCTTCGCCGACGATTCGATGCGGTTCAGCGTGTCCTGATCAGGGGTTCCCGGAATCGAGACGACGATGTTCTGTCCGCCCTGAGTGCTGATCTCGGCCTCGGAGACGCCCGAGGCGTCGACGCGCTGCCGGATGATCGACACGGCCTGCGACAGCTGCTCGGCGTTGACCTGCTGGCCGCTCTCGAGCTTCGGCGCGAGAATGATCTGCGTTCCGCCCTCGAGGTCGAGACCCAGCTTGAGACCCCAGCCCGCGCCGGGGGCGCTGAAGAGTACGCCACCGGCGATGGTTCCGGCGAGCACGGCCAGAATGACGACGAGCCAGATGAGCGTTCGCCACGCCTGCTTGACCGCGGAAAGAGTTGATGCCACCGGCGAACTCAGCTTTCTTTAGCGCACGCCCCAACCAGAGCGGCCGGGTGTGTGTTGTGCGCGAGGGGGTTGGAAAAGAGGGAGGTTACTCGTCGACTTTGTCGGTCTTCGACGTCGTTGAGCCCGAGCTGGTGGGCTTCGAGTCGGGAGTCGTCTCGACGGTCTCTTCGACACGCTCGCCGAAGGCGGGCTCGGTGGTCGCCGCGTCGGTGTCGGTGTCGTCGGTGGTGTCGTTGTCGTGGTCGTCGATGACCCGGGTGACGACCTGGCGGTGCACGGTGAGCACGGTGCCGGGCGACGTCTCGAGCAGAACCTTGTTGTCGTCCTCATCGATGTCGAGGATGGTTCCGAAGACGCCGAAGTTGGTCATGACGTCTGCGCCGACCTGCACCTTCTGCTGCAGCTCTGCAGCCTCGCGCTGGCGCTTACGGCTGTTGCGGAACATGAAGAACACGAGGATGGCCAGTACCGCCAGCATGCCAATGGTTAGGGGATCAAGAGCCATGAAAAAGTCGTGCCTTCCAGCAATGGGGGGTGATTGTCGGCTTCATACTAGTGACGCCGCCTGAGGGCGGGCCTATGGGCCACAGTGAATTATAGGTCATCGCCGAACAGGGAGTCCGACGAACGGTCGATTCCCATGTGCCGCCATCCCGCGGCAGTGGCCACCCGTCCACGCGGGGTCCGCGTGATCAGACCGACCCGAACGAGGAAGGGCTCGACGACGCTCTCGATCGTCTCGGCCTCCTCGCCGACCGACACGGCGAGGGTGCTGAGGCCCACGGGCCCCCCATTGAAGCGCGTGATCAGAATGTTCATGACCGCTCGGTCGAGTCGGTCGAGCCCCAGCACATCCACGTCATAGAGCTCGAGTGCGGCGTCGACGACCGACGTGCTCGCCCGACCACCGTGCACGAGCGCGTAGTCGCGCACGCGCCGCAGAAGGCGGTTGGCGATGCGCGGCGTTCCTCGTGATCGCTGGGCGATCTCGACGAGAGCAGCCTCGTCGATCGAGAGTTCGATGAGGGCTGCAGCGCGACGCAACACGTGCACCAGCTCGTCGGTCGAATAGAACTCGAGGTGCGCGGTGAAGCCGAAACGGTCGCGAAGCGGGTTCGGCAGCAGTCCCGATCGTGTGGTCGCACCGACGAGCGTGAACGGCGCCAGGTCCAACGGAATCGAGGTGGCGCCGGCACCCTTGCCGACCATGATGTCGATACGGAAGTCCTCCATGGCGAGGTACAGCATCTCTTCGGCCGTCCGCGCCATGCGGTGGATCTCGTCGACGAAGAGCACCTCGCCCGGTACCAGCGACGACAACACGGCCGCAAGATCGCCGGCGTGCTGAATGGCCGGGCCGCTCGTGAGCCTGAGCGGACGATCGCTCTCGTGCGCGACGATCATCGCGAGCGTCGTCTTGCCGAGGCCGGGTGGTCCCGCGAGCAGGATGTGATCGGGTGTGCGGTTCTGGATGGCGGCCGCCTCGATAAGGAGTTGCAGCTGGCCACGCACCCGGGCCTGACCGACGAACTCGGCGAGACTCCTGGGTCGGAGCGCACCCTCGAACGCGATCTCTCCTTCGGAGAGCGGTTCGGGGTTCACAATCGGGCTCGCGTCGCGAGGCGTCGTGGGGTCCGAGGGCGTCATCGCGAACCACCCGGGTTACGCGGGCCGAGTTCGGTGAGAGCAAGTCGAAGCAGGGCCTGCACCGACGTCGTCTCGTCGTCCGATGCGTGCAGAAGAACAGCGTCCAGACCGGCCTCGGCCGACCTCTCATTCCAGCCGAGCCCGACGAGCGCGGCCAGCACGTCGTCGCGCACGGTTCCCGTGATCTCCTTGGCCGGCGCCGGGGCCGCCGCGTAGATGGCGACCTTTCCGGCAAGCGAGAGCACGATGAGCTTGGCCGTCTTCGGACCGATTCCCGACACCTTGCGGAAGACGGCGTCGTCTTCTTGCGCGACGGCGATGGCGATCTGTGCGGGCGAGAGCTCGGCGAGCACGCCCATCGCCGACTTCGGTCCTACGCCCGTGACGCCGGTGAGAAGCGTGAAGAGATCGAGCGAGTCGTGGTCGACGAAGCCGAACAGCGACAGCGAGTCCTCGCGCACGATGAGGCTCGTGACGATGGATGCCTCGTGCCCCACCCTCAGAGACAGAGTGTGGGCCGGAGTCAGGGTCACGTCGAATCCCACTCCCCCGACCTCGATGACGGCGGACGAACCGCTCACGCGGAGGACAGTTCCTCGAAGGGCAGAAATCACCGTGTCAGCCTACGGGCACTGCCCGCCGCTTTCTCTGCGGCGCGCCACGCCTGCTGGGCGCGGGTCATGCCCGCTCCGGATGCCGCTCCCTCGGGCGCGTGGGCGCTGCGGGTCGCGGGCGAGCGCCACGCGTGGCAGATGGCGAGGGCCAGGGCGTCGGCGGCGTCGGCGGGTTTGGGAATCTCGGCGAGGCCGAGGATCTTGGCCACCATCGTGCCCACCTGCTTCTTCTCCGCCTGACCGTACCCGGTGATCGACGCCTTGACCTCTGTCGGGGTGTGCAGGCTCACGGGGATTCCGTGGCGAGCCGCCGCAAGAAGCGCGATGCCGCTGACCTGGGCCGTGCCCATGACAGTGCTCACGTTGTGCTGGGCGAAGACCCGCTCGATCGCGATGCTCTCTGGTCTGTGTTCGCCGATGAGTTCGTCGAGACCGAGCGCGATCCCCAGGAGGCGCTGATCGAGATCCATCGTGGGAGGCGTGCGCACCACAGTGACCGCAACGAGCGTCGCCACTCGATTCGCGGTCACATCGACGACGCCGACGCCGCAGCGTGTGAGCCCTGGATCGATTCCGAGAACACGCACGTCGGGGTGGGCCCTACTCCTCGTCGGTGTCGAGTTCGGCGCGGACCTCGTCGCTCAGATCGACATTGCTGTAGACGTTCTGCACGTCATCGCTGTCTTCGAGCGCATCGATGAGCTTGAAGACCTTGCGGGCTCCCTCGGCGTCGACATTGACTTTGAGCGATGCGACGAACTCGACGTCTGCCGAGTCGTACTCGATGCCCGCCGTCTGCAGCGCCTCGCGGTTGGCCACCAGCTCGCTGGGATCGGTGACGATCTCGTACTGGGCGCCGTGGTCGATGACCTCTTCAGCGCCGGCGTCGAGCACAGCGAGAAGCACGTCGTCTTCGGTCAGGGCATCGGCGTGGGGCACGGCGATGACGCCCTTCCGCGCGAAGTTGTACGCGACGCTTCCGGGGTCGGCCATCGCTCCGCCGTTGCGGCTCATGGCCGTGCGCACTTCTGCAGCTGCACGGTTGCGGTTCTCGGTGAGGCACTCGATCAGCAGTGCGACGCCGTTGGGGCCGTAACCCTCGTACATGATCGTCTGGTAGTCGACCGACTCGCCGGTGAGTCCCGCTCCGCGCTTGACCGCGCGGTTGATGTTGTCGATGGGCACCGACGTCTTCTTGGCCTTCTGGATGGCGTCGACGAGGGTGGGGTTGCCGTTGAGGTCAGCGCCGCCGATCTTGGCGGCGACCTCGATGTTCTTGATCAGCTTGGCGAACGACTTTGCTCGGCGCTGGTCTTTGACGGCTTTTTGGTGCTTGGTGGTCGCCCACTTGGAATGCCCGGACACTGTTTCTGCTCCCTGCGTGCTCTATTCGATCAACGTTCAGTCTAGTGAGCGGCGTGTCGCCCCCCTCGGAGAACCGCCGCTCATGACCGGTGTGCCGCCCTAGCGCGAGGCCCGGACCTTGTCGAGGAAGTACTCGTGGAATCGCACGTCTCCGGTGACCTCCGGGTGGAAGGCCGTGCCGAGGAGGTTCTGCGACTCGACGGCCACCACCCGAGCGTCGTCGAGTTGGGCGAGCACGGTGACCCCCTCGCCGACGGACTCGACGACGGGCGCTCGGATGAAGACGGCGTGCACGGGCGGATCTCCGAGCGCGGGTACCGAGAGATCCGTCTCGAATGAATCCAGTTGATTGCCGAAGGCGTTGCGCCTCACTGAAATGGAAAGCCCTCCGAGGGTCTGTTGACCCGCGATCGCGTCGAGCACGCCGTCGGCCAGCATGATCAGGCCGGCGCAGGTGCCGTAGACCGGCAGGCCACCCGAGATCGCCGCACGAAGCGGCTCAGCGAGTCCGAAAGCCCTCGACAACTTGTCCATGACACTCGATTCGCCGCCCGGGATGACCAGTCCATCGATGTCATCGATCTCCTCGGGGCGGCGTACCGGAACGGCATCCGCCCCGAGCGAGCTCAGGACGCGAAGGTGCTCGCGGAAGTCACCCTGGAGGGCGAGGACCCCGACCCGCGGGGCGGTGCCGTGACTACCAGCCACGCTCGGAGAGCCGGTGCGGCGCGGGCACATCGGCGACGTTGATGCCGACCATCGCCTCGCCGAGGCCTCGCGAGACCTCGGCGACGACGGTCGGGTCGTCGTAGAAGGTCGTCGCCTTGACGATCGCGGCCGCGCGCTCTGCCGGGTTGCCCGACTTGAAGACACCCGATCCGACGAAGACGCCGTCGGCACCGAGCTGCATCATCATCGCGGCGTCGGCGGGAGTCGCCACGCCGCCGGCGGTGAACAGCACGACCGGAAGCGTTCCTGTCTCGGCGATCTCGACGACGAGGTCGTAGGGAGCCTGCAGCTCTTTCGCGGCGACGTAGAGCTCGTCTTTCGACATCGACGACAGAGCGGCGATCTCGGACTTGATCTTGCGGATGTGCTTGGTGGCTTCGGAGACGTCGCCGGTTCCGGCTTCACCCTTGGAGCGGATCATCGCCGCACCCTCGTTGATGCGGCGCAGTGCTTCGCCGAGGTTCGTCGCTCCGCACACGAAGGGAACCTGGAACTTCCACTTGTCGATGTGGTTGACGTAGTCTGCGGGACTCAGCACTTCGGACTCGTCGATGTAGTCGACGCCGAGAACCTGGAGCACCTGCGCCTCGACGAAGTGTCCGATGCGCGCCTTGGCCATAACGGGGATGGAGACGGCGCCGATGATTCCGTCGATGAGGTCGGGGTCGCTCATGCGCGCGACGCCACCCTGCGATCGGATGTCGGCGGGAACGCGCTCGAGAGCCATGACGGCGACGGCGCCTGCTTCTTCGGCGATCTTCGCCTGCTCGGCGTTGACCACGTCCATGATCACGCCGCCCTTCAGCATCTCCGCGAGACCGCGCTTGACGCGGCTCGATCCATGCTCGGTACGGCCATTCTGTGAAGGTGTTTCTAGGGTGCTCATTGTGTCCTCTCGAACCCGATTCTACTCGGGGTGCTGGTGTCTAGGCTGACTCGGGCCAGGCGGCGGCGATCGACGCGCGTACGTCGCCGAGAAGCTGCGGAAGGGCTTTCGTCTTCGCGATGATCGGGAAGAAATTCGAATCCTGGGACCATCGAGGAACGACGTGCTGGTGAAGATGATCCGCGATTCCTGCGCCCGCGACCCTGCCCTGATTCATGCCGATGTTGAAGCCGTGGCACTGCGACGTCTCACGAACGACTCTCATCGCCGTCTGCGTGAGCGCGGCGATCTCCACGACCTCGGCCTCGGTCGCCTCGTCATAGAGAGAGACGTGGCGATAGGGACAGACGAGCAGGTGGCCGCTGTTGTAGGGGAAGAGATTCAGCAGCACGTACGCGTGCTCGCCTCGATGAACGATGAGAGCTTCTTCGTCGCTCAGCTGGGGCGCACGGCAGAACGGGCACGAGTCTTCTCCCGACACCGGGCCGTTCTCGATGTAGACCATCCGGTGCGGCGTCCACAGCCGCTGGTAGGCATCCGGAACCGCACCGAAATCGGCCGAGCTCTCGATCGGAACCTCGGGAAATTCTTGGTCTGCGGGAATCACGCCTGTCCCTGGCTGGTGACCTGCAGACGCGAGTCGATCGCCGCGCGGATGCGGGCGACGGCCTCGTCGATCGGCACGCCGTTCTCCTGCGTGCCGTCGCGGAAGCGGAAGCTCACGGAACCCTGAGCCCGGTCCTCTTCTCCCGCGATGAGCAGGAACGGGACCTTCTGCAGAGTGTGATTGCGGATCTTTTTCTGCATGCGGTCGGCCGACACGTCGAGCTCTGCCCGCACGCCCTGCTTCTTCAGGGTGGACACGACCTCTGCGAGGTAGTCCTCGTACTGTTCGGCGATAGGGATTCCCACGACCTGAACGGGTGCGAGCCAGACCGGGAAGGCGCCGGCGTAGTGCTCGGTGAGCACGCCGAAGAAGCGCTCGATCGATCCGAAGAGTGCGCGGTGGATCATCACCGGGCGCTTCTTGGTGCCATCCGACGCCGTGTACTCGAGTTCGAACCGCTCCGGGAGGTTGAAGTCCAGCTGGACCGTGGACATCTGCCAGGTGCGACCGATCGCATCACGAGCCTGCACCGAGATCTTGGGTCCGTAGAACGCGGCTCCCCCGGGATCGGGCACGAGCTCGAGTCCGGATTCGGCGGCGACCTCGGCGAGGGTCGATGTCGCCTCTTCCCAAACGTCGTCGTCGCCGACGTACTTCTCGGGGTCTTTGGTCGACAGTTCGAGGTAGAAGTCGGTCAGGCCGTAGTCACGAAGCAGCGCCAAAATGAAGTTGAGCGTCTTGGTGAGCTCTTCCTTCATGTTCTCGCGCGAGGTGAAGATGTGCGCGTCGTCCATGGTGAGGCCGCGCACCCGGGTAAGGCCGTGCACGACACCCGACTTCTCGTTGCGGTACACCGTGCCGAACTCGAAGAGGCGAAGAGGGAGATCCCGATACGAGCGGCCCGACGAGCGATACACGAGGATGTGCATGGGGCAGTTCATGGGCTTGAGGTAGTAATCGGCTCCCTGGCGAGTGATCTCGCCTTCCTCGTTGCGGCCCTCGTCGAGGTGCATCGGGGGGAACATGCCGTCGGCGTACCACCCGAGGTGGCCGGACTGCTCGAAGAGATGCGCCTTGGTGATGTGGGGTGTGTAGACGAAGTCGTAGCCCTCCTCCTCGTGCTTTCGACGGGAGTAGTCCTCCATCTCACGGCGGATGATGCCGCCCTTGGGATGGAAGACGGCGAGACCGGAACCGATCTCGTCGGGGAAGGAGAAAAGGTCGAGCTCGTTGCCCAGTTTGCGGTGGTCGCGCTTCGCGGCCTCCTCGAGGCGCGCCTGGTAGGCACGCAGCTCGTCCTTCGTCGGCCACGCCGTTCCGTAGATGCGCTGGAGCTGCTTGTTCTTCTCGGAGCCGCGCCAGTAGGCGGCGGCCAGCCGCGTGATCGAGAATCCGTTTCCGACCAGGCGTGTCGACGGCAGGTGGGGACCGCGGCACAGATCCTTCCACAGGGTCTCGCCGGTCTTGGGGTCGACGTTGTCGTAGATGGTGAGCTCGGCGCCGCCGACCTCGACCGACTCGTCTGCCGTCTCGTCCTCGGGGGCTCCCTTGAGCCCGATGAGTTCGAGCTTGTAGGGCTCGTCGGCCATCTCGGCCCTGGCCTCGTCTTCGGTGACGACGCGGCGGGTGAATCGCTGGCCCTGGCGGATGATCCGCTCCATGGCCTTCTCGATGGCCTTGATGTTCTCGGGAGTGAACGGCTCGGCGACATCGAAGTCGTAGTAGAAGCCGTCGGTGATGGGCGGGCCGATGCCCAGTTTCGCCTCGGGATTGATGGTCTGGACCGCCTGCGCGAGCACGTGCGCGGCAGAGTGGCGCAGGATATTGAGTCCGTCGGGGGAATCGATGGAGACGGGTTCGGTGTCGTCGCTCGCCTCGACCGTCGTGGCGAGGTCGCGCAGCTCACCGTTCACCCTCATGGCCACGATGGACCGGTCCGGAAAGAGTTCGAATCCGTCAACCACTTTTTGTCCCGCTCCTTGTTATGTCACCGACCTATCCACTGTAGTGCCGGGTACGAGCAGCTCGATCCCGAGGCGTTCGGCGTGCGGACGGCGCCGGATGCCCGGGAACGACAAAAGCCCCCGGTTTCCCGGGGGCTTCATGTTCTGTGGGCGATACTGGGATCGAACCAGTGACCTCTTCCGTGTCAGGGAAGCGCGCTACCGCTGCGCCAATCGCCCATTCGTTGTGTCTCGAGACGAGACCGGGTGAGTGAGACCCTTTGAGTGAGACCCTGTGAGTGGAGGTGGCGACGGGATTTGAACCCGTGTGGACGGCTTTGCAGGCCGCTGCCTCGCCTCTCGGCCACGCCACCATTCTTTGAGCTACACGTGGCACATGACTGTGCTTTGTGAATCTTCACACTCGAGCGGATGACGAGATTCGAACTCGCGACCCTAACCTTGGCAAGGTTATGCGCTACCACTGCGCCACATCCGCATTTGCTCGCTTTTCGGCGTGCGTTGAAGACTCTAGCCGAAACATCGCGGCATGACCAAACCGAGCACTCTTCTTGTTCATCTCAGGGGGGTACAAGACGCGCCTGACCCCGGAACGAGGCCGAACTCAGATGGCGAATGCAGCAGGACGCCCCGGGCGTGTCGGGGAGATTCTGGCCGCCGATGTGCAGAGCGCGCGTCGCGTCGGCTAAGATCGATCCGCGCTGCTTCGTGCGGCGTGTGACGGGCGATTGGCGCAGTTGGTAGCGCGCTTCGTTCACACCGAAGAGGTCATCGGTTCGAGTCCGGTATCGCCCACCCGTCGCAGAGCCCCGATCAATCGCGAGATTGCTCGGGGCTTTTCTCGTCTCTCGAGCCTGTTGTACGCAGCACGCCCCACACGATGAGGCCTTGCCCCGCGAGGTACAGGGTCATGATGATCAGATCCTGCTGCACCAGGTCGAAGCCCGGCAGAAAGATGCGGCACGCGAGAAGGCTGTCGGAGCAGACGAACAGCAGAGCGCCGATGGCCGTCAGCCTGTTCGTCGCCAGGGCCAGAGCGCCGGATGCTCCGAGCACGAGCCCGTAGGCCGCCACCGGTATGAGCATGCTGCCCAGTGTGGGGGCCAGCAGCAGCACGAAGGCCAGCCACCACACGAGGTAGAGACCCGCCCAGAGGGGTATCCGCCGGCGTCTGAAGAAGGCGGCGAACGCGACGAGGTACAGCAGATGGGCGGCGAAGAACCCCGCAAGTCCCGACAGGAATCCGATGTCGCCCGGTGAGGCCAGCAGCACATCGCCCAACCACGAGAACACCAAGGCTGCGACGATCAGCACGGTGCCGACTCCACCACGCATCCGTGTCGCAACCAGAACGACGGCCAGCAACGCGGGCATCAGAAGAGGCTTCGTCCAACCGGCCAGCTCCGGCAGTGCGGCTCCCAAAGCGACGAGATGCACGACGGCCAGGATGAGGAAGGGAACGAGCGCCCAGCGGCGGCTCGTGGTGCTCTCCGATGCTCGAGTGTCGCCCATGCATCTCACTGTGGCACGGGGCGAGCCCCAGCCGGAGCATCCGGGGAATGTCTGGCCCGGCGGACCGGTTGCCCAAGCGGATACATTTGCATAGAAGCCGCAGAGAACGAGGAGATCGACATGACCAAGCAACTCGAGTTCGGACTGGACACCTTCGGAGATGTCACGGCGGATTCCGACGGCACGCCTCGCAGCTATGCCCAGGTCATCCGCGACGTCATCGCCGAGGGTGTGCTTGCCGACCAGGTCGGCGTCGACTTCATCGGCCTCGGCGAGCACCACCGCGACGACTTCGCGATCTCCGCGCCGGATGTCGCCCTCGCCGCCATCGCCGGCCAGACGTCGCGCATCCGACTCGGTTCTGCGGTGACCGTTCTGAGCTCCGACGACCCCGTGCGGGTGTTCCAGCGCTTCTCTACGCTCGATGCGGCATCCAACGGTCGTGCCGAGGTCATCCTCGGGCGCGGCTCCTTCACAGAGTCCTTCCCCCTCTTCGGATACGAGCTCAGTCAATACGAGGAGCTCTTCGAGGAGAAGCTCGACATCTTCACGCGCCTTCTGACAGAGAAGCCCGTGACCTGGCAGGGAAGCACCCGCCCGGCACTCGTCGACCAGCGCGTGTTCCCGACCACGGAATCCGGAAAGCTGAAGACGTGGATCGGAGTCGGAGGAAGCCCTGAGTCCGTCGTTCGTGCCGCGCGGTACGGACTCCCCCTCATGCTCGCCATCATCGGCGGAGATCCCGTGCGGTTCGCGCCCTACGCCGACCTGTACCGCCGCGCGCTCGCCCAGCTCGAGAGCCCCGAGCTGCCCATCGGAGTGCACTCCCCCGGTTATGTGGCGGCGACAGATGAGCAGGCCCGCGAGGAGTTCTGGCCCGAATACAAGAAGATGCGCGACCGTATCGGTGCCGACCGCGGCTGGCCGCCCATGGCGCGCTCGGAGTTCGACCGCGAAGCCGGCCCGCACGGCTCGCTGTATGTGGGCTCGCCGGAGACCGTCGCGCAGAAGATCGCGTCGACCGTCCGCGCGATCGACGCGACCCGCTTCGACCTCAAGTACAGCGCGGGTCCCCTGTCGCACGACCTGCTCATGACCTGCATCGAACTGTACGGAACCGTGGTCATCCCGCGCGTCCGCGAGTTGCTCGCCGAATGACCGCGGTCGACACGAGCGGAGTCGGTTTCCGATCGCAACGAGGCCCGGTTCTCATCGCCCTGATGGTGACAACCGGGCTCGTGGCGATCGACGCGACCATCCTTGCCACAGCAGTTCCCTCGATCGTCGACGATCTGGGCGGCTTCGCGCAGTTTCCGTGGCTGTTCTCGATCTATCTGCTCGCGCAGGCCGTATCGGTGCCCCTCTACGCGAAGCTCTCCGACACGGTCGGCCGAAAACCGATCATCCTCATCGGTGTCGGACTCTTCCTGATCGGATCGATCCTCTGTGGATTCGCGTGGAGCCTGCCCGCGCTGATCGCGTTCCGCGCGGTGCAGGGGCTGGGCGCCGGCGCCGTGCAGCCGATGGCGATCACGATCGCGGGCGATATCTACACGGTGGCCGAGCGGGCCAAGGTGCAGGGCTATCTCGCGAGCGTCTGGGCCATTAGTTCCGTCGCCGGTCCCACCCTCGGCGGGGTGTTCTCCGAGTTCGTCTCATGGCGGTGGATCTTCTTCATCAACGTGCCACTGTGCCTCGTCGCCGGCTGGATGCTCGTGACCCGGTTCCACGAGAAGATCGACAAACGCACGCACCGGCTCGACATCGCCGGAGCCGTTCTCCTCACCTCAGGGCTCAGCCTCGTCATCCTCGCCGTGCTCGAGGGTGGACAGGCCTGGGCCTGGGACTCGGTTCCGAGCATCGCGGCCTTCGCGATCGGCGGTGTGCTGCTCGCGGTCTTCGTCTTGGTAGAGCGGCGAGCAGCTGAACCGATCCTCCCCCTCTGGGTCTTCTCGCGTCGACTGCTCATCACGACGACGCTCATCTCGCTGGGCGTCGGGGCGATCCTCATCGGCCTGACCTCGTACGTTCCGACCTTCCTGGAGGGCGTCGCGGGCGCATCCCCATTGATAGCGGGCTTGGCACTCGCCGCGCTCACCATCGGCTGGCCCATCTCGGCATCGCTGTCCGGCCGGCTCTACCTGCGACTGGGGTTCCGCACCACCGTGCTCATCGGCACGGGCCTCGCCGTTCTCGGCGCGGTCCTTCTGATCGTCGTCTACACGAACGCGAACATCGTGCTCGTCGCGATCAGTTGCTTCCTGGTGGGACTCGGCCTCGGTCTGGTGGCGACACCGAGTCTCATCGCCGCCCAGTCGAGTGTGCCGTGGAACGAGCGCGGTGTCGTCACCGGCACGAACCTGTTCTCCCGCTCGATCGGCAGCGCGGTCGGCGTCGCCGTATTCGGGGCGATAGCGAACGGCATCTTCGGCGCGAGCGCGAAGGGCGAGACCGATCCGTCGGTTCTCATCAACGCGTCGGGAGCGGTCTTCGCGGCGGTTCTCGTGTGCGCCGCGTTCACCGGACTCGCAGCGCTGGCGATGCCTCAGGCACGGGTCGAGGATGTCGAGCACGTGGAGTCGACGACCTGACCGCCTCCGCTACGAGCGCAGGCCCTTCAGCGCCGACGATACGGCGGCGAACTGGGTGCGGCTGACCGAGCTGGCCTCTCGTCGCATCCCCGACTCGAAGACGCGGAAGACCCGGTCGAGACGCACCCAGCTCGGACGGCCCTGAGAGTCCCACGGCCCCGGTCCGACGAAGACGAAATGCTGAGCGTCGCGATCGTGCGGCTTGCTCGTGAGTTGCAGGGCGAGCACCGAACGCGAGGAGTCACGCGCCACGATCAACACAGGTCGATCCTTGCCCCGCCCGTCGTTCTCTTCGTACGGCACCCACGTCCAGACGACCTCTCCCGGATCCGGCTTACCGTCGACCCGCGGCTCGAACGCCAGACGGCGTCGTCCCAGGGCTCCGACTGCGACTTCGATCGTCGCCTCTGATCCCGACCGGCCCGGAGACAGCGCTACGGTGCGACTCCGAGAGGAATCGGACCTCTCCGGCTCGCGTGTTCCGAACGCCGAGAAAAGCCTCGTCACGATCGTCGTCAATGCCCGAAGTCTCATGACGGCGAGCGTACCGGGTCGTCAATCCCCACCCGTTCAGGAGGGGCGGTTGCTAGACAGGGCGAATGACGATTCGCGCTGACGGCACTGTTCCCCTCCGCTCCTACGGTGTTATCGGCGACGGGAGGACGATCGCGCTGATCGCCGAAGACGGGGGCGTGGACTGGCTGCCGATGCCGAGCATGGACGCGACGCCCGTCTTCGGCCGCCTGCTCGACGCAGGGAGCGGGGGTGCCATCGACCTGATGCCGGTCGAGGAGTTCACCGTGTCTCGTCGCTACGTCGACGGCACGAACGTGCTCGAGACCACCTTCACGACGAGTTCGGGAGAGGCCGTTCTCACCGACGCCCTCGTCACCGGCATCGCAGGGCGGCTCCCCTGGACCGAACTCGCGCGACGGGTCGACGGCACCCGGGGCCGGGTGCGGTTCCGCTGGCGGGTCGCGCCCGGAACCTGCCTGTCGACCGCGTCTCCCTGGAAGCAGGACACCACTCACGGACCAGTTATCCGGGTGGACGGGGTGACCATCGCCGTGCGAGGGCTCGAGCACGGTCCGCGAGGCGGGGGCGATGCGGCGTTCGCCGGGTCGTTCACGACCGAGAAGGGATCGCGCCATGTCGTCACCGTGGTCGGAACGTCGAACGAGCCCCTGCACCTCCCCGTCGCCGCCAATGTCGACCGCGGCATCGACCGCACGATCGAGAACTGGCAGTTCTGGTCACGCGAATTCAGCTACGACGGGCCGTGGTCGGTCGACGTGCATCGCAGCGCTCTGGCTCTGAAGCTGCTGATCTTCAGTCCGACCGGAGCGATCGCGGCCGCCGGAACGACATCTCTACCCGAGAACCCTCGAGGCGGCAAGAACTGGGACTACAGGTTCGCGTGGGTTCGCGATGTCGCGTACACGCTGCACGCCCTCATTCGGTTCGGGCTTCGTGAGGAGACGCACGCCGCTGTCGCCTGGCTACTCACCACGATCAGGCAGAACGGGCCGGAGCTGCACATCTTCTACCGGCTCGACGGCTCCCTGCCCTCCGGTGTCACGATGCAGGAAGCGCCGGGCTGGAACGGGGCGGGTCCTGTCGTGACGGGCAACCCCGCGAGCGGGCAGCTGCAGCTCGGGGTCTACGGCGATCTGTTCGACGTCATGCGACTCTATGTCTCGGCGGGCAACGTTCTGGATGCGGAGACCGGCCGGCTGCTCGCCTCCGTCGCCGACCGCGCCTGCGACGCCTGGCGGCAGAGAGACGCCGGCATGTGGGAGCTGGAGGATGTGCAGCACTACACCTCGGCCAAGATGGGCTGCTGGCAAGCCCTGGATGCCGCGGTCGAGCTGTGCGAGAAGGGCCAGATCCCCGGCGACTCGGCCCGGTGGATCGCGGAGCGCGAACACCTCCGCGAGTGGATCGAGGAGAACTGCTGGTCTGAAGAGAAGCAGAGCTACGTGGCGTACCCGGGCTCCGACGAGCTCGACACCTCGGTGCTCCTTCACGCCTCGAGCGGTTTCGACAGAGGCGATCGGATGTCGAAGAGCATCGATGCCATGCGCGACGAGTTGGGCCGGGGGCCGCTGCTGTACCGCTACTCGGGAGCGGACTCCGAAGAGGGGGCCTTCGTAGCGTGCTCGTTCTGGATGGCTCAAGCACTCGCCTGCGTCGGAAGAATCGACGAGTCTGTTGCCTTGATGGACGCCATGATCGACCTCTCGAACGATGTCGGCATCTACTCCGAGATGATCGATCCAGACGACCTCGCCTATCTCGGCAACCTTCCACAGGCTCTCAGCCACTTGGCGTTGGTCAATGCGGCCATCACGATCGAGGAGATCACGGGCCGGCAGTAGATCTGCCGCATCCCATCACGACTTCTGATCCCGCGCAACCCGACCCCCCGCGAGGGTCGGTCTGCCTATCGTGGAGCATATGGATCTACGAATCTCAGGCAAGAAGGCGCTCATCACGGGTGCCTACTCGGGAATCGGTTGGAGCACCGCGAAGACGCTCCTCGGCGAGGGAGTGACGGTGGTGATCACCGACCTCGATCAGGAATCGCTCGACAAGGCCGCCTCGCGGCTCGGAGCCGAGGAGGGCCGCCTCTTCGCTTTCGCGGCAGATGTGACCGACACCTCGTCGCTGGCTTCCCTGCACTCTCGGGTGGCTGACGCAGTCGGGCCGATCGACATCCTGGTTCAGTCTGCGGGCGTGACGGGTGCGCAGGGTCTCTTCCACGAGATAGACGACGCCGGATGGGTCGACACCCTCACGGTCGATCTCCTCGGACCGGTGCGGCTGGTGAAGGAGTTCCTTCCAGACCTCCGCGCGGGAGGGTGGGGGCGCCTCGTCTTTCTCGCTTCGGAGGACGCCGTGCAGCCGTACGACGACGAGTTGCCGTACTGCGCGGCCAAAGCCGGAGTGCTCGCGCTGGCGAAAGGCCTGTCCCGGAGCTACGCGAGCGAGGGTCTTCTCGTGAACGCCGTCTCCCCCGCTTTCATCAACACGCCCATGACCGACGCCATGATGACGAAGCGCGCCGACGAGAACGGCACCTCATTCGACGAAGCGATCGACAGCTTCCTCGCCCAGGAGCGGCCGTATATGGAACTCGGCCGCCGCGGAGAACCCGATGAGGTGGCCAACGTCGTCGCCTTCCTGTGCTCCGACCTGGCGAGCTTCGTCAATGGTTCCAACTACCGGGTCGATTCCGGCTCAGTAGCCACGATCTGACCCTTCACCAGACCCCGACGAAAGGACAACAACAATGACAACCACGATCGAACGCCCCACCACCGCACCGAGTGACGCGGGGGCCAAGAGCACCCGTCGTCAGAACGCGGAACGCGGGTTCAAGGCCTCGAAGTCGCTCACCGACAACCTGCAGAAGGTTCTGGTCGACCTCATCGAACTGCATCTTCAAGGAAAGCAGGCGCACTGGAACGTGGTCGGCAAGAACTTCCGCGACCTGCATCTGCAGCTCGACGAGATCATCGACGCGGCGCGCGAGTTCAGCGACACCGTCGCCGAGCGACTCCGCGCTCTGCACGCGATCCCGGATGGCCGGAGCGACACCGTCGCAGCCTCGACCACGCTGCCGGAGTACCCCAACGGTGAAGTCGACACGGCCGAGACCGTCGATCTGATCACTGTGCGCATCGAGGCCGTCGTCGGAACGATGCGCGATGTGCACGACGAGGTCGACGAGGCCGACCCCACGAGTGCCGACATTCTTCACGCAATCATCGAGCGGCTCGAGCAGTACGCCTGGATGGTGTCGGCGGAGAACCGCACGGCGACCAAGAAGTCCTAGGCCCTCTTGTAGAACGAAGAACGGCGTGCCGCTCCCTGCGGGAGCGACACGCCGTTCTTGGCTGTGTGGGTGATGCGGAAAAGCGCTTAGCGGGTCTCCTCCAGGAGGATGTATCCCTCTTCGCCGTGAACCACGGTGTCGATGCCGGCGATCTCGTCTTCGTTCTTGACTCGGAAGCCCATCGTCTTCTCGATGATGAGTCCGATGATGTACGACAGCACGAACGAGTAGATGAGAACGGCGAACGCTGCGATGGCCTGCTTGCCGAGCTGCTCGGCACCGAAGCCGAAGAACAGGCCGACGTTGTTGCCCAGCAGACCGATGTAGAGCGTTCCGATGAGGCCACCGACGAGGTGGATGCCCACGACATCGAGCGAGTCGTCGAATCCGAGCTTGAACTTGAGGTCGATGGCGACGGCGCAGATGGCTCCGACGAGGATGCCCAGAACGATGGCCCAGAACGGCGTCAGGATGTTACACGCCGGGGTGATGGCGACCAGACCGGCCACGGCACCCGATGCGGCGCCGACTGAGGTGGGCTTGCCGTCCTTGATCTTCTCGACGACGAGCCAGCCGAGGATAGCCGCGGCGGGAGCGGCGATCGTGTTGAGGAACGCGATCGCGGCAATGCCGTCGGCTGCCAGCTCGCTACCGGCGTTGAAGCCGAACCAGCCGAACCAGAGGAGGCCTGCGCCGAGGAGCACGAAGGGAGGGTTGTGCGGCTTGTGCACGCCTTTGGCGAAGTTCACGCGCTTGCCGAGAACGAGGGCGAGGGCGAGGGCGGCGGCACCGGCGTTGATGTGAACGGCCGTTCCACCGGCGAAGTCATTGGCGCCGATCACGTAGGCGATCCATCCGCCGTCGCTGACCTTGCCGTCGGTGAGGGTGAAGTTGAAGACCCAGCTGGCGACCGGGAAGTACACGACCGTGGCCCAGACACCGGCGAAGACCATCCACGCACCGAACTTGGCCCGGTCGGCGATGGCGCCCGAGATGAGTGCGACGGTGATGATGGCGAACGTCGCCTGGAAGGCCGCGAACGCGAGCGTCGGATAGGCCGCCGCGAAGTCGGTGCCGGTCGCCTCGTTGAAGGCACCCTGCAGGCCGAGTTGGTCGAGGTCGATTCCGAGAACGCCGTCGATTCCCACGAAGTTGCCGACGCCGGCGTTCGAGAACGTGATCGCGTAGCCGTACAGAACCCAGAGAACGCCGATGAGCCCCATGGCTCCGAAGCTCAGCATCATCATGCTGATCACGCTCTTGGCCTTGACGAGTCCTCCGTAGAAGAACGCGAGTCCCGGCGTCATCAGGAGTACGAGGGCTGCTGCTATGAGCAAAAAGGCGGTGTTGCCCTGGTCCAGCTCCATTAAAATTACCTCTCTTAGTTGTTGCAAGGTGCACCGAGAGATGATGACGAACGGGGGTGCTGTTAGAAGGAAACCAGCGCGCGCGCCTCACTCGGGTATGCCCAACTATCGTGTGAAGAAGTTTCAAGACGTGCGCGTCAATGTTTCCGGCACGTAACGCTCGGACGGCAATTGTAAAAACTGTGTTTCGCGTCGCTGCGGAACCTCGCAGAGCGGCTGCGAGATCCGCTGGTCGCTGTCAGTACTGGGTCGACGCGATGAGTCGCGAGACCGATCGAAGATACTTCTTGCGGTATCCCCCCGACATCATGTCGCCGGCGAAGACCTCGTCGAGCGGGCTGCCGGAGGCGAAGATCGGGATCTGAGCGTCGTAGACCCGGTCTATGAAGGCGACGAACCGCAGGGCGTCTGTCTGACTGTGCAGAGGGGTGACGTCGTCGAGCACGATCGCATCGATGCCGTCGATCAGCTTGACGAACTTCGAGGGGTGAAGGGTGCCGAGGTGGGCGATGAGCCCGCCGAAGTCGTCGCGCGACACAGATGCCGACGCGGACTTCTCTACGACGGCCGAGACGGCCTCATCGATTCCCGCGTCGTCGAGCACGCGGGCATGACCTTCGATGTCGCGTCGGCGGTAGTCGAGGCCGTCGATGCGCACCGTGTCGAAGCGATCTGACAACGACTGGATCTCGCGAAGGAAGTCCGCTGCCGCGAATCGTCCCTCCCCCAGCGCGTTCGGCGGGGTGTTGCTCGTGGCGGCGAGCCGGGTTCCGGATGCGCTCAGGTCGGTGAGCAGTCGCGTCATCATCATCGTGTCGCCCGGGTCGTCGAGTTCGAACTCGTCGATGGCGATCAGCTTCGCCCCGGTGAAGAGCTTCACCGCCGCCGCGTAGCCCATGGCGCCGACGATCGCGGTGTACTCGATGAAGGTGCCGAAGTACTTCGGCCCGGGAGCGGCATGCCAGAGCGCTGCGAGGAGGTGCGTCTTGCCGACGCCGAAACCGCCGTCGAGGTAGATACCCGTCGGCCCCGCCGGCGCCTTCTTCTGCCGGGAGAAGAACCCGCCAGAGCGGGCCGCCGGTGCCCACGAGGTCGAGAAGCGTCGAACGATCTCGAGAGCATCGGTCTGCGAGGGATAGTCGGGGTCGGGACGGTAGGAGTCGAACGACGCGGTGTTGAATTGCCGCGGCGGCACGAGCACCGCGGCCATCTCTGCTCCGGTGAGATTCGGGGCACGATCGACGAGTCGAACCAGTGTGGTCGGGAGGGATGACGCCATGACGGAGCTCTTCCGGAAAGTTTGTGTCGAACGGAGACGTTTTCCGGAAGAACGATCACCGGAACGGCATAGATTCGAGGGGAGACAAGTGTCTCCAGACTAAACCGCCGATACCGCCGGGCCGGTCTCCGATCGGCTCGTGCACTCCCAGGAGGAACCACCTATGACCGTCGCCGCCGATCCGTCGCCCCGTTTCGCCGAATTCGCGCATCCGGAACGCCTGGTGAGCACCGACTGGCTGCAGTTGCATCTCGGCGAGCATGGCCTCGTCGTGGTCGAGTCCGACGAAGACGTGCTCCTCTACGAGGTCGGGCACATTCCGGGGGCCGTCAAGATCGACTGGCACACCGATCTCAACGACCCGGTGGTGCGTGACTACATCTCTGGAGAGCAGTTCGCCGCGCTGGCGTCGTCGAAGGGCATCTCCCGAGACAGCACGGTCGTGATCTACGGTGACAAGAACAACTGGTGGGCGGCCTATGCCCTCTGGGTGTTCACGCTCTTCGGCCACAGCGACGTGCGCCTGCTCGACGGCGGTCGGGACGCGTGGATCGCCGAGGGCAGGGCCATCACGACGGACGAGTCCGAGGTGGCGGCCGCGTCGTATCCGGTGGTGGAGCGCGACGACTCGGCGATCAGGGCGTTCAAAGAGGATGTGCTCGATCACCTCGGCAGCCCGCTCATCGACGTGCGCTCACCCGAGGAGTACACCGGTCAGCGCACCACGGCGCCCGCGTATCCCGAAGAGGGCGCACTGCGGGCCGGTCACATTCCGACCGCGCAGAATGTTCCGTGGGCGCGGGCCGCGGCAGCAGACGGCAGATTCCGCGGCATCGACGAGCTGAACGAGATCTACCGCGAGGGTGCCGGCCTCGTCGATGGCGATGAGATCATCGCGTACTGCCGCATCGGAGAGCGATCGAGCCACACCTGGTTCGTTCTCACCCACCTTCTCGGCTTCGATTCGGTGCGCAACTACGACGGTTCGTGGACGGAGTGGGGAAGCGCCGTGCGCGTGCCCATCGCCACGGGCGATGCTCCGGGAGCGGCACCGGGCCGGTAGTCGGGCGCTCGTCGTAGGCGATAATTAACAGACATGGATGCGACAGAACTTCCCGACTCCCTCGCGGAGATCCGCGACGACTTTCTCGACCTCGAGGTCAAGGAGCGCCTGCAACTGCTGCTCGAGTTCTCGAATGAGCTGCCAGAGCTACCCGAGCGCTATCGGGATCACCCCGACCTCTTCGAGCGTGTCGAGGAGTGCCAGTCTCCGATCTTCATCGTCGTCGAGGTCGACGCCGACCAGGCGGTTCATCTGTTCGCCACCGCACCGGCTGAGGCGCCGACCACGCGCGGCTTCGCCTCGATCCTCGTGCAGGGCATCGACGGCCTCACGGCCTCGCAGGTGCTCGAGCTGGCCGACGACTACCCGAGCATGCTCGGACTCACGGCCGCCGTCTCACCCCTGCGCATCCGGGGAATGACGGCGATGCTGGCCCGCATCAAGAGACAGGTGCGTGAGCGCGCCGCCTGACTCACGCCTCGTGAAGCCAGACTCTGATCGCTTCGTTCCAGCGCTCCGGATCGTAGTTCCAGAGCTTCGTGTGCCGCGCGATCGAGAAGGGCACGAACGTCACGATGTCGGGACGGAGTTCGGCGAGCTTTCTGCTCGAGACGCTGGACACGTATCCGTCGTCGTCGCTGTGCAACAGCAGGATGCGGGTATCGAGTTCGCCGCTCCGTGCCACGAAGTCGAGGCGGCCGAGATCGACCGACTTCTCGAGCCCGGTCGCGACATTGCCCCAGTCGTGCGTCAGCGTGGCGAGGGCGGCGGTCTGCACGGGCGCGGGGATCCCGAGCTGGGTGCTGCGGTAGCGGAGCGTCTCGTTCCAGTTGATCACCGGTGAATCGAGGACGACGCCGTCGATCACACTCTTCATCTGCGATCGGGAGGCGACCTGGAGGACTGTCGCTCCGCCCATGGACCAGCCCATCAAGATGACGCTCGTCGCGCCCGCCGCGACCGCGTAGGCCAGAGCTGCGTCCACGTCCTCCCACTCCGTCTCGCCCAGCCGGAAACGACCGTCTGCGCTTCGTGGCGCATCCCCGTCGTTGCGGTACGAGACGAGGAGTGACGTGTACCCGGCCTCGTGGAAGACTCTGCTCGCTCGAAGCGTCTCGGCACGCCTCACGGCGCGGCCGTGAACCTGGATGACCCATCTGGTCGAGTCGGGATCGTCGGCGGGGATCACCCACGCCGGAGCATCTCCGACGGGCGTGGTGATGGACACATTGCGGTAGGCGAAGGGGAACTCGCGCGGATGCAGGAAGTACCAGCCGCTGATTCGACCTGTCGATGCCAGCTCGATGTCGCCGAAGTCGACCTCGAGCAGAGACCGGGTCACGGCGCCGTCTGCCACGGAGATGACCTCGCCGATCCGGGCGTGCCCGCCGCTGCGGTCGAACCAGAGGCTGTATCGACCGGGCAGGAGAGTGTCGGCCGTGGCACGGAGAGTGATCGTTCCCGCCTCGAGGTCCACCGACTCGATGGTCGCGTCCTCCGACGGATGCTTCGGTGGCACGACGACCGAGCGAGAGACGAGCGTCGTGAGAACGGCTGCAGCGGCGGCTGTCGCGGCGGCCAGTGCTCCGGCCACGATGGTGGCGCTAGCCCAGCCGGGTACAGGACGGCGATCGTCGGATGCGGTCATATCGGTGTGGTCTCCCTGTCGTCGACGCCGAAGGCAGGCCGGAGCCCGCCCGCAATGGTCGTCATCGGCGTGCCTGCGGCGCGCAGCATGCGGGAAACTCTAGTCTGCAGACGTGTCCGACACTCCAACCACGTCCGAACTCCCTGCTGCTTTCGAGGCTGCCGTGGCGGCCGTCCGTGCAGCTGCGACCCGACCCGAGCTCGTCGTCTCCGAGATTCCGTCGCCCGCCAACCTCGCTCCGTATTCGCTCGCGCTCGCCGCAGATGTGAATCCGGAACGCCACGGCTCGGACTCGGAGCTCGGCACGGGGCGATTCATCCTCCTCCACGATCCTGACGAGCCCGAGGCCTGGGGCGGCGCATTCCGCGTCGTCTGCTTCGCACAGGCGCCGCTCGAGACAGAGATCGGGCTCGACCCTTTTCTCGCCGACGTCACCTGGTCGTGGCTCGTGGATGCGCTCGACACGCGCGGCGCACGGTACTCGGCGGCGTCCGGAACGGCCACCAAGATCATCTCCAGCGGCTTCGGCGAGCTGAAGTCGCAGGGCGACGGCGCACAGATCGAACTGCGCGCATCGTGGACCCCCGACGATTTCGACGTGACGGCGCATGTGGAAGGCTGGGGGGAATTGCTCTGCATGCTCGCCGGTCTTCCCCCCGCGATCGACGGAGTCACACAATTGAATGCGAGGCGCTTCGGGCGTGATTGACGAATACGAGACCATCCCCGACTCCGGCACGACTGAGGTATCGCCGGAGTCGGCTCCGCGCACACTGGCACTCACGGTCATAGATACCCGCGAGGCCTATCTCGAAGCGGTCGAGCTGATCGCCGCCGGGCACGGCCCCATCGCGGTCGACGCGGAGCGGGCATCCGGTTTCAAATTCTCGCAACGCGCGTACTTGATCCAGCTCTACCGACGCGGGGCGGGCAGCTTTCTCTTCGACCCACCGGCGATCGGTTCCTTCACCGAGCTGAACGACGCGATCTCGCGCGAGGAGTGGATCCTGCACGCCGCGAGTCAGGATCTGGCCTGTCTTCGCGAGGTGGGACTCGACCCACGCGTCATCTTCGACACCGAACTCGCCGCCCGGTTGCTGGGCATTCCGCGCGTCGGACTCGGCAGCGTCGTCGAGGAGTTCCTCGGAATCCATCTCAAGAAGGAACACTCCGCGGCAGACTGGTCTCGCAGACCTCTGCCCGAGTCTTGGCTCGAATACGCAGCCCTCGACGTCGAACTCCTCCCCGATCTGCGAGACAAACTGGCAGAGCTCCTGATCGAGAATTCCAAGGCCGTGATCGCGGCTCAGGAGTTCGAGGCGACGAGGCTGAAAGAGCCCAAACCGGCCGCCGCCGAACCCTGGCGTCGACTCACGGGCGTGCATTCGCTTCGTAATCCCCGCAACGTCGCTGTGGCGAGGTCGCTGTGGATGGCGCGAGATGAACTCGCCCGCGAGATCGATGTGTCGCCCGGCAGGTTGGTGCCCGATTCGAGTCTCGTCGCAGCGGCACGTGTTCTCCCCGAGTCGAAGCGGGAGCTCGCCGCGCTCAAGGAGTTCTCGGGCCGGGCGAGCCGAACCGAGATCGACCGATGGTGGGCTGCCCTCGAAGAAGGCAAGGCCGCCACCGACCTGCCGGTCAACCGCCGAAGCGAAGACACGCTGCCTCCCCCGCGCAGCTGGTCGGATCGCAACCCCGAAGCGGACTCTCGCCTGAAGGCTGCTCGAGCGGCCCTTGCCGAGCTGTCGGAGTTCGTCAACATCCCGGTCGAGAATCTCCTCACTCCCGAGACTCTGCGCCGGGTTGCCTGGACCCCGCCCGAGCCGACGACTGCGGCGGCGATCGCGGCATCCCTGTCAGAGCTCGGCGCCCGCCCGTGGCAGCTTGAACTAACTGCACAGCCAATCGCCCAAGCCTTTGTCGATGCCCACCAAAAGGCAGAGAACGAGCCCGAAGCCTCGTCGTAGGAACAGTCAAAGGATTTCGACCGCTCTTTAGCCCCGCCTAGGATCGTCTCGGTTCTCAACCAGAAGGAGGCAAAGTGGCCGAAATAGCCGAAGTCGTATTTGTTGATGGGGTGCGCACACCCTTCGGGCGTGCGGGCGAAAAGGGTATGTACTGGCAGACCCGTGCAGACGACCTGGTCGTGAAAGCGATCATCGGTTTGCTGGAGCGAAACCCGTCCGTTCCCAAGGAGCGTATCGACGAGGTCGCCATCGCTGCGACCACACAGCAGGGAGACCAGGGACTCACGCTCGGCCGCACCGCGGCCCTGCTGGCAGGACTCCCCCAGTCCGTTCCGGGCTTCGCCATCGATCGCATGTGCGCCGGCGCGATGACGAGCGTCACCACCCTGGGCAGCGGAATCGGTTTCGGTGCGTATGACCTCGCCATCGCCGGCGGTGTCGAGCACATGGGCCGCCACCCCATGGGATTCAACGCCGACCCGAACCCGCGTTTCCTCGCCGAGAAGCTGGTCTCCGAAGAAGCCCTGAACATGGGATCGACGGCCGAGCGCATCCACGACCGTTTTCCGTCGCTCACGAAGGAGCGCTCCGATCGCTACGCGCTTCGGAGCCAGCAGAAGGTCGCGGCCGCCTACGAGGCCGGAAAGATCCAGCCCGACCTCATTCCTGTTGCAACGCGCAGCGCCGCTGGATGGGGACTGGCTACCCGCGACGAGGCTCCTCGTCCAGAAACCACCATGGAGGGTCTCGCCGGTCTGCGCACGCCCTTCAGGCCGCACGGCCGCGTCACCGCGGGAAACTCGTCGGGCCTGAACGACGGCGCTACCGCGTGTCTGCTCGCCAGCGGAGCCACCGCGAAAGAACTCGGCCTCACGACGAAGATGAAGCTGGTCAGCTTCGCGTTCGCGGGCGTCGAGCCCGAGATCATGGGCATCGGACCGGTGCCCTCGACCGAGAAGGCCCTGCGCAAAGCAGGTCTGTCGATCACCGACATCGGTCTCTTCGAACTGAACGAGGCGTTCGCGGTGCAGGTGCTGTCGTTCCTCGACCACTTCGGCATCGACGACGACGACCCCCGCGTGAACGAGTACGGCGGAGCTATCGCCATCGGACACCCGCTCGCATCGTCGGGCGTACGTCTGATGAATCAGCTCGCCCGACAATTCGAGGAGCACCCCGAGGTGCGCTACGGCCTCACCGCCATGTGCATCGGTCTCGGCCAGGGCGGCACCGTCATCTGGGAGAACCCTCACTACAACAAGAAGGCGAAGGCAGCGAAGCGATGACCGACTACTCCACAATCGACTTCTCTCCTCTCGCCGAACTGTCGGCAGACGAGGTCGTGACTCACTCGTACGTTCGTGACATCCCGCTTCCGAGCGGCAAGGTGCTGGCGCTGATCACGCTCGACAATGATCGTGACCACACGCGTCCGTCTACCCTCGGGCCCAACTCCCTGCTCGAGTACGGAGCGGCGCTCGACGCCCTCGCAGTGCGGGCATCGGCCGGCGAGATCCAGGCCGTCGCCGTCACCGGCAAGCCGTACATCCTCGCCGCCGGCGCCGACCTGTCGAAGGTCGGCGACATCCCGAGTCGGGAGCTCGCCAAGCAGATGGCGCAGCTCGGGCACTACACCTTCGGCAAGATGGCGACGATCGGCGTACCCACGTTCGCCTTCATCAACGGACTGGCATTGGGCGGTGGTGTCGAGGTGGCCCTCGCAGCCGACTACCGCACAATCGACTCGTCGATTCCCGCCCTGGCACTCCCCGAGGTCTTCCTCGGCATCATTCCGGGATGGGGCGGCGCATACCTGCTCCCCAACCTCATCGGCATCGAGAACGCCCTCAAGGTCGTCGTCGAGAACCCGCTGAAGAACAACCGCACGCTGAAGGGCCAACAGGCCTTCGATCTCGGTATCGCCGACGCGATCTTCCCCCCGGCCTCCTACCTCGAGCAGTCGCTCGTCTGGGCCGACGGAGTGCTGACCGGTCGCATCACGGTCTCGCGTCCGAACGTGCCGGGCAAGCTCGAGCGCCTCGTGAAGTGGGACGCGGCGATCTCGATCGCGCGCAAGATGCTCGAGTCGAAGATCGGAACCGTCGCGGCGTCGCCGTACGCGGCGCTCGACCTGCTCAAGGCAGCGAAGTCGGGATCGGCGGAGGACGGGTTCGCTCGTGAAGACGACGTGCTGGCCGACCTCATCTCGGGCGATCAGTTCCGCGCGAGCATCTACTCGTTCAACCTCGTGCAGAAGAGGGCCAAGCGGCCCGCGGGTGCTCCGGATAAGGCCCTGGCCAAGCCGGTCACGAAGGTCGGCGTCATCGGCGCCGGACTCATGGCCAGCCAGTTCGCGTTGCTCTTCGTTCGACGACTCCGGGTTCCTGTCGTGATCACCGATCTCGATCAGGCGCGGGTCGACAAGGGTCTCGCCTACATCCGCGACGAGATCACGGCGCTCAAAGACAAGGGCCGCATCGGCGCAGACGAGGCCAACCGGCTCAGCGCGTTGGTGTCGGGCACGACAGACAAGGCCGATTTCGCCGATGCCGACTGGGTGATCGAGGCGGTCTTCGAGGAGCTCGGCGTCAAACAGGATGTCTTCGCCGACGTCGAGAAGTACGTATCTGACACGGCCGTGTTCGCGACCAACACCTCATCGCTGTCGGTCGAGCAGATCGGAGCGAAGCTGTCCCACCCGGAGCGACTGGTCGGATTCCACTTCTTCAACCCGGTTGCGGTCATGCCGTTGATCGAGGTCGTCAATACCCCGTCGACAGACGAGGCGACGCTGAGCACGGCGATGGTCATCGCCGCGAAGCTCCGGAAGAACGCCGTCATCACCCGCGACACCCCGGGTTTCGTCGTCAACAGGATTCTGGCGAAGCTGCTGGGCGAGGCCATGCACGCGGTCGACACGGGCACTCCCTTCGAGGTTGTAGACAACGCCCTTAAGCCCTTCGGGTTGCCCATGACGCCGTTCGAACTGCTCGAGCTCGTGGGTCTCAAGGTGGGGGCGCACGTGCTCGACACCCATCACGCGGCCTTCCCCGACCGATTCTTCGAGAGCTCGAATCTGCACAAGCTTGCGGAGCACGGCAAGATCTTCGAGCGCGACTCCAAGGGCGCGATCAGGGGCTTCGATAAGAAGGCCGTGAAGATCGTCGCCGACGGCGGACCTGGCGGAACGGCTCTCACCGAGGCGGAACTCCTGCGTCGGGTGGAGGACGGCCTCGCTGACGAGATCAAACGCATGCTCGATGACGACGTCGTGCACGCGGCGGAGGACATCGACCTCTGCCTCATCCTCGGAGCGGGCTACCCGTTCCAGATGGGCGGCGCTACGCCGTACCTCGATCGGGTCGGGGCGAGCGAGAGGGTGTTCGGAGACACCTTCCACCACCCGCCGATCGCCGGTACCGACTAGCTATCTGACCGTCGGGGGCTCGTCCTAGTCTGTGAGGCATGACCTTTCAGTACTACGTGGCGAGCACCCTCGACGGGTTCATCGCCGACTCAGACAATCGCATCGATTGGCTATTGCGCTTCGGCACGGCCGACTTCGACGCCGCATATCATCGATTCCTCTCGGGAATCGGATCGATCGTTATGGGCGCGAGAACCTACGAGTTCCTCCTCTCGCAGTCCCCCGATGACTGGCCGTATTCGGCGCCGGCGGTAGTCCTCACCCATCGAGATCTTCCCGTCGCCGTTCCGGGTGCAGACATCCGCTTCAGGCACGGAGACATCGATGCTGTCGCCGACGAGCTCGAAGAGCTGTCCGGCGACCAAGCAACCTGGATTGTCGGCGGCGGAGACATCGCGGCTCAATTCGCGACGGCCGGTCGTCTCGATGCCGTCATCATCACGATGATGCCCGTCATCCTGGGCGCAGGCGTGTCACTGCTCCCGGTTACTGGGCCGCTCGACCTCGACCTGGTCTCGACGACCAGCCTGGCCCAGGGGGCCATCGAACTCAGCTACGCGGTGTCGACGAGCCTCGACGACTAGCGGGTGATGCGCCGCTCGTTCTCGCTCTCGCCTTCGAGCGGGCGCGCGATCGGGATCTTGCTTCCGAGTACCTGCGCCACGACATCGCGGGCGATGTGCTGTGGGGTCAGGCCCACGCGCTCCATGATCTGTGCGCGCTCCGCATGATCCAGGAACTCGTCGGGCAGTCCCAGCTCGGTCACCGCCGTATCGATGCCTGCCTCGCGAAGATCCTGCCGAATTCTCGTGCCCACGCCGCCCACGCGGATGCCGTCTTCGATCGAGATCACGATGCGGTGTTCGGCGGCGAGATCGAGCACACTGCGCGGAACGGGAACGACCCAGCGCGGGTCGATCACCGTCGACCCGATGCCCTGTGCCGCCAGACGTTCGGCGACCTCGAGGCCAGTCCTCGCCATGGGGCCTACGGTCACGATCAGAACGTCTTTGCGCTTGTGCTCGACGAGCACGTCTACTCCGTCGTCGAGACGGCGCACGGCGGCGATCTCCTCGCCGACGCTGCCCTTGGGGAATCGTACGACGGTCGGACCGTCCGAGACGGCCACGGCCTCGCCCAGCTCCTCACGGAGGCGCTCGGCATCTCGGGGAGCGCTGAGGCGGATATTCGGCACGACCTGCAGAATTGCGAGATCCCACATGCCGTGGTGGCTCGGTCCGTCTGGGCCCGTGACGCCGGCCCTGTCGAGAACGAACGTCACTCCGGCTTTGTGCAGCGCGACATCCATCAGCACCTGGTCGAACGCCCTGTTGATGAATGTGGCGTAGACGGCGACTACCGGGTGGAGGCCACCGAAGGCCAGGCCGGCGGCAGACGTGACCGCGTGCTGTTCGGCGATGCCGACGTCGAAGACACGGGTGGGAAAGCGTTCGGCCATCTTGTGCAGGCCCGTCGGGCGCAGCATCGCCGCAGTGATGCCCACGATGGTGGAATCCTTCTCCGCCAACGCGACGATCTCGTCGCTGAAGACTCCCGTCCACGACGGTGCGCTCGGTCCGCCCAGTGCCTCGCCGGTTTCGGGATCGATCTGCCCGACGGCGTGGAACTGGTCGGCGATGTCGCTCAGCGCGGGCTCGTAGCCGCGGCCCTTCTCGGTGATGGCATGCACGATCACCGGCTGGGCGTAGCGCTTCGCCTGCAGGAGGGCTTCCTGCATCGCCTGCAGGTCGTGTCCGTGGATCGGGCCGATGTACTTGATGTCGAGGTTCGAATAGAGCGCCTCGTTGTTCGAGAAGCGGCTGAGGAATCCGTGCGTGCCGCCGCGGATGCCGCGATAGATGGCGCGGCCCGGCCCCCCGAAGCGATCGAAGAGCTCACGCGACGACTGGTGCAGGTTTCGATATTTCGTGTTGGTGCGAACCGAGTTGAGGTAGCGGGCCATGCCTCCGATCGTCGGAGCGTAGGAACGGCCGTTGTCGTTCACGACGATCACGAGTTTGCGGGTGTTGTCGTCGCTGATGTTGTTGAGCGCCTCCCACGTCATGCCACCGGTGAGAGCGCCGTCGCCGACGACCGCGATGACGTGACGGTCATTCTGGCCCGTCATCTCGAACGCGCGGGAGATACCGTCTGCCCACGAGAGGGAGCTCGACGCGTGGGAGCTCTCAACCACGTCGTGCTCGCTCTCCGAGCGCTGCGGGTAGCCTGCCAGGCCGCCCTGCTGGCGGAGCCGGGAGAAGTCCTGTCGACCCGTAAGGAGCTTGTGCACGTAGGACTGGTGGCCGGTGTCGAAGACGATCGCGTCGCGCGGTGAGTCGAACACCCTGTGGATGGCCAAGGTCGTCTCGACCACGCCGAGGTTCGGCCCCAGGTGTCCCCCGGTCTTCGATACCTCGGCGACGAGGAACTGGCGGATCTCGGCAGCGAGCTGAACGAGTTGCTCCTGACTGAGAGCGTCGAGATCCCGTGGACCCGAGATGTTCTCCAGCAGGCTCATGCAGACGGCCCTTCCGTTCGTGAGGGCCGACCGGCCCCTCGTTCGAGTCTATGACGGATCGTTCCGAGCACCGCTCGGAACGACGTAAGCGCCCTCGAGGATGCTATGACGCATCCAGCGAGGGCGCTGACGTTCGATCAGGCGACGAGGCTTCGCAGCACGTACTGCAGGATCCCGCCGTTGCGGTAATAGTCCGCTTCACCCGGGGTGTCGATGCGCACGACGGCGTCAAACTCGACGATCTGCTTGCCCTCGGGCGACTGCTCGCTCGGGGTCGCCGTCACGCGAACGGTGCGGGGGGTCACGCCGTCGTTGAGCTGTTCGATGCCCGCGATGCTGACGATCTCGGTTCCGTCGAGTCCGAGCGAGGCCCAGGACTCTCCTGCGGGGAACTGCAGCGGGACGACGCCCATGCCGATCAGGTTCGAACGGTGGATTCGCTCGAAGCTCTCGGTGATCACGGCCTTGACGCCGAGGAGGCTCGTGCCCTTCGCCGCCCAGTCGCGCGACGAGCCGGATCCGTACTCCTTGCCGCCGAAGATCACGAGAGGAGTCGACGAGGCAGCGTAGTTCTGCGCAGCATCGTAGATGAACGACTGCGGGCCGTCGGCCTGCGTGAAGTCACGCGTGTAGCCGCCCTCGACGCCGTCGAGCAGCTGGTTCTTGAGCCGGATGTTCGCGAAGGTTCCGCGGATCATCACCTCGTGGTTTCCGCGACGCGATCCGTAGGAGTTGTAGTCCTTGCGGTCGACACCGTGCTCGTCGAGGTAGCGGCCGGCCGGGCTGTCGCCCTTGATGGAACCGGCAGGGCTGATGTGGTCGGTCGTGACGGAGTCGCCGAGTTTGGCGAGCACACGAGCGTTGACGATGTCGGTGACGGGAGTCGTCTCCATGGTCATGCCGTCGAAGTACGGGGGCTTCCGCACATAGGTCGACTCGGAATCCCACTCGAAGGTCGCGCCCTCGGGGGTGGGAAGCGAACGCCACCGTTCGTCTCCGTCGAAGACGCCCGCGTACTCGTGCTGGAACATGTCCGTGTCGATGGACGAGTCGATGGTCGACTGCACCTCTGCGGCGTCGGGCCAGATGTCTTTCAGGAAGACGTCGTTGCCCTCGGTGTCGCTACCCAGGGCATCCGTCTCGAAATCGAAGTTCATCGAGCCCGCGAGGGCGTATGCGATGACCAGCGGCGGCGACGCGAGGTAGTTCATCTTGACGTCGGGGTTGATGCGGCCCTCGAAGTTGCGGTTTCCCGAGAGGACCGCGGTGACGGCGAGGTCGTTGTCCTGAACCGCCGACGAGATCTCATCCAGGAGCGGGCCGGAGTTTCCGATGCAGGTGGTGCAGCCGTATCCGACCGTGTAGAAGCCGAGATCTTCGAGGTAGGAGGTGAGACCGGCCTTCTCGTAGTAGTCCGTGACGACCTTTGATCCGGGCGCCAGCGTGGTCTTGACCCACGGCTTCGCCTTGAGGCCCTTCTGGCTCGCGTTGCGGGCCAGGAGCCCGGCCGCGAGCATGACCGACGGGTTGGACGTGTTCGTGCACGAGGTGATCGCCGCGATGGCGACGGCACCGTGATCGAGCGTGAAGTTCGTGCCGTCGTCGAGCGAGACGACCGTGGGCTTGGATGCCGTCTTGGGCGCGTGGCTGGCGTGCGAGTGGCTGTGGCTGTGCGACGAATCGGCATCTTCCGGCGACAGTTCGCCGGGATCGGAGGCCGGGAACGATCCGGTGCCGACGAGGTCGACGATGTCGTGCTCGACACGGGCGTAGTCGTTCAGGTCGTGCTCGAACTGATTCTTCGAGTCGCTGAGTTCGATGCGGTCCTGGGGGCGCTTCGGGCCGGCGATCGAGGGCACGACTGTGGCGAGGTCGAGTTCGAGGTACTCGCTGAAGACGGGCTCGACGCTCGGGTCGTGCCAGAGGGTCTGCAGCTTGGAATACGCTTCGACGAGCTTGACCTGCTCTTCGCTGCGGCCCGTGAGCCGGAGGTAGTCGAGGGTGACGTCGTCGATCGGGAACATCGCAGCGGTCGAACCGAACTCGGGGCTCATGTTTCCGATGGTGGCCCTGTTGGCGAGAGGAACCTCGGCGACACCCGCGCCGTAGAACTCCACGAACTTTCCGACCACACCGTGCTTGCGCAGCATCTGCGTGATGGTGAGCACGACGTCGGTCGCGGTGACGCCGGTGGGGATCGCGCCGGAGAGCTTGAAGCCGACGACCTTCGGAATGAGCATCGAGACGGGCTGGCCGAGCATGGCCGCCTCTGCCTCGATGCCGCCGACGCCCCAGCCGAGCACACCGAGGCCGTTGACCATGGTGGTGTGGGAGTCGGTGCCGACGCAGGTGTCGGGGTAGGCGCGAAGAACGCCGTCGACCTCGCGGGTCATCGTGACACGCGCCAGGTATTCGATGTTGACCTGGTGCACGATGCCCGTTCCCGGCGGCACGACCTTGAAGTCGTCGAAGGCCGTCTGTCCCCAGCGAAGGAACTGGTACCGCTCGCCGTTGCGCTCGTACTCGAGCTCGACATTGCGCTCGAGAGCATCGTCGGAACCGAAGAGGTCGGCGATGACGGAGTGGTCGATGACCATCTCTGCGGGCGCCAGCGGGTTGATTTTCGTCGGGTCGCCGCCCAGGCTGCCGACGGCTTCGCGCATGGTGGCGAGGTCGACGATGCAGGGAACGCCCGTGAAGTCCTGCATGACGACGCGAGCCGGCGTGAACTGGATCTCGGTATCGGGCTCCGACGTCGGAACCCAGTTGCCCAGAGCCTCGATGTGCTCGGATGTGATGTTGCCGCCATCTTCGGTGCGCAGCAGGTTCTCGAGCAGCACCTTCAAGCTGAAGGGAAGCTTCTCGTACCCGGGGACCTTATCGATGCGATAAACCTCGTATGAATCGTTCCCGACCTTCAGCTGATCTTTCGATCCAAAGCTGTTGACTTTCGACATCGTCGCCTTCTCCTTCGAGCTCCTGAAGTCAATCTTTGTCCCGGGGAACGCTCGAGGGCTAGCAAGGCTAACCTAACCGCAATGCCGGGCGGGGCCTCCGAGCGAGCGCCCCGATGTATCTTGACGTCAAGATAAATCGTAGCACTCGCTCCGCCGCGGCGACACTCAGGGGCGGGCGTCGGCCTCGCTCTTGCCGTGACCGAATGCGGTGCGCACCAGAAGCCACGTGACCCACAACATGGCCGCGTACAGGGGCACTCCGAGGATCAACTTGACGGAGCCCAGGGCGGCGGCCTGGCCCGCGAGGTAGAGAGGGCCCTCCACGCCGAGTCGCAGCGCGAAGAGGCCGACCCAGCACCAGGTCGCGACGAGCACGACCCGGAACTTCGCCCGATCGGCACGCCATCCCGTCGAATCCCCGGTGAGCAGTCCGACGATTATTCCGATGAGTGGCCAGCGCACGATGATCGAGACCACCAGCACGACGATGCTGACCGCGTTGATGATGAGTCCGGGAAGGAAGTTGTCTTCTGCGCGTCCCGTGAAGAGCGCGAGAGCCGCTGAGATCGCAACACCGAGCAGGCCGGTGACGGCCGGCATGACGGGGCTTCGTGTGACCGCCCTGACGACAATGAAGCCGACCGCAACGATCACGGGTGCGAGGACGCTCGGTGTGAGATCGCTGGTGATCGTATAGATCACGAGGAATGCGAGCCCGGGAAGAAGCGACTCGATGAGCCCGCGCACTCCCCCGATCGCCCGGATGAGCGAAGCGGCCGTGGGAGTCTCGCCCGGAGTCACCTGACCGATGCCCGCCCGCCGTGCCGCATCCGCGAATGTCTGCGACAGGCTGGGGGCGGGCTCGCGGTCGTCGGACTGCGGCGCCGACATCAGGCGCTCGTCGGAGGTGTGGCCGTCGCGGCGGTTTTCGGCATGTTGAGGGGAATGAGATCGCGCGGCGGCATGGGCTGCGTTCCTCGCACCACGACGACACTTCTGAAGAGCTCTTCGATCGCGAGTTCGGCGGCCGGGTTCGTGAGCGCCTCTCCCGCGATGACGCCGCGAAGGAACCACCGGGGTCCGTCGACGCCGACGAAGCGCGCGAGACGCGACGACGGCGAGGCGTCGGCCGACGTGCCCGCCGCGACGGGCACCTCTCCCACCAGCTCTGGACCGAAGGCGCCTTCGCGGGCCGTGCTCGTTCCGCCTTGCTTGATGATCTGATCTTCGATCTGGGCGCGGATCTCGTGCCAGAGCCCTGTGGACCGCGGAGCGGCGAACGCCTGCACCTGAAGAGTGGACCCTGCGTAGTCGAGACCGACGGCGACGACGCGGTTGGTTCCCTCTTCTACCTCGAGCCGAAGGTGGAGACCTTCGCGAGGGAGGATCTTGAGACCACCCAGATCGACGTACGGGCGAGCGGGATTGGCCTCATCCGCGTCGAAGGGCCCTTCCTCCGCGCGATTCGCCGGTGCCGATTTCGTATCGAGCGGCTCCTGGTCTTCGAGGTCGTCGATCGACTCAACGCCTGCGTCGTCGTTCGGCTTCTGCAGATCGCTCATGCGTTCTCTCCTTGTGATTCGGATGCTGTGGGCCCGGTGATCGATGCAGAGGTGGAGTATCCGGTCGAACCGAATCCTCCTGCGCCCCTGTCGCTGCCGGGAAGAGTCTCGACGGGAATGAAGACGGCACGGGACACCGGCATGACGATGAGCTGGGCGATCCGATCCCCGACGCCGACATCGTACGGCACCGTGCTGTCTGTATTCAGGAGAGCCACCTTGATCTCCCCCCGGTAACCCGCGTCGACCGTTCCCGGCGAGTTGACGATGGTGATGCCGTGCTTGGCGGCGAGCCCACTGCGGGGAACGACGAAGGCGGCGAAACCGTCGGGGAGGGCGATGCTCACGCCGGTACCGACGAGTCGACGCTCGCCAGGCGCAAGCGTCAGGGCCTCCGTCGACGTGAGATCCGCTCCCGCGTCGCCAGGGTGAGAGTAGCTGGGAATATCGGTGGCCTGAATGAGAACTTCGACTGACTGGGTCACGCAGTCGAGGGTAGTGCAGTTTGTCTGATCGAATAGGTGCATGTCTTCGTATCGTGAGCGGCTCTGGCCCTCAATCTGGATCTACCTCGCCACCGCACTCGTCATACCGGCGAGCATCCTCGTGCTCGCGCCGGTGAACATCGTGGCCGGGGTCGTCGCGGCCGGCGTTCTCTTCGTGGGGCTGGCGGGGATCTTCATCGTTTTGGCCCCCGTCATCGAGGTGAAGGACGGCATGCTCATCGCGGGCAAGGCCCGGATCCCCGTCGAGCTGCTCGGCACGCCGTCGATCTTCAGAGGCGGCGCGGCGACTCTGCAGCGTGGCCAGCGTCTCGACGCGCGCGCCTGGCTATGCCTCCGGGGATGGGTGGATCCGGTCGTAAAAATACCCCTCGAGGATCCGGACGACCCGACGCCGTATTGGCTCGTGTCGTCCCGGAATCCTGAGGGGTTGACGGCTGCTCTGTCCGCCTGATCGGCGGTACCGTGCGCGGGGTGCTCTGCGTCAGGCAGCGCACTCCACGCAGATCGGGCCGAGCTTCTCTTCGTGATCGATCTGCGAACGGTGCTTCACCAGGAAGCAGTTGACGCAGGTGAACTCGTCGGCCTGCGGGGGCAGGACGACGACGTCGAGATCGAGGTCGGAGAGATCGGCTCCCGGCAGTTCGAAGCCACCGGGGTTGTCAGCATCGTCAACATCTACGACACCAGACATCTTGTCTGGAACGCGCTCTTTGAGCGCTTCAATCGACTCCGAATCGTCGTCGTTCTTGCGCGGAGCGTCGTAATCAGTTGCCATGCCCATCCACTTCTGAGGAGATTGATAAAACCAAATCGGCGGCGTTAGTTTGCACGAAAGCCACCGGAATAGCAATTCGGATTCGAGTCCGCATCGCCCATCGACGCCATCAACTTGCGGCACGCCCATTACATTCCCGGAATTCAGCCGAGAACGTGGCATGGTCGTAGCAACAGTGACCGCTGGAGGCCTCTTCACCATGCAGGAATTGACAGTAATCGGCGTCGAAGACGGCGCCCTCCTTGTTGCATCCGACGCCGGCGAGCGATACCGCATCGCCATCGACGACGTGCTTCAAAGCCGAATCAGGCAGACCCTGACGCCGTCGAACACGGGCAAGCGCGTCTCGCCCCGCGAGATCCAGGGCCATATCCGTTCGGGTCTGTCTGCCGAAGAGGTGAGTCGCCTCACGGGAGCCGATCTCGACTACGTCGAACGGTTCGAGGGCCCGGTGCTCGCTGAGCGCGCATACGTGGTGAACTCGGCACTCAAGGTGGCGGTGCAGATCGACTCCGCTCTCGACCCGCTGGGTGAGGAGCCGACGACGACCTTCGGCGAGGCCATTCAGGAGCGGCTCGAAGGGCTCGGCGCCTCTGACGAGCGATGGGCGAGTTGGAAGGACGAGACCGGCTGGATCGTCAAACTCTCGTTCACCGCGAACGAGATCGACCACGACGCGCGTTGGCAGTACGACCCGAAGCGGCACGCCCTCGCTCCTCTCAACACCGAGGCCGTCACCCTCTCGCAGAACGGCGAGATCACCGAAGGACTCATTCCGCGGCTCCGTGTCGTCTCACCGCGCGCCGAGGCCGAAGAGTCGGAGACCGGGCCCGCGGCAGTGCCGACCAGCACGAACGACACCGCGCCCAATCCCGAGGTCATTCCCTACGGCCGGAGCACGTCGTCGGCGGAGTCCTCGGCTGCAGCTACCTCTGCCGCCATCTCTCGTTCAGAGGAACGACCCGCAGAGAACCTGAACCAGACGGCAGACCTCCTCGAGGCGCTCCGCCGTCGACGGGGCGAACGCGAGGCCGCCGTCTTCGTCGACGACTTCGACGACAGCGGATCCTCCTCCACTCCACCAGCCGCTGGAGGCGCTTCTCAGCGGGCTACCGACGCCCCGCGCGAGAAGCGCGACAGCGAGTCTCGGCCGACCCTCACCTCGTCGATCTGGGCCTCTGCTGCACGCACCGACACACTGGATGGCATCGACACGCCTGAGTCGGAGTCCCCGGCTCCCGCGACAACTCAGCCGAAGCCGCCGCGCCGCAGTCGCGCTGCGATGCCCAGCTGGGATGAGATCGTCTTCGGCGCTCGCACCGACGACGACCTCGCCTGACCGGCGCTCTCAGCGCTCGAATGCGCCGAATCTGAGCAGCGGGACCATCAACTCGTCGGTATTCCAGGATCCGTGTTGGCCGATCATTCGGCGTGACGGGTCGTTCGGTTTGCGCGCATCGTAGTAGACGATGTTCTTCGCGGCGGCGACGATGATGTCGCCGATCCGCGGCGCGACGGCGTCGTCGACCGCACCGAACCATCCGGCCTCGATCGCTTCGTCTCTGGTGAGCACCCACGCGCGTTCGCCTTCTGACTCGCGCCAGGCATCCAGAACCGACTGGCGTGCCTCTGCCGAGAGCTCGGGGTCGAGGTGCAGCTGCAGGCAGCGAGGATCTCCGGCAACGTGGACGACCCCCCTCATATGCTCGTCACCTCCGAAGAGCACGTGAGAGGTCTCGGGCACATCGATGACGCCGTGGTCTGCCGTGAGCAGTACTCCCTCATCTGCGCGAAGGGTGCGCACGAACGCCTGCATGGCCGAGTCGAGTTCTTCGAGCAGATGTGTCCACCGGTCGGACTGCCAGCCCTGGGCGTGGGCCGTCATATCGAGTTCGGGAACGTACACATAGGAGATCGACGGGGAATCGCGGTCGAGCACCGAGCGAGCCTCGTCGAATCTGTCCGAGATCGAATCGGCGGCCAGGTAGCGCGCCCCGCGCAGCACCGCGTGGGTGAAGCCGGAGGACTCGTATCTTTTCGGTCCGATAGCCGTGGCATCGATTCCTGCCGCCGTGGCGTGCTCGAACACGGTGCTGCGCCTCTGCCAGACGGAGGGCTCCATGTCGGCAGCCCATCCGGTCAGTTGATTGGCCACTCGCTGCGTCGCCGGGATCAGTGCCGAGTATCCGACGAGTCCGTGTTGCCCTGGTGCTGCTCCTGTGGTGAGCGAGGTGAGGGCGGCAGCCGTCGTGGTGGGGAAGCCGCTGACGAGTGTCGCCTTCTTGAAGAACCGCGACGTCAGAAAACGGGCGTGCCCTGCACGCTGGCGCAGAGCGGATGCGCCGAGCCCGTCGACGAGGACGACCACGGCTTTCGAGACGGCCGGGAGCCCGAGGCGATTGTCGTCGGATGTCACGGCCGCGAGGCAACTGGGCAACACGTCCGACAGACGAGGCTCGTCGGATCGGGTCGCCGGTAGCATAGGGGGCATCGGGGCCAAGTCTGGCACACGTGACGGCAGAATCTCTCGTCCCGATCACGAGCCGAGCGTCCACCGATCCCGCACCGGTGCGCCGCCTTTCTTCGAAGAAAGCCCCATTCAGGTATGACACCGCAGAAACCAGACGCCGCCCCTGAGACGCCCGAGAAGATTCTCGACGTCGACGTCTCGACCGAGATGCAGGACTCGTTCCTCGAGTACGCATACTCGGTTATCTATTCGCGCGCTCTGCCCGACGCTCGCGATGGTCTCAAGCCGGTGCAGCGTCGCATCCTCTATCAGATGAGCGACATGGGGCTCCGTCCCGACCGGGGGCACGTCAAGAGCGCCCGCGTGGTCGGCGAGGTCATGGGCAAGCTGCACCCGCACGGCGACACGGCGATCTATGACGCGCTCGTGCGCATGGCCCAGTCGTGGACCCTGCGTGTTCCTCTGATCGACGGACACGGCAACTTCGGCTCTCCCGACGACGGACCCGCAGCTCCGAGATACACCGAGGCGCGCCTTGCAGCGGCGGCCCTCGCAATGACAGACGGACTCGACGAAGACGTCGTGGACTTCGTACCCAACTACGACAACCAGCTGACTCAGCCCGACGTCCTCCCCGCAGCGTTCCCCAACCTGCTCGTCAACGGAGCGGCCGGGATCGCTGTGGGCATGGCCACCAACATGGCTCCCCACAACCTCGTCGAGGTCGTCGCCGGGGCGCGCTACCTGATCGACAATCCCGACGCGTCGATCGACGACCTGATGTCGTTCATTCCCGGCCCAGATCTGCCCGGTGGTGGAACGATCGTCGGACTGGCGGGCATTCGCGACGCGTACACGACCGGTCGGGGCAGCTTCAAGACGCGGGCTCGAGTGAGCATCGAGAACCTCACTGCCCGCAAGGTCGGTCTCGTCGTGACCGAGCTGCCCTATCTCGTGGGAACCGAGAAGGTGATCTCGAAGATCAAAGACGGCGTGACCAGCAAGAAGCTCGCCGGCATCTCCGACGTCACCGATCTCACCGACCGCACCCACGGTCTGCGTCTGGTCATCGGCATCAAGACAGGCTTCAGCCCGGATGCCGTTCTCGAGCAGCTCTATCGGTACACCCCGCTCGAAGAGTCGTTCAATATCAACAACGTCGCCCTCGTGAGGGGTGAGCCGCAGACGCTCGGCCTGCGTGATCTGCTGCAGGTCTACATCGATCACCGCATCGAGGTGATCACGCGGCGTACGCGTTTCCGGCTGGCTCGCCGAACCGAGAGACTGCATCTCGTCGAAGGTCTGCTCATCGCGATCCTCGACATCGACGAGGTCATCCAGGTGATCAGGGCGAGCGACGACACCGAGGCCGCTCGCGTGCGATTGATAGACGTGTTCGAGTTGAGCGTGCTCCAGGCGGACTACATCCTCGAACTGCGTCTACGACGGCTCACCAAGTTCTCCCGCATCGAACTCGAAGCAGAGCGAGACTCCCTGCGCAAGGAGATCGAGGAGCTCACCGCCCTCCTGGGCTCCCCCGCGTTGATCCGCCGGGCCGTCTCCTCTGAACTGGACGCCATCGCCGAGAAGCTCGGCACCCCGCGCCGCACGCTGCTCACCGAGGCGAAGGCTGGCGCTGCGCCCTCGTCACGCAGGGCTCAGCCCGTCGTGCTCGAACTCGCCGACACCGCCTGCGTGATCGTTCTGAGCACTACGGGTAGGGCCATCCGAATCGATTACCCCGAAGGCACGGATGCCGCGCCGCTTCCCGGGGCAGCGGCCCGCCGGGCGCGTCACGACGCCGTTCTCTCTCTCGTGAGCACCACGAGTCGGAGCGAGGTCGGTGCGGTCACCACCCTCGGCAGGCTCATTCGTATGCCGGTCCTCGATCTGCCCGTCGTTCCGATCAACTCGGTGCAGCTCGCCGCCGGCGTGCGCATCGCCGAGTACCTGGGACTGGACACGAAGAAGGAGCGCGTTGTCGGCCTCGTCTCGCTCGACTCCCCTGTTCCGATCGCGCTCGGCACCTTCAGCGGTGTGGTCAAGCGACTCATTCCCCAGGACTACGCGAACAAGCCCGACTTCGAGATCATCGCGTTGAAGCAGGGCGACTACGTCGTCGGAGTGGCCCAGCCGAGCGAGGAGAGCGAGTTGATCTTCGCCGCCTCCGACGCCCAGCTGCTCCGGTTCTCCGTGAACTCGGTGCGCCCACAGGGGCGCACGGCCGGGGGCATGGCCGGCATGAAGCTGTCGCCCGGCGCCCGGTGCATCTACTTCGGCGCGGTGGCGCCCGACGAGAGCGCTGTCGTCGCGACCGTGGCCGGCAGCACGTCGATGCTCCCCGGCACAGATGCGGGCAGTGCCAAGGTGTCGGACTTCTCGGAGTTCCCAGCCAAGGGCCGTGCGACGGGCGGAGTCCGCGCTCAGCGGTTCTTGAAGGGCGAAGACATCATGCTTCAGGCGTGGGTGGGTCCGCAGCCGGCACTCGCCGTCGGCACAGACGGCTCGATTCGTCAGCTGCCTGACGGTGGCTCTCGTCGCGATGCCTCGGGTACACCGCTCGAGGCGATCGTCGGTTCGATCGGTGCCACGATGGCTTCCCGGATGCCGACCGGTCCTGGCTCCGGCCCGGTCGGTGACGCCGACTCTGGCGAGACCGACTGAGTAAGCAGATACGAAGAGAGGCCGTTCCCCGTGGGGAACGGCCTCTCTTCGTATGTCAGACGTTACGTCGTGACCTACTTCTCGAGGAGTCGCGCGGACTCGTCGAGCCAGCTCTTGGCGAGCGGCGAAAGCTTGTCGTGGAACTTCTTGCCGTGGTGCGAGCAGAAGAAGAGTTCGCTGCCGGACTCCATCTCCACTCGAACGTACGCCTGCGCGCCGCAGCTGTCGCAGCGGTCTGCGCCGGTCAGCTGGTACGTGGTCTCTTCGGTGATGGTGCCGTTTTCCGTTGCTGTTGTGTGCATGTGATGCTCCTCACGCCTCGCTGCTCGACAACCGATCTAGTTATCAAATCACGGGTAGGTTTTGCCGGTGCCGCTTTCGCTCGTGTTTCGCTGTGCGCGTACGTCGAATCGGCTGTTTCGTGTCGGTGGACCGGCACGCCCCGGCGGGAAACTACAGTTGATCGCTGGGCCCTGATCCAATAGGCCCGACGCTTATTTGGGAGAACACGTGGCATCGGCCGACTATTCCGCACGGCACCTGTCTGTACTCGAGGGTCTCGAGGCTGTGCGCAAGCGCCCGGGCATGTACATCGGGTCCACGGATTCCCGCGGGCTCATGCACTGCGTCTGGGAGATCATCGACAACTCCGTCGACGAGGCCCTGGGCGGCCACGGTTCCGAGATCGAGATCCAGCTGCACGCCGACTCGAGCGTCGAGGTTCGTGACCGTGCACGAGGCATCCCTGTCGATATCGAGCCGAAAACCGGGCTATCGGGGGTCGAGGTCGTCTTCACCAAGCTGCACGCCGGCGGAAAGTTCGGCTCGGGATCGTATGCGGCATCCGGTGGTCTGCACGGCGTCGGCGCCTCGGTCGTCAACGCCCTCTCCGAGCGCCTCGATGTCGAGGTCGACCGCGACGGCAAGACCTATGCCATGTCGTTCCACCGGGGAGAGCCGGGCGTCTTCGACGACGCCGGTTCGATTCCGACGCCGGATGCGCCGTTCACGCCGTTCGAGAACGGCAGCGAACTCCGCATCGTCGGCAAGGTCAAGCGCGGCGTCACGGGAACGCGCATCCGCTACTGGGCCGACCGCCAGATCTTCAGTTCGACGGCTCGCTTCCAGACTGAAGAGCTCTTCGATCGCGCCCGCCAGACCGCGTTCCTCGTGCCGGGCCTGTCGATCGGCATCACCGACGAGCGTGGCGAAGAGGTCCGCCGTGACGCGTTCCGCTTCGACGGGGGGATCGCGGAGTTCGTCGAGCACCTCGCAACAGATTCGGGCGTCACCGAGACGTGGCGACTCCAGGGAAGCGGATCGTTCACCGAGACGGTTCCCGTGCTCTCGCCCCAGGGCGCCATGGTGCCGACGGAGCTCAGCCGGGAGTGCGACGTCGATCTGGCCCTGCGTTGGGGAACAGGCTACGAGACGACATTCCGCAGTTTTGTGAACATCATCGCGACGCCTAAGGGCGGAACGCACCAGGCCGGTTTCGAGGCGGGTCTTCTGAAGTTCCTGCGCCAGACCGTCGAGGCGAACGCCCGCCGACTCAAGGCGGGAACCGACAAGCTCGAGAAAGACGACGTGCTCGCCGGCCTGACCGCCGTTCTGACGGTGCGGCTGCCCGAGCCCCAGTTCGAAGGGCAGACGAAAGAGATCCTCGGAACCCCCGCGGTACGCAACATCGTGTCTCAGGTCGTCACGAAGGGCCTGAAGGAGAGATTCGAGTCGACCAAGCGCGACGACAAGGCCCAGACCGCTCTGGTGCTCGACAAGGTCGTCGCCGAGATGAAGTCGCGCATCTCAGCCCGAGCGCACAAAGAGACACAGCGTCGCAAGAACGCCCTCGAGTCGTCGTCGTTGCCGGCGAAGCTCGTGGACTGCCGTTCCAACGATGTCGCTCTGAGCGAATTGATGATCGTCGAGGGTGACTCGGCGCTGGGAACGGCGAAGCTCGCGCGCAACAGCGAGTTCCAGGCGCTTCTGCCCATTCGAGGCAAGATCCTCAACGTGCAGAAGGCCTCGGTCTCGGACATGCTGGGCAACACGGAGTGCGCCTCGATCATCCAGGTCATCGGCGCCGGCTCTGGGCGCTCGTTCGATCTGTCTACGGCCCGTTACGGCAAGATCATCCTGATGAGCGACGCCGACGTCGACGGAGCGCACATCAGAACGCTGCTGCTCACGCTGTTCTTCCGCTACATGAGGCCCCTGGTCGAAGACGGTCGCGTCTACGCGGCCGTCCCTCCCCTGCACCGCGTCGTCGTGATGAACCCCGGCACGAAGCCCAACGAGACGATCTACACCTACTCAGAGGCGGAACTGCACACTCTGCTCACCCAGCTCGACAAGGCGAAGAAGCGCTACCAGGATCCGATCCAGCGCTACAAGGGCCTGGGCGAGATGGATGCCGATCAGCTCGCGACGACGACGATGGACAAGCGCCACCGCACCCTGCGCCGAGTCGGTGTCAGCGACGCCGAGCGTGCTGAGCGCACGTTCGACCTGCTGATGGGCGACGACGTGGCCCCGCGTAAGGAGTTCATCATCGCGGGCTCCGAGGGTATGTCTCGAGAGCGCATCGACACCTGATCCGCGCCGCGCCGAGAACGTGCGCGCCTTTCAGACGAGGCGTCGAGGAATTCGCGGGCTCAGCCGCACGACCAGTTCCTCCGACATGGTGTCGGTGGCGTTGCCCCACTCCTGAAGCGTCTGCTCCCCCGCGCTGCCATCGCCCCACACGGTCACCGTATCGCCGACGGCGACATCGCTGTCGTCATCGAGGGCGATCCAGGCTCTGTCGACCTCGAGAGGGCCGACAAGTGGATGCCTCCGGCCGTTGATGGCCACGGCGATGCGCCCGGGCGCAGAGGTCGAGAGACCATCGGCGAAGCCGAGGTCGATGGATGCCCGGCGGCCGCCATCCGGAAGCGCCTCGATCAGCGAGATGGGCGCGCGCAGCGTCATCACCTGACGCAGACCCATGCTCTCGGCGCTCGGACCGTCGCCGGGCGGCAGCCCGTAGACGAAAGCGCCGAAGCGCACGAGGTCGAATCGCGCGTCTGATCTGGCGAAGCCTGCAGCACTGGCTGCCAGGTGCCGCAGAGGCGCGCGCACGCCGAGGTCACGGGCGATAGCGACAGCATCTTCGAATCGGGCGATCGAGAGCGAATCCTCGTGGTCGTCTGCCTCGGCGATGTGGGTCCAGACCGCCACGATCTCGACGACTCCCTGATCCTCCAGATCCCGAGCCCGTGCCACGAGCCCAGGCCAGTCCTCGGGCGTCGCGCCGTTGCGATGGAGCCCTGTGTCGATCTTGAGGTGAACCCGAGCGGGGTTCGCGGCTTGCGATGCGGCGATGGTGTTCAGCTGCGCGACAGTCGAGATGCCGAGATCGACCGAGGCGGCGATCGTGGGCGCGAGGTCTTCCTCGGGGTCGAGCAGCCAGGCGAAGATCCGGGTGGGTGACGAGACGCCGGCATCGCGCAGCGACAGCGCCGTGGGCAGATCGAGGGCGCCGATCCACGAGACGCCCGACTCGACCGCAGCTCTCGTCACGTCGATCAGGCCATGCCCGTATGCGTCGTTCTTGACCACCACCATCACCTGAGACGGCGCAACCTGCGCGGTCAGCACGTCGATATTGTGCCGAAGTGCCTCGAGATCGATGAGAATCTCGCCTGTCGGGATCGTCATACGTAACTCCGAACGATTCTGTCGCCCAGCGATGCCGTGACCTCCGCCGCGGTCTTTCCCAGGCTCGTGGCCCAGGCCACAGGAGAGGGGTAGCCCTGCGCTTCGTCTCCGAAGAGCACGACCTCGTCACCCGGTGAGACCGGCTTGTCGCCGACGTCGAGCATGAAGACGTCCATGGCGACCCGCCCGGCGACCGGGTGGGTGGAGCCGGCGAACCATGCCCTACCCCCATTGCACGCGTGTCTGTCGATGCCATCGCTGTAGCCGAGGCACACCATGGCGAGGGTCGTCGGAGCCGTCGTGCGGTACACGTAGCCGTAGGAGACACCCTCGTCAGCGCCGACCTTCTTGGTCGACAGGACGCGGGCGGAGAGAGTCATGGCGGGCAGAAGACCGAGGGCTCGCGGATCGGGAACGGAGAGTGTGTCGAGCCCGAAGATCTCTGGCCCGATGAGACTCTCGGCGGCGGCGTCAGCCTGACGACGCTGGATGGCGGGGATCAAGACACCCGACGCGCGGATGGCGTGGGCGGCTTCGTCGTTCGACACGAGGAAGGCATCGATCGCCTCTGAGCTCATCGCGGCGGCGACCGCCGCCGCGCCATGGCCATAAGCATCGCCACGGAGATCGACGACGATTCTGCTCGGCGAGGCGTGAGCGATGAGGACACGGGCGTTGCCGCGGACGATCCCGAGATCGATCGTGGCGCGCCGCAGTGGCATCGGATGGGTCGTGAGCGCTGACGACATCACTAGATGGTCGTGAAGACGCTCTTGACGTTCGCGACGATCACTTCTCGTGACTTGGCGGCCAGACGATCGAGCTCGGCATGCGCTGCCGACGGCGCGTAAGCGACGTCACGGCGTTCCAAGGCGGCTCGGATGACGGCGTCGCTCAGCGAGGGGTTCAACGGCAGAATCGGGCCCTTCGTCTGGGTCGCAATGGATGATCCGGCGATGACGCCCTCACGACCATTGCCGTTGCCGCCACCGGAGGTCACGACGCCGAGAGGCACCGCGCCCGAATCGAGGTTCCACTCCGACGCGTTGTCTTCGAAGCCGACCACGGTTCCCTGCGCAGACTCCACGACGATGTATCCGACCTGGCGCGGCACTCCGCGTCGAGCCGAGAAGGGAAAGATGCCGACCCCGGCGAGAACGGTGCCGTCGGCGAGTGTGATACCGCCTCCGAGGAGCTCGGCACCCGCGCCGACCGCGAAGAAGGGAACTCCGTCGTCTGCCAGTGAGCGCAGAGCCTGCGCGTTCTCCATGAGATCCGCATAGACGGCGCGAACGGCCGAGACGGGGCCGTTTCCGATCACGACGATGTCGGGGTCTTTAGGAAGGCGTCGACCGATGGTGTGCTGCACGACGTCGACCTGGTGGCCCGCTCGCTCGAGACGTGCCCGCAGCGCCGTGACGTTGCCACGCTCGCCGCTCGCCTCGAGGTGCTCGGGGTACAGCTCCAGAATCGATACCGAGTGTGCGGATGACGAACTCAAAACGAGACCTCCATGTCGCCGTAGCCGATGATCTTTCTCGCGAGCATCATCTGCTCGTAGTTGACGACCCAGGTCTTGTGACCCGTCGTCGGTGCGGGAAGGGCGCGCATCAACTCGATGGCCTTCTTGAGGTCGGGTTCGATCGTTCCGACGGGAATTCCCTCGTGCTCGAGCCGCAGCGCGAACTGCCATGCCTTTGCGCCCGTGAGCACATCGACGTGGTCGAGCTGCGCGAAGTCGATGTCGTAGAGCCAGGAGACGTCGGGCGTGCCCTCGTCGATAGCGACCATGACCTGTTCGGGCGCTGCGGGGAGCGCATCGAGATTGAGTTGAAGGCTCGCGGCGTTCTTGAACATCACGAACTCCACCTTCTCGTTTCCGAAGTCGAGCAGCTCGCCTCGACCGTACGCGGGTGTCATCGACGAGAACGCAGCCGACGCTTTCGCCAGGTCGAATTCGGTGCCGAGCACCTGAGCCGCCGTGGCGAGTGCCGCCGCTGCATCGATTCCGTAGTGCAGTCCCTTGGCGGGAAGTACCACGTCGGCCAGTTCGCCCCCAACTCGGATACGAGCTCCCGTGCTGTCCCAGGACTCGAGTTCGGCGAGTGCGTCGATCGGCGCGGTCGATGCCTCTTCGCGGTGATTGGCCGCATTGAACAGGCCGTGTGCGGAGTCGGCGACGAGCTTCGGCGCCGCCCCGAAGTAGGTGACATCGGGAACAACGGATCCCTTCTTCGACAGGATCTCGCCGATCTTCGACAGATACGCGTCGTCGCGATTACTGATGACGTGCTGTGTCGCGACCGCAGCGGTGTCGAGCATCATGTCGGCGACGACCTCGGTCTCGAAGAACCGGTAGAGCTGGTCGACCTGCACGTTGAGCATGAGAATGGTCGACGGCAGCAGCGTCTTCGACAACTCGAGCGCGAATGCTTCGTCGACTTCGAGGATGCCGATGTCGGCTTTCAGCTTGCCGGTGACGCCGACCTCGGAAAGCAGAGCGGAGGAGATGCCCTGCGGCAGGTTCGCACCGGAGGGGTTCGTGAACACCGTCAGTCCGTGCCCACGCAGAACCTCGGTGAGCATGTGGGTGGTCGTCGACTTGCCATTGGATCCGAGAACGAAGACGATGCCGTACTCGAACTGGGCAACTACATTCTTGATGAAGCCGGGCGCCATCTTGTTGACGATGTAACCGGGCAGCGCCGATCCGCCGCCGCGGGCCCGGGTGGCAGCCCGGACCGCGCGACCGACGAGAACGGGCGCGATATAACGCATCCGCGGCCTACTCGAGGTAGTCGCGCAGAGACTGCGAACGCGACGGGTGGCGCAGCTTCGCCATCGTCTTCGACTCGATCTGCCGGATGCGCTCACGGGTGACGCCGAAGGTGTCACCGATCTGGTCGAGCGTCTTCGGCATGCCGTCGCCGAGACCGAAGCGCATGCGGATGACGCCCGCCTCGCGCTCCGAGAGAGAGTCGAGCAGCGACTCGAGCTGCTTCTGCAGCATGGTGAAGCCCACGGCATCGGCCGGAACGACCGCCTCGGTGTCTTCGATCAGGTCGCCGAACTCGCTGTCGCCGTCTTCACCCAGAGGCGTGTGCAGCGAGATGGGCTCACGCCCGTACTTCTGCACCTCGACGACCTTCTCAGGGGTCATGTCGAGTTCACGCGACAGCTCTTCTGGCGTGGGCTCGCGTCCCAGGTCCTGGAGCATCTGGCGCTGCACGCGGGCGAGCTTGTTGATGACCTCGACCATGTGCACGGGGATGCGGATCGTGCGGGCCTGGTCAGCCATGGCTCGCGTGATCGCCTGTCGGATCCACCAGGTCGCGTAGGTGGAGAACTTGAAGCCCTTCGTGTAGTCGAACTTCTCGACGGCGCGGATGAGGCCCAGGTTTCCTTCCTGGATGAGGTCGAGGAACTGCATTCCACGACCGGTGTAGCGCTTTGCCAGGCTCACGACGAGACGCAGGTTGGCGCCGAGCAGGTGGCTCTTGGCGCGGGCGCCGTCGCGGGCGACCCACTGGAGCTCACGGCCATAGGCCGACTTCTTCTCGGCTTCGCTCATCGTCGACATGGTGTCTTCGGCGAAGAGTCCGGCTTCGATGCGCATGGCGAGTTCGACCTCTTCGGCCGCGTTCAGGAGCGCGACCTTACCGATCTGCTTCAGGTAGTCCTTGACCGGGTCGGCTGTTGCACCGGTGATCGCGGTCGAGTAGACCGGAACGTCGCTGTCGTCGTCAGCATCGGAGATGACCAACGCTCCGGCAGGAAGAACGATCTCGGCTGCCGGCTTGGGCGATCCGTCGTCGGCTTCGTCGTCGGTCGTGGTCTCGTCTTCGTCGACGACGACCTCGACGACAGCGCCTGCTTCGGCATCGTCGTCATCGGCGCCGGGACCGTCAGCTTCTGCCGCGGCCTTGGCCTTCTTTGCGGCGGCAGCAGTCTTGGCTGCAGCAGCCTTCGTGGGAGCCTTCGCCGCTTTGGCTGCAGGAGCCTTCGTCGCGGTGGTCTTGGCGGCAGCGGCCTTTGCGGCGGCGGCCTTCGTCACCGGCTTTGCTGCTGCTGCAGCAGGCTCGTCGGCGACGGGTTCGAGTGTTGTGGTTGATTTGCGGGTGGCCATACGATCACCTTTCACGCCGGTCTCACCGGGTGGATTCGACTCTCCCGAGCCGATGCCAATTGGAGGCTGGAGTTGTTTTCTGACATTACTAAGACCCATGTCAAGTGCTGGGTTTTTGTGTCTGGATCACCAGACACCCGGCACAAGAACGGGTCTCGATTCTCAATTATTGCACGGATTGCAGAGACGCCCCTCCGCCTACGGACGTCGGCGCTTCCACTTTCCTACAAGTGCAACCCAGAGAGGGGCGACAGATATTCCCTCGTCCTCCTGCAGCCGTCGTCGTGTGCGGCGGCGGGCGCGAAGGAGAAAGAGGACACCTGCGCCGACCACGACGTATTGAATCGAGAAGGCCAGTCTGAAGGCATCCATCGAGTAGAGGTCCGTGCTCAGGCCGGTGTCGTACTGAACGTCGAGGATGACCCCGATCAGAAAGAGCATGACGAAACTGGCCATGAATCCGCCCACGTTCACCACACCGTTGGCCGAGCCCAGAGAACGGGCCGGGTTGAACGACCGGGCGAAGTCGAATCCGATCAGCGACCCGGGGCCGCCGATGCCGAGGGTCACGGTGAGGATCGCGATGAGCCAGATCGGAGGGATGCCCGGCCACAGGAGAACGGCGGCCCACACGAAACCCAGGGCCACGGTTATCCCCAGCACGAGATTCGACCGTCGAAGGGGAAACCGGGCACTCAGGATGCCCAGGATCGGTCCGGCGACCATTCCCGAGATCACGATGACGACAAGGAAGGCGGCCGCCGTGCCACGGTCGAGTCCCACGGCGGAGACCAGGAAGGGGAAGCCCCAGAAGATCGTGAAGACCGTTCCCGACGATTGGCTGACGAAATGCGACCAGAAGCCCAATTGGGTTCCCGGCCTGCGCAACGTGGGACCCAACATCCGGATGGCCTCGCGCATGCTCGCGACCCTGCCGTCACCGGCGGCATCTGCGGGCCGATTAGTGAGAAAGACGACCGAGAGAACGAGCGCGCTGAAGGACACGGCCGCGGCGACCGAGAATGCCGGCGACCAGCCGAACGTGTGCAGGACCCAGGCGAACGGCAGCGCCGATAGCACCTGTCCGAGCTGCCCGATGTTGCCGACCCACTGGCTGAGCTGGGGCACGATCGGCCCGGAGAACCAGGAGTTGACGAGCCGGATGACCGAGATGAAGACGGCGGCGTCTCCCGCCCCGACGAACACACGACCGAGAACGGCCATCGGGATGTCCGGTGCGAACGACAGGACGAGCTGCCCCGCGACCATCAGCGTGCACCCGATCGAGATCAGCCATTTCGGCCCGACCCTGTCGATGAGTATGCCGACCGGGATCTGGAGCCCCCAGTAGACGATGAGTTGAACCACCGCGAGCGTCGAGAGGAGTGCAGCCGACGAGTCGAACCGTGCCGCAGCGTCGACTCCGGCGACACCGAGGGTGGTTCGTTGCATCACCGCCGTCATGTAGGCGAAGACGCCGACTGCGAAGACAAGCCAGGCGCGTCGGGAATTCACGTACTTCATGCTACGGCCCGTCCGAGCACGATGTCGTTCCCGGCGCGAGAGGCGCGGTGGAGATCAGAGGCCGAGCGATGGCCCAGCGTCATCGTCGCCCGAACGACGGATGGCGAGGAACTTCTCGAGCTCCTCGGCGATCTCGTCAGCCGACGGCAGTTCGCCGTCTTCATCTGTGAGCGGCGACTTGAGAGGAGTGCCCTGCATGTAGGCGTCGTGACGCTCCTCGAGCGTTCCGACCAGCTTCTCGAGGTCGCCGTTGGTGCCGACCTGCTCGTCGATCTTCGAGAGGAAGACGCGCCCTTCTTCGCGGAGCTTGTCTGTGGGGAAGATCAGCCCGGTGGCGGCACTGATGCTCTCGAGGCCGGCTAGGGCCGCGAGTGGGAACTCCGTGTCGGCGAGATAGTGCGGAATGAGGAGGGCGAAGCCCGCAACGGGGTGGGTCAACTCCTGAAGACGGAACTCCACCAGATGCATCGCGTTGGCCGGAACCTGGGTGTGCGGCTTCCATACGGAGAGAGCGTCGATGAGCTCGAGCCTGTTGCCGCTCACGGTCACCCTGATCGGCCGGGTGTGCGGAACGGGCATGGGGATCGCGTGAACCGATGTCGTGGTCTTGATCTTCAGCAGGCCGATGAGATCGATGACCGACTTCGTGAACCCCTCCCAGCGGAAGTCCGGCTCGAATCCGTTGAGAAAGAGGAACGGCTGGTTCAGTTCGTCTTGCATCAGGTAGAGGCGCAGAACGGGGGGCTGGTAGTCGCTCAGGTGATCTTGATCGAAGTAGATCACGGGGCGCCGAGCGCGGTAGTCGAGGAGGGCATCGGTGTCGAACTCGGCGATGACGCGATTGCTGAGGTTCTCGAGAATGTATTCGCCGATCTGAGCTACAGCGCCGCCCGCATCGGTGAATCCGGTGAGACCGACCACCAGGTCGAGGCCCTCGGGAATGTTGCCGAGCTCGCCGGTGATCTCGTACAGCTCGCTCGAATCCGTCATGAATTCAACTCTAATCGCGGCGACTGGCGCCACCGGGCTGGCGCGGCATGCCGAGAGCGAACAACCGCGCCATAGGGTTGAACCATGACTCTCGCCTCTCTTGCCCTCTCCTCATCCGACGCCGGCGATGTCGCGGCCGATGTACTCGTTCTGGGCGTGACCCGCACCGACGACGGACCCGTCCTCGTCGGCTCGGCGGCATCCCTGCTCGGTGCCGACCCGGCTTTCGCAGATCTCTCGGTGCTCGGCCTCACGGGCTCGAAGGACGACCTCGTTCGTGTGCCGGCCCCCGCTGGTATTGCTTCTCGATCGATAGCGCTCGTCGGCCTGGCGTCGGCCACGCCGAGCGCCGACGACCTCCGTTACGCCGCGGGCTCGGCCGCACGACGGATGCTGGGGGTCTCCTCGATCGCCCTGTCGCTGCCCGTCGACGACGAGTCTCAGGCGCGCGCCGTGCTCGAAGGCTGCCTGCTCGGCGCCTATGAGTACACCGAGTACCGCGCTGATGGCGGATCCGCGACGTCGCGGCCCGCCGCATCGTTCACCCTCGTCACCTCGCTGCAGGTGTCTGCCGAGACCGTCGCGTATGCGACAGAGGTGGGGCGCGCCATCCACCTCGTTCGCGACCTCGTGAACGAGTCGCCTCTCGATCTCTACCCGCAGGCCTTCGCCGAGCGCGCAGCCGACTTGGGCAGCATTCCCGGTGTCGAGGTCACCATCTGGGATGAGACTCAGCTGGCCGACGAAGGATTCGGCGGCATCCTAGGCGTCGGGCAGGGCTCGTCGCGGCCGCCGCGTCTGGTGAAGGTCAGCTACTCCCCCACGGACGCTGCCGAGGCGCGGCACATCGCCCTCGTCGGAAAGGGCATCACCTTCGATTCCGGCGGCCTCTCGTTGAAGCCCGCTGCCTCGATGATCGGAATGAAGTACGACATGGCCGGAGCAGCCACCGTGCTGTCCGTGGTTCTGGCCGCGGCCCGGCTCTCTCTGCCGACGCGGGTGACCGCCTGGCTCTGCCTTGCGGAGAACATGCCGTCGGCCACAGCGATCAGACCGGGCGACGTGCTTCGGATCCGGGGCGGAAAGACTGTCGAGGTCCTGAACACCGACGCCGAAGGTCGACTCGTGCTCGCCGACGGTCTAGTGGCGGCGAGCGAGGAGTTCCCCGATGCGATCATCGATGTGGCGACCCTGACCGGCGCCGCGAGCGTCGCACTCGGCAACCGCTACGTGGGCACGCTCGGAAGCTCCCCGCTGGTCGGAGAGGTGCTCCGCACCGCCGAATCGGCGGGCGAGCTCCTGTGGCACATGCCCCTGGGCGAAGAATTCCGACCCATGCTGAACTCCGACATCGCAGACATCGCCAACATCAAGCCCGGCAACACCGCGGGAGGCATGCTCATCGCGGCGGTGTTCCTGAGCGAGTTCATCGGCACGGCGGCTGACGGATCGGGGCGGATTCCCTGGGTGCACCTCGACATCGCCGGTGCGGGCACGAACAAGGATGCGCTGTACGGCTACACGGGAAAAGGTCCGACGGGCGTCACGGTGCGCACACTGATCGCCCTGGCAGCCTCGGCGACCCCCGCGCGGACCGAGTGAAGTCGGCCGTAGTAGGCTCGACAGGGCGCAAAAACACGCCAGCACAGCCCGTTCCACTCATCCGTGGAGCGCGGGCAAGCACGAATTCTCACGAGGGAGTCACCGCGGGTGTCTGAACAGAACTTCGACCTGGTCGTTCTCGGCGGCGGAAGCGGTGGCTATGCGGCAGCGCTTCGAGCCAGCCTTCTCGGGCTGAGCGTGGCACTCGTCGAAAAAAACAAGCTCGGCGGCACCTGCCTTCACCGCGGCTGCATTCCCACCAAGGCGCTCCTGCACTCTGCTGAAGTCGCCGACGCGGCGCGGGGCGCGTCGAAGTACGGCATCTCGACCACCTTCGATGGTGTCGATATGGCCGGCGTGACCGCCTACCGCGAGGGCATCGTCTCGAGTAAGTTCAAGGGCCTCGAGGGGCTCATCAAGGCGCGCAAGATCACCGTGATCCGCGGTGAAGGCCGTTTGGTCTCTCCCACGCGGGTTCAGGTCGGTGACGACGTCATCGAGGGCAAGAACGTCGTTCTCGCGACGGGGTCGTACGCCCGCTCGCTGCCTGGCCTCGAGATCGGCGGCCGCGTGATCACGAGCGAGCAGGCGCTCGAGCTCGACTTCGTGCCCAAGAAGGTCGCCATCCTCGGTGGCGGAGTGATCGGCGTCGAGTTCGCCAGCGTGTGGAAGTCCTTCGGGTCCGATGTGACGATCATCGAGGCGCTCCCTCATCTCGTGCCCAACGAGGAGGAGTCGATCAGCAAGCAGTTCGAGCGCGCGTTCCGCAAGCGCGGCATCGAATTCTCGCTCGGCACGCGATTCCAGTCGGTCGAACAGGATGATGACGGAGTCGTGGTCACGCTCGAAGACGGCCGGAAGATCGAGGCGGAACTCCTCCTAGTCGCCGTCGGACGTGGTCCGTCGACCCAGGGCTTGGGATTCGAAGAGGTCGGAGTGGAGATCGATCGCGGCTTCGTCATCACGAACGAGCGACTCGAGACCAACATCCCCGGTCTGTACGCGGTCGGCGACATCGTTCCAGGGCTCCAGCTCGCGCACCGCGGGTTCCAACACGGCATCTTCGTCGCCGAGGAGATCGCAGGCCTGTCGCCGCAGATCGTCGACGACGTGAACATCCCCAAGGTGACCTACTCCGATCCTGAGGTCGCATCCGTGGGCCTGACCGAGGCTCGAGCAGTAGCCGAATACGGCCAGGATCGTGTGCAGTCGTATGACTACAGCCTCGGCGGCAACGGCAAGAGCCACATCATCGGCACGACCGGCTCGGTCAAGGTCGTACGGGTCGCCGACGGTCCCGTCGTCGGCATCCACATGATCGGTGCTCGCGTCGGAGAACTCATCGGCGAGGCGCAACTCATCGTGAATTGGGAGGCGTACCCCGAGGACGTCGCGCAGCTCGTGCACGGTCATCCCACTCAGAACGAAGCTCTGGGCGAGGCACACCTCGCTTTGGCAGGCAAGCCCCTGCACGCCCTCTAGCCATACCGCGTCACCCACATACCCAATACAAGTAAGCTAAAAACCACGATCGGTTTCTAAAGGAGACAAGCTAATGAGCGAATCCGTCAACCTTCCAGCACTCGGTGAGAGTGTCACAGAGGGAACGGTAACCCGCTGGCTCAAGAGTGTGGGAGACCGCGTCGAGGTCGACGAACCCCTGCTCGAAGTGTCAACGGACAAGGTAGACACAGAGATCCCGTCACCCGTCGCCGGTGTGATCGAGGAGATTCTGGTCCAGGAGGACGAGACCGTCGAGGTCGGAACCGCGCTCGTGCGCATCGGAGACGGCAGTTCCGCTCCGGCTTCCGAGGCACCGGCAGAGCCCGCTGCGGCGGAAGAGATTCCCGCCGAGGAGCCGTCGGTCGAGGCCGAGACCGAAGCCGAAGCTCCTGCGCCCGCTCCTGCTCCGGAGGAAGCGCCTGCCGCACCGGCTCCCGCCGCAGAGCCCGCACCGGCCGCCACCCCCGCGCCCGCCACTCCAGCACCCGCCGCCGCGTCGGCGCCCGCACCCGCCCCGGTTCCCGCTCCTGCCCCGGCCGCGGCTCCCGCCCCTGCCGCAGCGGCGGCCCCCGCAGCCGCACCCGCCTCGGACGACTCGTCCCGTGCGGCTAATGCCGGATACGTCACTCCCCTGGTTCGCAAGCTCGCGGGTGACAATGGCATCGACCTCGCCACCCTCACGGGAAGCGGCGTCGGAGGACGCATCCGCAAGGAAGACGTCCTCGCTGCAGCAGAAGCCGCCAAGGCACCCGCCGCACAGGCTTCCGCTGAAGCACCGGCAGCCGCCGTCGCCACGACGCTCCCTGTCTCCGACCTTCGTGGCACGACCCAGCCGATGTCGCGTCTGCGCAAGGTCGTCGCGCAGCGCGCGGTCGAGTCGATGCAGTCGACGGCTCAGCTGACCAGCGTTGTCGAGGTCGACGTGACCCGCGTCGCCGCTCTGCGCGACAAGGTGAAGGCGACGTTCCAGGAGAAGACCGGCAACAAGCTGAGCTTCCTCCCCTTCTTCGCTCTCGCTGCGACGGAGGCCCTCAAGGCGTACCCGATCATCAACGCCACGGTTGACGGTGAAAGCATCGTCTACCCCGATCACGAGAACGTGAGCATCGCGGTCGACACCGAGCGCGGCTTGCTGACGCCCGTCGTCAAGAACGCCGGCGAACTCGATCTCGCCGGATTCGCTCGCGAGATCGCCGACCTGGCGACGCGCACGCGCGACAACAAGCTCAAGCCCGATGAGCTCGCGGGCGGCACGTTCACGCTGACGAACACGGGTTCGCGCGGCGCACTCTTCGACACGCCTGTCGTCTTCCTCCCCCAGGTCGCGATCCTCGGCACCGGCATCGTGTCGCGTAAGCCTCTCGTGGTCAAGACGAGCGAGGGCGAAGCCATCGCCATCCGTTCGACCGTGTACCTGGCGCTGAGCTACGACCACCGCATCGTCGACGGCGCAGACGCAGCCCGATTCCTCGTCGCCGTGAAGAACCGCCTCGAAGAGGGCGCGTTCGAGGGCAACCTGGGCTACTAGTCGCTCTTAAAGACATCGCGAATTCGCCAGCCGGCCTCGCCCTTCAGCAGAAGGAACGAGGCCGGTTGGCCGTTTAACCGGGCCGCGACGAGAGCGGATCCGCCCCACGAGCCGGTCAAGACGGCGTCACCAGCCTCGATGAGGGCAAGCGGCTCGTCGGTCGAACGCGAGTCCATGTAGCTCTCCTGAAACACCGTTGCGAGGCAGCCTTCCGGCTCCGCGACAGCGGCACATCCTTCATTCATCCGTGCGAGGGTCTGGAGTGCTGAGACGGGATCGTCGTTTGTCGGAAGGGGCTCGGCCGGAGCCGAAGCAGGCGGGGCGGCTGCGTCAGATGAAGGCTCGGTCGTTGAATCACGCGTCGTCGAGGTGTTCTCTCCGCCGGCCCGAGCGCCGTCGGGCGGCGACGGAAGGACGAGCAGGAGCGCGGTCGCAGCGACGACAGCGCACGACGCGGCGACGAGCAACGGCTTACGTCGCCGGCGAATCCGGGTGCCGCCACCGTCGAGCTGTTCCTCTGCTGAAAGCGTCGCGGCGGGCGGCCACTGCCGTTTCGAGAACCGGCTCCTCATCTCGATCACCGACGAGGCGAACTCGAGGCCTGCCGACGAGACGCCGAGAATGCGAAGAGCCGCGACCAGACGGTTCTCGGTCTGCGCGGGTGCAGCCGCAGGCGTCGATGAAGACCAGTCGTATTCCGTTTTCGCTGCTCGATCCGCTGCGGCGACGGGTACTGTCGGCGTCGGAGCGATGGACACGACCTCTGCCGGAGCGATCCCGAAGAGTGCTCTTTCGAGCTCCGGCAAGAACTCTCTACTCGGTCCTTCAGTGATCGCCCGTCCTAGTCGCTCCAACGGAAAGCTCGCCGGCATCCGTTCAGCATCGATGCGGCTCAGCACTTCATCGACGACGTCGAGTAGACCGCGCTGGTCTGCGACGACGGCGTCTCGCCACGCCTCTTCCGTCGAATACGGGTAATCGGAGGGGGGCACGGGTGCACCGGGCCAAGCCGCCGAGTGGAGCGCTGTCGGCGACTGACGAAGCATGCCGCGACCGAAGCCGGTGAGGGTCGGGGATCCGCGATGGTCGAATACGATCCGACGCAGGTGAATCCCGCCATGGGTGACGCCTGCACGGTGAAGAGCGTGAAGTGCTGAGCACAGAGGCGCGAGGATGGTGACTGCTTCGCCGGGGCTCAGCGAACTCGTTTGGCCCAGATAGGTGGAGAGGGACGGCCCGGGCAACCTTTCTAAGACGAAGCACGGGGCCGCGCCGTCGTCGATGCTGGCGACGTCGAGGAGGCGCACCACATGAGGTATCCCGACATCGCTCAGGGCCGCCAGCTCGACGTCGATGGACGCCGCTGATGTGCTGGCTCCGAAGATCTTCAAGACCCGAGGACTCGGGCCCTCGCCGTCTCCGCGGCCTGACGCGTGCGCGAGAAGGAGCGTCGCCCTGGTTCCCACCGCGAGGCGCCGCACGATCCTGTGGCCCGCCACATCACCGAGTCTCGACGCGTCGAGCTCACGTCCTCCGGGTGCAGCCCGCGGTTCAGGCTGGATCGGCTGCTGGCGACGGGTCATACACCGATCCTCGGCCGACGAGCTGGGCGCGTGCGTGTGTTGCGGGCCATCTGTGCAATCCCCGCCGCTCGAGCCGTTGTGGAGGAGCGGTGAGACTGCCGTGAGCGAACTGGTCGGCATGAACGAATCCGACTCGGTATCCTTGACGCATGGCACGCAAGTCTGAGCAATCCACCCCGAAGGCCCCCAAAGAACCGGGTCGCATCAAGCAGATGTGGCAGGTCTTCAACATGACCCGCCGTTACGACAAGAACGTCGTATGGATCATGGCGCTCGGGTTCCTTCTTCCCGTCGCAGCAGGACTCATCGTCGCCCTCCTCCTGTCGGACGGCAACGGCTTCGCCATGGCCATGTGGATCATCGCGGGGGTTCTCGCGGGCTTCCTGGTCGCGCTGATCATTCTCGGGCGCCGAGCGGAGCGCGCGGCCTATGGCCAGATCGCCGGCCAGCCTGGCGCCGTCGGCGCCGTCCTCCGGTCCAGCCTCAAGCGCAGCTGGCGCGGCAGCGAGATGCCCGTTGCGGTGAATGGAAAGACCCAGGACGCCGTATACCGCGCCGTCGGACGCGGCGGTGTCGTTCTCATCAGCGAAGGATCGAAGACGCGCACGACCCGGATGCTCGAAGAAGAGCGTCGCAAGGTGCTTCGCGTCCTCCCCAACGTGCCGGTGACATTTCTGCACGTCGATTCGAACGACCCCGACGCGGTTCCGTTGCACAAGATCCCCAGCCGCATGGCGAAGGTGAAGCCTGCTCTCAACAAGGCCGAGGTCATGGCTGTCAGCAATCGGCTCACGTCGCTCGGCTCCACCGGAATGCCGATTCCGAAGGGTGTCGACCCCTTCAAGGTTCGACCCCAGCGCGGCCGCTGATCCGCGTCAGCGGCGCATGACGAGCACCGTGCCGGCGAACACGTCGTGCAGGCCTCGCTGATCCGAATCCCAGATCAACGCCGGGATGAGCAGCAGAAGCAGCCCGGTGCGAAGAACAGGGCGCCAGACGCCCGCATAGCTTCCATCGACCTTCACGATGCGGATCCCGAGGATGAAGTGCCCGAGACCGCTTCCGAGAGTCGATAGCAGAACGACCTGCTCGACGGCGAAGATGACCAGGCTGGCCCAATCGCTGCCGAAGAAGAACGCGAAATAGACGACGTAGCACGCGGCGAAGTCGATGAAAATCGCGGCGAGCCGACGGCCGCTGCGGGCGACAGATCCGACACCCGTGCGAGGAAAGCCCATCCGCTCCCCCGGCCAGTTGCTGGGCGGAGCCCCTTGGGACGACGAGGACACGGGCGAAGAGGGCACCAGACGAGTTTACGACCGCCGCGATGAGGGCATTACAGGCAAGCCGTAACATGCCTGAAACAAATGCGTCACTGCTGGGTAACCGCTTCCCCGTAGGCTCGTGACGGCTGCGTTCGCAGCTGTTCCTCTGTACCAAGCCATTTGGAGTCTCTCACATGTTCAGTGATTCTTCCGAGGTGCTCAAGTTCATCAAGGACACGGACGTAAAGTTCCTTGATATTCGGTTCACCGATCTTCCCGGTGTCCAGCAGCACATCACCATCCCCGCATCGACGGTCGACGAGTCTTTCTTCACCGTCGGGCAGATGTTCGACGGTTCGTCGATTCGCGGTTTCGCGTCGATCCACGAGTCGGACATGCAGATCATCCCTGACGTGTCGACGGCCTACATCGATCCGTTCCGCGTCAACCGCACGCTGATCATGATCTTCGACATCTACAACCCGCGCAACGGCGAGATCTACCACCGTGACCCGCGCCAGGTGGCCAAGAAGGCCGAGAAGTACCTCGCCTCGACAGGTATCGCCGACACCGCGTTCTTCGCGCCCGAAGCCGAGTTCTACATCTTCGACGACGTGAAGTACGAAGTGAACCAGCACTCGAGCTCCTATTCCGTCGACTCCGACGAGGCAGCCTGGAACTCGGGCCGCACCGAAGAAGGCGGAAACCTCGCCAACAAGACGCCCTACAAGGGTGGATACTTCCCCGTCAGCCCGGTCGACAAGCACGCAGACCTGCGTGACGACATCGTGCTCGAACTGATGGCTGCCGGGCTCGAGGTCGAGCGTGGCCACCACGAGGTCGGCACTGCCGGCCAGGGTGAGATCAACTACAAGTTCGACACGATGGTGCACGCGGCCGACGACATCCTGAAGTTCAAGTACATCGTCAAGAACGTCGCCGAGCGCTGGGGCAAGACGGCCACGTTCATGCCCAAGCCCCTCTTCGGAGACAACGGGTCGGGCATGCACACGCACCAGTCGCTGTGGAACGATGGCGCGCCCTTGTTCTACGACGAGGCCGGCTACGGCGGACTGAGCGACATCGCGCGCTGGTACATCGGTGGAATCCTGGCTCACGCCCCCGCCGTCTACGCGTTCACGAACCCGTCTGTCAACAGCTACCACCGCCTGGTTCCCGGCTTCGAAGCCCCGGTCAACCTGGTCTACTCGGCCGGTAACCGCTCGGCGTCGATCCGCATCCCGATCACGGGTACGAACCCGAAGGCCAAGCGCATCGAGTTCCGCACGCCGGATGCCTCGGGCAACCCGTACCTGGCGTTCGCGGCTCAGCTCATGGCTGGCCTCGACGGAATCGTCAACCGCATCGAGCCGCACGAGCCGGTCGACAAGGACCTCTACGAGCTGCCGCCCGAAGAGGCGAAGCTCATCCCCCAGGGTCCGGCATCGCTTGGCGAGGCTCTCGACGCGCTCGAGGCCGATCACGAGTTCCTGCTCCAGGGCAACGTGTTCACGATCGACCTGATCGAGAACTGGATCAGCTACAAGCGCGAGAACGAGATCAAGCCGCTCCAGCAGCGTCCACACCCGTTCGAGTTCGAGCTGTACTACGGCGTCTAGCCAAATCACGCGCGACTGAGGGGGCTTACGCCTCATCGATCCGCAACGAGTCCGCACGAGTGGCCCGGTCATCCCAGACCGAGAAGGCCACTCCTGCGGACTCGTTTGTTTTGTCCGGCGACATGACACATCGGATCCGGCTCAATCACCGCAAGCGAACCGGATACTCTCCTCGACGAAAGCGACCACGATGCCGACCTCCTCGATCGTCCGCGGCGCGTAGAGCAGGAACTCCGTTCGAAGTCCTCGTATTGATGCGGTTCAGCCCAACCGAGTTCGGCGGTGACGCCGCGCTGTGGCTTCCACGACACCGGGAAGGGATAGACCTCTGCGCTAGCGCGGCGCCCGTGAGCGCTGGGTGGCCAACCTGGCCTGTCGATCGAAGCCGAAGAGTCGACGGGCGCCGAATCCGCCGATGGTCGTTCCCGCTGCGAGGCCGATTCCTGTGGCCAGGGCCATCACAACCGGAGGCAGCGTGTCCGCTGCGGCGAACTCTGCATCCATGAATCCGTACAGCGCGCGGTAGACGGCAAGGCCCGGGATGAGGGAGATGATACCCGCCATCGTCACGGCGCCTTCTGGAACCTTGACCCACCGGTAGGCGAGGTATCCGACGACCCCCGCCACCGTTCCCGCGATACCGGGAGCCAGCCCGGGCTGCGTGGCGAATGGAAGCACCGCCGAGTAGACGGCGAAGATACCCCCTGCGGCCACGGCCATCAGCAACACGAGCCGGAGGCGCACATACGAGGTGAGTGCGAAACCGACGCCGATGAGCATGGCACCTACAGTCCCGGAAACGAGGCCGATGCGGTCTCCCAGCGACGTGGAGATGGAGACAGGAATGCCGATTCGGAGCGCGAATCCGAGCACGAGCGAGATGCCTACGGCGAGGCCGAGCGTGAGCATCAACACTTCCATGCCTCGCGCCGTCGCGGTCACGTAGTATCCGTCGATGGCGTCCCTGGCCGACGCTGTCAGCCCGACGCCGGAGAGAAGCGTGATGATCCCGGCGATGACGATCACCGTAGGGCTGTTCGAGCCAGGAAGCTCGATGCCGACCGAGCGCAACCAGAAGATGAACACGGCGATGGACGTGGTGGCGATAGCCGCTGCCATCTGGGCGAAGAACCCGGGCACCGACCATCTGCTGAGCTTGCGCACGATGAGATGGGATGTGGCGGCCGTGATCGCAGTGGCGAGGACGAGCACGATACTCACGTCGAACATCACGACGACACCGCTGGCCAAGACGGCCTGGCCCGCGGCCACGACCCAGTGCCGGTAAGGATGCGGACTCGCCAGAATGGCTGTCAGCCGATCCCGGGCCGTCTCGACGTCGAGGGGTTCCTGCTGGCCCGCGATCTCGTCGATGAGCAGGTAGACCGCCTGCAGGCGTGTGTAGTCGGTGGTGCGCACCCTCACGATTCGCATGACCGAGAGCGGATCCTCGTTCATTCCCCGATGGATGGAGACCGTTATCGAGGTGAACGTGATGTCGACGTGCATCGCGCTTATTCCGTAAGCGTCGCTGATTCTCAACACGGTCGCGACCACGTCCGACGCTGATGCGCCGGTGGCGAGCATCGCCTCGCCCGCCCGGAGACAGAGGTCGATGACCAGCCGGGCGTGACGTTGCGACAGTGCGTCGTCTCCCCCGACGACGGAGATGATCTGGGTGGGAGTGCCGGCCCCTCGGATGGCGCCACCCGCCAGCTCGATCAGGGACTGTCTCACCCGTCGTCGGTGCACGCTCTGCCGGTCGTTGATGCCATCACTCACTGGTCAAGGCTACGGGCAACCCGGTGCCGATCGTCCGCGCCGCGTGGCCGTTCGCAGAAAATCTAGATGCCGTAGAAGAGCCGTTCGAAGACGGCCCTAGCCCTGCGGGTGACTCCGAGGTAGTCCTCCTCCAGCGTCGTGGCCGAACCCCGAGGGTATTCGAGCAGACGAGCGATGCCGTCGAGCGCTTTGCGATCACTCGGCAGTACATCCGAGTTCTTGTTGGCCCACAGCGTCACAGCGGAGCGAGCGCGCGACGCGAAGACCCAGGCGGCACGAAGAACGGATGCGTCGGCGTCCGTGACGAGGTCGGCCGTGACAGCTGCATCCAGCGCTTCGAGCGTCGACGTGGTGCGCAGTGACGGGATGCGGCTGCCCCACTGCAGTTGAGTCAGCTGCACGAGCCACTCGACGTCGCTGAGACTGCCTCGGCCCAGCTTGAGGTGTCGAAGCGGGTCGGTGCCCTGCGGCAGGCGCTCGTTCTCGACCCGAGCCTTGATCCTCTTGACCTCGCGTACCTCTTTCTCGGCGATCTCAGCGGGAAAGCGAACGGTGTCGGCGAGCTGCTCGAAGTCACTGATGAGCGATTCGTCGCCCACCAGGCCTCGAGCTCGGAGGAGCGCCTGCGCCTCCCAGGTCAGCGACCATCTCGCGTAGTACGCCCGATACGAGTCGAGCGAGCGCACCACCGCGCCGTTCTTGCCCTCGGGTCGCAGGTCGATGTCGATCTCGAGCGGAAGCCGATTGTCTTCGGTGAGGCGCTTGATCTCGGTGGCGATGGCGAGAGCATCCGACGCGGCAGTCTGGTTGTCGGCCGAACGCGCCCGGTAGACGTACATCACGTCTGTGTCGGAGCCGAATCCGACCTCGCGCCCGCCGAGCCTGCCCATGCCGATGATCGCGAAGTCGATTCCGTCGGTGCCGCTCGGCAGCGGCCGCCGCACGATATCGGTGATGCCCGTCAGCAGAACCGTCGTGACGTCGGTCAGACCACGAGCGAGTTCGTCGACGGTGATGATGCCGAGGATCGACGAGATGGCGAGTCGCAGCACCTCTCGACGGCGAGACGCGCGGAGGGCACTGGCCGCGGCATCCTTCGCATCGTGGCGCGCGATGATGGCGCGCATCTCCTCGTCGAGCACAGCACGAGGGCGCGGCCGCAACTCGTCTTCGGCCTCGAGCCACGCCGCGGCCTCGGGTATGTTCTGGAGCAATTGCCCGACGTAGCGAGATGCCGACAGCACGTGCGTGAGTCTGGATGCGGCCCCCGACGAATCGCGCAGCATCCTCAAGAACCAGTAGGTGTCGCCGAGAGAGTCGCTGAGACGTCGGAAGGCGAGCAGACCGTAGTCGGGATCGGCGCCGTCGGCGAACCACTGCAGCATCACCGGCAGGAGGTGCCTCTGGATGCTCGCCTTTCGAGAGACCCCCGAGGTCATGGCCTCGATGTGCTTCAGCGCTCCCCGCGGGTCGATGAATCCGATGGCGGCGAGCCGTGCCTCTGCTTGTTGGCTCGTGAGAGCCACCTCGTCTGCCGAGAGGCCGGCGACGGCCGCGAGCAGCGGGCGGTAGAAGAGCCTGACGTGAAGGGTACGCACGCGATGCTTGATACCGTTCCACCGCTCGATGAGCTGCGCTGCAGACGGCTCGAGATCAGCGGCGCGCGCGAGTACCCGCTGACCGAGTTCGTCGCGGGGCATCAGATGGGTGCGTTTGAGAAAACGCAGCTGCAGGCGGTGCTCGAGAAGCCGAAGGATGCGGTAATCCTCCGCGAACTCGATCTGCTCGGCCCGACCGATGTAGCCACGGTCGGCAAGGGCCGTCAACGCGGCGATGGTGCCGGCCTGGTGGATCTCGTCGTCTGTCTGCCCGTGGACCAGCTGCAGAAGCTGAACCGTGAATTCGATGTCGCGCAGCCCGCCCGGGCCGAGCTTGATCTGATAGTGAACGTCGTCTGTGGGGATGTGCTGCGTGACCCGCTCGCGCATCTTCTGCGCCGACTCGACGAATCCCTCGCGGGAGGCGCTGGACCAGACTCGGGGAGCGGTGGCGGCGACGTACTCCAGGCCGAGCTCAGCGTCGCCGGCAAGCGGCCTGGCCTTGAGGAGCGCCTGGAACTCCCAGCTCTTTGCCCACCGGTCGTAATAGGCGATGTGCGAGTCGAGGGAACGCACGAGTGCGCCGTCCTTGCCCTCGGGGCGGAGGTTCGGGTCGACCTCCCACAGTCCCGGCTCGATCCCTGACTCGTTGATGCCACGCATCGTGAGCATGGCCAGTCTCGTCGCGATCTCGATCGCGCGCTCGGGCGTCACTTCGCTGTCGGGCTGCGCCTCTCCCACGAAGATCACGTCGACGTCGCTCACGTAGTTGAGCTCTCGCGCTCCGGCCTTGCCCATTCCGATGATCGCGAGTCGGGTCGCGGCGACGCTCTCGCGGTCGAAGAACCAGAGGCCGAGTCCCTTGGTCGAGAGCGTCGTGCGGGCGACGCTCAGCGACGCCTCGAGGGCGGCGGCAGCAAGGTCGGCGAGCACCGCGGCGATGCGGTCGAGCCCTGCGACGGGGTCGACCTGCTCGAGGTCGTACGCGGCGACTCGGGCCAGCAGAGCCCGGTACCGCACGCGGAGCGCTGTCCACGCGTCTTCTCCCGGTGCCGCAGCGAAGCCGCCCTCCGAGCCGACAGAGTCGAGCAGGGCGGTACGAGCCTCGTCTGCGGTGGGGAGCACGAGTCGTGGATCCGCCAGGACGGCGAGTTCGGCCGGATGGCGGGAAAAGAAGTCGCCGAGGCCCTTGGATGCGCCGAGCACTCGGATGAGACGGACTCGGTAGCGCTCCTCGGCGAGAACCGCGGTGACCTCCTCCGGCGCCCTGCGCAGGAGAATGGCGAGGAGCGAGAGAGCCTGATCGGGATCGGGAGCGGACGGGATCGCCGCGACCAGATCGTCGATGTCGAGGCTCGCCAGGGAGGCGACGACGCGGAGCTGTTCGTCTGCCCACTCAAGATCTGCGAAACCCAATCGGGCCAGATAGCTGAGTGATCTCGATTCGCGCATGGTCCTCCGGGGAAGGGATGCGACGACCCCGTCGCATCCCTTTTCAGCCTGGTGTTAGAGCATCTCCAGATTGCTCTTGAGCTCGAACGGCGTGACCTGGGCCCGGTAGGCCTGCCACTCCTGGCGCTTGTTGCGCAGCACGTAGTCGAACACGTGCTCTCCGAGCGTCTCTGCGACCAGCTCTGATCCTTCCATCAACGTGATGGCGCGGTCGAGACTGGCGGGAAGGGGGTTGTAGCCCAGCGCGCGGCGTTCGGCCTCGCTCAGGCTCCACACGTTGTCTTCCGCCTCCGGCGGCAACTCGTAGCCCTTTTCGATGCCCTTCATGCCCGCGGCAAGAAGAAGCGAGTAGGCGAGATACGGGTTTGCGGCCGAGTCGATGGCGCGGTACTCGATGCGCGAGCTCTGGCCCTTGTTGGGCTTGTAGAGCGGCACGCGCACGAGCGCGGAGCGGTTGTTGTGGCCCCAGCACACGAAACTCGGTGCCTCGTCGCCGCCCCAGAGGCGCTTGTAGGAGTTGACGAACTGGTTGGTGACGGCGGTGATCTCCGGCGCGTGGTGCAGCAGGCCGGCGATGAACTGGCGACCGATCTTCGAGAGCTGGTACTCGGCCCCGGCTTCGTAGAAGGCGTTGCCGTCGCCCTCGAAGAGCGAGAGGTGAGTGTGCATTCCCGATCCGGGGTGCCCAGCGAGAGGCTTGGGCATGAATGTCGCATAGACGCCCTGCTCGATGGCGACCTCTTTGATCACGGTGCGGAACGTCATGATGTTGTCGGCCGTGGTCAGCGCGTCGGCATACCGCAGGTCGATCTCGTTCTGGCCGGGGCCAGCCTCGTGGTGGCTGAATTCGACCGAGATGCCGAGGTCTTCGAGCATGCGAACGGAACGGCGGCGGAAGTCGTGCGCGGTGCCTCCGGGCACGTTGTCGAAGTACCCGGCCGAGTCGACGGGCTCAGGACCGGCGGCGCCGTATTGCGACGACTTCAACAGGTAGAACTCGATCTCGGGATGCGTGTAGAACGTGAAGCCGCGGTCGGCCGCTTTGGCCAGCGTGCGCTTCAAGACGTTGCGAGGATCGGCGACGGCCGGCAGGCCATCCGGTGTGGTGATGTCGCAGAACATGCGGGCGGTCGGGTCGATCTCGCCGCGCCACGGAAGGATCTGGAATGTCGTGGGATCGGGATGAGCCAGCACGTCCGCTTCATACGACCGTGTGAGGCCCTCGATCGCGGAGCCGTCGAAGCCGAGACCCTCCGAGAAAGCCCCTTCGACCTCGGCCGGAGCGATGGCTACTGACTTCAGGGTTCCGACCACGTCGGTGAACCAGAGCCGGATGAACTTGATGCCGCGTTCCTCAATGGTGCGAAGAACGAAGTCACGCTGCTTATCCATCTATGGGGACTCTCTTTCGAACGGGGTCTTTCAACCAGTTACAGGTTAGTGCACGCCCTCGATCTGACGGGTCAGCTCGGGACGAGCACGATCCACGCGAACCAGGCGAGCATGCCCAGCCAGACGATGACACCGGTCGATGCGAGAAGGGCTGCGCCTCTGCTGCCGAGCTTCCAGACCACGATCAGTGCGAAGAGACCGACGGCGAGGAGAATACCGAGATAGGGGAAGTACGAGGGAACTCCCACCAGGGCGAGCGCGGGTTGCGACGCCGTCGCCGAGGCCATGCCGAGGGCCAGAATGGCGCCGAACACCAAGCCGGATACGGGCGAGATTCCCGACGCGATGAGCAGGCCGAGCCGTTCACGCTGGATGCCGCGCACGATCAGGGTGATGATCCAGCCGACGAACCAGAGGGCGCAGAAGCCGAAGAAGATGATCGGGATCAGCAGCTCGAACCAGTTCACCTCGTCTACCGCGCGAACGACGGACGCGGCTCGAGAGGTCTCGTGGATGGATGAGGCCGTGACCAGAGGGGTCGTCGCGTCGTCGTGGTCGCAGACGGATGACACGTCGTCGCCTGGCTTGTCGAGCCAGGCGACGGCGGTCTTCGCCGCGCACGCACTGGTGCCGAGGACCTCATGGCCTGCGCCGGTGAACGTCACGAACTGACTTCCCGCTATCGAAGCCGCGGCGGCCTGTGCGGTCGCAGCCGGCGTGATCGGGTCGTTCGATCCGGCGAGGATCAGCGTGGGCTGTGTGAACGCCGGAGGTACTCTCAGCTCGGCGCCGGCCGGGGCGATGCCGGACTGGGCGCAGACGGCGTCGGTGAGCGAGTAGGTGACGAGCAGTGGCGGGTCGACGGGAACGACCGGTTCCTCGCCCTCGGCGGGCGCTGCGGACTCGGGCGCTACCGGATCGGCGGACCAGTTGGCCTTCTGGTCGAGGCAGGTCGAGACCAGATACTGACCCCAGTTCGTGATGCCCACGGCATCAGCGCCGAGCACCACGAAGGGAGCCAAGGCGCCGGTGTCGCCCGCTTCGAGTCGATCGAACAGCAGCGGCAGCGTGCTGGTGACAGCGGGATCGGTCAGCAACTGCTGAACGAGGCTCACGAAGTCGTTGCCCTCGAGCTCGACGAAACGCTGCCTGTCGGTGAACGGGTTGTTGACCGGGCCCTTGAACGGATCGTCGTCGAAGTCGGAGGCGAGTCGGGCGACCGTGGCGGCGTAGTCGGTTCCCTCGGCACCGGATCGAGCGGAGAGTTCGGCGAGCGACGTCGTGAGTCCGGCGTAGGCCTCGCCCTTGATGTCGGCGGCTGCCGGGCTGTACGAGTCGAGAAGGACGGCGTCGCTGCCTGCAGCGTCGAGTGCGGCCACAGCCGTCATCACCTTCGACGACCAGTCGGAGCCGAACAGGGTCCACGCCGGAATCTGAAGCTTGTTGCGCAGATCGACCACGTCGGCCGCGGTCTGGGCGATCGTGTAGCCGCTCGGGTCTCCCCCGGCTGCGGTGAAGTCGGCCAGACAGTCGGCGAGTTCGATTCCGACAGCGGTTCCCTCGGCTTCGACGCTGTCGTCGGTCGACGTGAACGAATCGATCCATGCGTTCGTGGCGCCGGGGCAGTCGAGGTTCGGAGTCGAGGCAGACCCGCCGCGCTGCTCGAGCACGACGACGTCTCTGTGCGTGCCGAATCCGAGGTCGCGAGCCAGGTGCTGGCCGACTGCCGCGGCTGACTGGCCGAGTCCGGGGGCCATGACGACCACGGGAGTGCCCGTCGCCGGCTGCACACGCGCCGGTATGACCGCGTAGGGGATGTCGATCGTTCGGCTGGCGGGGTTCAAGCGGTTCTCGGGAACCGTCAGCACGCCGCACGTAGCGTCACCGCTCGATGGTTTGGGGCATCCGTCGCTGCCGGCAGCAGCCGCTGCGCTGGGCACACTCAAGGCCAGCACTACGCCGGCCACAAGGGCGATGAACGGCATTCGCAGCCGACTTGTTCTTATCACTACACATCACCGTCACTATCGAGTCAGCCACACGATACCGTGATCGATCGCTTCGCCAGGCTGCGCCCCGCAGGGTGTTTCTCTCTGCGTCGATAGACTGGCACGATGTCAGAGACGCCGCCGTCAGTGCCCCCTTCTGCCCCGAAGCGCGTGCGCACACGCCATTTTCAGAACGCGAAGGCGACAGGAACCCCGATCACCGGGCTGACGAGCTACGACCAGCTGTCTGCTCGCATCTTCGACGAAGCCGGCATTGACTTTCTTCTCGTCGGAGACTCGGCGGGCAACACGGTCTTCGGCTACGACACGACGCTGCCTGTCACGGTCGACGAGTTGATTCCGCTGACGCGCGCCGTCGCCTTGGCCGTTCAGCGGGCCTTCGTGGTCGCGGACATGCCGTTCGGCTCCTACGAGAGCGGCCCACTCGAAGCTCTGCACACGGCGGTGCGCTTTATGAAAGAGACCCACGCTCACGCCGTCAAACTCGAGGGCGGAGTGCGCAGCGTCGAACAGATCCGTCGCATCGTCGGCGCCGGCATCCCGGTGATGGCGCACATCGGATTCACCCCGCAGAGCGAGCACGGACTCGGGGGTCACATCATCCAGGGACGAGGCGAAGGACTCGAACAGCTGATGGCAGACGCGCTCGCTGTCGAGGAGGCCGGCGCCTTCGCCGTCGTTCTCGAGATGGTGCCGAGCGAGGCGGCACGACTCGTCACCGAGAAGCTGCGAATTCCCACTATCGGGGTCGGTGCGGGGCCGCACGTCGACGGTCAACTCCTCGTTTGGACCGACTTCGCGGGATTCTCGACGGGCCGTATTCCGAAGTTCGTGAAGCAGTACGCCGATCTGCGCGGTGTGCTGACGGATGCCGTGACCCGGTTCCGCTCAGACGTCGCGGACCACAGCTACCCGGGCCCAGAGAATTCCTACGAGTGACGAGGCTCTAAGACGGGCGCTGACTCAGCGCTGCTCCTCAGCCTCTTCTTCGGCCCACTTCGCGCTGTTGGCGCGGAGTTTCTCGAGAGCGTGAGACGCCTCGGCCTCGGTGGCGAACGGTCCGACTCGGTCGACGACCGAAGACTCGTAGCCGTGCTCGACCTTGCCTGTCTTCATGTTGTACCAGTACTGCTTCGAAGCGTCTTCCGACATGTCAACTCCCGGGATCTCGCGCAGACCTCCGATGGTCCATGCTTCGGCTACGACAAATCCTAGGCCCAGTTTCGCGAACGCCGCAGGTGCCCGGACTGCCCTAGGCTCGATACGAAACGCACAGGCGCGCCCGACGCGTCGGCGGTGATAGTTCGAGGAGACCGACCATGAGCACCCCAACCGCATCCGACGTGGCCATCGGCATCGATATCGGTGGCACCGGCATCAAAGGGGCGATCGTCGATCTCGCCTCCGGCGAATTGTTGAGCGAGCGGGTCAAGCTCTCTACGCCCGAGGGCGGCAAGCCGAAAGACATCGTCGGCACGGTCACGAAGATCCTCGAGAAGCTGACGGATGCGCCCGAAGACGCGCCCATCGGAATCTGCTTCCCCGCCGTCGTGCGGAACGGACGCACGATGTCGGCCGCCAACGTGTCGAAGAAGTGGATCGGCCTCGAGGCCGAGAAGCTCTTCGAAGACGCCCTGGGTCGAGACATCTTCTTCGTCAACGACGCGGATGCCGCGGGCTACGCCGAGGTGCGATTCGGTGCGGCGCGCGACCGGTCGGGTCTGGTCATGATGACGACGCTCGGCACCGGAATCGGCACCGCGATCATCTACAACGGAGTTCTCGTGCCGAACGCCGAGCTCGGACACCTGCAGATCGATGGCGGCGACTACGAGCTGAAGGCGGCGTACTCCGCCAAGGAGCGCGAAGATCTGTCCTGGTCGAAGTGGACCGAGCGTCTGCAGAAGTACTATTCCGAGCTCGAGAAGCTGCTCTCCCCTGACCTCTTCATCGTCGGCGGCGGTGTCTCGAAGAACTACCAGGAGTTCCTGCCCCTGCTCAACCTGACGACCGAGATCGTGCCCGCCGTGTTGCGCAACAACGCTGGCATCCTCGGCGCGGCAGCCCTCGCGGCCCAGCCCCGCGTGGTCGCGGGCGCCGAGGAGTCGCCCCAGGAGCATCCGGCCGCAGCGCTCTAACGCGACCCTCTGCGCCCGCCGGGCGGAGAGGGTGAATGGGCCGGCCGTACGCCGGGTTCTGTCCGGATCCGCGTTGCCGCGGATCCGTGACGGCCATCTATCTCGGGACTACGTTGCCGCAGCCCTCTAGCGGTCTACCCGGGAACTCGACGAGCAGTCTCGATCGTTCCCTGTCTGACCTTGCTCCGGGCGAGGTTTACCAAGCAGACCAGGTCACCCTGGTCTCTGGTGGTCTCTTACACCACCGTTTCACCCTTACCGCAGGCGTGAGCCTGAGGCGGTCTACTTTCTGTGGCACTGTCTCGCGGGTTGCCCCGGGTGGGTGTTACCCACCGCCCTGCTCTGTGGAGCCCGGACGTTCCTCGGCAGCCGAGCATCCGAAGATGCGCGACTGACGCGACCGTCTCACCGACCCATTCGTGTGGAAGTCTACGGCAGAACGCCGCAGCAGATCACAGGCCGGACTCCTCCGTGCGCACGAGGATGCAGTTGCTGTCGGGGTCGAGAACCACGTCGTCTGGCGCAGCCGCTCGGATGATCGCGAGGTCGGACTCGTGCAGCTTGACGTGGCTTCCACCAGACACGCCGCGGGTCAAGAGTGCCGCACCGATTCCGTAGCGCGAACGCTGCTTGTCGTAGAGGGCGACGAGCTCGGCACTGATCGCAGAGGCGATGCGGGCTCGGCGTTCGGTCACCTGGGCGATCTCGGCGTTGATCTGCTCGAGCTTGTCGTCGCGGTCGGCAGTCAGCTCTTTCTCGGTCACCAGGAGCTCGTCGAGGCGGGCGGACGCGGCCTGAAAACGAGCGTCGATCTCTTCCTGGCGTTCCATGACCGTGAGTTCGATGTCTTCGAGGTCGGACTGGCGCTTCAGCAACGAGGCCAACTCGTGTTCGAGACCCTGGATGTCTTTGGGCGACGAGCTGATGGCCAGCCGCTCCCTGTCGCGGGCGATACGTGCCGCCACGACCTCGACGTCTGACTCGACGCGGCCGATCTCGACCTTGGTGTCTTCGAGCTCGCCGCGAATGGAAGCCGACAGCGCGCGTGAGCGCGCGACGTCTTTGGCGAGCTCGGCGAGTGCGAGCGACTGCGGAAGCGTCTTGGCGGTGTGCGCGAGCTGATCGAGTCGCGTGTCTGCAGCCTGCAGATCGAGAAGTGCTCTCTGCTCGGTGATCGGTGCCTTCATGGGTGCCTTCCTTGGCTGAGCGTTGTGGATGCCGTGTGACGGCGAGGCGGACGAGATTATTGGGTGACGACGAAGTCCCACGGGTCGGTTCGCAGCTCGCTCACCGTGAACGTGGCGCCGGGCAGCTCCGCAGCGAGCGCTTCTGCTGCGGACTCGAGCCACAGCCACTCGCTCGCCCAGTGCGAGACGTCGATGAGAGCGGGACCGGTCGACAGCATCGACTGCTGTCTCGACTCCGACGCAGGATGGTGGCGGAGGTCGCTCGTGATGTAGACATCGGCCGTCGTGACAGCACGATCGGCCAGCAGAGAGTCGCCGGCACCCGCGCAGAGGGCCACCCGAGAGATCTGCTGCTCGTAGGCGCCCGAAACGCGGATGCCCGTGGCCGTCGCCGGGAGGATCTCGCCGAGGGCGAGTGCTAGCCGGCCGAGAGTCGTCGGCGCCGCGAGGTCTCCGACCCGGCCGAGCCCTGTTCCGGCACGCTCACCGGCCACGATGGGCTCGGACAGTTCGAGTCCGAGCCGCTTCGCGAGCACCGAGGAGGTGCCATCGTCGACGATGTCGGCGTTGGTGTGGGCGGCGACCAAGGCGCATCCCGAGCGGATGAGCCGCGTGAGGAGGGCGCCCTTGTAGCGGTCGGTGGCGACGGACGTGACTCCGCGAAGCAGAAGCGGGTGATGCACGAAGAGCACATCGGCGCCGAGCTCGATCGCCTCGTCGACGGTCTCTGCGACGGCGTCGACGGCGAGGTGAACGCGCATGGCCGACTGCATCGGGTCTCCGGTGCTGACTCCCGGACGATCCCAGTCTTCGGCGAACCGTGTCGGCCAGAGCCGTTCGACGGCGGCCTCGAAATCCTGGAGCGTGTGCATCACCTGCCCAGCCTACCGGCGGGGTGCCTGTGTGACTCCGGCACCCGCACCTCGCAGAACCCGGGGCATCCGTCTTGCCGAAGTCGCATGCCGAGTTGCACTGCGGATGCGCTCGACCCATCGTTGTGTCATGACCGATCACGAGCAGCAGTCGCCGGCGTCTTTCTGGGAGTCGCGCTACCGAGAGTCCGACAGGGCCTGGAGTGGGCGCGCCAACGCGGCGCTGGAGCGAGAGGCCGGCGGACTGACTCCAGGGAGAGCCCTCGACCTCGGCAGCGGCGAGGGCGGTGACGCGCTGTGGCTGGCGTCGCGCGGTTGGAGCGTCACCGCTGTCGACATCTCGCCGACCGCGCTGGAGCGAGGCCGCCTCACCGCAGACTCTGCGGATCTCGGCGATCGGATCTCGTGGATCGAGGCGGATCTCGCGACGTGGATTCCCGACGACGAGTTCGACCTCGTGTCCGCGCACTTCCTGCACTCCCCCGTCGAGCTTCCTCGAGAGGCGATTCTCCGGCGCGCCGCATCGGCCGTGGCTCCGTCTGGAGTACTGCTCATCGTCGGACACGGAGCCTTCCCACCGTGGTCGACGCACCGACACGACGGCCCTCCGTTGCCCGGGCCAGACGACGTGCTGGCGAGTCTCGGTCTATCGATGTCTGAGTGGACCGTAGTGACGAAGGCCATGGTCGACCGCGACGCCCTCTCTCCGTCGGGCGAAACAGTGGTCATGACCGACGCGGTCCTCGCATTGAGACGCACTGTCTCAGTGTGAAGCGGTGTCGTGACGCCTGGCTGTCGTGGGCTCTCGCTATCGTCGATTGGTGGGGCGAATAACGGGAGAACACCATGATGAACGACGCGCAGGCTGCTGCCGAGTTGATGCGCTGGGCAGCCGAGAATGCGGCGCACCTTGCCTGGCAGAGGGTCGGCGAGCGATCGATCGAGTTCGACGTTGCGGCGCCGTACTCCGTTCGGCTCTCGGCCCTCTCGGGCACGTGGCAACTCGAGACGGTATCGGGCAGAGGCATCCGAACGTCGTCGCTCGGCGCAACCGACACACCGTTCGGCGACGTGCTCGAATCGCTGCGTGAACGGCTCTACGGCACGGCCACAGACGAATTCGACGACGCCGATCGATCGGGTGGTCAGGCCCTCGCGCAGGTGCTGCGCACCTCGTCAGACGAAGAGCGAGACGGCATCTGGTGCGCTCGGGCGGCGACGCTCCTCGCGGGGCACGCCATCAAAGACGGTTATGGACTCCAGGCGCGGCTGCGCCTCGAAGAGGCAGCAGCACTCTACGCGGCCGCCGGCGACGTCGACTCCGAGAGCCGGATGCTGCAGACGCTGGCGTCGCTCCCGGAGCTGCTGCGGGCGTGATGAACGTATGAACGCCGTGCCCTTGCGTCTCCCTACGCTGCGTGGAGAGCACGTACGCCTTCGAGAGTGGCGGCAGTCCGATACTGCGATCGTGCGCGATGCATCCCATGATCCGCTGATCCCGCTTTTGACGACCGTGCCCGACACGGCGGGCGAGCCTGAGGCGTTGGCGTTCATCGAGCGCCAGAACCGGCGGGTCGAATCAGGCGCAGGATACGTCTTCGCGATCGCCAACGAAGACGACCGAGCCGTCGGTCATATCGGCCTCTTCTTCGCGAACGGCGCGGGCGCGCGCGCCAGTATCGGATACTGGATCGGTCCTTCTGAGCGAAGACGCGGATACGCTGCGGACGCGCTCGCCACGCTGACGTCCTGGTCGCTGAGACTTCACGATCTTGATCGGCTCGAGTTGTACGTGGAGCCGTGGAACGTCGGCTCGTGGAGAGCCGCGGAGAAAGCCGGTTACGAGCGTGAGGGCCTGTTGCGTGCGTGGGAACGAATCGACGGTCGCCCCCGGGACATGTACATGTACGCGCGGCTCACCGATCGGGCGCGCACCGAACAGACAGAGCAACAGGGGTGGGCCCTACCGGGCTCGAACCGATGACATCCACGGTGTAAACGTGGCGCTCTACCAACTGAGCTAAAGGCCCCTGCATCACGAGAAAACTCATCTTCGTGCGGTGAACAGATTACACGCTCGCGGCGCAAAGCCGGAATCCGGCGGTCAGTCCGCCAGGGCGTATCCGTGGGCGGGCACCCTGTTTCCGCGAAGCGTGACCTCGTCGTCCGTCAGATTGATCGCCAGCGTCGCGCTGCCCTCACCTGAGCGTGCCGTCGCCTCGAGCAGAAGCGTCTCGTTCGCCAGTTCGACCACCTCGACGCGCGCGTCGTACAGCCACGCGTGCTGGCGACGGAAGGCGATCAACCGTTGGTGCAGCTCGAAGACCTCGTTGCGCTGCCATTCCGACGCACCTCGGTCGGCCCGCGGCCTCACTGCGTCGTCTCCCCCGGCCCTGTCTTCTTTCACGCCGGTCAGGCCGCGCTCGTCGCCGTAGTACACGCTTGGAACGCCGGGCAGGAAGAACAGGAGAGCGTGTGCCAGCTGTGCATGTCGGCTGTCGGAGACGAGCGACGCGATGCGGGTGACGTCGTGGTTTCCCACGAATGTAAGAGGCGCGAAACGCTCCACGAACTCCTGATGCCGCTCCAGCGACCATGCCAGTTCGAAGAAGTTCTTCTCGTTCAGCGAGTTCCAGATCGCCTTCCACAGCTCGTACTGGGTCACGGAATCCATGCCGGACTTGTCGACGATGGCGGCGTAGTCGCCGTGGATGACCTCTCCCACGATCCACACGTCGGGATGCGTCGAGCGGACCGCGTCGAGGATCGGCCGCCAGGCATCCGGTGCCACGGCGTACGCCGCGTCGAGCCGCCAGCCGTCGGCACCGCGGTCGAGCCAGTGCCGCATAACGCGCGTCACATAATCGGCAGCGGGCGGATGCGCGAGGTCGAGTTCGACGAGATGGCCGTGGCCCTCGAAGACGGCCGGCTTCAGCTCGCCGTCCGGTGCCTGATCTGCGTCGAGACGGAACCATGCCGCCTCGGCCGAACCCGGGCCTGCCGCGACCGCCGCCTGCCAGAGGGGGTTGCTTCGCGCGACGTGATTGAACACGCCATCGAGGAGAATCCGTATGCCTCGCCCGCGGCACGCGTCGACGAGTGCGGCGAAGTCGTCGTCGTCGCCGAGCCTCGGATCGATGGTCAGATGGTCGATCGTGTCGTAGCCGTGCGTCTCGGAGTCGAAGATCGGTCCGAGGGCGAGACCGTTCGCGCCGAGATCGACCACGTCATCGAGCCACGGCACGACGTCGCCGAGTCGATGCTCGACGGGGGCGTGTGGGTTTGCCGTGGTGTCAGCGCCGACGAAGCCCAATGGGTAGATCTGCCACCAGATGACGTGCTCTGTCCATGCGGGCATGCGTCGACTCAGACCGCGACAGACCGCATCTCGTCGAGAGCTGCCCTGTAGGCCTCGATCGAACGAGCCTCTCCGGGGGCGGTGATGAAGCTCTCTCGGATGATGCCGTCGATGTCGATGAGGAAGGTCGCACGGTTCGCGAAGCCCTTGCCGTCGAGGAAGACGCCGTACTCCTTGGCGACGGCGCCGTGCGGCCAGAAGTCGGCGAGCAGCGTGAAGTCGTAGCCCTGAACCTCGGCCCACGACCGAAGTGCCGACTTGGAGTCGACGGAGATGCCGAGGAGTTCGACGTCGTTGTCCTTGAAGAGGTTGAGGTTCTCTTCGAGTGCGCACAGTTCGCTCGTGCACGTTCCGGAGAATGCGAGAGGGAAGAACACGAGAGCGACGGCCTTCTTGCCGCGGAACTGGCTCAACCGGATCCGCTCGCCGAACTGATTCGCGAGGTCGAAATCGGGAGCGCGGGTGTCGTTCTCCAAAGCCATGATCGTTTGATTCCTTTCGCGAGCGGGGATGGACGCCTTGTGGGCCCCGACCTGGGTGCCCGTTCGCTGAACGTCGCCGATCCTACGCCTGATCCCAGGGAGTACCAACCGGAACGCGGCCAGAGTGCCGTCAACATTCACTAGGCTGGAGGATGGCGCGCATCCCGACGCCCGGACACGAATCCGGGCACGGCTCGCACCGGCACTAGAAAATCTGTCACCCACAGAAAGAGGTCGACGTTGACTGTCAACGACCAGGACCCGTACTCGGTTAGCTCGACCGATTCCGATCCCGAAGAAACCGCGGAGTGGAACGAGTCACTCGACCAGCTGGTTGCGGCTCACGGCCACGGGCGTGCGCGCGAGATCATGCTGAGCCTGCTGAAGCGAAGCAAGGAGCTGCACCTCGGTGTGCCGATGGTTCCCACCACCGACTACATCAACACGATCGCCTCCGAGAACGAACCCGAGTTCCCGGGCAACGAAGAGATCGAGCGCCGATACCGCGCATGGATCCGGTGGAACGCCGCCGTGCTCGTGCACCGCGCCCAGCGACCCGGCATCGCCGTCGGCGGCCACATCTCGACCTACGCGTCGAGCGCCGCCCTCTACGAGGTCGGCTTCAACCACTTCTTCCGTGGCCAAGACCACGCGTCCGGCGGAGACCAGATCTTCGTTCAGGGCCACGCCTCCCCCGGAACCTACGCGCGCGCCTTCCTCGAGGGCCGTCTGGGCGAGAACCAGCTCGATGGCTTCCGCCAGGAGAAGTCGCACGTGGGCGGCGGACTCTCGTCGTATCCCCACCCACGACTGATGCCCGACTTCTGGCAGTTCCCGACGGTATCGATGGGCCTCGGCCCGATCAATGCGATCTACCAGGCACAGCTCGCCAAGTACGTCACCAACCGCGGCATCAAGGATGCCTCGGACCAGCAGGTCTGGGCTTTCCTCGGCGACGGCGAGATGGACGAGGTCGAGAGCCGCGGACAGCTGCAGGTCGCGGCGAACGAGGGCCTCGACAACCTCAACTTCGTGATCAACTGCAATTTGCAGCGCCTCGACGGCCCTGTGCGCGGCAACGGCAAGATCATCCAGGAGCTCGAGAGCTTCTTCCGCGGTGCCGGCTGGAACGTCATCAAGGTCATCTGGGGCCGCGAGTGGGACTCGCTGCTCGCCAACGACACCGACGGCGCGCTGCTCAACCTCATGAACACGACGCCGGATGGCGACTTCCAGACGTACAAGACAGAAGACGGCGCCTACGTGCGCGAGAACTTCTTCGGTCGCGACCCCCGCGCCCTCAAGCTCGTCGAGAACTACACCGACGACGACGTGTGGAACCTCAAGCGCGGTGGACACGACTACCGCAAGGTATACGCGGCGTTTAAGGCTGCGGCAGAGCACAAGGGCCAGCCCACCGTCATCCTTGCTCACACCATCAAGGGCTACGGCCTGGGCAAGAGCTTCGAGGGCCGCAACGCGACCCACCAGATGAAGAAGATGACGCTCGACAACCTCAAGTCGTTCCGCGACGAGCTTCGCATTCCCATCACCGATGCCCAGCTCGAGGAGAACCCGTACCTGCCGCCGTACTACAAGCCGGCAGAGGGCGACGAGGCCATCGAGTACCTGCACGAGCGGCGTCGCGAACTGGGCGGCTACCTGCCCGAGCGTCGCTCGAAGTACGAGCAGTTCGATCTGCCCGACGACTCCGCCTACCAGACCCTCAAGAAGGGTTCGGGAACGCAGGAGATCGCCACGACCATGGCGTTCGTGCGTCTCCTGAAAGACCTGACCCGCTCCAAGGGCTTCGGTCACCGCATCGTGCCGATCATCCCCGACGAGGCCCGTACCTTCGGTCTCGACGCGTTCTTCCCGACGTCGAAGATCTACAACCCGAACGGCCAGAACTACACCTCGGTCGACCGCGACCTGCTGCTCGCCTACAAGGAGAGCCCGCAGGGAACGATCATCCACGTGGGCATCAACGAGGCAGGCGCGCTGGCCGCGTTCACGGCGGTGGGCACCTCGTATTCGACGCACGGCGAACCGCTCATTCCGGTCTACGTCTTCTACTCGATGTTCGGTTTCCAGCGCACGGGTGACGCCCTGTGGGCCGCCGGAGACCAGATGGCTCGCGGATTCGTGATCGGTGCCACCGCCGGCCGCACGACCCTGACCGGTGAGGGCCTGCAGCACGCCGACGGACACTCTCTGCTGCTCGCCTCCACGAACCCGGCCGTCGTCTCGTACGACGCCGCCTACGGTTACGAGATCAACCACATCGTTCGCGACGGTCTCGAGCGCATGTACGGCGGATCGCACAGCGACCCCAACGTCATGTACTACCTGACGGTCTACAACGAGCCGCACGTGCAGCCGGCCGAGCCCGAGGGCCTCGACGTCGACGGCGTGCTCCGCGGCATCTACAAGCTGAAGAACGGCACCGTCGAGGGTCCGAAGGCGAACATCCTCGCCTCCGGCGTCGCGGTCCCCTGGGCTCTCGAGGCGCAGCAGCTTCTGGCCGACGACTGGGGCGTCTCCGCCGACGTGTGGAGCGTCACCTCGTGGACCGAGCTCCGTCGCGACGGGCTGAAGGCCGAGGAGCACAACTTCCTCAACCCGAACGCCCCCAAGCAGACGGCGTACGTCACGACGAAGCTAGCCGACGCTGCCGGACCGTTCGTGGCGGTGACCGACTACATGCACGCGGTGCCCGATCAGATCAGGCAGTTCGTTCCCGGTGACTACGCCACGCTCGGCGCCGACGACTTCGGCTTCTCGGACACCCGACCCGCGGCTCGTCGCTTCTTCAAGATCGACGGTCCGTCGGTTGTGGTGCGCACCCTCGAGCAGCTCGCTGCCAAGGGCGAGGTCGACGCCTCGGCACCGGCCTGGGCCATCGAGAAGTACCGTCTGTACGACGTGACGGCCGGAACGTCGGGTTCCGCCGGCGGAGAGAGCTGACGAACGCGCCACGGCCGAAGCGTTCGATGAACAGATCTAGCGCGCCGATCGACGAGACGACCGAGCATGGCCAAGAGTAAAGCGGAGACACTCGCGTGGCTCCGCACCATCTCGGGTGAGCTCGCGACCGCGACGATCAAGCGCCTCGACGCGACGCTGCCCTGGTACGGCGACATGCCACCAGGGCGGCGGAGCGCCGTCGGTCTCGTCGCGCAGGCAGGTATCAAGTCGTTCATCCAGTGGTACGAGGATCCCTCCACCACCACGTGGATCGCGTCGGACGTCTTCGGATCCGCGCCGCGCGAGCTCCTGCGCTCGGTGACGCTGCAGCAGACGCTTCAGCTGATCCGCGTGGTCGTCGAGGTCGTCGAAGACCGGGTCAAGGGCGCGGATGCCTCGCTGCGCGAGGCCATCCTGCTGTACTCGCGCGAGATCGCGTTCGCATCCGCCGATGTCTATGCTCGCGCCGCCGAGGCCCGTGGGCTCTGGGACGCGCGCCTCGAGGCCCTCGTCGTCGATTCGATCCTCAGTGGCGAATACGATGACGAACTGCCCTCCCGCATCGCGGCGTTGGGCTGGCACGGTCACGGTGAGGTGAGCGTCCTCGTCGGAACGACCCCGCGAGTCCTCGATGTAGACCAGCTGCGCCGCACGGCCAGGCACCTTCAGGCAGACGTTCTGATCGGCGTGCAGGGCAACCGCCTCGTCCTCGTCATCGGTCGATCGATTCCCGCGCCCGGCAGCGCGACTCCGGCGAGCGAAGCGGCGTCGGCCGCGGAGACCGATGAGGCGAACGCCGAACCGACCCTGAGCTTTATGGACATCGCTCGTGCGCTTGAGCCGGGATTCGGCCCCGGCCATCTCGTTCTCGGGCACGAGGTGCCAAGCCTGGTCGACGCATCCAGAAGTGCCAAAGCGGCGCTGGCCGGCTTCGCCGTGGCTCGCGCCTGGCGCAACGCCCCGCGGCCGACCCTCGCCGACGACCTGCTTCCCGAGCGCGCACTCGCCGGCGACCCGTTGGCGCGCTCGACGCTCGTCAACCGCGTGTACCGCCCGCTGCAAGACCAGTCACCGGAGCTCATGGCGACGCTCTGGTGCTACCTCGACAACGGCCGCTCGCTCGAGGCGACAGCTCGAGAGCTCTACGTTCACCCCAATACGGTGCGCTACCGCCTCAAGCGCGTGTCCCAGGTCATCGGATGGGACGCGACGGGAGCGCGCGAGGCGCTGATCCTGCAATCGGCGCTCATCCTCGGAACGATGCACGACCACGAGGGTGGCGGCGCCCGACGGTGACGCGGCCCTGTACCCTTTCGACAGCAGTTCTCGCCATTGTTGGTGGGAATTGCACACACCTTTGATCTCAACTCTTGGGAGGATGATCTAGTGATCGTCATCGTCTGCCCCGGCCAGGGCTCTCAAACCCCCGGCTTCCTTTCTCCTTGGCTCGATGTACCGGGTTATCGCGAGCACCTCGACGAGCTGGGAGTCGCTGCCGGCCTCGATCTCGTCGCTCACGGCACGACGAGCGATGCCGACACGATTCGCGACACCGCCGTCGCCCAGCCGCTGATCGTCGCTGCCGGCATCCTGACCCTTCGCGCACTGCTGGCCGACGGTCGCGTCGAGCGCATCGGCGGCATCGCCGGCCACTCCGTCGGTGAGATCACGGCGGCAGCAGGCGCCGGTGTGTTGACCGAGACGGATGCGATGGCTTTCGTTCGTCAGCGCGGGCTCGCGATGGCCGCGGCCGCCGCAGAGACGTCGACCGGCATGAGCGCGGTCGTGGGTGCCGACGAGCAGGAGCTCCTCGCGCGACTCGATTCGCTCGGACTGCAGCCCGCCAACTTCAATGGCGGTGGCCAGATCGTGGTGGCCGGCGCGCCGGATGCCCTCGCTGCCCTCGCCGCGGAACCCCCGGTGAAGGCCCGGGTCATTCCCCTGCAGGTAGCCGGCGCGTTCCACACGCGCTACATGACGCCCGCCGTGGCGACACTCACCGAGGTAGCCTCGCGACTCGACGCGCACGACCCCACGACCACTCTCTGGACGAACAAAGACGGCAGCGTCGTGACGAGCGGTCGCGAGTTCGTCAATCTGCTCGTCGGTCAGGTCTCGTCACCCGTTCGGTGGGATCTCGACATGGAGGCCTTCGCGAACGCCGGGGTCACCGGAATCATCGAGGTCGCGCCCGCCGGCGCCTTGACCGGCCTCGCAAAGCGTGGCCTTCGCGGCGTGCCCGCCGTCGCAGTCAAAACCCCTGACGACCTCGAGGCGGCGTTCGCACTGCTCGACGGCGACGCGTGAACCCGACACCCGATTCGATCCACCCGGAGACTCTTATGAAGCATGCCCCGCTCAAGCAGAATCGCGGAAGCGAGTTCACTCGCATCCACAGTGTCGGCGCCGCGCGCGGCGAGAACGTCGTTCCGAACGACGATCTCATCGGCCCGATCGACTCCTCCGACGAGTGGATCAGGCAGCGTACGGGCATCATCGAGCGTCGACGTGCCGGCAAGGACGTGCTCGCCGTCGACCTCGCGACGACGGCCTCCCTCGAGGCCATCGAGCGGGCCGGCATCGATCCGCAGCAGATCGGCGCAGTGATCGTCGCGACCATCAGCAACCCCGTCGTCACGCCCTCGATCTCGTCGCTGCTGGCAGAGCGCGTCGGAGCGAACCCCGCCGCCGCGTACGACATCGAGGCCGCGTGCGCCGGGTACACCTATGGCATCGCCCAGGCCGACTCGCTGATCCGTTCCGGGCTCGCCGAGTACGTGCTCGTCGTCGGCGCTGAGAAGCTCTCCGAGTTCATCGACCCGGCCGACCGCTCGATCTCGTTCCTTCTCGGCGACGGTGCGGGTGCTGCCATCGTGGGTCCCAGTGATTACGCGGGCATCTCCCCCAGCATCTGGGGTTCCGACGGGTCGAAGTGGGACACGATCTACATGACCGGAACGCACGCGCAGTTCCGCGACGGCGAGATCGACGTGTGGCCGACCATGCGCCAGGAGGGCGCCACGGTCTTCCGTTGGGCTGTCTGGGAGATGGCGAAGGTCGCCCAGCGCGCTCTTGACGCGGCGGGCATCACCAGTGCCGATCTCGCGGCCTTCATTCCTCATCAGGCGAACATGCGCATCGTCGACGAGTTCGCCAAGCAGCTGAAGCTTCCCGAATCCGTCGCCATCGCCCGTGACATCGCCACGACCGGAAACACCTCGGCCGCGTCCATCCCGCTCGCGACCCATCGACTGCTGGAGGAGAACCCGGAGCTCTCCGGCGGCCTTGCCCTGCAGATCGGTTTCGGAGCCGGTCTGGTGTTCGGCGCGCAAGTCGTCGTGCTGCCTTAGCCATCAACTCGTATCGCCTGACCTAAACTAAGTGACGGTCAATTCAACCCTCAAGGAGAAACACAATGGCATTGTCCACCGAAGAAGTGCTGGCCGGCCTGGCCGAACTCATCAACGACGAGACCGGTATCGCCACCGACACGGTCGAGATGGACAAGTCGTTCACCGACGACCTGGACATCGATTCGATCTCCATGATGACGATCGTCGTCAACGCTGAAGAGAAGTTCGACGTGAAGATCCCCGACGAAGAGGTCAAGAACCTCAAGACCGTCGGAGATGCCGTCACGTTCATCGTCGCGGCACAGGACTAACACTCCCCGCTGCAGCGCAGACGACAGGCCCGGGCATCACGCCCGGGCCCGTCGTCCACGCACCGAATACTGCCCACGATTGACCACGTGCTAGAGAGTTTTTCCATGAGTTCCAAACGAATCGTCGTCACCGGAATCGGTGCGACCTCCCCCCTCGGCGGCAACGCCCGCGACACGTGGGCAGCGCTGCTCTCGGGTGCGTCCGGTGCCACCACCCTCGAGCAGGAGTGGGTCGCCAAGTGGGAGATCCCCATCACCTTCGCCGCACAGGCGAAGGTGCCCTCGAGCGAGGTCCTCGAGCGTATCGAGACCAAGAGACTCGACCCCTCGAGCCAGTTCGCGCTCACCGCGGCACGGGAAGCCTGGGCCGACGCCGGCTCGCCCGAGGTCGTTCCCGAGCGTTTCGGCGTGGACTGGGCGACGGGAATCGGCGGCGTCTGGACGCTGCTCGACGCCTGGGACACGCTGCGCGAGCGGGGCCCTCGCAGGGTCCTGCCCATGACCGTTCCCATGCTGATGCCGAACGGTCCCGCCGCGGCCATCGAGATGAGCCTGGGCGCACGTGCCGGTGCCCGCACGGTCGTCTCGGCCTGCGCATCCAGCACCGAGTCGATCGCGAACGCCTACGGCCACCTGCAGGCCGGTTATGCCGACATCATCATCGCGGGCGGCTCGGAGGCGGCGATCCACCCGCTTCCCATCGCGTCGTTCGCAGCCATGCAGGCCCTCTCCAAGCGCAACGACGACCCGGCCACGGCCTCGCGCCCCTACGACGTCACGCGAGACGGCTTCGTTCTCGGTGAAGGCGGAGCGGCAATCGTTCTCGAGACCGAGGAACACGCCCTCGCCCGCGGCGCACGCATCTACGCCGAGGTGATCGGCGGAGCCGTCACGAGCGACGCTTACCACATCACGGCGCCCGATCCCGAGGGATCGGCGGCGGCTCGAGCGATGATCGCTGCGGTCGAGGGATTCGGGTACTCGCTGTCCGACGTCGCACACATCAACGCCCACGCGACCTCGACCCCGGTCGGCGACATCGCCGAGTACAAGGCTCTCCGTCACGTGTTCGGCGACTCGCTTGCGGGCATCCCCGTCTCCGCGACCAAGGCATCCACCGGTCACCTTCTCGGTGGCGCCGGCGGAATCGAGGCGATCTTCACGATCCTGGCGCTGCACGAGCGCACGGCGCCACCCACGATCAACCTCACCGAGCAAGACCCTGAGATCGACATGGACGTGGTTACCGCGCCGCGCACTCTGCCCGATGGCGATCTCGTTGCGATCAGCAACTCGTTCGGCTTCGGTGGTCACAACGCGGTCGTGGCCTTCAAGACCGCCTGACGCGCGAGCGGTTGTCGTTCGGTCCCCTCGCTTCACCCGACTGTGTCGGTCGAAGCGAGGGGACCGAACTGGTTAACCGACGGAGTGGAGCCACACCACGGGAGAGAAATCGCTCTCGTGGCGGAAGGGCTCCAGCTCGTCGTCCCATGCCTGTCCTAAGGCCAGGCGGAGTTCGCGGTGCAGTTCGATCGCGTCGGTGCCGGCATTCTCCATTGCCGCGCGAATGCGGTCTTCCGGTATGACGGTGTTGCCGGCGCTGTCGGTCTGCGCATAGAAGATGCCGAGGTCGGGCGTGTGCACCCAGCGACCGCCGTCAGAGCCGGCGGCGGGATCCTCGGTTACCTCGAAACGGAGGTGCTCCCAGCCTCGAAGTGCGGAAGCGATGGCTGCACCCGTTCCTGCTGGGCCTTCCCAGTAGAACTCCGTGCGCTGCGAGCCGCGCAACACGGGCTGCTCGCGCCAGGTGAAGTTGACGCCACGACCAATAGCGCGACCTGCGGCCCACTCGACGTGGGGGCAGAGCGCGCGAGGGGCGGAATGAACAAAGATCATTCCGTGTGCGACGGGTGCCACCATTGTTTTCTCCATTTCGTGAGGTACGTCTTCCCCAACGACCTGTGAAATGGAACTGCGGCGGCACTGTTATGAAGTTGTTCTTTGCATTATGCACGACCCCGCTGCGTAGTACCAGATGAATTGCCGCACGAGTGCTCGGCGAGCCGACTCTCGATGGCTCCGCGTCTCCGACATACTGAGTAGACAATTACTGCGTTGGAGTGGATTATGTCGGTGAGGTCGGGAATCCTCGCGGTGTTGAGCCTTGGTCCGGCCTACGGTTCTCAGGTGCACGGCGAGGTGGAGACGCGCATGCATCGGGTCGGTTCCATCAACGTCGGGCAGATCTACTCGACTCTCGACAGACTCCAGGCCCAAGGCTCCGTGGTCAACGACGGTATGACCGGTGACGGATTGCCCCTCTACACGCTCACTCCACGGGGACGCGCCGAAGTCGCCAACTGGCTGGTCGAGCCGGACGCCCGCGCCGGGTGGACGGATTTCGTGGGCCATGTGCTTCTGGTCGCCTCTCTCCCCGACGCACCGGTGGGCGCCCTCATCGACGCGTATCGACGAGTTCACGCGAGCCCGACTCCTGCTCCCGACAGCCTGGACGGGCCTCTTGACGAGCTCGGCCTCAGGAGCGGCGAGATTCTGTCGAGTGCCGCCATGGCCTGGCTCGACGAGGTGCAGGATGTGCTGGCGCGGGTCGACTGCGCACGTCCGCTGGGCAGCTTTCGTCCTCGACGAGGCCGTCGTCCGCGACGAGAAGACGTCTAAGAGACTCGATCCGAGCGCACGAAGAGTGAGGCGGGCAACAGCCTCGCTCGCCGTCGAACGGACTGGTCCGCCTCGTCGCGGATGGCCTTCTCGATGGCGATCAGTGCGGACTTGATCTCGGCCCGCTCCACTCCCCCCAACGGCGCCCCGCGGCGGTCGGCATACTGCTCGCGTTCGACCGAGCTGCGCAGCAGGTCGACCTCTGCGTGCGGTATTCGCCGCAGCGACAGCAATCGGGCGGCGAAGACGGCCGGAGTGTCTCCGCGTGACACCTCGATGCCGAAATCACGGGCGAAGTCGTGGAGTTCCCACCATGCCCGAGTGGCCGGGGTCGCCGATCGGTCGATCGATGTCAGAAAGCGCCGCCTTCGCCAGACTCTGAGGGAAGCGGGAAGCAGGCCTGCGAGGCACACTCCCGCCACGATGGCCAAGAAGGTCAACCATCCCCGTACCTGAGCGAGAGAACGGGCCTCCCCCGCGGACGACTGAGCGGTCGGGTCTGCTTTGTCTCGCGGTGCCGTCGTCGGGGCGGCTTCCGATGTCTGCGGTGTGGGCGCTGCGGTTTCGGCAGACTTCTCGGCGAAGGTCGGCAGTGAGTAGGCCGGAACGGAGATGCCCAGGCCCGGCGTCGGCTCGAACGGAAGCCAGCCGATTCCGTCGAAGTACAGCTCCGGCCACGAGTGCAGCTGGTCGGTCAGTACCTCGTACTGCGGTTCGCCGTCGACGTAGCTCGACGCGGCCGAGCTCGGAAAATACCCGATCGCGATGCGCGACGGAATTCCGAGAACGCGCGCCATGGTGGCCATCGACGCGGCGAAGTGCACGCAGTAACCGCTCTTCACCTCGAGGAAGGCCGCCAGCGCTTCGGCGTTGCTGCCGTCGAACGACTCCGTCACGGGCGTATCGACCGAGTACGTGAACTGACCTGACGTGAAGTAGGACTGCAGAGCCACAGCGCGGTCATAGTTCGTCGTGGCGCCGGACGCGACCTGGTTGGCAACGTTGGACACGATCGCTGGCAGATCCGGAGGGAGCTGCAGAAGGGGACTCATGTCAGGCGGCACTGTCGTTCCCGCCGATGCCAGCTGTTCCGCCGAAGGGGTGAGTGCGAGACTGTCGACCGTGTAATCGTCGCCCCTGCTGTCGTTGCGTGCCTCGGGAAGCGTGACGACGCCCGTGTCCGGATCCGCCGTCCAGCCCTGACCGGCGTTGCTGAGCCTCGTCGCCGGGGACGGCATGGGCAGCCATTCGCTTCTCAGCCCCTCGATCGACACGTCGGTGGTCGCCGTCGAGCGCTTCACATCCTCGGCCAGGCCGTTCGGACCGGGCAACTGCTCGACCAACCCGTCGGAGCTCTCACTCGGCTGCCACGCTCCGGTCGAGAAGTCGGTGAGATCGACCATCTTGAGATAGAGCGGCTTGTCGGCCGTCGTCGAGTAGCGGAGCGACACGATCGGCGTTGTCCGTCGGAGATCTCGTCCGAGCTGGATCACCGGGTCGATGCCCGCACCGTAGACAGACGGCAGGCGACCGGCATTCCTCGAATCGGCGAAGGCCTGAGCGGTCAGACCGGGGGTCGCAGACGGAATGATGAGTGCGCACACGACGGCCGCCGCACCCAGAGCCAACGCTGTTGCGGGGGAACGTCCGGCGCGGCTGACCGCGCGGTTCTTCGACCTCGTCCTTCCATCGACCCTTGCGGCAATCCACAACAGTAAGAGAAACGAGGCCGTCGTCGCGACGAATCGAACGACGTCGACATCACGGGCCTGAACCGCTGAGGGCATCGCGAAGAGGGCCAGCGCCAGGAGACCGACGAAGGCGGGAAAGCGCGCGACGATAGCCGCGTCCGCGACGACGGCCAACAGTGCGCACGCCATGCAGATCAGTTGCATGAGTGATGCGACGGGGTCCGCGGGGATCGTCTGTACTTGAATCTGGGCGCCGGCGTCGACGAAGCCGGCGACGAGCGCCTCGATGGTTGCCGGTGTGGGAATGATGCCGGCGATGGCCGTACCGGGCGCGAAGATCCACTGGCTGGCGAGAACCCAGACGACGAACGACGCGAGGACCCCGAAGGCTGGTCGGACGCCCGAGGCTCGAACCGCCCAGGATGCGACGACGCACACCCCGGACATGGCCATGGCCGCGAACCACCAGTCGGAACCCTGGATGATCGGGGCCAAGCCTGCGAGGGGTATGCCGATCGTCAGAAGGACCGTCAGAGAAACCAGCCAGGAGCCCCGCTGCCGCTGACGCCGATCGAGCCTTGTGCGCGCGGTCATCGGGCGATCCTCGCGGTGTCTGATTCCCACACCGACGACGGCGTGTCGACGGGCGTCACGAGCCGAGCCGCCCATCCGGCCTGGGCGAGGCGGTCGCATAGCTGCCGGGCCCACTCGGGTGCAGGTTCTTCGGACGCAGGCTGCACATCGTGCACGACGAACGCCAGAGCTGACGAACTCGCCGTTGCCGCGCGTGACAGGGCGTCGAGTGACTGAGGATCTATATCTCCGAGCACCGCGAAAAGGGGCGGCAGCTCCCCTGACACCCGTCCGGAATCCGCGACGATGTCTCGAACGGCAAGAGGCGGATGCTCGGAGCCGAGTCGCGCGTATGCGCCCCGGAGAAGCAACTCATCAGGGCCGTCGGCCGCACGTTCACCGGAGTGCGCTGCTCGCGGATCGTGTGATTCGACGAACACGGTGCGATACCCCTCATGAAGCAGATGCAGTCCGATCGAGACCGCCATCGACACGGCCCACTCGAACGCGTCTGACTGCGCTTCGTCGGCTCGTCCGGGCCGGGCGTGCACGAAACTGTCGAGACGGTTGTCCAAGACGACGACCGCTTCGTGGTCTGTGTGCTGATCGTCCTGCCTGACCATGAGCTCCGAGTGCCGAGCTGTCGCTGGCCAGTGCACTCGTCGAATACTGTCGCCGGTTTGATATTTGCGCGCGATCACGTCTTGTTCGCCACTCGCGGAGGGGCGTCGAGATTGCATGGCTTGTCCGTCGCCGCTCGGGAGCCGGAACGAACCACGAGAGAGAGTCTCGACCTCGGGGGTGACGATGACGCTGTCGGTGCCGCCCACTGAGAATCGACGCGTGGCGAGACCGAAAGGGTCGCCGAATCTGACCCAGAGCGGACCCACCGAGTGCACGCCCCGCCGTGGGGTATCGATCAGGTAGCGCAGGGTCGTCACTCGTGGTCTGTCTGTCTCGAGCGAGCGGAACGAGGGCAGCGCGGGGAGGGTGGCGACGGAACTGCGATGCAAGGGCGCGACCGCGTCGTCGTACCAGAGGGCCGCAGGAGTCGGTGCGATTCCCCAGTTCTGCACCGAGAGGATCACCTCGCAGTCAGTTCCCGCACTCGCCGTCTCGGGCGAGAATCGCCGCACGACGGTGAGCTTCGGTCGACGCGCCGCGACGAGCACGAGAGACAGCAGGGGAAGCGTCAACGAGGCGGACGCAGCGAACGCGATCTCTCGTTGACCGAGCATCGGCGCGAGAACGAAGAGAACCACGGACACGGCCAGGAATCCCCAGCCCCGCAGGGTGAGGGTGGGCAGTCGCGTGCCTCGTCGAGAAAGCCGAGTACGAGCGGCCATTGATTAGATAGACCGAGCCGCGACGAGCGGCACCGGCGTCGCCTGCACGATCCTCGTGAGGATCTCTTCGATCGCGTCGACGCCGCTGCGATGGTCGCTGACGGACCTGCGGGTGGGAACGATGCGGTGTCCCAGCACAGGGATCACCAGTGCGTCGATATCGTCGGGCAGAACGAAGTCGCGGCCTTCGAGGGCGGCGGCGACCTTCGCGGCGCGAACGAGGTGCAGCGTCGCCCGAGGACTGACGCCCAAGCGAACCTCTGGATCACGCCGGGTCGCCTGCGCCATGTTCACGACGTACTGCTCGACGGCCCGTGAGACGAAGACCTCGCGGGCGCACCGCGTCATCGCCTGAAGCTCGTCGCGGTCGACGACGGCCTGGATGTCGTCGAGCGGACTCTGCAGTTCACGGTTGTGCAGCATGGCGAGTTCCGCCTCGGCATCCGGGTAGCCCATCGAGATTCGAGCCATGAAGCGGTCACGCTGAGCCTCGGGCAGAGCGAAGGTCCCCTCCATCTCGATGGGGTTCTGCGTCGCGACGACGCTGAAGGGCGTCTCGAGCAGATGAGTCACACCGTCGACCGAAACCTGTCGTTCCTCCATGCATTCGAGGAGCGCCGACTGCGTCTTCGGCGAGGCCCGATTGATCTCGTCGGCGATCACGATATTGGCGAACACCGCTCCCGGCTTGAACTCGAAGCGGTTGGCCTGCTGGTTGAAGATCGAGACGCCGGTCACATCCGACGGCAGCAGATCGGGCGTGAACTGGATACGACTGACCGAGGCGCTGACCGAGCGGGCCAGGGCTTTCGCCAGGGTGGTCTTTCCGACGCCGGGCACATCTTCGACGAGCAGGTGCCCTTCAGCGAGAAGAACGATCAGTGACAGCGTGGCGACGTCGGTCTTTCCGTTGATGACCGCTTCGAGATTGGCCATGATCGCACCAGAGAGCCGAGCGAACTCGTCGAGGTCGATGTCGGGTGCGCCGGCACGTGCGCTTGACTGGGTGATCGAATCGGGCAACAGGAAACTCCCTCGTTTCGCTCGATTCTAACCGCGAAAAATGAGTGATTCCCCCGTTCCTCGCGAAACGGCGCTCGTGTTATGAGCGGTGAGCCGGATGCCCGGTCGTCAGATATTTGGCGCCCTCGTCGGGGTCTGTGAGCCACTCGGTGAAGAGCATCACCATGTCGTCTCGGATCTGCACCTCGCCGAGGTCGGGGTGGTCGATCAATGCCGTCGTCACCAACCCCTCTTCAACCGGGAGATAACTCGACGCACCTCGCCTGTACGCGGCCTGGGCAGCCTGAAGATGCACCGCGAACGATGGGCCGTAGTCTTCTCCGTCTCGGAAGACGCCCTGCGCCCACGCCACGAGATCGAAGTCCGTCTTGGCATCCCACGGGCAATTGCGGAGCGTCTTGTCGCTGTCAGAGAAGTAGCGATACTTCAGCTCTCCGTCGATGACCCAGTAGTTCGCGTTGGCGATGCCGATGCCGATGGTGAGACTCGGCGTCTCGGGATCGAGCAGCCTGTACGTGCTGATGTACGTGACGGATGCCGGCATCGGCGACTGCAGGGCACGGGGAATGGGCGCGGGGATGCGGATCTCGAACGAACTGAACACGAGGCTCCTCCCCGGCGCATAGTGAATTGACTCTAACGCCTGCACTGCACCCAATGAAACATGAGCGGCGCGCCGTGCATGCCCCGATCACCCGATTCGAGAGGCCGTTACGAAACCGACCACGTGGCCGCCATCTCGACTGCGCCTTGTCTTCGACACGCCATCCTGCCTTTTCTGGCAGGGTGGAGCCTGAATGACTGCGCGTCCGCTGCGGCATCCGAGACCGTCCCTGTCAGGGATCCAGAGAGGTACTTATGGACAACGCCGAAATCGCCGGGATCCTCGTCATCGTCGGGATAGCACTCGTCGTCGCTGTCGTCGTGGTTCTCGTCCTGTTGCTGTTCGCACGCAGCTGGATCAAAGTGGCGCGGGCCGATGAGGCCCTTGTCATCTCGGGCCGCAAGCAGAAGGTCCAGCTCGCCGTGCTCGGCGCCGATGGTTCGAGCCGCGACGAGATGTCCGAGTCGCCGGTCACCGTCATCGTCAATGGCAAATCGCTCGTCAACCCGATCACACAGCGCCACGAGATCATCTCGCTTCGGTCTCGTCAGGTCTCCTTGAATGCCGAGGCCCAATCGCTCGACAGTGTGACGCTGAACGTCGACGGTGTGGCCATCGTGAAGATCGGATCCGATCCCCTCCTGGTGCGGCGCGCTGCCGAGCGTTTCGCCTCGCAGGACACGGCGATCGAGCAGTTCACCACCGAGCAGCTCGAAGGCGCGCTCCGTGGAATCGTGGCGACTCTGTCGGTTGTCGAACTCATGCGAGAGCGCAAGAAGTTCTCGGATCAGATCGCCGCCGATGTGTCTCAGGAACTCGCCGAGCAGGGACTGATCCTGGACTCGTTCCAGATCAAGGGCATCACCGACAAGGTCGGCTACATCCAGTCGCTCGGCGCTCCGGAGATCCAGGCGAAGCGCCAGGCCGCAGAGATCTCGCAGACCAACGCCGACCGCGCCATCAATCAGAAGAACATCGCCAACAAGGAAGCCAACCTCGTCGAGCAGACCGGCCTCGACACCAACACGGCCAACTCGAACGCAGGTATCGGCCGCGCGCGGGCCGAGGCGGAACAGGCCGAGAACCTCGCTCGCGAGCAGGCCCAGCAGGCCGTTCTCCAGCAGCAGGCCGAGAACCGCCAAGCCCAGCTGGATGCCGACGTGAAGCGTGTCGCAGACGCTCAGCGCTACGAGGCGGAGACCCGCGCACAGGCCGAGTTGTACACCCGCGAACGGGCAGCGGAGGCCGCGGCCATCGAGCAGGTCAAGCAGGCAGAGGCCCGTACCCGCATTGCCGAGCAGCAGGCGCAGGCCGACAAGGCTCGTGCAGACGGTGAGGCAGCGGCTGCGGTCGCCAAGGCGACCGGTGAGGCGAGCGCCCTTCGAGCGCAGGCTGAGGCGGAGTCGGAGGCGCGCCGCCTGCGCGCCAATGCCGAGGCTGACGCCATCCGCGCTGAAGGTGACGCCCGCGCGGCCGCGCTGGAAGCGGAAGCCAAGGCCATCGCCTCGAACCAGGAGGCCTTCCTCTCACAGCGCGTTCTCGACGTGCTGCCGTCGATCATGGCCGAGTTTGCCAAGGGATACTCGGCGATCGGAAGCGTGTCGATCGTCGGCGGCTCGAGCGAGGACGGAGCCTCGAATCTCGTCGGTGCGGACAGCGCGAAGGCATTGAAATCGGTCTTCGACACCGTCAGCTCGGCGACCGGTCTCGATCTCGCATCCATCATTCAGGGACAGACCGTCGGGCGCGGCATCGGCGAGGGCATGGCTGCGGCCGCTCCCCCGCCTGCAACGGCTCCCAGCGCCGAGTGACACTGAGGGCCGCCCCGCGTTCGCGAGGCGGCCCTCAGTGCATACATCTTTCTCGGTAGACGCCATAGCCCGGTACTCGAATAGCCGAGGCGGATCGTTTTCTCTCGAGGAGCTCGAGAGAATTCGAGACCTTTCAGCGGGAAGCCTCTCCGAGGACCCTATTCCAGCGGCCACTCCACGTTCAATTTCGCGACGTCTTGATTCCGCGACTCTCACCACGATGGTCCGTGAATACGACGCCGGCGCCACGACCGCTGAGCTCCGACTGAAATACGGCCTGGCCCAAGGCAGCTTATTAAAGCTTCTGCGTGTGAACGGCGCTGTGATCCGACGGCAAGGGCTGACGGCTGCTCAAGAGAAAGCGGCTGTTGCGCTCTACGAATCTGGCCTCTCGGTAGGAAGTATCGCGGAACAGTTCAGTGCCAGCTATACGACTGTCCGGAACTGCCTGCTGCGAGCGAACGTCGA
>Ga0308163_10000272_pt1 | contig 124225 bp, 114 predicted proteins | sample PhyTR1_FD_201037 | JGI IMG/M metagenome (GOLD analysis project Ga0308163, IMG submission 201037) | Phyllosphere microbial communities from UC Gill Tract Community Farm, Albany, California, United States - DLSLT.R1 | ecosystem: Host-associated > Plants > Phyllosphere > Unclassified | place...
GCGGGAATCGAACCCGCACGACTTTTAAGGTCACAGGATTTTAAGTCCTGCGTGTCTACCAGTTCCACCATCTGAGCAGGTGTTAACCTTTTAAATTAAATGTTTCCGGGTAAGGGAAAACATTTAGAGCGAAAGACGAGATTCGAACTCGCGACCCCGACCTTGGCAAGGTCGTGCTCTACCAACTGAGCTACTTTCGCATTGGTTTTATTCACATCATCCGATGTTTCCCCTTTGTATACAGGTTAAAAACTGATCACCTTGTTTCCGTTTGGGTTTGCAAATATAAATACTTTTAGATTACTGTCAAGTTATTTTTGATAATAAATCAGGCTTCTAGCTTAAGTTATTGGCCTTCAGTACCTCAGAAATTAAATTACTTTCAAATCCTTTTCCCATCAGGTAGGTAACCAGTTTGTATTTCTTTTTATAAGGGTCTTTTTCTGTAATGAATGGTGCTTTTTTTTCTGCCGCCGCCAGAATAGCCGCCAGATAATCATCATAATCAATCGTATTCAGAGCCCTGATGATCATTTTCTCAGGAACCCGTTTTAATTTCAGCCCCTGTTTGATCTTGATCTTGCCCCAGCGCTTGATATTGAACTTCCCTGATACATAAGCCATGGCAAAACGTTCTTCATTCAGAAAGTTCGTCAGAATCAGCTCCGTAATTACTTCTTCAACCTCATCATGGTGCAGGCCCCAGTCGTACAGTTTATCACGCACTTCCTGCTGTGAGCGCTCCTGGTAAGCACAGTAACTTTCCGCTTTCGCATGCGCAGTTTTTTTATCGTAAACGGGTTTTGATTTTTCCAATGCTTATCGTTTCTGTAGGCAAATATCTGCATTTACTTGTTAACTTTACCTCCAACATAGTTATCCTGATAAATGAGTGAGCGCAGTTATACCATTCAGCAGATTGCTGAACAATTGAACATCGGATCCTTTAAAGTAAAATATAATACTTTTATCAGTACTCTTTTGATTGATAGCAGGAGCGTTGTGAGCCCTGAAACCTCGTTGTTCTTTGCCATCAGCGCTCAGCGGGACGGGCATGAGTTCATCGCCGACGCCTATGCAAACGGAGTCAGAAGTTTTGTGATCAGCAACAGTTCCTATGCGGAAGAATATCCGGATGCTAACTTCCTGATAGTACCAAATGTACTGCAGACCCTGCAGCAGCTGGCTGCGCTTCACCGCAGCAGATTTGACCCGGATGTGATTGCCATCACCGGAAGCAATGGAAAAACGGTAGTCAAAGAATGGCTTTACCAGCTGCTTGCTGCAGATTTTAACATCGTTCGTAGTCCGAAGAGTTTCAACTCCCAACTCGGTGTGCCACTTTCTGTATGGCAGATCAGCAGCGAACATACGCTGGGGATCTTTGAAGCAGGGATCTCGAAAAATGACGAGATGAAACAGCTGGCAGCAATTATTCAGCCTTCAACTGGTATTTTAACAAATATCCGTGAAGCACATGCAGAAGGCTTTTCCTCTCCCAAAGAAAAACTGCTGGAAAAACTTAAGCTGTTTGAAGGCGTAGAACTTTTTATTTATTCACCCGATTACACGGATGGAATAGCCACAAAGAATCTGCCTGGGGAACGCAGGTTTTCCTGGAGCACTACGATGAAAGCTGATCTGGAGATCCTGTTTGTAGAGCCGATCAAAGGCAGGAACTACATCCGGGCACGCTATAAAAATGAAGAAATTGAATGCCTCATCCCTTTTAGTGACGGGGCATCCGTAGAAAATGGTATCATCTGCTGGGCAACGCTGCTGGCAATGGGCTATACACCTGAAGAGGCAGACCTGCGGCTGGAAAAACTGACTGCGGTCAATATGCGGTTAACGCTGAAAAACGGTATCAATCAATGTTCTGTAATAGATGATTCTTACAGTGCGGATATCTCTTCGCTGGCAATAGCGCTGGATTTCCTGAAACTGCAGAACCAGCATGTGATGAGAACACTGATTCTTTCCGATCTGTACGAGACCGGAAAGTCAGATAAAGATTTATACACTGAGATCGCCTCTCTGTTAAAGCAGAAACAGGTGAACAGGTTAATTGGCATTGGCGCGCATATTTCTGCATTTGCGGATCTGTTTCAGCTGGAAAGTTCCTTCTATGAAAGTACACAGGCCTTTATCGAGAATTTCCCGGCAATGCATTTTAACAGTGAAACCATCCTGGTGAAAGGCGCAAGGCTCTTTGAATTTGAACGGATCAGCAAACTGCTTACCCAGAAAATTCATGATACGGTAATGGAGATTGATCTGAACGCATTGGCGAATAACCTGAAGTTTTATAAATCGAAGTTAAAACCAGGGGTAAAAGTGATGGCAATGGTGAAGGCATTTTCTTACGGCAGCGGAAGCTTCGAGATCGCAAACCTGCTGCAGTACCAAAAAGCAGACTACCTGGCGGTAGCTTATGCTGATGAAGGCATTTCTTTAAGAAAAGCGGGGATAACCATGCCGATTATGGTAATGAGCCCTGAGCCTTCCGCATTTGAAGCCATTGTAAAGTATAAACTGGAGCCGGAATTATATAACCTGGATATCCTCAACGGCTTCATAGATTTTCTGCCCGATACGCAGTTTTCCTATCCTGTGCACATTAAGATCGATACCGGGATGCACAGGCTGGGATTTGAGGAACTGGACCTGCCGGACCTTCTGCCCGTCCTCAGGCTCGAAGAAAAGATCAGGGTAATCTCTGTTTTCTCCCACCTGGCGGCGAGTGAGGATGCACAACATGACGAATTTACGCTGTATCAGCTACAGCGGTACACTGCCATGGCCGAAAAGATCAGGGCAGAACTGGGACATGATTTCATCCGTCATATTTCAAATACTTCGGCCATTACAAGGCATCCGGAGGCACAGCTGGATATGGTAAGGATAGGGATAGGGCTTTATGGCTTTGACAGCGGTTTAAAGGGCAGCAGCGGTCTGCATACTGTTGGTGTTCTGAAAACCACAATCACACAAATCAAAAAGGTAGGCCCGCTGGATACCATAGGTTACGGCCGCAGGGGAAGTTTACCTGAAGGAGGAACTATTGCTACTGTTAAAATCGGCTATGCCGATGGCTACCGCCGGTCTTTTGGGAATGGAGTAGGGAAGATGCTGGTGCATGGAAAACTGGCTCCTACAACAGGTTCAATTGCGATGGATATGTGCATGCTGGATATTACCGGTATAGAAGCCAAAATCGGTGATGAAGTCATTGTCTTCAACGATCAGCTAACGATTGCCGATTTAGCGGCGCAGATCGGAACAATTCCCTATGAGATTTTAACAAATATTTCCCAAAGGGTTAAACGAGTGTATTTTTATGAGTAATTTTGTAGTATGAACAAGATCGGAGGGGCATTATTAAATTATTTAATCAAGGGCTTATTGATTGTACTGCCTATTGCGCTAAGTATTTATATTGTCATCTGGGCTGTAACTACAGTAGATAGCTGGCTGAATGTAAATAATATCCTGGGTGTTGATCCCAGAACCGGAGCCAGCAGGAATATTCCTGGTTTAGGACTGGCACTGGTGGTTACCCTGATCCTGGTAGCCGGAATTTTCGTTACAAATTTCGTTACCGAGCCTATGTATAACTGGTTCTCGCGCTGGATGAACAGGTTGCCCGGACTTAACTTTATTTACTCGTCGATCAAAGACCTCACAGAAGCGTTTGTGGGTGATGAAAAGAAATTTAACCATCCTGTATTAGTGGAAATGAACAGCGATATCAAGAGGATAGGTTTTCTGACACAAAATGATCTTGCCTCTGTCGGCCTGCCGGGGGAATGTGTGGTATATTTTCCCTTTTCCTATTCTTTTGCCGGACAGGTTTGCGTAGTAAGCAGGGACAAGGTTAAGGAATTGAACATGAGTGCCGCTGAAGCCATGAAATTGGTAGTATCGGGAGGTGTCAGTCATATCACCCCGCCGATAATTTAGAAGTTCGGTTTCAGTACATATTTATCGTAGAACCTGAAGATATGCTCAGCAGCTTCTTCAGCAGTATCAACCACCCTGAAGAGGTTCAGGTCTTCTGCATGGATATTGTGTTCCTTTTCCAGCATCGTGTTTTTGATCCAGTCTACCAGTCCGCCCCAGTAATCCCTGCCCACCAGTACAATAGGAAACCGTGCAATCTTGCCCGTCTGAATTAAAGTAATAGCTTCAAAAAGTTCGTCCATGGTTCCCATACCGCCTGGAAGAACGATAAAACCCTGTGAGTATTTCATAAACATCACCTTCCTGATAAAGAAATAATCAAATTCCAGGAGTTTGTTATGGTCAATATATTTATTGTGGAACTGCTCAAAGGGTAGATCGATATTCAGGCCAACTGACTTACCGCCATTCATATGGGCACCTTTATTTCCAGCTTCCATAATACCGGGGCCACCGCCGGTAATTACCCCATAACCGCGGTCGGTCAACAGTTTTCCGCACTCTACAGCAATCTCATAGTATTTGTTTGTTTCTGCAGTTCTGGCAGAGCCAAAGATGGATACACAGGGGCCAATTTTAGCCAGCTTCTCAAAGCCGTCTACAAATTCTGCCATTATTTTAAAGATCTGCCAGGAGTCTGTAACTTTTATTTCCTGCCAGTTTTTATTTTCAAAAGCGCTTCTTATTTTCTCTTCACTGGTCATGCTCATCAGTAGTATTTTTTGATTTAAAATTTGGTTTGGGTAACAGCGGTTTTTCCTGTTATCCATAGTAGTATAAATGTAATGAGGGCATTCAAGATAATCAATTCAAAACCTATTTCATAACCAAACCATAAGAGACTGTTACTTTTGATATAAAACGAAAGCAAAGGTGACGCCACACAGATATATGGTACCATTTTATCTGCTACCGCGCGGTTGGTAAACATGCCAAAAGTGAACAATCCCAGCAATGGCCCGTAGGTGTATGTTGCTGCAATAAACATAGAATTGACTACAGAGTCATCATTAATTACTTTGAATATCAGGATAACGATTACCATCAGCACAGAAAAACCTATATGTACCATGTGCCTTTTCCTGACCAGCTCTGGTGTATTCTGATCCTCCTTTTTATCAAAGTGTAAAAAGTCCATACAGAAGGAAGTCGTCAGGGCCGTTAAGGCCGAGTCTGTGGTAGCAAAAGTAGCTGCTGTTAATCCCAGCATAAAGATGATACCGGGAATTATGTTCAGGTGGTTCAGCGCAATTTCAGGATACAGGTTATCAGGTGTTTTCAGTGCGGCAACATCAATCCCGTTTTTCGCAGCGAAGATATAAAGCAATGCACCCACACTTAGAAAAAATATATTCATCACCACAAAAACGCCGGTGAAGGTGAACATGTTCTTTTGTGCTTCGCCAATTGTTTTCATGCTCAGGTTTTTTTGCATAAGGTCCTGATCCAGTCCCGTCATGGCAATAGTTACAAATATTCCCCCAAGAAACTGTTTCAGGAAATGCGATTTGGTACCCATAAAATCTTCCCAGAAGAACATTTTTGAATAGCTGCTGTTCTTTACGGCTTCAAAAGTTCCGGCCACATCCAGATTTAAGGACCTGGATATGAATATAATGGACAGTACTACTGATAGCAACAGAAATACGGTTTGCAGCGTATCTGTAATAATAATGGTTTTTAATCCGCCCTTGTGCGTGTATAACCAGATCAGAACCAGGCAGATTACAATGGTTAGCCAGAACGGAACATTCCAGGCATCAAAGATAAAGCGCTGTAATACAATAGCCACCAGGAAAAGCCGTAATGAAGATCCGATTGTTCTGGAAAGGAGAAAAATTACTGCTCCTGTTTTATAACTATGCGGCCCAAGCCGCCTTTCCAGATAGGTATAAATTGAGATCAGGTTCATCCTGTAATACAGGGGCAGGAGTACAGTTGCGATGATGATAAAGCCTACTGCATTTCCCAGCACAAACTGGAAATAGCCAAATTCACTTTTACCTACCGCGCCCGGTACAGAGATAAAGGTAACGCCGGAAAGCGCCGTACCGATCATGCCAAAAGCTACCAGGTACCATTTTGAATTTCTGTTTGCGATAAAAAATGAAGCATTATCTGATGAGTTTCTTGACGTAAAATAGGCTACACCTACCAAAAGGGCAAAGTATCCTAACAGGAAAGATAAAAGTATAGTTGGGGTCATGGTTTGTTCAGGCTGAAAGCGAATGTAAGAAAAATCATATTTTAAAGATCAAAATAACAGAAGATAAATCTAAATTTGTAAAATGAACTTTTCTTCCAAGCTGCTCGAAGATGCTGTTAATGAATTTTCTAAATTACCGGGGGTAGGGCAAAAAACTGCATTGCGGCTGGTATTGCACCTGCTCGGCAAAGAGCAGGAAGAAGTGGATACTTTTGGCAATTCCATGATCAGGCTGAAAAGGGATATCAAACATTGCAGTATCTGCCATAATATATCAGATCTTCCGGTTTGCAGCATCTGCTCTTCGCCAAAGCGGGAAAAGGAAGTTATCTGTGTGGTAGAGGATACCCGGGATGTGATGGCTATAGAAAATACCTCCCAATACTTTGGGGCATACCATGTGCTTGGGGGACTGATCTCGCCAATGGATGGGATTGGTCCTTCGGATCTTTTCATTGATTCACTGGTGCAGCGTGTAGCAACAACACCAGTGAAGGAGATCATCCTTGCATTAAGTGCTACCATGGAAGGAGATACCACGCTTTTCTATCTGTACAAGAGATTAAAAGATTTTCAGATTCCAATTACTACAATCGCCAGGGGCATAGCCTTTGGAGGCGAGCTCGAATATGCAGATGAGATCACACTGGGACGGTCTATCGTTACCAGGGTTCCTTATGTCAGTTCAATTAAGATGTAATAAGGGCCAGAATTTACGTTATGAATTTTACCCGGGAGTTTGGTAATATCAATATGACTGATCAAAAGATACTATGGATTTTAGGAATAAAGTAGTTGTAATTACCGGTGCGTCCTCCGGTATAGGAAAGTCCTGCGCAGAAGAGTTTGCTAAACGCGGCGCAAATCTTGTGCTGGCAGCAAGGCAATTTGTGACCTTATGTGAGATTACAGCTGATCTGGAACAAAAGTACGGGATTAAAGCCCTGGCAGTACAGCTGGATGTAACGCGGGAAGAAGAATGCCGCGATATGGTGAAGCAGGCAGTGCTTACCTTCGGTAAAATTGATATCCTTGTGAATAATGCCGGCATTTCCATGCGCTCTCTGTTCCATGAAATGGATATGTCTGTCATCAGAAAGGTGATGGATGTTAATTTTTTTGGTACCGCTTACTGTACAAAATTCGCCTTACCTGAGATTCTGAAAACCAAAGGGGCTATTGTTGGCGTATCTTCTGCTGCGGGTTACCGCGGGCTACCCGGAAGAACAGCATATACAGCGTCGAAATTTGCCTTAAATGGATTTATGGAAGCGCTAAGGACAGAGTTGCTGCATAAAGATGTGCTGGTAATGGTGGCCTCACCGGGCTTTACCAGTTCCAATATACGCGCCACAGCACTGGACAAAAATGGTGAACAGCATGGTGATACCAATATGGAAGAAGGAAAGATGATGTCTTCTGAGGAGGTGGCATTGAGAATTGTGAATGGAATAGCTGGCCGTAAGCGTGATCTGATTATGACAGGTCAGGGTAAACTGGCGGTCTGGATGAATAAACTTTTTCCTTCACTGACTGACAAGCTTGTTTATAAACATTACGTGAAAGAGGGTACGCTTAAAGATTACTAATGGGGCAATACGATTAAGATACTTTGAAAATATAGAATGATCAATCCAAAATACGCGCTGATGCTCTTTGCTCTTCTGTCACAGGTTACCCTTTTAGCTGCAAAAGTAAAAGTGGAGAAAGACATCAATTACACTGATCAGAAAGAGGAAAGAAGGCAGCTGAACGTATATTACCAGAAGGATGTGTCCAGACCCAAAGACGTAATCATCTTTATCCATGGCGGCTCCTGGAGCAGCGGTAAAAAAGATATTTACTGGTGGCTGGGCAGGAATATGGCAGGAAAAGGAGTAGTTACGGTAACGATCAATTACGGTCTGGCTCCTCAAAGCCAGTACATGCAGATGGGAGACGATTGTGCACAGGCAGTGAAATGGGTGCAAAGCCATATTGCTGATTATGGTGGTGATCCCTCAAGGATTTTCCTGATGGGGCATTCTGCAGGTGGCCATCTGGCAGAGCTGATCAATGCCGATCCGCAATATTTCAAACGGGCTGGTATCAAAAATCCTGTTAAAGGGCTGATCCTTGATGATCCCTTTGGCCTGGATATGAAAGAATATATGAGCACCGCAGAAAAGGATGATAGCTATACGGACTTTCTGAGAACTTTTAGCAGTGATCCCCTGACATGGGAAAAAGCATCTCCTTTATTTTACGTAAAAAACATTGGGAACCCGCACCTGATATTTTATGGGGCAAAAACTTACCCGGCTATACAGATCCAGTCGGCACGACTCAACAAACTGCTCGAAGCAGAAAAGGTTCCTACTGCAGTCTATGTTATTAAAGGAAAGAAACATGTGGGGATGATTGCACAGATGATATTCGGAAACAATCAGCTTTACGGTTATATTCTTGGCTTTTTAGCCGGAATAAAGTAATATTTCAGAAATGGTTTGCAATTATTAAAAAACAATTACATATTTGTTTCAATGATACTAACAAACGGACAAAATAACTGGTGGTGGCACAACGCTTAGCGTGTGTAACCCCATTCTGTACGTTTATTTTTATATAAAAATATTTAAGAGGGTTGCTTTATAGCAACCTTTTTTGTTTTAAGACCATGAAGAAAATACTGAACCACTTATTTGAAAACAAATCTTTTACCAGGTCAGAATCTCAGCGCATCCTGACTGCAATCGCTTCCGGTGAATTTAACAATTCGCAGATCGCTGCTTTTATCACAGCTTTCGGCATGCGGAATATTACCGTGGCAGAGCTGCAGGGCTTTCGTGATGCTATGCTCGACCTCTGTGTAAAAGTGAACCTGTCCGACTATGAACTGATCGACCTTTGCGGCACAGGAGGCGACGGGAAGAACACTTTTAATGTCTCTACACTGGCATCTTTTGTGGTAGCCGGAGCTGGGTATCATGTTGCAAAGCACGGTAATTACGGGGTTTCTTCCGGCTGCGGTTCTTCAAATGTAATGGAATACCTGGGCTATAAATTTACGGCAGATCAGGATGAGCTGAAGAGGAGCCTGGACAGGGCCGGCATCTGCTTTATCCATGCCCCATTGTTTAATCCGGCAATGAAAATTGTTGCACCAATCCGCAGGGACCTGGGAGTGAAAACATTTTTTAATATGCTGGGACCCATGGCTAACCCGGCAGAACCTAAAAACCAGATCGTTGGGGTTTTTAGTCTTGAACTCGCAAGGTTGTATGCTTACTTATACCAGGAAACTGATAAAAATTATACTATTATACATGCCGTAGACGGCTTTGATGAGATCTCTCTTACCTGTGATGTGAAAACCTTCAGTAAAAATGGAGAAGCCCTGTTAAAGGTAACTGATCTTGGTTTTGAGCCGATCAACGAGAATGAGATCTTTGGGGGAGATACCGTACAGTCATCTGCCGATATCTTCATGCATGTGCTTGAAGGTTTAGGAACCGATCCTCAGAACAATGTAGTGCTGTGTAATGCAGCAATGGCTATCCATACCATTAAGCCGGAACAGTCTTTTGCTGATTGTTACTATGAAGCAGAAACTTCACTGGTTGGCGGAGCAGCATTAAAGAGTTTCAAAAGCCTTATCGGCTAACAATGCAGGAAGAAGATAACAGCGAACCGGAAAATATGAAAGCAAAACTTAAGATCTGCGGAATGAGAGATCCTGATAATATTAGTGCGGTAATAGAACTACAGCCTGATTATATGGGTTTTATATTGTATCCCGGTTCAAAAAGGTTTGTTGAGGGGCTTGATGCTGCAATTGTGAGCGCTATCCCTTCAGCTATCAAAACTACCGGCGTTTTTGTTGACGAAGATATAGCTGCAGTAAAAGAAGCGGTTAAATTATATGGTTTCAAAGCAGTTCAGTTACATGGAAATGAAAGTCCTGCTTATTGCGATGAACTCAAGGAATATTTTAGCCGGCAGGATCATGTTACAGAAGTGATCAAAGCTTTTGGAATTGATGAGGATTTTGATTTTAATATACTTTCAGCTTATCAAAACGTTGTGGATTATTTTTTGTTTGATACACAAACACCGGCACATGGCGGCTCAGGCAAGGCGTTTAACTGGCGGCTGCTGGATAAATATAAATTACAAAAGCTCTATTTCCTGAGCGGCGGGATAAGTCTGGAGAATGTCCCTGAGCTGCAGCAAATAAATGATGGCCGTTTCTATGCAATAGATGTAAACAGCAGGTTTGAAGAGGCCCCGGCCGTCAAAAACGTAGGAAAGCTCACCGAATTTAAAAAATTATTAGGCTGCTAAGGCATACTGCAGCTGATTAAATGATAACACTATGAATTATTTTGTAAACGAAAAAGGTTACTACGGAGATTTCGGCGGCGCATATATCCCTGAAATGCTTTATCCAAATGTTGAAGAACTGAGACAAAATTATCTCAGCATCATCAACGACGCTGATTTTCAAAAGGAATTTCATGCCCTGCTAAAAGATTACGTTGGCAGGCCTTCTCCTTTGTACCTCGCTAAACGCTTATCAAAAAAATATAATGCCAATATCTTCCTGAAGAGAGAAGACCTGAACCATACCGGTGCCCATAAGATCAATAATACCATCGGTCAGATCTTACTGGCAGAGAAACTTGGAAAGAAAAGGATCATCGCAGAAACAGGAGCAGGACAGCATGGTGTGGCGACAGCTACTGTATGTGCATTGCGCGGACTTGAATGTGTAATTTATATGGGTGAGGTAGATATCAAACGCCAGGCACCTAATGTTGCCAGGATGAAAATGCTGGGTGCAAAAGTGGTTTCAGCAGTATCAGGAAGCAAGACTTTGAAGGATGCTACCAATGAAGCTATGCGCGACTGGATCAATAACCCTGTAGATACCCATTATATCATAGGTTCTGTGGTAGGGCCACATCCTTATCCTGATATGGTTTCCATCTTCCAGTCGGTCATCTCTGACGAGACCAAAAAGCAACTGATGGAGCAAACCGGCAACGACCAGCCGGACTATGTACTTGCCTGTGTTGGCGGAGGAAGTAACGCTATGGGAATGTTCTATCATTTCATCGATGATGAAAAGGTAAAACTGATCGCTATTGAAGCTGCGGGTAAAGGAGTAAGCAGTGGATTTTCTGCTGCAACGACATTCCTGGGCAAAGAAGGTGTATTACATGGCAGCAGAAGTATTCTGATGCAAACCACTGATGGACAGGTTGTAGAACCACATTCCGTATCTGCCGGACTGGATTACCCAGGTATCGGCCCTCAGCACGCACACCTTTTTAAAACAACCCGTGCAGAATATGTTTCCATCACCGATGAAGAATCACTGGATGCCGGCTTATTGTGTACGCAGATGGAAGGAATTATCCCTGCAATTGAAAGCGCACATGCACTTGCCTACCTGGAGAAAATGAAATTTACAGGGAACGAGAATGTAGTGGTTTGCCTGTCCGGAAGAGGGGATAAGGATATGGAAACTTACATGAACTATTTCGGACTCTAAGGGCAGTACCTTTATTATACAAACATCAAATGAACAGAATTACCCAATTATTTCAAGAGAAAAAAAATAATATACTTTCTATCTATTATACCGCAGGTTATCCCGGATTAGGGGACACTGTTGCCATTGCCGAGGCGTTGCAGGCAGCCGGGGCAGATATGCTCGAAATAGGTTTCCCTTATTCAGATCCGGTTGCAGACGGACCTGTGATCCAGGCCAGCAGCAAACATTCCCTGGACAGTGGAATGGACCTGAACCTGTTATTTGAACAGCTGAAAGATTTACGCAGGAAGGTAAGCATCCCGGTATTGTTAATGGGTTACGTTAATCCTGTATTGCAGTATGGGGTAGAAAATTTCTGCAAAGCTTGTGTAGAAGCAGGAGTTGACGGCTGTATTGTACCCGACCTGCCAATGTATGAGTATGAAGAACTGTACAAAGACGTTTTCCTTCAGAACAATCTTTGTAATATATTTTTAGTTACCCCTCAGACTTCAGAAGAACGTATCCGTAAAATCGATGCCTTGAGTAACGGATTTATCTACCTGCTCTCTTCTTCGGCTACTACAGGTAAGAACCTTGATGTTTCTGATGTCACTACTACTTATTTTGCCAGAATTGCAGCCATGGAACTAAATAATCCTACAATGATAGGCTTTGGTATCAGCAGTAAGGACACTTTTGATAAAGCCTGTAAGTATGCTAACGGAGGGATCATCGGTACTGCTTTTGTAAAAGCACTTGCTGAGGGAGATCTGCGGGAAAACATCAGCAGCTTTATGAAGACGTTCAGATAGTTTTCAAAAAAGCCGGATTCCCTTTGTTGATGCTGCCTGCCGCTGAAGGGGCGCCAGAAGGCATCAATAAAGGGAATCCGGCTTTTTTTGAGATAATTTAAAGGGAGATCGTATACAAGATCCTTACAGATAATTCTCCAGAATTCCCTTGCCCTCGCGGATGATCTCAAAGTCGCCCATAGTACAGTCGACAACAGTTGAAGGCTCGTTATCCCCGTATCCTCCGTCAATCACTAAATCTACAAAATCTTCGTATTTCTCATGGATCAGTTCCGGATCTGTTGAGTATTCAATCAGTTCATCATCATCCTTAATGGAAGTAGATAAAATGGGGTTTCCAAGAACTCTTACAATTTCTCTTGCAATTGTATTGTCAGGAACCCTGATACCAACAGTTTTTTTGTTGGAGCTCAAAAGCTTCGGAACGTTATTACTCGCATTGAAAATAAATGTAAATGGCCCCGGCAGTGCCTTTTTCAGTAGACGAAAAACGGTGGTGTCAATCGGTTTTACATAGTCCGAAATGTGGCTCAGGTCCGAACAGATAAACGAGAAATTTGCCTTTTCGGGTTTGATTCCCCGGATCTGGCAAATCCGTTCTATAGCCCTTTGATTGGTAATATCGCAGCCCAGCCCGTACACTGTGTCGGTTGGATAAATGATAATTCCTCCTTTTTTAAGTACCTCGACTACCTGTTCGATGGCCTTGGGATTAGGATTCTCCGGATATATTTTGATAAGCATGTACAAATTTACTAAAACTTTGTTTAGTAAGAGCTCCCTGACAGAGAGCTCTTTTAAACTATCTGCTTTATCAGAATATTCTTAAAATTCAGCGTTTTTAGGGAAACGTGGGAATGCAATTACATCCCTGATGTTGGTCATGCCTGTTACAAACAGCACCAAACGCTCAAAACCCAGTCCGAAACCGGCATGCGGTGCAGAACCAAATTTCCTCGTATCCAGGTACCACCACAGTTCATCCTGCGGGATGTTCAGTTCTTCCATACGCTGGGTCAGTTTGTCCATGCGTTCCTCACGCTGTGATCCACCGATCATTTCGCCGATTCCTGGGAAAAGGATATCCATTGCAGCAACAGTTTTCCTTCCTTCAGCATCAGGTTCATTCTGGCGCATATAGAAAGATTTAATATCTGCAGGGTAATCGGTAAGGATTACCGGTTTTTTGAAATGTTTTTCAACCAGGAAACGCTCATGCTCAGATTGCAAATCAGCACCCCATTCGTTGATCAGGTATTTGAATTGCTTTTTCTGATTTGGTTTCGAAGAACGGAGAATAGCGATAGCCTCTGTATAAGTAAGACGCTGGAAATCGTTGTTTAAGCAGAAATTCAGTTTATCAATCAGTGAAAGTTCTGAACGCTCATTCTGCGGTTTTGTCTTTTCATCCTCCAGCAGGCGGCTATTCAGAAACTCAATCTCCTCTTTACAGTTTTCAAGTGCATAGCTGATGACATACTTCATCATGTCTTCTGCCAGCTGCATGTTGTCTTCCAGGTCGGCAAAGGCCACCTCAGGTTCTATCATCCAGAATTCGGCAAGGTGACGTGTAGTATTGGAGTTCTCTGCACGGAATGTAGGACCAAAGGTATAGATCTGACCAAAGGCCATTGCCGCAAGCTCACCTTCCAGTTGTCCGGAAACAGTAAGGTTAGTAGCACGACCGAAGAAGTCTTCAGAAAAATCAATCTTTCCATCTTCGGTTCTGGGAGTTTTATCGAAATCCAGTGTGGTTACTTTAAACATTTCCCCGGCACCTTCAGCATCAGAAGCTGTGATTACAGGAGTATGCATGTAAACAAAGCCTCTTTCGTTGTAGAACTGGTGTATCGCAAAAGCCAGGGCATGGCGCACTTTAAAAACGGCGTTAAATGTATTGGTACGGAAACGCAGATGTGCGATTTCCCTTAAAAATTCAAGACTGTGCTTTTTAGGCTGTAGAGGGAACTTCTCAGGATCACTGTCACCAAGTATCTCTATCGTGGCAGCCTTTACTTCTACGGTTTGTCCTTTGCCCAGAGATTCGATCAGCTGGCCGGTAACAGCAATTGCAGCGCCTGTAGTAATTCTTTTTAATAAATCTTCGGAAGTATTTGCAAAATCTACCACGATCTGGATATTGCCCATGCATGAACCATCATTGATGGCAATAAACTGGTTGTTGCGGAATGTTCTTACCCAACCCATTACGGTCACTTCTCTGTTAAAATCTGTAGTAGTTAACAGGTTTTTTATTTTTTCTCTTTTAATCATGATTTTCTTGTGGAGCGCTCAAAAATAAGGATTTCCAATTAGAAATTACAGGGAGATTGCCGGTAAGTTTAAGAAGGGAGTTGTCAATTAAGTTGAATACCTTTTGATTATAAAGTGTATTTAAATCTAAAAATTATGCTATTTATCCTTAAATTGTTGTTCAAAATATAATAAAATGGTTTTTGGATTGGTTAATCCTGAATATAATTCGGTTTTATTGGGTTATTTTTCAGGGTAACACTGAAATACAAAGTTATTTTAAATAAAATAGCGACCTTTTTGTGTGTTGAGCATAGATTAAATGGATTATATCTGTTTATTTCATGCATTATCATAGATAAATATAAAATAGATGTTGCATTTGTAATAAAAAGTCGTATGTTTGTATTGCTCGTTTAATTTATATTTGGTTTAAAAAATCCTCCGACCCACAAGTTGGAGGATTTTTTTGTTTACAGCGGTTTTTGGGAGGATGCAGATAAGAATGGGCTTAGCTCGGGCCAAAAAAAAATGCCAATTGAATGAACAACTGGCATTTTTATAATTTAGAAAGGCTGAAAGCCCTGTTATGATTATGCTAAAACTTCAGTAACCAGAGCAGCTGCATCTTTTAATGCAATTGCAGAGAATACTTTTAATCCAGACTCATCAATTAATTTTTTGGCTTCCTCAGCGTTTGTACCTTGTAAACGGCAGATAATTGGAACCGGGATATCTCCGATTTCATTATAAGCATCAATAACACCTTGTGCTACGCGGTCACAACGTACAATACCACCAAATATATTGATCAGGATAGCTTTAACATTCGGATCCTTAAGGATAATGTTAAAACCTGCTTTTACAGTCTGCGCATTAGCAGTTCCACCTACGTCAAGAAAGTTAGCAGGCTCACCACCGGCAATTTTAATGATATCCATTGTAGCCATTGCTAAACCAGCACCATTTACCATACAACCAACGTTTCCGTCAAGTTTTACATAGTTCAGATTTGATTCACTTGCTTCAACGTCTGTAGGATCTTCTTCCAGTTTATCACGCATTGCTGCATAATCAGCATGACGGAATAAAGCATTTTCATCTAAGTCTACCTTAGCATCAACAGCAATAATTTTATCGTCTGAAGTTTTCAAAACCGGGTTAATCTCAAACATTGCAGAATCAGTGTTGTCATACGCTTTGTATAAAGCGGTAACAAATTTCACCATTTCTTTGAATGCAGCGCCGCTTAAACCAAGGTTGAAAGCGATTTTACGTGCCTGGAAACCCTGAAGACCAACCGCAGGGTCAACTTCTTCTTTGAAAATTAAGTGAGGAGTATGCTCAGCTACTTCTTCGATATCCATACCACCTTCGGTAGAATACATGATGATGTTTCTGCCAGCTGCGCGGTTTAATAAAACGCTCACATAAAATTCTTTTGTTTCAGAAGCACCTGGGTAATAAACATCCTGGGCTACCAGAATTTTGTTTACTTTTTTACCTTCAGCTCCGGTTTGAGGAGTAACCAGTTGCATACCTAAAATATCAGTAGCTCTTTGTTTAACCTCTTCCAGGTTTTTGGCTAATTTAACACCACCACCTTTTCCCCGGCCACCGGCATGGATTTGTGCTTTAATCACTACCCAGTCAGAGTTATAGTCTGCTTTCATCTTTTTAGCAGCTTCAACAGCCTGCTCAACAGTTTCGGCTACTATGCCCTCTTGTACGGCAACACCAAAACTTTTAAGTATTTCTTTACCTTGATATTCGTGTATATTCATTAGCTGAAAAATTTGATCCAAATCTACAATTTCAGATTGGTTTTAAAAACTTATTCTGGCTTTTAAAAGCTGTAATATTAACGTTATCTATATTTAATCTCAACTTTTTGTAAGTTTGCTATATGCTAAAAGCCATTGGTATTAAAAAAGCTTACGGAAATCTTCCCATCCTTAAAGGTGTAGATTTTGAAGTCGGTAAGGGAGAAATTGTAAGTATCATTGGGGCTTCGGGCGCTGGAAAAAGCACACTCCTGCATATCCTGGGCACGCTGGACAAGCCTGATGAAGGTACCGTTGAACTCAATGGAACGAAGGTGAACAAGCTTTCCGGCGGACTGCTCAGCATTTTCAGAAATGAAAATATAGGCTTTGTCTTCCAGTTTCACCACCTGCTTCCGGAGTTTACAGCGCTTGAAAACATCTGTATTCCTGCTTTTATAGCAAAAAAGAGTAAGAAAACCGCAGAACTGCGTGCGCTGGAATTACTGGACCTGCTGGGGCTGAAGGCGCGGGCATCCCATAAACCGAATGAACTGTCAGGCGGTGAGCAACAGCGTATTGCTGTGGCAAGAGCACTGATCAATGATCCTTCCATCATCCTGGCGGATGAACCTTCGGGTAACCTTGACTCCGCCAATGCACAGTCGCTGCACCAGTTTTTTATTACCCTGCGTGACAACTTTAAGCAGACTTTTGTAATCGTTACCCATAATGAAGACCTTGCCGAAATCAGCGACAGGGTAGTTACCATGAAAGATGGTCTAATTGTATAAGATTTGAAGACATTAATTACCGGAGGGAAATCTTCCCAGGCACTCAAGCTATTAAAAGCATTTACCAGAGACCAGGTTTTACTGGCCGATTACGGCGATGCACCATCTTTTTCCTCTGCACAGTACCAGTTTGTAAGCCTGGGTGAAAGAAATGATGAAACGACAGCACATAACCTGCTGAATGCCTGTCTTGATCAGGATGCAGCCCGTCTGTTGCCACTTTATGCTTTTGAGCTTGAGGCTGTAGTAAAATCAGCTGTGCTGTTCGAAGAATTCAACATCCATGTGCTTTTGCCTGATCTGCTGACATTTTCGCAGTACCCGATTGGAGGTGCCACGAATTTGCAGAACTGGGCAGTATATGATAAAGGCGATTTGATCTATACCTCGGTGCCGGAAATTGCACAGCAATATGTAAGCGGGCTCAACGGAGTTTTTTATCTGGAGGAAACTCCCGGAGGATTGAAGCTTACCTTATTTACCATATCGTAATGAAACACTTACAGGCATAGGAATCAAGAAGCTTCATAACTTATAAAATACAAATACATTCTGATGAAACATGATGATTATATAAAGGATAATAAAGCCTTTGTGTTTGAGCTTGACGATGTGCTGTATCCCTCAAAGGATTACTGGCTGCAGGTATACTATCTGTTTGCGCAGTTTATCGAATATGGCGAACAGGTAGAAGCGGAGGGGATCATTCGTTTCATGGAAGAAACTTACCGGCTGGAAGGGCGCAGCGAAATCTTTGAAAAGACCGCTGCGCGTTTTAATTTGCCAGAGAAATATCATATTAATTTTGATTTATTGCAGCAAAATGCGCGGCTCCCATTAAAATTATTGCTGTTTGCGCCGGTGCTGGATTTCCTGAAATCTATAGAGGCCGCAGGAAAACCTGTGTTTTTGTTGGTAGCCGGAAGCCCTGCTGAACAGCTCAACAAGATCAGGCAAATAGAATGGAATGGCCTTGAACGCTATTTAAAGGTGTATTTTGCAGAAGAGATGGATGAGGGTTATAAAGGTGGTATACAAAAAATTTGTGCTGAAAACGATCTTCAGAAAGAAGAAATTCTGATTGTAGGGATGCCGAAAGAGGGAACAGATTTAGCATATTTTAACACTTTAAGATATGTTACTATAGACAATCTTTCTGTAACTTAATTCCCTAATTACCAGCACAATATATCACACATCCTATGAATAAGCTTTTTACTAAAAATCGATTTAGTATTTTCTCTGTTTTTATCCTTTTTGTGGGCGTTTTGGCGGCCTGTAAAAAGAACAATTCTGAGGATACAGCAGCTACACCTGCAGTTACTACCACAGGTGTGCCATCAACGGGCAGCCGCAAGCAGCTCACACTCGATTCGATCTTCCTTTATGCAAAGCAGATTTACTTCTGGAACGCGCAGTTGCCCGAATACAGCGTATTTAATCCCAGACAATATTCTACTAAATCGCTTGATCTGGATAATTATGATGATGAGTTGTACGCAATCAGTCAGATTCCGAAAGATCCTACAACTGGAACAGTTTACGAGTATTATGGAGATGGTTACCCTAAATATTCTTACATCAATGATATAACTCAGAATAACCCTGATGCAACCGCCAATGTTAATAACAAGGCAAGTGTAGATACGGAAGGCAATGGATTCGATATTGGGATCAGGCCTATATTTTATCTGACCAGCACCAGCGGTACGACTGGTAGCTTCGTTCTATTGGTTACTGCCGTTTACCCCGGTTCCTCTGCTGCCGCGAATGGCGTGCAACGTGGCTGGCAAATTCAAAAAATCAACGGGGTTGCTATAAGTGGAAAAAATTATTCTTCAGAAAATGCCGCAATTGTAAGCTCTCTGGATGCATCGTCTGTAAAACTGGAAGGGATTAATTTTCTTGATAGCACTCCTTTTAGTGTAACCCTAACCAAAACCTCCTATAAAAGCAGTCCTGTATACACCTCTTCGGTCATTACCAGGTCTGGTAAGAAGATAGGTTATCTGGCATTTGCACGTTTTTCTACACTGACAAATGTAAGTGCTGGAACTGATTCCAACCTTGATCCGGTTTTTGCAAGCTTTAGTGCTGCAGGCGTTACAGACCTTGTTGTTGATTTGCGGTACAATGGCGGTGGTTATATCAATACTGCTGAGTATCTGGCCAACCTGATAGCGCCATCGGGTGTTAGCGGACAAACCATGTATACAGAAATTTATAACACTACTATGCAGAACAAGCAGGCGACAATTCTGCAGAATCAGCCATTGCTTACTTCTGCCGGTAAGTTGCAGTATAAGAGCGGCACAAGCGGTGCTTTTTATACCTATGCCGATCTGGATTATTCTGCAACGAGTACGGATAACATTGCGAAATTTGTAAAAAAAGGGTCGCTTAATACCGTAACAAATGTTGTATTTCTTGTTAGCGGCAATACCGCATCAGCAAGCGAACTTTTGATTAATGTGCTAAAACCCTATGTGACAGTAAAACTGGTTGGTGCCACTACCTATGGAAAACCCGTAGGCTTTTTTCCCGTTACTTTGGAAAACCGTTACGAAGTTTATATGCCATTGTTTGAAACAGTCAATTCAGCAGGTGCCGGTAAATATTATACAGGTATGGTTCCGGATAAAGCTGCAAATGATAATTCATTGTATCCTTTCGGGAACGAAAATGAGCCGTTGCTGTCAGCTGCTTTATTGCTGATCGCCCCGGGTTCTACCAGTAGTCAGAGTGCCTCAGCTGCTGTTGCGGAAAGAAGTGTGAGGGCAGCTTCGTTGAATTATACGGGTATGAAACCTGTGAACAGTGAATTTACAGGTATGATTGAAAAAAGGCGTACTGTGAAAAAATAAATAAAAAGCCCATCAGGTACACCTGACGGGCTTTTTATCTCAAATCTTTATATACAAACTATCTTCTTGACTGCAACTTCTCCCTGAAAACCTTCTGTACAGTCCGGTCTTTATCAAAGTTATCTGTTATCTCCAGGATACTGTTTGCTGCATTGATAAGAAACCCCTGATTGATATTCTCAAAAGTATCAGTGTTTTTGTGATAATCTTTGTGGTCCTCTACTCCAAAATATACAAATGGAATATTCTTGCTGTTGAATGCAGCCTGATCACTTTGTTCTGTCCAGTCGTCAACGCCGAGTTTAGGGTTGTCATGACCAAACAGGATTTTAAGGTCAGGGTTCGTAGTTACGATATAATTCTTGAGCTGCGGGTTTCTGTAGGTTCCGGTAGCATATAATTCCCCTTTATCATTGTGGCTGATCATATCCAGATTGATATTCAGCTTAATCCTTTTAATGTCAATCGGGAGGTGGTTAACAAAATATTCTGAACCTTTTCTGCCAAATTCTTCTGCATCGAAAGCCGCAAAGATCAACGTGTAATTCGGTTTGCTTTTGGCGTAATGGGCAGCTATCTTTAACATTCCTGCAACCCCCGAAGCGTTATCGTCTGCACCATTGAAGATCTTGCCGTTGATCACACCCAGGTGATCGTAATGTGCTGAGATTACAATCACCTTACTGCTGGAACCTGCGATATAACCGATCAGGTTTTTGCCCTGTATTTTTGGATCATCTATGCCCGAAAAGGAAAACGACTGCTGGTAACTGTTGAGTAAAGGAAATGATTTGATGCCAATTTCCTTAAAACGCTTGCTGATATAGTTTCTTGCCATTTCGGCACCCTTTGTTCCTGTTTTCCTCCCTTCATATGCATCAGACGATAGCACTTGAACATCCTTGAGCAACTGATCTGAATGTGCCGGGAGGTTAGATGTTTTTACCGCATGGCAACCCAATGTTATTACCAGGGGTAACAGTAAATATAATTTCATAGCAATAGGTATTAGTAGTAGCTGTTTAATGTATTTCGTAAAGCCTAAGATATTACAAATTAATGACACATCAAGGGACAAAGGAAAAAATTAAATTTGCTGAGTTATCTCACTTGTTCATAACTGCGTTTTGCATTTTTAGTTTTGCTAAAGTCTAGCTAAAAATAAGGGACTCACAATAAGGTTCTGCTGATAGTTTGATCATAGCTGAATTTGCTCAACTGCACTACAACTGCACCAGAACTGCACCACTAGAGCACAATTATACATAGTTATAGTGCTCTGCCGGTCTATTTATGAAAGTATGATAATGTCCGTGATTACATTGTAAATTAAGCAAATCTACAATAAGGAAAGGTTTTATGTCCGGCCACAGCGGACAATACCGGACGTGTATGTACATCTAGCGGACAATAGCGGACACGTCAAAGAAAGTGGGATGCATTTTTTGGTTTGTGTATTATCTTTGTATTTCATTTAATCCCAGTTTGTTATGAAAAAAAAAGGTAATTTTCTATCGGGCGTACTAGGTCCTTTAAAATTTAGTGTAAGAAATAACCAACAGATTGTATCCGGAGCAGTAGCCCCCGGAACTATGAAACAAAGTAAGGCAACAAAGAAAGCTTCTACGGTATTTGGTAAAGCAGCAGCATTGAGCAAGGAACTGCGGCTATCCCTGGCAGCGTTATATCCGGATCTGTTCGGCAATAGTGCTATCAATGATTTGACTGGACAGATGTATCCAATACTGAAGGACTGCAAGGATCCAAATACGGATCAATACTTTTTTGCCAGACAAAGTTTTGCACGGCTGGAGCAGCTGGAATTCAATGTGAAATCGAAAGTAAGCACATTGATGTCACAAAAACCGGTGGTCAACCTTTAAGGAGATATCATCACTGTATCTTTGCCCGAACAGCGTATTCCGCAGGATTTCAAATTTCCGCTGAAGAGTTACAAATGCGAAATTACTCTTGGGCTATCTTTGTTTAGACTCACTGGTCGTTATAGGGTTCAGAAGGCAGAAGTACAGAGTATAACTGTTGAGCACGATGAGAAAGTCATATCGCCTCATGCATTTCAATACAAAGTGCCGGCAGGTTGTCTTTGCGTGGTCAGTATCTTTCTTAACTACTCAACAATCAATGAGGCTGGCTGGAAATTATTAAAGGATAAAAACTTCAGTCCGGCTACAATTTGCGGAGCTCTGGTCAGCCCGGGAAGTTATAAAAAGGGGGATAACCACCGGTGGACAAAAATGGACAAAGTCAAGTTTTAAAAAAAAAGGCTGATCATTCATATGATCAGCCTTTTTTAAATGAGTAAGACCAGAAAATCTAGCCTAAATATGATTTTAATATTTTACTGCGGGATGTATGACGCAGACGTTGCAAGGCTTTGTCTTTAATCTGACGAACGCGCTCACGGGTTAAATTAAATTTCTCACCAATTTCCTCAAGAGACAGCGGGTGGTTTGTGCTCAGACCGAAGAACAGGACAATGATTTCCCTCTCACGTTCTGTTAAAGTAGACAGAGAGCGTTTGATCTCCTCTGAAAGAGACTCATTGATCAGGCTGCTGTCTGTATTCGGCTCATGATTTTCCAGTACATCAAGAAGTGTATTCTCCTCTCCCTGTACAAACGGAGCATCCATAGATACGTGCCTTCCTGAATTGCTCAGCGTGTCAGAAATCTTATCAACAGTAGTTTCCAGGATATCCGCTAATTCTTCCGGAGAAGGCTCGCGTTCAAATTCCTGCTCTAATTTAGAGAAGGCTTTACTGATTTTACTCAGTGAACCAACCTGGTTTAAAGGCAGACGTACAATACGGCTTTGCTCAGCAATAGCCTGCAAAATCGATTGACGGATCCACCACACAGCATATGAGATGAACTTGAAACCCTTAGTCTCGTCAAAGCGTTTTGCTGCTTTGATCAGACCAAGATTACCCTCATTAATTAAATCACCTAAAGTTAACCCCTGATTCTGGTACTGCTTAGCCACAGACACCACAAAACGTAAATTCGTTTTGGTTAGGCGTTCTAAAGCAGCCTGGTCACCTTCGCGTATCTTTCTGGCCAGTATTACTTCCTCTTCTGCGGTGATTAAATCTACTTTACCAATCTCATGAAGATATTTGTCTAGAGATTGACTCTCGCGATTGGTTATGGATTGGGTGATTTTGAGTTGTCTCATTTATGTGCTTTGGTACTCGTTATGTATTGAACGTGCAAAAGTAAGGATTAAAAGGCAATTTTGAACATAAATTCCTGAAAACGTTACACTTTACAATGGTTATTTATAGAATCATTAAACAGCAAAAATTATTCCAAAGTCCTTTTGTCATGCCTGCAGTTATATACTGATATTTATCTTTTTTTTATTATTAATCAATAATAAATAGTTGTTTTATAATATATTACGTTATTTTTGTTATCATGGATTTGCTATATGTTCTAAATGCATATAATTTAAAAATTCATCTTTATACCAAAGCCCAGGCGGAATATGTCGGTAAAACCTATTCCTTTTTTGTCATGGTACCAGTTAATAGCATATAGGTCATTCGTATTGGCCTCCGCATACAGGCTGATTGATCTGATTTTAGTGCTTCCATCTCCCAGGATCTTTAATTCTGAAGTTACCCCCAGATGTTCTCTCAGGGCGGGGGACCAGAAGTAATACCCATCGGCATATACCTGAGAGTCAAATTCAAAACCGAATTCCTGTCCAAAAGTGTAAGAGAAAAAAGCGACCGGATTAACCGGATAAAAGACCATTTGGTCACCTATTTTTACCTTAAATGGTTTGTAGTCAAACTTGATTGCTGCAATATCAAGTTCCCCGCCCTTATTTCGCGGAACATAACCATAGTGGAAACTCAGCGTACTTTTTTCTTTGAAGAAGTTGTAACCGATCCCTGCGCTGATGTATCCTATGCTGCCGGCATATTGTACGATTGCCTGATCTGGAGTAATCGCCTTTAAAAACTTATTTTGAGCCTTTAAACCCGTTGTAAAGCAGCAAATAACCAGGAGGATTCTAAAAAGTAACGGGATGTGTGCTGAGTTGGCCATTCGAGATTTCTATAACGGTAAAGGATCTGTTGAGTATAGTATTGGTGATGATAAATGGTATACCTGCATTATTTGCCCGGTAAATTGAATCGGCCGAATGCCGGTGTGAATGTACAGAAGCCAGGACGCCTGCAGTGGAATTATATAGCTGCTCATACCTTAACCGGAGATCCTGATCGAAGTCGGCATCAATAGGAGGGACGTGTGAAAAGGCTATGAGCAACTTATTGTCAGCATCCTGTACAAGATTTTGCTGGAGCCAGCCCAGGTTAGGCGCGGAACCATCAAAAGTATGTTCCCTGCTGTTGGTATCATGGCATACAAATTTGATCCCCCCATAATTAAAAGTGAAGTTGGGTTCTCCAAACATCCTCAGGTAAACAAAATTGCCCTCGGCATTCTCGTCATGGTTGCCAATTACCGTGACAAAGGGTACGTTCAGACCTTCGTAGATCTTTTCTATGCCCTCAAATTCTGTCAGCAGACCAAAGTTCGTGATATCGCCATTGAGCATCACAAAGTCGAATCCGCCTGTTGTGTTAACATAGTTTACAAACGCACGGCTATCATTATAATCAGTATGGGTGTCACTGGATACGGCAATCCTGATCACACTGCCCGGCTTCTTTTGTGCCAGCTTGGATATTTGTGTCGCATTTACATTTTCGGGCGAGCTGGAATTGAATTTCTGGTTCGGACTGAACTCGGCTTCGCCACAGCCAAATAATAAAAAAGGCAGCAGATAAATTAGTATATTTTTTCGCATTATAATGTTAACGGAAGAAAATTCAAAATGTTGAGCGCGAAAGTCTGTTGTCTATAAATCTGACAATTTAAAGATATTCTTTAATCTGATCCCTTTCTCCGTTTGTTGCACGGTACAGCACTCATTTACAGAATCGTGTTCCAGGTAGAAGATATATTCATTCGCAGCAGCCTCTTCCAGGATTTCTTTTTTCTCTGACAGGGTTTTCATCGGAAACATATCATAGGCCATTACATAGGGTAGAGGAATGTGTCCTGTAGATGGCAGCAGGTCAGCAGCATAAAGAATCGTATGTCCTTTGTACTTAAGTTGTGGCAGCATCATGGCATCAGTATGTCCAAATGCAAAACGTACATCGAAATCAGGTAAAAACGCCGAGAGCTCAGACGTTTCAACAAATTTCAGCTGACCGCTTTCCTGTATGGGAAGGATATTTTCTGAAAGGAATGACGGCTTTTCCCTGGCATTTGGATGTATTGCCCATTCCCAGTGTTTCTCATTACTCCAGTAATGCGCATTTTTGAATGCCGGAACAAGCTGATCGCCCTGGCGTACAATGGCACCGCCTGCATGATCGAAATGCACATGGGTTAGAAATACGTCTGTAATATCATCAGTGCTGAATCCTTTGGCAGTCAGTGACTTTTCAAGCGTATCATCACCATGAAGATAGACGTGGCTGAGGAACTTTTCATCCTGTTTATTTCCAATGCCCGTATCGATCAGGATCAGTCGGTCGCCTTCTTCAACAAGCAGGCAGCGCATTGCCCAGGTGCAAAGATTATTGGCATCTGCAGGATTGGTTTTTTGCCATATGGATTTAGGAACAACGCCAAACATGGCACCTCCGTCCAGTTTGAAAAGTCCGGTGTCTATCGTGTGTAAAATCATATTTTGAATTGCTTACCCGTAAAAATAAAAAACCCGCTGATTTATCAGCGGGTTTTCAATACTATTTGTGTTGTAATTACAAGTGGATTACTTCTCCGTATGCATCAGCTGCTGCTTCCATAATTGCCTCACTCATGGTAGGGTGGGGGTGAACAGATTTGATGATCTCATGACCGGTAGTTTCCAGTTTACGGGCAACAACAATCTCAGCAATCATTTCAGTAACGTTGAAACCGATCATGTGGGCACCTAATAATTCTCCGTATTTGGCATCAAAAATCAGTTTCACAAAGCCATCTTTTGCACCTGCAGCACTTGCTTTACCAGAAGCAGAGAAAGGGAATTTACCGATCTTCAGCTCATAACCAGCTGCTTTTGCAGCTTTTTCAGTATAACCTACAGAAGCAATCTCCGGTGTACAGTAAGTACAGCCCGGAATATTATTGTAATCCAAAGGCTCAGGGCTGTGACCTGCAATTTTCTCTACGCAGATAATACCTTCAGCAGAAGCTACGTGAGCCAGAGCCTGTCCGCTTACAATGTCACCGATAGCATAATAACCTTTTACAGTAGTGTTGTAGAATTCATCTACCACCACTTTACCTTTTTCAGTTTTGATGCCTGTTTCTTCTAATCCAAGGTTTTCAATGTTGGCTACTACACCCGCCGCTGAAAGAACGATATCACATTCTATAGTCTGCATACCTGATGCTGTTTTTACCTGAACTTTACATCCGTTACCAGATGTATCTACAGATTCAACACTTGAAGAAGTCATTACTTCGATCCCAACTTTTTTAAAGCTGCGCAGTAATTGTTTAGAAATGTCTTCATCTTCTACAGGAACGATATTATCCAGGAATTCTACTACGGTTACTTTAGTACCCATAGTAGCATAAAAATAAGCAAATTCAACACCGATAGCACCGGAACCTACAACAAGCATTGATTTTGGCAATTCCGGTAAAACCATTGCCTGTCTGTAACCGATGATCTTTTTGCCGTCCTGTTTTACGCTTGGCAATTCTTTGGAACGGCCGCCGGTAGCAACGATAATATTTTTGGCTGTGTGTTCCTGTGTAGTCCCATCAGCACCTTTAACCTCTACTTTGTTTCCTGGTTTTACTTTACCAGTTCCCATGATCACGTCAATCTTATTTTTTTTCATCAAAAATTGAACGCCTTTACTCATTCCGTCGGCTACACCGCGGCTGCGTTTGATTACTGCAGCAAAGTCCACATCAGCACCTGCAGTAGTAATACCGTAATCAGCAGAGTGATTAATGTATTCAAATACCTGTGCGCTTTTTAACAAAGCTTTGGTTGGAATACAGCCCCAGTTAAGGCAGATTCCTCCTAATGATTCACGCTCTACAATTGCAGTCTTTAAACCCAACTGTGACGCTCTGATTGCAGCAACGTATCCGCCGGGACCGCTACCTATTATAATTACATCGTAGTTCATATCTTTCTAAATGGGAATTAACTAAGTAAAGCCCAAAATTAAAAAAAAATGTTCGTTAAAACTGCGAATTAGATTTTTGTATGCAGCTTTTCTGTAAAGGAATGGTAATAATCTGAGCGGCAGAACCTGCTGATCCTGCATTTATGTAATTAAATAACTGGTCAACTGCTGGTTAAACCCGTATTTTAATTGTTAAATGTGGAAAAATAAACAGGATGCTTAACGATTTCTTAACATGGGAACCCGGTAAAATGCAATTTTAATATATATTTTTGCTGCCAATTAACTATTAGGTGCTTACAGCACATTACTTATCCCATTTTACTTCAAAAAGTATGAAGAAAACTTTACTATTCAAATTTGTAGTTCTTGTTTTTGCCTTTGCCGGATTAATTTTCTCCGCAAATGCGCAGATAACTACATCTTCAATGACCGGAACTATCAAAGACGCTAAGGCGCCGCTACCGGGAGCAAGTGTAAAAGCTACCCACACGCCCACAGGAACAGTTTATAGTGTAACAACAAACGCTGATGGTCGTTTTACAATCTCCAACATGAGATCTGGTGGCCCGTACACTGTAGTTGTAACCTTCATAGGTTTCCAGCCTCAGAATTTTAATGATGTATTTTTACAACTGGGCGAAAGTTATAAATTGAATACAACACTACAGGATAATTCTGTGGGATTAAGTGAAGTTAAAGTGGTTGGTAACAAAGGTGGTCTGATCAATAAAACCAAAACAGGTGCCTCAACTTCTATTTCCCGTACACAGCTGGATATGTTGCCGACTATTACACGTAACATCAATGACTTTGCACGTCTAAGCCCTATTGCTCAGGTAAGAAGCAGCAGTACAGATGGCAGCCCGTTAGGGATTAGCTTTGGCGGACAAAGCACACGTTACAATCAGTTTACTATCGATGGAGCCAATGCCACAGACGTTTTTGGTCTGTCATCAAACGGTACAAATGGTGGCCAGGCTGGTTTGAACCCGATTCCATTTGATGCTATTGAACAGGTTCAGGTTTCTTTAACACCATATGATATCACCCAGGGTGGTTTTACTGGTGGTGCGATGAATGCTGTAACGAAAGGTGGAACAAATGAGGTTCACGGTTCGGCTTTCGGTACTTTCCAGAACCAGGGTTTGGTAGGTAAAAGTTATACCACACGCGCAAAATACACAGATTTTAAAAACTGGCAGTATGGTGCTACTTTAGGTGGTGCAATTGTTAAGGATAAATTGTTCTACTTTCTTGCCTATGAAGGTGTGGACAGAGTTCAGCCTATCGCTAACCAACCGGGTGGACCCGATAATAACTCTGCTATCGATGTAGCAACAGCACAAACGCTAAAAGATTTCGTTGCTACAAAATACGGCTACGATGTTGGTGCAATTAATGGTATTACCAATTATAGAAAATCCAATTCATTTTTAGCACGTTTTGACTGGAATATCAACGATAGAAACAAGCTGATGATCCGTGAAAACTATTTGAGCGGTGAATATTACAACATCTCTGATGCGAGAACATCCATGACTTTTGGAAATGGCGGTTATGCTCAAAACAATAAAAGTAATACAATCGTGGCTGAGCTGAGCTCGAAAATTTCTGACAAAAGCTCAAACTTACTTCGTTTTACATGGGCAAGGATCCGGGACAAAAGGGATCCGGGTTCTGCATTCCCAAGTGTTACTATAACAGATAACGGGGCGACGTACAAATTCGGTGCAGAATACAGCTCACAAGCGAATAGCCTGGCTCAGGATAACATCACTTTGACTGATAACTTCAATATGTACGTAGGTAAACACACCTTTACATTTGGTACAGACAACTTATTTTATAAAACAAGCAACGTATTCCTTCAGGGTGTTAATGGTGACTATACATTTGATAGCTTAAGCGGATTTATGGGTGCCAATCCACAATCTGCAATTACCAGGTATCAAACTACCTACTCTACGGATCCAAGCAATCCTCTGGCAGCTGCTGAAATTAAAATGGCACAGTTCAGCCTATACGCACAAGACGTTTATGATTTAAAGGAAAACTTTAAATTAACTTACGGCTTACGTGCAGAGATGCCTGTTTATTTAAACAACCCGATCAATAACGCTACTTTTAACAGTTCTGCTGTTGCTAATGCAAATGGTGTTAATAACAATACACCACCTAAAACAAAAGTGATTTTGTCTCCAAGGGTTGGTTTCAACTGGGATGTTAAAGGTGACGGTACTACACAAGTCCGCGGTGGCGCAGGTATTTTCACTGGTCGTGTTCCGATGGTTTGGGTATCTAACCAATACAGTAATACAGGAGCTGCTACAATTAAGTATTCAGCAACTAATAATGCTGCTGTTGTTGCCAATGGTATCAACTTTACGCCTAATGCACCTTACCAGGGTACACCAACTACAACTCCTGCAACGGAGATTGATGTAACTGATAAAAACTTCCAGGCGCCACGTAACTTCAAAGCAAACCTTGCTATCGACCAAAAGTTACCTTGGGGTTTAGTAGGTACTTTCGAAGCTGTGTACTCAAAAACTATAAAAGATATCTTATATAAAGATCTTAACCTGGGTACTTCTCAGTATACTTTAGATTTGGGTAACGGCGAGACACGTACATTCTATAACTCTGCTAAAATTGATCCCAGATATACAAATATTATTTATCTGACGAATACCAACAAAGGATATTCTTATACCCTTTACGGTAAACTGGAAAAACAATTTGCTATGGGATGGATGGGAAGTGCATCGTACTCATTAGGTCACTCTTATAACCTGCATGACGGTACATCTTCTACTGCATTCTCTAACTACCGTTTTGCCTACAATAATAATGGTTTGAATAACCTTGATCTGGCAAGAAATAACAATGACCAGGGTTCAAGGGTAGTAGTTATGGCCGGTAAAAAGTTCACTTACGCTGGTGGAAAAATGAGTACTAACCTGGGCTTGTTCTACAACGGTCAGTCGGGACAGACTTTATCATATAACATCTTTGGTGACACGAATGGTGATGATGGTTCAATTGTTACTTCCAGATCAACAAGTGGTTCACAGGATTTAATGCACATTCCATCTGATGCATCTAATTTCATTCCTCTGACTGTTGGTGGTGTAACTTACACTGCTGCGCAGCAATTTGAGTTCTTCCAGCAATATGTTAATTCTGTTGACTACCTGAAGGAAAATCAGGGTAAAAATACCAAACGTAATGGTTCACGTTTACCTTGGGAAAACCATGTTGACTTTAAACTTGTACAGGACTTCAAAGTGTACAAGAAAAATACGCTTAGCTTAACAGTAGATGTATTTAACATCGGGAACCTTGTTAGCAGGAAATGGGGTAAAGCATACTTTGCTTCCAACCAGAACTTAACACCATTGACACTTGCAAGATTTGCAACTACTGGTAATGTAGTTAAACCGGTTTACACTTTCAACCCTGCATTCGGTTTAGATACTTACACAGGTAAACCATGGTCATACTCTGATTACTTATCACGCTGGAGCATGCAAATCGGTGCACGTTACAAATTCTAAGTAAATAATACTGATACCAAAGGCCATCCGGATATACCGGGTGGCCTTTTTTATTAACAGAAATTGACATGCATCACGTTTCTGTCATATTGAGTTAAACAATATTGTTAAAGATTCTTTTTCTGTTTCTTTGTACCGAATGAACGTTCAATTACAAGATACATGCGGCAAAAGAGAGGCTATTCTCAACAGTACACTTGCCCTTATTAAGGAACATGGCTTTCACGGTACACCCATGAGCATGATTGCGAAACACGCTGGTGTTGCCGCAGGAACGATTTATCATTATTTCGACTCAAAAGAAACTCTTATTACAGAGCTGTTTATCCATGTCAAAGAGCGGCTGGCAAAAGCCATTCTGATCAATGATAATGAAGCTTTGCCCTACAAGGAACGTTTTTTTAATTTCATGATAAATCAGTATTACTTCTACATAGAAAATCCTGATGCGCTGGTATTTCTGGAACAATATCTCAATTCGCCATTTGCAAAAAACTACCCTGAAAAAGATAGCCAGCTATTTATCGATAAGGTGATTACGTTTTTTAATTATGGCATAGAAAATGCTTATTTCCGAAATATTGATTCCCGCCTATTGGTGCCCACCGTTAAGGGTACATTAGTAGCCGCCGCGAATTTCCAGTTATCTGAATATAGTGCATTTTCAAAGGAAGACCTGATCGAAATTATCAACATTGTTTGGGATGGAATCAAAAGACAATAAATTAACACCTTTTCAATACTAGCAGAATACATTACCTGTAATACACTCAATACCCTTTAATATATATATGAAACACTACAATTTACTAAAATTGCTCTTTTGTATACCGCTTCTCCTGCCAGGGAAAATGTATGCACAGACAACAGTCAGAGAGCAGCAGCCAGTACTGTCCAATGCCACCCTTCAGGACTGCATTGATTATGCATTGGGAAACAGACCTGGCGTAAAACAGTCCCTTATCGATGAAGAAATTGGGGAAACTGATATTAAATCAGCATTATCCGGCTGGTTGCCACAAATCAACGGTACGGGTACAGCTAACCATAACTTTAAACAGCAATCGTCTGTTTTAACAAACAACGGTCAGCAGTCCCTGATTACCGTAGGTGCAAAAAACACTTCTTCTTTCGTGTTGCAGGCAGATCAGCAAATATTAAATGCGGGACTGATCCAGGCATCTAAATCTGCAAAGTACTACAGACAACAATACAAACAAAACACTGAGAATACAAAGATCAGTACTATCGTCGATGTAAGTAAAGCTTTTTATGATGTTTTGACCAGCAAGGAACAATTGAATATCATTGCTGAGAATATCGCGCGATTGGAAAAACAATTGAGGGATGCCGGTGCACAGTACGATGCAGGACTGGTTGACAAAACGGATTTTCAAAGGGCCCAAATCAGTCTGAGCAATTCCAAAGCAGACCGTAAAAGAACAGAAGAACTACTGAAATATAAATATGCGTATTTGAGAGAACTGATCGGTTATAGTGCAGATAAAGATTTTGGATTGTCATACGAAACGAACGCGATGGAAAAAGAAATTGATGTAGATACTACATCGCAGATGACTTACCAGAACCGTATCGAATACCGTTTGCTTCAAACACAGCGTGAATTGCAAAGAATCAATACCAGCTATAACAAACTGGCCTACATGCCTACTTTGTCGGGCTTTTATAACTACAGTTTCAACTATCAGAATGCAAAGATCAACGGGTTATACGATACCAACTATCCGGGTTCTGTGGTAGGTTTAAAACTGGCAGTACCTATTTTTCTTGGTGGAAAACGTACCCAGGAAATCAGGAAATCGAAGTTACAGGAAAGCAGGATAGACCTGGACTTGCTGAATACAAAAAACCAGATCAATACGCAGTATGAGCAGGCAATGGCAACCTATAAAGCTAACCGCAATGACCTGAATACAAACAGATCTAATGTTGACCTTTCCAGACAGGTATATAACACCATGAAACTTCAGTACGATGAAGGGATCAAGACTTATCTTGACCTGATGACTGCAGAAACTGATCTCCGTACTGCGCAGATCAACTACCTGAATTCATTGTACAATCTTCTTTCATCAAAACTCGACGTAAAACAAGCATTAGGTACCATAACAGTTAATCCATAACAGACATGAACACACATTACATAAAATTAAGCATTGCAATTCTTGGTTCCATAACGCTGGCATCATGCGGCGGCGGAGATAAAGCTGCCCAGCAGCAGGGGCCACCTCCTGCAACTCCTGTAAGTACGTACACGGTAGCCGAACAGGCTGTAACAACTACTGATACTTATCCGGGTACTGTAGTAGCATTAAACGAAGTTGAACTGCGCCCTCAGGTTGGCGGTTATATAACTGCTATCTACATCAAAGACGGACAGAAAGTAACCAAAGGCCAGAAGTTATATGAAATTGACCGTACAAAATATCTTGCTGCTTATAATGCCGCAAAGGCGGATGTTGCCGTAGCAAAAGCAAACCGTGACAAAGCGAAAAAGGATGCAGACCGTTATACTAAACTTGCAGCACAGGAAGCAGTTGCCAAACAACGTGTAGATTACGCAATGACGGATCTGGCAAATGCCGAATCTCAAGTTGCTGCTGCACAGGCTGCACTTGCCTCATCGGCTAACGATTACCAGCGTTCTGTTATAGTTTCTCCCCTTACCGGTACAATCGGTATTTCACAGGTGAAACTTGGTGCACTGGCTACTGCCGGAACTACACTTCTGAATACAGTTTCTACCAATAACCCAATTGCCGTTGATATCGCTGTTACACAGGCCGAGATTCCACGTTTTATGGAACTGCAGAAAAGTACTTCGGCAGTTAAAGATTCACTGTTCAGCATCGAGATGCCTGACAAAAGTCTTTATAAACGCCGCGGAAGGATTACTGCGATCGACCGGGCGGTTGACCCTGCAACAGGTACAATTAAAGTGAGGATCAGTTACCCTAACGAAGGTGGTACCCTGGTTTCGGGAATGAACGTAAACCTGCTGGCTTTAAACAAGGAAGTTGGAAATCAGATTGTGATCCCTTACAAAGCGGTAACTGAGCAATTGGGCGAATTCAATGTGATTACTGTTGGTGATAGCAGCAAAGCTATTCCGAAAGTAATTAAGGTTGGAAAACAGATCGACCAGAAGATCGTCGTTAAAAGCGGTCTGAAAGTAGGTGAAGTGATTGTGGTTGATGGTGTACAGAATGTTAGACCAGGAGCCGTGGTAAAAGCAGTATCTCCGGAAGAAGCGAATCAGGCACCGGGCGCAGCAGCACCAGCACCAGCACCAGCAAAAAAATAGTTATTAAAAGATTTTCAAGCATATGATATCAGAAGTATTTATAAGGCGGCCGGTCACGGCAATCGTCATCTCCATATTAATTGTACTGATCGGGGCTATTGTGATCACCACATTGCCTATCAGTCAGTACCCAAGTATAGCACCGCCTACAGTTACAGTAACAGGTACCTATACAGGTGCGGATGCCCAGACTGTTGAACAAACGGTAACAACACAGGTGGAAAGCCAGATCAACGGTACACCGGGAATGAAGTACCTGCAATCCAACAGTACATCGGATGGACGGTCTGCAATCACAGTAACATTTGATGTAGGTACAAACATTGACATCGCGGCACTGGACGTTCAGAACAGGGTAGGTATTGCCGAACCGGGTTTACCAGAGGCAGTAAGACGTTTGGGTATTACCACAAAAAAAGCGAATAACGATATCTTGATGGTAATTGGTCTGTACTCACCAAATGGTACGTACGACCAGAAATTTATCTCCAACTATATCAACTTATATGTTAAAGATGCATTGCTCCGTATCAAAGGAGTAGGTGATGTACAGGCATTTGGTCAGCCTTTCAGTATGAGGGTATGGCTTGATGCCAACAAAATGACCAGGCTTGGTCTTACCCCGACGGATGTTTCTGCTGCGATCAATGAGCAAAACACACGTATTCCCGGTGGTAGCATCGGTGGAAGACCTCAGAACAGCTCACAAACATTTGAATTTTCGGTCGTGATGGACGGCGATTTAAATACGGAAGAACAATTCAGAAATATTGTCATCAAAACCGGAACAGATGGTTCTCCGGTTTACCTGAAAGATGTAGCCAGAGTTGAGCTGGGTGAATTCTCTTATCCGACAACATCCAAAGTTAACGGTAAGGTAGCTTCTCTAATGGCGATCAACCAGACTCCGGGCGGTAACGCGGTGGAAACTGCTGAAGGTATCGACAAGACGATGGCTGAACTGAAAAAGAGTTTCCCAAAGGACTTAGACTTTAAAGTTGGTTACGAAACCGTATCTATTGTAAAGGTATCCATAAGTGAGGTGGTTCACACACTTGTTGAAGCACTGATCCTGGTAACAATCGTGGTATTCTTCTTCCTGCAAAGCTGGAGGGCTACCCTGATTCCTGTACTGGCTATTCCGGTTTCGATCATTGGTACCTTTATCTTCTTTACGCTGCTGGGTTTCTCCATCAACGTATTAACCATGTTTGGTTTCGTACTCGCCATCGGTATTGTGGTGGATGATGCGATCGTTGTGGTAGAGGCTGTCCAGCATTATATGGACCATGAAGGCCTCTCGGCACCCGATGCAACCCGTAAAGCAATGAAAGACATTACAGCACCGGTTATTGCAATTGCACTGATTCTGGCTGCGGTATTTATCCCGGTAGGGTTTATCCCAGGAATGGTAGGATTACTCTATCAGCAATTTGCGATCACAATTGCAGTTTCAGTATTGTTATCTGCGTTTATCGCACTTTCCCTTACACCTGCACTATGTTCATTGCTGTTAACACCGATGAACCTGAATGAAGACAGCAGAGGACTGAATAAATTCTTCTTTAAATTCAACAGCTGGTTCGCCAGGGTAACCAATAAATATTCCAACGGGGTAAAATGGGCGCTTAAAAAAGCACCTCTTGTTATGGTTATCCTTGCCTGTATCTATGTAGGTACAATCGGGCTTTTCATTAAAAAACCTTCAGGATTTATTCCAACGGAAGATGCCGGTATCTTTATTATGGGCGTTACCCTTCCTGAGGGTTCATCATCTGCCAGAACTGACCATTTCATGGACAGAATTACTGACAGTGTGCAGAAGAAACACCCTGAAGTGCAGAACATCACTGCAATCAATGGTATCAATATCCTGAACAGATCGTTCAAATCCAATGCAGGTACATTCTTTGTTCAGTTGAAAAACTGGGACGAGCGTGACAACGATATCGCCAGCGTACTGGCTGATGTATCGCAAATGTTTGCAGGCGATAAAGAAGGAAGTCTGATCGCGGTAACGCCTCCGCCAATCCCAGGTTTGGGTATCAGTGGTGGTTTTACACTCCAGATACAGGAACAGCAGACCGGTGATATCAAGAAGTTTGAAGGTGTGGTCGGTAAGTTCCTTGCCGCTGCAAATCAACGTCCTGAAATTGGTATGGCATATACGCTGTTTAATGCAAGGACACCAAATTACCAGTTTCACGTAGACCGTGATAAGGCAAAGAAAATGGGCGTTTCCATCGGTGATGTTTACAACACGATTTCTGCTTATTTAGGTAGTAGTTATGTGAATGACTTTACCAAATACGGACGTAGTTTCAGGGTGGTAACGCAAGCGGATACAAGTTTCCGCAGCAGTATCCAGGACATGAGTAAATTGTATGTGAAAAACAACCAGGGTACTCCGGTTCCGATCAATACAATAGTATCTTCTACGATTGCAGAAAATGCAGCGATTATCAATCACTATAACCTGTTCCGCTCGATTGAAATCAGTGGATCTGCCAAACCGGGAAGCAGTTCCGGTGATGCACTGCAGGCGTTACGCGAAGTAGCAGCACAAACCCTTCCACCAGGTTATACCTATAACTTCTCAGGATTGAGTTTAGAGGAAACTGAAGCTGGTAACAGTACAACCTTGATCTTCGGACTGATCGTAGTGTTTGTATTCCTGCTGCTCGCAGCGCTATATGAAAGCTGGTCGGTACCGTTCTCTATTCTGCTCGCTGTGCCACTGGGTTTATTCGGAGCGATCCTGGCATTGATTTTCCTTCCAAAACTGGATAACAACATCTATGCTCAGGTAGGTCTGATTACCCTGATCGGTCTGTCTGCAAAGAATGCGATCCTGATCGTGGAGTTTGCGAAAGAACGTGTAGACTGGGGTATGGAACTGATTGCGGCGACTATCGACGCTGTTAAACTTAGGTTGAGACCGATTATCATGACTTCCCTGGCCTTTATCCTCGGTGTAATCCCACTGGTTATTTCTACCGGTGCGGGTGCTGTATCACGTCAGACAATAGGATGGACAGTTGCTGCGGGTATGCTCTCGGCAACGATCCTTGCGCTGTTCATTGTACCGGTACTGTTTGTACTGATTACAAAACTGGCTTACGGTAAGAAAAAGCTTGCAGAACTTGAGGCCAACTATAAACCTGAAGATCACGAAGACACCATACACGCAGATTAATACTGCTTTTTATAAACGGAAACAGCCGCATCATATTTGTATGATGCGGCTGTTTCCGTTTATAATTAAATATGTTATTTATAATTGAAAGTACCCTTGTCGCTGTTGATCGTTACTTGTTTATGATCCGCAGTTTCCACGCGGCCAATAACCTGTGCATCGATGTTGAAACTTTTCGAGATCGAGATAATATCATCGGCAATTTCCTGAGGCACGTATAGCTCCATTCTGTGGCCCATATTAAATACCTTGTACATTTCCTCCCATGCAGTACCGGATTGTTCCTGTATAAGCTCAAAAAGTGGTGGAACAGGGAATAAATTATCTTTGATAACATGGATATCATCATTGATAAAGTGAAGCACCTTTGTCTGCGCGCCTCCGCTGCAATGAACAAGTCCATGAATCTGCTGCCTGTGTTTCTCCAGCACCTGTTTGATCACAGGAGCGTAGGTACGGGTAGGGGACAATACCAGTTTTCCGATAGTGATTTCCGTGTTCTCATCAATCCTGATTTTATCAGTCAGTTTTTTACCGCCTGAAAATACCAGGTCATATGGTACAGCAGGGTCAAAGCTTTCCGGATAAGCATCAGCTACAGATTTATCAAAAACGTCATGGCGGGCAGAGGTTAAACCGTTAGAACCCATTCCTCCGTTATATTCTGTTTCATAGGTAGCCTGTCCTGAAGAGGATAATCCAACAATCACATCACCAGATTGAATGTTATGGTTGCTGATAATATCTTCACGTTTAATACGGCAGGTTACTGTAGAATCAACTATAATTGTACGTACCAGATCACCTACGTCTGCAGTCTCGCCGCCGGTAGAGTAGATAGAGATCCCCATCTCACGAAGTTCTGCCAGAATTTCTTCAGTACCGTTGATGACGGCGGCAATTACTTCTCCTGTGATCAGGTTTTTGTTTCTGCCGATGGTAGAAGACAATAAAATGTGATCTGTTGCACCTACACAAATCAGGTCGTCCAGGTTCATAATGATAGCGTCCTGTGCAATACCTTTCCATACGGAAATATCACCCGTTTCCTTCCAGTATACATAGGCGAGAGAAGATTTTGTTCCGGCACCATCGGCATGCATAATATTACAAAAGGAATCGTCATTGCCCAGGATATCAGGGATGATCTTACAAAAAGCTTGTGGGAAAATACCTTTATCTATGTTTTTGATGGCTTGGTGCACATCTTCTTTCGAGGCAGAAACGCCACGCTGGTTGTACCGGTTATCACTCATATTGCTGCAAAGATAGGGAAACGCGCGAATGTAGACGATACAGGCGGAAAAAAAAATAACCCCTGCTTTTTAAAGGCAGAGGTTATATTATTCCAGGGAGGATATTTTATTTTAAAAATAATAATTCTCTGAATTTAGGCAAAGGCCAAACGCTGTCGTCAACCATTTGCTCCAGTTTATCAGCATGGTAACGGATAGTGTCAAAGTGAGATTTTACATGCAGATCGTAAGCGATAGCTTTCTCTCTGTGGTCTTCAATACCATTGGCAGTTTTACGTTCTTCCAGCATTGCATCAATACTTGTTTTTACCACAGCTAAGTGCTCAGATAATTTATTGATGATAGACAGGGGAGCTTCCAGTGCTTCTTTACCCAAACCAACTTCTTTCAGGCTTTTTGCGTTCAGCAACAATGCATTCTGATAAGCGATAGCTGCAGGAATGATCATTGTATTTGCTACCTCGCCCATTACCCTGGCTTCGATCTGAAGTTTCTTGTAATAGCTTTCCAAAAGAATCTCATGACGGGCATGTAATTCGCGCTTGGTGAATACATTGTTTTTTTCGAACAGCTCAGTTGATTTGTCAGAAATATAAGCATCTAAAGCTACCGGTGTAGTTTTGATATTAGCCAAACCGCGCTTAGCAGCTTCGTCTTCCCAATCCTGGCTGTAACCATTTCCTTCGAAACGGATATCTTTAGATTCTTTGATGTATTTTTTGATCACCGTTAAAAGAGCGATATCTTTTTTCTCTCCTTTTTTGATCAGTTTATCAACGTCAGCTTTGAATTTAATCAATTGATCTGCCATGATAGTATTTAATACCGTCATTGGAGCGGAAGAGTTTGCAGAAGAACCTACCGCACGCAATTCAAATTTATTACCAGTGAAGGCAAATGGCGAAGTACGGTTACGGTCAGTATTGTCTAAAAGGATTTGCGGGATCTTAGGAATACCTAACCACAAAGCATTGTCTTCTTTGATCTTTTTGCTGATGCGTGAGTGCTCGATTTCGTCTAACACTTCGTTCAGTTGCTGACCAAGGAAAATAGAGATAATTGCCGGTGGAGCCTCATTAGCACCCAAGCGGTGATCGTTGCTTACCGAAGCAATACTTGCTCTCAATAAATCTGCATGCTCATGTACAGCTTTGATTGTATTTACAAAGAAAGCAAGAAACATCAGGTTATTTTTAGGAGTTTTTCCCGGAGCCAGCAAGTTTTTACCAGTGTCAGTAATCAGGGACCAGTTGTTGTGTTTACCTGAACCGTTGATACCTGCATATGGTTTCTCGTGCAGTAACACTTTGAAGTTATGTCTGCGGGCAACTTTTTCCATCACATCCATTAACAACTGATTGTGGTCAATTGCAAGGTTGATTTCTTCATATATAGGAGCGCATTCAAATTGTAATGGCGCAACTTCGTTGTGACGTGTTTTAAGAGGAATACCTAATTTCAGTGATTCGTTTTCGAAATCTACCATGAACGTAAATACGCGCTCAGGAATTGATCCGAAATAATGATCATCCAATTGCTGTCCTTTGGCAGACATATGACCGAATAAAGCACGGCCGGTTAATGCCAGGTCAGGGCGTGCATTGAACAATGCAAGATCAACCAGGAAATATTCCTGCTCGATACCCAGGGAAGCAGTTACTTTATTGATTCCTTTGTCAAAATACTGACAAACGTCAACTGCTGCTTTATCCAGTGCGTTTAATGCTTTTAATAAAGGGGCTTTATAATCCAGGGCTTCGCCTGTATAAGCTACAAATACTGTAGGGATACATAATGTTTTTCCAGCTTTGCTTTCCATAATAAATGCGGGTGAAGAAGGATCCCATGCCGTATATCCTCTGGCTTCGAAAGTATTTCTGATACCACCGTTCGGGAAACTCGAAGCATCTGGCTCTTGTTGTACTAATGCACTGCCAGCAAATTTTTCAATTGCACCTTCACTGCTTGGTTCAAAGAATGAATCATGTTTTTCTGCTGTTGAACCAGTCAACGGCTGAAACCAGTGAGTATAATGTGTTGCACCTTTAGACATAGCCCAATGTTTCATTGCTGTCGCGATTTGGTTTGCATCATCAGAGCTGATCAATTCTCCCTGCTCGATTGCCGACACCAATTTCTCATAAACGTCTTTCGATAAGAAATCTTTCATTTTCTTTCTATCGAACACATTAGAGCCGAAAAACTCAGAAATCTTCACCGATGGGGCGATAACTTCCGGGGAAACTCTATTTTGTGCTTCTTTTAATGCATTTGTTCTTAAGCTTTTCATTAGTTTCTTTAAAATTTGACCAAAAATAGAATTTTAATAATTAAAATATCAACAAAATCTTGTAAAAAAATCAAAAATCTACAACTTTGGCATGCGATCTTTGTTGCATTCCTTACCGCCAAAATAGATATTGGAATTTACGTTATTTCTGATGCCTCCTTTATAGGCGAACAGGGGCATTTATCTCCTTTAGTTTAATCTTTTTTCGTTATGGAATTGGGTAATTTATGTCATCATGTTACTGAACCTAATTCTAAACATCATGATTAATATTTCATCCGATCTTTACAAATCAAGCTGGACTGAACTGATTTTCAAAAACAGGAATAAAGCTTATGGCGCATATCAGCTGCGAGCCGAATCTGCAACCATTACCGCAAGGTCGCTCCTGATTGTGGTACCTGCCTTTATTCTGCTCTTTTCAGGGCCAGCGCTTTACAGAAAAATTTTTCCTCAGCAGATTGAACAGGGCGTTATGACCACTCCGGTTGAAATTATTACGGTACCACCCGCCCTGAGTAAACCGCCTGAACAAAAAAAGGAGTTTCCCGAAGCGGAGCCGGTTCGGGAAAAACTGAAAACTGTAAAACTACCCTCAGGTATAACAGTGCTGGAGCGGCCGGAACTTGATGAGGCGCCACCAACTATCAAAGATGTGGAGAATGCCGTAACAGGACAGGTCACTCAGGATGGGGAAGCAACCCATGAGTCAGTTACACCAGTTGCCGGATCGGGCACAGGTACTGGCGTACTACCTGCAGAAGACAATACCGTTTACAGCACAGAAGTGATAGAGCACTATCCGGAGTTTGAAGGTGGAATGGGGGCCTGGACAAAATTTATCCAGCGTAACCTCAGGTATCCGGATCTTGCACAGGAACGTGATATACAAGGTAAAGTGTTTATCAGTTTTGTTGTAGAAAAGGACGGCTCGATCTCCAACGTCTCTGTCATCAGGGGAATAGGGGGTGGTTGTGATGAAGAAGCTGTGCGTGTAATTAAAAAGTCGCCAAGATGGAAACCGGGAATGCAGCACAACATTCCAGTAAGGGTACGATACAATATGCCGCTGTCTTTTCTGCTCAGTCAGTAAAACTTCTATATTTGTTCAATGTTAAAAAGAATTCATCATGTTGCTATTATTTGTTCAGATTATAAACTGAGCAAAAATTTCTATGTGAACATACTGGGCCTGACAGTTGTAAAGGAAGTTTACAGGGTTGAGCGGAGGTCTCACAAACTGGATCTTTCTGTCGGCGGACTTTACCAGATTGAGCTTTTCTCCTTCGAGAATCCTCCGGAAAGACCTTCAAGACCGGAGTCGCGCGGTCTGCGGCATCTGGCTTTCGAGGTAGATGATGTGGCTGCAGCAGCTGCTGAATTGAATGCGAAAGGGGTAGTAACGGAAGAGATCAGGGTAGATGAGTATACCGGGAAAATGTTTACGTTTTTTACCGATCCCGACGGCTTACCGCTTGAAATATACGAATCCTGAGATGGGCAGTATCTTTAAGTTCAAAAAGTTCGAAGTCGACCAGCAGGGTTGTGCAATGAAAATAAATACAGATGGCGTCCTTTTGGGCGCCATTGCTGTTCAGCAGCAGGCCTGCAGTATTTTAGATATTGGTACAGGCACCGGCGTAATTGCAATGATGCTTGCCCAGCGTTTTGCAGAAGCAAAAGTTGATGCCGTTGAAATCGATCCCCCGGCAGCAGCTGCAGCGGAAAAGAATTTCATACATTCTCCATTTGCAGACAGGATGACTGCATATCCTTTAGCATTTGAAAAATTTACAGCTGAGTAAAATATGATCTGATAGTATCCAACCCTCCCTATTTTATCAACGACCTGAAAAATCCGGAGAAAAGAAAGGAATTAGCCAGGCATGCAGACGAAGATTTCTTTGATCTGCTGATGCGTAAAGCTGCATCAATATTAAGCAGTAACGGATCATTGTGGATGATCCTGCCAGTTAAACAAGCTGAAAGAGTGCGGGTCAACGCTGTGTTGTACAGCTTATATCCTGCGCATATTGTTCATGTTTATTCGGATAAAAGCAAGCCGGCCTTCAGGCAGATCATCTGTCTCGGCTTCAATGCTGTCAAACCATTAAAGGAAGAACATGTTTACATATACGAAGCACAGGCTGAATACACCGGTCAATACAAGCAGTTGCTGAAGGATTTTTTCCTCGCATTTTAGCACACAATACAATGAAAAATTTTCATTCCAAAAAAATATTATGAAAAAAATAGGACTCCTGTCGGATACACACGGATACCTGGATAATGCCGTATTTAAGCATTTTGAAGATTGCGATGAAGTCTGGCATGCCGGTGATTTTGGGCCGGATGTGGCGGAAAAGCTGGCTGCCTTTAAACCACTCAGGGGAGTATACGGGAATATTGACGGCAAAGAGATCCGGGCAGAATTTCCGGAGCATTTACGATTTAGCTGCGAGCAGGTGGATGTTTGGATGACCCACATCGGTGGATATCCCGGGAAATATGCCCCTGGTATCAAGACAGAAATTTACAATAACCCACCAAAACTGTTTATCACCGGGCACTCACATATACTTAAAGTTATGTTCGATCCCAGGATTCAATGTTTGCACATAAATCCCGGTGCAGCAGGAAGATCCGGATGGCATAAAGTTAAAACTTTGATTCGTTTTTGTATTTCAGATGAAAAAATACATACCTTAGAGGCAATAGAATTAGGTAATAGATAACGTATCAAATACACTAAGTAAATTATGTCAGGGATTAAAACATTAGGTCAATTCATCATTGAGAAACAAGCTGATTTCTCTTACGCCAAAGGCGAACTTTCCAGATTATTGAGAGATATCGGCATTGCTGCCAAGATCGTAAACAGGGAAGTGAACAAGGCAGGTTTGGTAAATATCCTCGGCGATGCCGGTACAATCAACATCCAGGGTGAAGGACAGAAGAAGCTCGATATTTTTGCTAATACGCAATTTATTTCAGCTTTAACGAGTGGTGGAGAGTGTTGTATCGTAGCTACCGAAGAGGAAGATGAATTTGTGCCGATCGATTCTCCGGTATCCAAGAATGCGAAATACATTGTTTGTATAGACCCGCTGGACGGATCTTCCAATACAGATGTAAACGTAGCTGTAGGTACAATTTTCTCCATCTACCGCAGAAAATCTACCGAAGGTATGGCAACAATTGCTGATGTTCTGCAAAAAGGAACAGAGCAGGTAGCTGCGGGATATGTGATCTACGGTTCATCAACGATGTTGGTTTATACTACAGGCAAGGGGGTAAACGGCTTTACGCTTGATCCTTCCATCGGAGAATTCTGTCTTTCGCATCCAGACCTGAAAATCCCTGAAGACGGGCATATTTATTCGATTAATGAAGGTAACTATGTACATTTTCCAAAAGGCGTAAAGAAATATATCAAATATGCACAGGTGCATGATGCTGCTACGAACAGGCCATATACCTCAAGATATATCGGATCCATGGTTGCAGATATACACCGCAACCTGATTATGGGTGGTATATATATTTATCCAACTACGGCCAGTTCTCCGAACGGTAAGTTGAGGTTACTGTATGAATGTAATCCGATGGCTTTCATTGTGGAGCAGGCCGGTGGTTTTGCATCTGATGGATTTAAACGGATTCTGGAACTGGAGCCAGTAGAACTGCACCAGCGATCATCTATTTTTATCGGTTCAAAGAAAATGGTAAGGATGGCCGAAGATATGATGACAGAGTTCGCCCTCGAAGCCGGTCAGATCAACCAGTAAACCTTAGTTACAATAAAGTACTTCTGTTTTTTTCAGCCTCGAATTCGGTATCGATCTCGAGGCTGCTTTTTTGTTTGCCTGCAGCAACTGCCAATTCATCACAGCGTTCATTCTCAGGATGACTGTTATGCCCTTTGATCCATACAAACTTTACGTCATGAAGTTTGTACACCGCGAGAAAACGCATCCAGAGATCTTTGTTCTTCTTGCCGGCAAACCCTTTTTTTACCCATCCGAATACCCATTTTTTCTCTACCGAATCCACTACATACTTGGAATCTGAAAATATAGTTACCTGCTCTCCGGGTTTCTTGATGGCATTTAATCCTACAATTACCGCCAGCAGTTCCATCCTGTTATTGGTGGTCATGCGAAAGCCCCCGCTTAATTCTTTATAATGACTGCCGGAACGAAGGATCACCCCGTAACCACCAGGACCTGGATTGCCGCTTGCTGCGCCGTCGGTATAAATCTCAATCATTTGTATGTAGGTGAGGTTTTGCTCTCTGTTAAATTTGTCTTTAAACAAAAAAAGCAGCCTTTGCAGGCTGCTCTCAAAACTTGGGTGGAATATGGGGCTCGAACCCACGACCCTCGGTACCACAAACCGATGCTCTAACCAACTGAGCTAAAACCACCATGTTTTTCAGTTTGACAAAAGTACACTTTTAATGTATCTATACAAATCTTTTTGAAGAAGAATTTGAAATATTTTTTAAACAATTCATAAACAGCTTATTGCGAATAGACTTTTTTTAAAATATTTCATTTCACAGACGAATTCAGAATAAATAGGGGCTAAATGGCGAATGCAAGCTGATATCGCATATTCTTATAGACGGATACCTGCACAGGAATTAACATTCAAATGTTAAATGTTTAACATTTGCCAAAAAAGAATGTTCAAACTTTCGTTTTATTCGAAAAGAATATTACATTTGGGCTTACCCTTTCAAGGGTATGTTTTTCATAGGTAGATGTAGGGCCGAAAATTTATTTTCGGCCCTTTTTTGTTCCTGTACGTTATGTATCTTTACGGACCTTATGAAAAAGAAGAAAATCATCGTTGCCATTACCGGCGCCAGCGGTTCTATCTACGCTAAACTCCTAATGGACAATTTGCAGTCTTTATCTTCCCAGATTGAAAAGGTGGGTGTAGTGATGTCGGATAATGCGAAAGAAGTATGGCGCTTTGAGCTGGGCAACACTGATTACGATAACTATTCTTTCGATTTCTATCAGAAAATGGACTTTAACGCACCGTTTGCATCGGGCTCGGCCAAGTTTGATACGATGATCATCATTCCCTGTTCGATGGGTACGCTGGGCAGAATCGCCCATGGCATATCCAACGACCTTATTTCAAGGGCTGCAGATGTGGTCTTGAAAGAACGCAGAAAACTGATCGCGGTAGTCAGGGATACGCCATTCAGCCTGATCCATATCAATAACATGAAAACAGTTACTGAAGCCGGCGGAATCATCTGTCCTGCGAATCCATCTTTCTACAGCATACCACAAACTATTGCTGAGGTTGCACAAACGGTAGTGAGCAGGGTAATTGATCTCGCAGGACTGGAACAGGAGAGCTACCGCTGGAATGACAATAATTCATAAAATTTGACAATCCGCTCATTGTTTGTCGTTCATAAGCCCGTCTAAAAAGTTATCTTTGCATTTTAGATGCATCCGGTAAGGCTATTAAATTTAGTGTATCGCCGGTTGAGCAATTATATACGGATGAAGAAAGTAGCATTTTATACATTAGGTTGCAAGTTGAATTTTTCTGAAACTTCAACCATTGGCCGTCTTTTTACTGATGCAGGTTATGCTGTGGTAGATTTTACCGACGCTGCTGATGTATATGTAATCAATACCTGTTCAGTAACCGAACACGCGGATAAAAAGTGCCGCAAAGTGGTGAAAGAGGCATTGAAGTATGCTCCGAATGCTTACATCACTATCGTTGGCTGTTATGCACAACTCAAACCGGCAGAGATCGCTGAGATCGAGGGCGTAGATATGGTGCTGGGTGCAGCTGAGAAATTCCGTATAGTAGAATATATCTCTGATCTCACTAAATTGCCAAAAGCTGTTGTTCATCAGCAAAACATAGAAAAAGTAAACCATAATTTTATTGCTGCTTATTCAATTGGCGACCGCACAAGAACCTTTCTTAAAGTTCAGGATGGCTGCGATTATCCCTGTACTTACTGCACAATTCCGTTGGCAAGAGGCGGCAGCAGGAGTGATACCATAGAAAACGTAGTTAACCGCGCAAGGCAGATTGCTGAAAGCGGTGTAAAAGAAATAGTACTGACCGGTGTTAACCTGGGAGATTTTGGTATCCGCAATGGTCAGCGTGAAGACAAGTTCTTTGACCTGGTAAAGGCGCTGGACGAGGTAGAAGGGATTGAAAGGATCCGTATCTCCTCTATCGAGCCCAATCTGTTAAGCAATGAGATCATCAGCTTTGTGGCAGGCTCAAAAAGATTTGTTCCCCATTTCCATATCCCACTGCAGTCGGGCTCTGATAAGATCCTCGGGCTGATGAAAAGACGCTACCGCAGGGATTTATATATAGAACGGGTGGCTACGATTAAAGCACTGATCCCCAACTGCTGTATAGGTGTGGACGTAATTGTAGGCTTCCCCGGAGAGACCCATGAGGACTTCCTGGATACTTACCAGTTCTTAAATGAACTTGATATCTCTTATCTCCACGTATTTACTTATTCGGAGCGTGAACAAACCGAAGCTGCTGATATGGCCGGTGTAGTTGCAGGCAGTGCCCGTGCGGACAGAAGTAAAATGCTGCATATCCTATCGGATAAAAAACGCAGGGTATTCTATCAGTCGCAGATAGGTTCTGTAGGAGAAGTGCTGTTTGAAGACGACCAGAAAAACGGATACATGCATGGCTTCACCAAAAACTACGTGAAGGTAAAAGCTAAATATGATCCCGTAATGGTCAATGAGATTAAAACTGTGAAGCTTGTGGAAATGACTCCTGACGGCGAGGTAGAAGTTATGGAAACTGAAGAAGTTCTAGCACATTAATCCTATATTCGCGTAAAAAAAAATTACGCAAATGTTCCCTACGGTATCCCATTTTATTGAATATGTTTTCGGTGTACAGATCCCTTTACCCCTAAATACTTTTGGACTGCTTGTCGCGCTAGCTTTTGTAGCCGGATACTGGGCTTTTACCGAAGAATTGAAACGCAAAGAGGACCTGGGCATACTGCATCCTGTTAAGAAATTCCTGACAGTTGGCAAACCTGCAACTCCGAATGAGATATTAATGAACGGTCTGTTCGGCTTCCTGATCGGTTACAAACTTGTCTATGCCTTTCTGAACTACCGTTTGTTTGTCAATGATTCACAGGGCATACTGCTCTCCTCAAAAGGAAGCCTTTTAGGCGGAGTGGTTTTTGCGGCAATTTTTGCTTACTGGGATTACAAAGAGAAGAGCAAGTTTAAACTAAGCCAGCCTAAACAGGTAGAAGTAATTGAACATCCTTATGAGCTGACCGGCCACATGATTGTATGGGCTGCGGTATGGGGTTTACTGGGTGCAAAGATCTTTGATAACCTGGAGCACTGGGATAGTTTTGTGAAAGACCCTATTGGTGGTTTGCTTTCGTTCAGCGGACTGACCTTTTATGGTGGCCTGATCTGCGGAGGGGCAGCCGTATTATATATAGCAAAGAAAAATGGGATCAAACCTTTACATATGCTGGATGTAGGCGGACCAGGTATGATGCTTGCCTATAGCGTTGGCCGGATTGGTTGTCATTTGTCCGGTGATGGCGACTGGGGGATTGTGAATCTGCATCCCAAACCTTTTGGCTGGCTGCCCGACTGGCTATGGGCCTATACTTATCCGAACAATGTGGCGATGGAGGGTATTCCTATTCCGGGCTGCGGCGGACGTTTCTGCAATGTGCTTCCTTTACCAGTATATCCTACGCCACTGTATGAAGTAATCGTTTGTTTTATCCTGTTCCTGATTTTATGGCGTATCCGTAAGCAGATTAAACTGCCGGGAATGATGTTCGGAATTTATCTGATGATGAACGGACTTGAACGTTTTACGGTTGAACTGATTCGTGTAAACACCAGGTACCATGTTGGGGGACTATCTTTCACACAGGCAGAACTGATCTCATCAATCCTGTTCATTTGTGGCCTGCTCCTTGTTGTGTTTGCTGTAAGAAATAAAGAAAAACACGCGAACTACTAAATTTAAAGATTTGAATTACGAATTACTGAGTGAACAGGTAATCGCTATCACGCGGTTGACAGGCAATTTTATCCGGAAGGAATCGATGAATTTCAATGCTTCGGCCATTGAATTGAAGGGATTGAATGATCTGGTATCCTATGTAGACAAAACTGCTGAAGAGCAGCTGGTAGATAACCTTTCCAAACTTATACCGGGTGCCGGTTTTGAAACTGAAGAGGATACTGTCAATACAAGGGGACAAACCTATAACTGGATCATTGATCCGCTGGATGGTACCACAAACTTTATTCATGGCCTGCCAACCTATTCCATCAGCATTGCTTTATATGAGGAGGATAAGCCCGTATTAGGGGTGGTTTATGAGATCAACAGAGCAGAAATGTTTCACAGTTATACAGGTGCAGCTGCCTTTCTGAACAATGAGGAGATCAGGGTTTCTCAAAGGGCTCATCTCTCAAATAGTTTACTGGCAACCGGCTTTCCATATTACCAGTTTGACAAGCAAGCGCAGTATATGCAGCTGCTGTCTGAACTGATGCAGAAAACACATGGTTTAAGGAGAATAGGATCAGCGGCTGTAGATCTGGCTTATGTAGCCTGCGGCAGGTTTGATGCTTTCTTTGAATATAACCTCAACTCCTATGATGTTGCGGGAGGTGCCTACCTTGTGCAGCAGGCAGGGGGTAAGATCATGAATTTTAGTGGCGGCGATGAGTTTATCGATCAGCGTGAGATACTGGCAACCAATGGCTTGCTGGATGCAGAAATGCTCGAAGCACTGCAAAGAAATTTTAAATAAACAAAAAAGGTGATCGTTTTTACATGATCACCTTTTTATATCATTTCGTCAGGATCAGTCCAGTACCATCGGGATTATAAAGCGTTGGAAACGACTTCTTTCACTTCAGGAACCATACGCTGTAACAGGTTCTGGATACCCGATTTCAAAGTGATGGTAGATGAAGGGCATCCGCTGCATGAACCACGAAGTTCTACAGTTACCACACCTTCTTCAAATGACTTATAGCTGATCGCACCACCATCCTGTTCAACAGCAGGACGAACATAGTCATGCAGGATCTGCTGTATTTTTACCTCAAGGTCTGTACCTTCAAAGTCCGGTGTTTCTTCGGCAGTAGCTTCTTTAATTTTATATTCTGATTCAACAGCACCCTTAACAAACTCTTTTAAAATTGGTTCGATATCTGCCCATTCAGCATCTTCAGTTTTTGTAATGGTAACGAAGTTACTCGCAAAGAACACTCCGCTTACAAAATTAAACTTGAATAGCTCTTTCGCAAATGGCGAGTGCTCGGCGCTCTCCCGTGTGGCGAAATCTTCGCTGCCATTGATCAGAAGTTTATTTACCATGAACTTCATAGTGGCAGGATTCGGTGTTTGTTCTGTATATACGTTAATAGTCATGGTCTCTTTTTCTTACAAAAATAAATAATTCGGAATTCAAATCCAGATATCGATGTCTGTTTTAGGTCATTATATGTTAAAACACGCCTGTGTAGTTGAAAGGCGTAATTTGCTTTAATTCCTGCTTCAGGTCCTCATCAATTTGCAGGCCATCAATAAAGGCAGCCATTGTATGTGCTGTAATCTTCTCATTTGTACGTGTAAGGTCTTTCAGCGCCTCATATGGATTAGGGTAGGCTTCTCTTCTCAATACTGTCTGTATCGCTTCGGCAACTACTGCCCAGTTATTTTCCAGATCAGCCGCAATAGCATCATTGTTCAACAACAGTTTGTTTAGTCCTTTAAGGGTAGAAGAGATCGAAATCACCGTGTGTGCCATTGGAACACCAACGTTTCTCAATACTGTAGAATCGGTCAGGTCTCTTTGCAGACGTGATATCGGAAGTTTAGCGGCGAAGAATTCAAACAGGGCATTGGCAATGCCTGCATTTCCTTCAGCATTTTCGAAATCAATAGGATTTACCTTGTGTGGCATAGCCGAAGAGCCAACTTCGCCTTCTTTGATTTTCTGTTTAAAATAATTTTTGGAGATATATGCCCAGATATCCCTGTCGAGGTCAATAATAATGGTATTGATCCTTTTCAAAGCATCACATTGTGCTGCAAACTGATCATAGTGTTCAATTTGCGTCGTGTGCTGTGCACGGTTCAGTTCAAGGATATTGTTGACAAAGTTATTCGAAAAATCTACCCAGTTGATACCTGGATAAGCGATATGGTGTGCGTTGAAATTACCTGTAGCTCCTCCAAACTTAGCACTGTTGGGAATGTTTTTCAGGTTATTCAATTGGATTTCCAGTCTTTCTGCAAAAACCAGAAACTCTTTGCCCAGTTTTGTGGGAGAAGCCGGCTGCCCGTGCGTATGTGCCAGCAGGGGGATGTCTTTCCAGTCGCCCGCAAGTTCCTGCAATCTGCTGATCAGCTGACCGATCTGCGGATAATAAACTTCAGTTAAAGCCAGTTTAAAAGTATAGGGTATAGCTGTATTGTTAATATCCTGAGAAGTAAGTCCGAAGTGGATAAACTCTTTAAAGTCCTGCAGGCCTAAGTTGTCGAACCTTTTTTTAATGAAATATTCGACAGCCTTAACATCATGATTGGTAATTTTCTCCGTGTCTTTCACTTCCTGCGCATCCTGGTCATTAAAGTCGTTAAAAATAGCGCGCAAATGGCTGTAGTTTGATTTATCAAACGCAGATAAGCCTGAAAGGCCGGTTTCACACAGCGCGATAAAGTATTCAATTTCAACAAAGACCCTGTACCTGATCAGTGCATATTCAGAAAAGTACTGAGAAAGGTTTTGAGTTGTGTTTCTATAGCGGCCATCAACTGGTGAGATCGCTTGTAATGGAGATAAATTCATGAATCAGAATGGTTTTGCAAATGGCAAATGTACCAAAATGCGGGCACAAAAAAAAGGCCTTGGAAAACCCAAAGCCTTTTTATAAGTCTTTTTGTAAAGACTATTTTTTAACTGTATCAGCTTTAACTTCAGTAGTTGTAGCTTTAACTGTAGTATCTTTCACAGTTGAATCTTTAACTGTAGTATCAACATCAGTAGTGATAGTTGAAGAATCAGTTACAGTTGTATCTGTACCTTCTGCTTTTTTCTCACCTGAACAAGCTGCTACTGATAAAGTGATTGCTAATGCTGCGAAGCCTAATTTGAATAAGTTTTTCATTTGAATTCTGTTTAAAATAATTAATTAATTTTACAGATTAATACCACAATCTTTAAAAGGTAACCCACCGATTTAAAAAAAGATCAAAGAATATTTTTTTTGTCTAATATTGGGTTACCATTCACGCATAAACGTATTAATTAGTGAGTAATAAGTTAAGCAGTTCAGTTCCAACAGATAGAGAGGTTGTTTTAGGGATACTAAATAACTCAGAAGATGCACTTAATAGACTGTACACGGGGTATTTCCCGATGATTTTGCAGTTTATCATGAATAATAACGGCGACGAAGATGATGCAAAAGACGTTTATCAGGAGGCGATTATTGTTTTATATAATAAAATCAGGAGTGGGGATTTTGAGTTAAGCAGTAAATTAAAGACCTATATATATTCAGTATGCAGACGGATCTGGTTAAAAAAACTTTCACAGCAAAGTAAGAAAACCACTAACCTGTCAGAACTTGATGACGTAGTAGCCGTAGAAGTTGATTTGGAACAGCACGAAGAGAAGGAACTCCAGTTTGAAAAGATGGGATCAGCCTTAATCAATCTTGGTGAACCCTGCAAAACCATTATTCAGGACTTTTATATTCACAATCTCTCCATGCAGGATATTTGCGAGAAGTTTGGCTACACCAATACGGATAACGTCAAAACTCAGAAATATAAATGCCTGCAGAGATTAAAGAAATTATTTTTTCAATCTTAATACGCAATGAGGAACGATATAGAGTTGGACGCCATGATTGAAGACTACCTGAAAGGTAATCTTACAGCTGCCGAAGCAGAAGCTTTTGAGCAGCTGAGAACCAATGACCCTGTGATAGACCATAAGGTTGTTGCACATAAGGCTTTTCTGGAAACCTTAACGCAGTATGGTAAAGTGATGTCCCTGAAACAACAAATGGATCAGGCACACGCGCAGATGGATGTAGCGGCAATGGCTGAAAAGATGAGACCACACCCATCTTTTATCGTCAACATGTGGCGCAATAACAAGTCGGCCGTAGCAATTGCAGCTTCATTCCTGCTTTTAACAATATTTGCAGTAATTTCTATAGATCATAATTCCCGACAGAATGGAACTTATGAGGTTATGCGCCGTGAAATCAGCAATATCAAAAACAACCAGAATAAACTGGTAAGGACGCTGAATTCAACCGGGCCAGCTCCTAAAACATCCAGAGGGCCTTCCGGCCTCGCTAAGTTTGGAGGCAGCGGATTTGCACTCACTGCAAATGGTTACCTGTGTACCAATTACCACGTGATCAGGGATGCAGATTCAATATATGTACAGAAAAATGGCGAATCTTTTAAAGTGAAGGTCGCCTATTTTGATGCACAGTATGACATTGCTATTCTTAAGATCATCGACAATTCATTCACACCCTTATCAAACCTTCCCTACAAGTTGAAAAAAAACGGTGTAGGTATGGGTGAAGATGTGTACACCCTTGGCTTTCCAAAGGACGATGCTGTACTGGGTGAAGGATATGTAAGTTCAAAAACAGGACATAATGGTGATACCACGCAATACCAGGTATCTATTCCAATCAATCCTGGTAATAGCGGGGGAGCTGTATTTGACAATTTTGGAAATATTGTTGGTATGATCACAGCAAAGGAAAACCAGGTTGAAGGTGCTGCCTTTGCAGTTAAATCAAAACATATTCTGGAAGCATTGAATGCCATCCCATCAGATTCCCTGGGTAAAAAGGTGGCTTTCTCTAAGAAGAATCCTTTACAGGGCCTAAACAGAACGAAACAAATAGATAAGATTCAGGACTTCGTTTATATGATCAAAGTATATAATTAGAGTTCTCTTTGTATTGAAAGCCCCTGGACTTAATTGTTCAGGGGCTTTTTTTTATCATATTGGATTAGAATTTGTTGTCTGGGAAGTATGAAATTTGGAAAAGCCAAACAGCAGGACGTTTCGTCGATAGATTTTGAACTGCCGCCTGACAGTGAGCGAAACAAAAAGGTGCTGAACAAAAAGGTTAAAAAACAGGCTGAAGTTTATGTAGGTTGTGCCAAGTGGGGGCGTCCCGAGTGGAAAGGGTTCCTTTATCCAGCCAAAACAAAAGCCACTGATTTCCTTAATGAATATGCTAAACACTTCAATTCGATTGAACTGAACGCAGCCTACTATAAGATACCGACAGTAGAATCTACCCGGAAATGGACGCAAATAGCTGCTGATAATGCAAAGGCTAAGTTTTTATTTTGTCCCAAATTTCCGGTTACGATCAGCCACTATAAAAAATTGAAAGGTGCCGAAAAGATTACCGATGAGTTTCTTACTTCGGTACTTGAATTCGGCGATAGCCTGGGCCCCTGTTTATTGCAGATGAGCAATAGCTTTGCCCCGAAAAGCTTAAAGGACCTGGGTGATTTCCTGGAATCTCTTCCAAAGGATCTCAGGGTTTTTACCGAACTCAGGAATGAAAAGTGGTATTCAGACCCGGAAAGCCACCGGGAGGTATTCGAACTTTATGCACGTTTAAAGCAGGGGGCTGTGATCACAGATGTAACAGGCAGGCGAGACCTGCTGCATATGGAACTGACCGTTCCTGAAGTTTTTATCCGTTTTAACGGAATGGGCGCTGCTTTACGAGATACAGATTTTAAAAGAATTGATGCCTGGGCTGAACGCTTGAGGGACTGGCAGGACAAGGGACTTAAAAAAGTTTATTTCTTCCTGCACCAGGATGATGAACTGGAATCTGTACGCATGGCGGCATATGCCATAAAAGCCTTTAATGAAACATTAGGAAGTCAAATTCCTGAAATACAGCTGCAGCAATCACCCAATATTTGACATCAGCAAAATATCTACTATATTAGTAGTCTTATCACGGATGTCACCGGTTTTGGGGAGGTAATAATTGGGTTTGCAAATAAAATTGTTACTACTTTTGAATAGGTCACCGGGTAAGTTGTATAAATATTTATCCTGAGATTTTAAATTAAATAAGAAGACTATGAGTATCAGAATCGGAGATGTTGCTCCAAATTTCAAAGCGAAAACTTCAATCGGCGATGTTGATTTCTACGAGTTCCTGGGCGATGGCTGGGGAGTGCTCTTTTCACATCCGGCAGATAATACGCCTGTTTGTACTACAGAATTAGGCCGCACAGCACAGCTGAAGAGCGAATTCGAAAAAAGAAATGTAAAAGTTATTGCTGTGAGTGTTGACTCAGTTGAGTCTCACCAATCCTGGATCAGCGATATCAATGAAACACAAAATACAAGCGTAGAGTTTCCAATTATTGCTGATCAGGACAGGACGGTAGCTGATCTTTACGATATGATCCATCCAAATGCCTCTGAAACGCAGACTGTACGATCGGTGTTTATCATTTCGCCGGATAAAAAAGTAAAACTTATTATCGTGTATCCTGCATCTGTAGGAAGGAATTTCAATGAAATACTGAGAGTTATTGATTCATTGCAATTAACTGCTGAATACAGCGTAGCTACGCCGGCGGATTGGCAGGATGGAGAAGATGTGATTGTTATGAACAGCATTAAAACTGAAGATATCCCTGCAAAATTTCCCAAAGGTCACAAAGTTATAAAACCGTACCTGAGAACTACCCCGCAACCGAACAAATAATTTTTAAAACTTATTGATTTTCTTTAAGTTTGATATAGTTGAGAACTATAAAGAAATATTAATTTATACATTTTAATTTTATGAGTAACGGAAAAGTTAAGTGGTTTAATAAACAGAAGGGGTATGGCTTTATTGTCTATGAAGGCAACAAAGATATTTTTGTTCATTTTAAAGATGTCCTGGGCGGGATTGACAGTCTTCAGGAGAATGACGACGTCGAGTTTGAAGTAGCTGAAGGCAAAAAAGGATTACAGGCAGTAAAGGTTAAAAAAGTCTGATTTCCTTTAACTGTAGCAATAAAGCCTCCTTATACCAGGGAGGCTTTATTTTTAATAATGCTGCAGGATCTTACTTTTAAGGATGATCTTCCCAGTCTGGGCGCTATGTGTAAAGATCATAAATTGTGAATCATCAGGTTTAATGTGATACTTCTCTACAAGCGCCGCTGCCTTTTCAGGGTAATTTCTTACAATAACGCTTCCAAGCAGGTTTTTTTCTTTTTTGACCGCAGCTGCAGTGAGTACTTCTTCTATCTTAAATATCCGGCCCGGGAAATCTTTATTTATCCGGTCGGAAATGTATAGCTGGGTTTGCTGGTGGAACTTTTTAAGCTGGTACCTTTCGGCAATAAGGTTGAAAGCGCCTCCCTTCAATAAAGCTACATCAGGTTCGTACAAATAGTTTCCTTCTACCGGCGTATCCATAGCTGTTGCAGCTGGCTCGTCGCCTGCTAAAAAGCTGAACTGTTTCAGACTAGCATTCAGGGTACTGCAAACGATCTGTGGAGTACCTTCAAATTTCTTTTCCAGTATCCAGACCAGTTCCTTGCACTCGTTTTTAACGCTTACGATGTGGATACCTGCTACATGTCTTAATTCTTTCAAACCCGCGGTGATATCCAGCAGCGGTGCGGTCTTAATCAGGAGGCGATCTGTGCTGTTCAGGAGCAGATCAAGATTTTCAATAACGTCTGGTGTGCAGTCTTTCAGCATAAATACTTTACCAGCGCTGCTTCTCCGGGCGGGATCGATATAAATAGTCTCAAAATGCAGTTTAGTGTCCTTCAGGTATTCAATTCCGTCTCCGGCGATGAAGATAGTGTTGTGCTGCTCAAGGAGGCGCGCATTATAACTGGCAATTGCCGAAAGTTCTTCACTGATTTCACAATGAACAACCGACTGGTTTACTTTTGAAAAATAATAGCTGTCAACCCCAAAGCCCCCGGTGAGGTCAATCAGCTTAGCACCTTTGCTTAACTGAGCTTTATAAGCCGCTGTGATCTCCGAAGAACATTGCTCTACAGATAACAGGGGAGGATAGTATATTCCAGTTTTGGAAAACCATGCAGGCAGTTTTTTAGCGGACTTTTTCATCGCTGCAATCTGGGCTGACAGTTCCTGTCCCGTTACATCAGGGAAAGGGCTCTTTGCCATGGCAATCTTATGCACATCAGCATTCAGCTGCTCCCGGATGTAATCCTGTACTTCGCTATCGGTAATCGCCTTATTCAACGGCTGATTTATCTTTCATTACCATTTGGCAGGTATGTCGGCTTTTCACCTCCAGCAAAATATCCTTGTTTGCTGTTACCCTGTTTATCGTGTCCTGGTTGTAGTAACGGATAGTCACCAGTTCCAGGCCCTTATTGTATTTCACTTTGTAAAGTACTGATAATTCAGTGATCAGGTTACTTATCTTTTCCTCATCGTGGTCAACGCTCACAGAAAAACTGATCGCAGAGTTGAGCATCGTATTGACCTTCACCTTATGCTGGTGGAACAGGTTAAAGATATCGCTCAGGTTTTCTTCGATGATGAATGAAAAATCCTTTGGAAAAATAGAGATCAGTACCTGGTTCACCTTAAAAATAAATGAGGGTACAGGCAGCGGACTGTTCTCACCATTGATCTGTGTGCCTGCACCCTCAGGATGCAGAAAGGATCTGACGTAAAGGGGGATATTTTTGTTCTGTAGGGGTTTAATGGTTTTGGGATGGATGACTGTTGCCCCATAGTAGGTGAGTTCAATAGCATCATGGTAAGACAACTGCGGAATTCTTTCGGTCTGGTCAAACCATTTTGGATCGGCATTGAGCACTCCCGGGACGTCCTTCCAAATCGTTAATGCGGTGGCATCCAGACAAGCACTGAAAATAGCAGCTGAATAGTCCGATCCTTCCCTTCCCAGGGTAGTGGTAAAATTCTCGCTGGTACTGCCAATAAAGCCCTGTGTGAGCGCAATACCTTTTTTCAGCACAGGCAGCAGGTGTTTCTGAATCTCTGCCGCAGTTTTATCCCAGTCTACTTTTCCCTCACGGTAAGTATTATCGGTTTTGATGAAATTCCGGGCATCAACCCAGCTAGTCGGCGTACCCTCACCATTCAGGTATGCGGCTACGATCTTCGTGGATAATACTTCCCCGATAGAAACAATCTGGTCGTAAATATAATCAGGCGCATCATTGGCCTCTTCTTCGAGCAGCCATTCAATTTCAACAAAAGAATTGGCTACCTCATTGAATACCGGGTGCTGATGATCGCTGAAAAGTTCTGCAGCAATATTAAAATGATATGTTTTAATTTCTTCGAGCAGCTCATGGGTATTTTCCTGGCCAAAGATATAGGCGTTGGAAAGTTCTTCCAGTTTATTGGTCGTTTTCCCCATTGCCGATATAACGATGAGCAGGTTTGTCTGACTGGTATTTTTAATGATTTCAGCCAGGTTTTTTACTGCCTGGGCATTTACAACGGAAGCACCGCCGAATTTGTATACTTCCATGTTTATTTGAAATTGATTAAAACCGAACTCTCTTTCATTATGTCGTTTATTTTGGAAAAGGGAATAATTAACTCTGTTGTTCCTGCAGCATAAGCCTTGATTTCATAAGGATTATACAGGAATTTTATCCCTTCTTTAGTGAGTGTAAATGTTTCCGGCAGACTAAATACACCTTCGTTGAAGAAATAACCTTCAGACAAACTTGCGTTTGGTGCCAGATTCTCGTTCCTTCTGAAAATATTTTCGCCAATTGCCCTGAGTTTAGGCATACCCTCAGCGGTGATGATGGAATCAAGGGTGATTGTCTGATAGGTCTTTGGGTTGTAATTGAAGTAGGTAAAAAGCGTATTGGGGTGTGCACCACCTTTATAATCTGAATAGGTCATTAATACCGACAAATAATTGGGGTAATTGGCCTTCATTTTCAGGTCAATTTTCTGGAACCAGGATTCCTCTGCGCCCTTGTTCGCAGCGATATAGGTGTCGAATTCTTTGATAAATCCTGTTGCAAGTTCTTTATAGGTTTTATTGATCCCCTGTTTTCCTGCAATGCCGATAACGCGGTCTTCAAGGAACTTATTTACGCCCTGATCCTGGAATACCGGATAGAAGATCACAGCCTTTGCAGTATCTGTTATCAGTTTATTTGCAGATACTTTGGTTTTACTGTATACCCTTACCGAATCATAAGAGTAAGTCAGCGAATCTTTGTCCGACTGTGTAACAGCAGTGCTTGCAGAATCGATAACTTTATCTGATTTCTTTTGATTATTGCAGGCATACAATCCTGCTACTGCCAGCAGGGTAATTAATATTTTCTTCATCTTACAGCTGTTCTTTGCTAAATGAGGCATTTAACCATCCGTCTTCCAGATGCGCATCATACTTGCGGTAAAAATTCAGGGCCGGCTCATTCCAGTCGAGCACCTGCCATGACATCCCATAGTAGTTGTTGTCCTTTGCTTCCTTCATCACCCGTTCAAAAAGCAGTTTACCTGCGCCTTTTCCCCGTGCTTCTTCGGTAACGATAAAATCTTCAAGATATAAACGACAGCCTTTCCATGTAGAGTATCTTACATAATAAAGCGCGAAGCCAATTATACCATTTTCAGTTTCTGCCACAAAGGCTTTCCATACGGGCTTATCACCGAAACCTGCAGCTGCAAATTCTGCCAGCGTAACAGTTACCTCATCCGGCATTTTCTCATAAACGGCCAGCTCAACGATGAGTTCCAGCAAGCGGGGGCAGTCTGCTACTACCGCAAGTCTCAGTTGAATATCCATTATGCTTTATAGTGTTTAATTTTCCTCACACCGAAAATACTGCTTCCGATTCTTACCATGGTACTGCCTTCTTCAATAGCCAGTTTGTAATCTCCTGACATGCCCATTGAAAGTTCTTTGAAAGAATCTTCCTTTCTGAAAAAGCTCAGTTTGATGCCATCAAACAATACCTTCAGCTCCTGAAATTCGTCTTTGGTCTGTTTTTCTTCTGCGTTATTGCTTGCAATACCCATCAGTCCTGTGATGCGGATATTTTTCATTGCCAGGTATTCCTCATCTCTCAGGAGTTCAATCACTTCCGCATGGTCAAGGCCAAATTTGGTGTCTTCATCCGCAATATAAACCTGCAGCAGGCAATCGATCACCCTATTGTTTTTTGCTGCCTGTTTGTTGATTTCTGCCAAAAGCCTGATACTGTCTACCGACTGGATCAGGCTGATGAAAGGCGCAATATATTTGACCTTATTTGTTTGCAGATGGCCAATCATGTGCCATTCGATATCTTTGGGCAATGCCTCAGCTTTTTCTGCTAATTCCTGAACTATATTTTCTCCAAAAATGCGCTGGCCTGCGTTGTAGGCTTCTAAAACGGCAGCTGCATCATTGAATTTAGATACTGCGATCAATTCAACATTTTCCCCTTCTAATTCCTTTTTATATTTTATTAAATTGTCTGCTATGCTCATTTATCAGTATTTTTGGTAAAATTAACAACCTTAGTCCAATTTGCTAAGAAAAAATAATGTTTTACATACAATGAGAAGATTTTGCTGGGCCTGTTTGACGTTGGTCCTGATTGCAGGCTGTAAGACAAAGGTGCCAGATGATATCATTCAGCCGGATGAAATACGCCTGGTTTTATATGATATGCATATCGCTGACGGATATATTTCCACTATTCCGGTTCCTGACTCTGCAAGAAAGGTCGGTTCCTCCTACTACAGGGCCATTTACCAAAAATATGGTATCGATTCCGCAAAGTATACCAGGAGCATGAACTACTATTATGATCATGTAGAGGCTCTGAGTGCGATTTATAAGGATGTGACCGCAAACCTGCAAAAGTCCAAAGATAGTGTTGATAAGGTTCAGGCTAAGATATTGAAAAAGGAAGAAGCAGTTAAAAAATTAAAGAAAGACAGCGCAGAAAAGGCGAATCCAAAACTGGTAGCAGTAAGGATAGATTCCCTGAAAAAAGTGAAGAAGGACAGTATTGCCAGGCTCGAGGCAACGATGACACCAAATGAGCTTGCAGCAAGAAAAGCAAAACAAGATAACGCAGATAAAGCCCGGCTGAAAAGCACAAAGAACGCTGCGCCTAAAAAGGTAAATTAAACATGATATATCCCGATAATTGTTTAGACAGACTTGGCTTCAATGAAGTCAAGCAACTCATCTATAAGCATTGCCTGAGTCCGATGGGACAATATATGATCGGCAGGATGCAGGTGATGAATAAGTACGATCAGATCAATAAGTTTCTAAGACAGACAAAAGAATTTAAAAATATTCTGGAAAACCAGGAACCGCTGCAGATCAGCAGCTTCTTTGATATTAAATCCCTGGCGGATAAAATCAGGGTTGAAGGTAGTTACCTCCTCGAGGAGGAGTTGTTCCAGATCTACCTGTCACTGCAAACCGTTTTTTCGGTACTCAGATTCTTCGAAGAGCGGGCAGGAGTGTACCCAAACCTGGAAGCACTGTTTGAACATATCCCGGTAGAAAAGAATATTCTCAAAAAGATTGAGACGGTACTGGATGCTAAAGGCAAGATTAAGCCCAATGCTTCGGCTAAATTGCAGGAGATTTCTACAGACATCTCTAAGGGAGAGCAGGAAGTACGTAAGCGGATGGACAGCATTTACAAACAGGCCGTAGCGAGTAACTGGGTGGCAGATGGCAGTTTAACTATACGTGACGGCAGGATGTGTATCCCGATCATTGCAGACCATAAACGAAAGCTCAAAGGTTTTATCCATGATGAATCTGCCAGCGGACAGACGGTATACCTTGAACCCGAGGAAGTATTCACACTTAATAATAAGATCCGTGACCTGGAATTTGATAAGCGAAGGGAGATTGTCAGAATATTAATTGCGCTTACAGACGACCTCAGGCCATATCAGCCATTGTTACTTTCGTATCATGGTTTCCTGACCAAACTTGATTTTGTAAGGGCTAAAGCCTTGTTTGCTATTGAAGTAGAAGCCGATATGCCAGTCCTGGTTGCAGAACCACGGGTTAAGCTGATCAATGCCCGTCACCCCCTGTTATACTTATCATTTAAAGAAGATAAGAAAACGGTAGTGCCGCTGAATATTCATATGAATGAAAATTTACGTGTTGTACTGGTCTCCGGGCCAAATGCAGGTGGAAAGTCAGTCTGTATGAAAACTGTTGGCCTGTTGCAGCTTATGGTCCAGTCGGGATTGCTTGTACCTGTGCATGAATCAAGTGAGATGGGCATATTTGATAATATCTTTGCCGATATCGGAGATGATCAAAGTATAGAAAGTGACCTGAGTACTTACAGTGCGCATTTAACCAAGATGCGTTATTTTGTTGCCCATGCTACCCCAAAATCATTGGTGATGATCGATGAGTTTGGTACGGGAACAGATCCGCAGTTTGGCGGGCCAATGGCAGAAGCTGTGCTGGAGGTATTAAATAATAAGAAAGTAAGGGGAGTAATCACTACCCACTATTCGAACCTGAAATTATTTGCAGGGAATACACCTGGTCTGGAAAACGCATCTATGCTGTTTGATAACGACAAGATGAAACCTTTATATGTGCTGGAAATCGGTAAACCCGGAAGTTCGTATGCCTTTGAAATTGCTCAGAACATTGGTCTGCAAAAAGAAGTGCTGCAGCTCGCAAGAGAAAAAACGGGTACCAATCAAAACCGTATTGACAGCCTGCTGGTAGATCTCGAAAGGGAGAAAAAGCAGATTTATGATACCAAAGTACATCTGGCCAATCAGCAGAACAAAGTAAAGAATCTGGTTGCAGAAAACGAGAAATTACAGGCCTTTCTGGATGAAAACAGGAAAACCCTGATCAAAGAAGCCAAGCTTGAAGCACAGGCGATCATCAGGAACGCTAATAAGCTGGTAGAGAATACCATTGCGGGCATCAAGGAAAATCAGGCAGATAAAGTTGCAACCAAAGAACTGAGACAAAACCTGCAGAAGGAACTGGTGCAACACCAGGTGAAGGAGGAGAAGAAGCCTGAGAAAGCTGTTCCTCTGGGTACACCTATTGAGGTGGGCGATTGGGTTCAGTTAATAAATACAGAAACAACCGGTCAGGTACTGGAGATCAACAGGGGTAACCTCGTTTTGGCCCTGGGCGATCTGCGTTCGGTTGTCAAGAAAGACCGCGTACAAAAGATCAGTAACAAACAGGCCAGAAAGGTAGTCCAGAGCAATTCATTTTCTGGAAGGATATCGGAGGCGATTGGTAACTTCAGTGCGGAGCTGGATCTCCGGGGCATGCGCGGGGAAAATGCTATCCAGGAAGTGGAAAAGTATATGGATAAGTCGATCATGCTGGGGTTCCCCTTTATCAAGCTGATCCACGGTAAAGGAGATGGTATCCTGAGAAAACTGATCCGTGAATACCTGAAGAAATACCGCGAGGTAAACCGCGTAAAAGATGAACATGCCGACAGGGGAGGAGATGGGATAACTTACGTGTATTTCAATTGATTAATAAACATTTGTAAATGTTCATCTGTTGTAGTAGAAACCCTCTGCTATGAAAAGAATATTTACTCTGATTTTTAGCTTGTTTATACTATCGGCCTGTGAAAAAAACAAAGGTGATAACAGCAGCGAAGTGTTGCCCGATGCCGAAATAAACACTGAGGTACTTACGCAGTCGCTCGTGTTCCCCTGGGAGATGGTCTACGGGCCGGATAACTATATCTGGTTTACCGAAAGATCGGGCAAGATCAGTCGGTTAAATCCAAAGAATGGGGTAATCGCACTGGTACATACTATCACTGAAGTGACCAGTACCGGAGAGGGTGGCTTACTGGGGCTGGCATTACATCCGGATTTTAATACCAGTCCATATCTGTATGTGGTTTATGATTACGGCAGCGGGGCCAACTACAAAGCCAGGGTGCTGCGGTTCACTTTCAACAATGGAGTTCTAACAGAGCCGCTGGTGCTGCTGGATAAAATACCGGCATCTTCAATCCATAATGGCTCAAGGCTGCTGATTACGCCAGACAAAAAACTAATGATCACTACAGGTGATGCCAATATTCCCTCAAATGCGCAGGACAGGGGCAGTCTTTCGGGCAAGATCCTGAGGCTTAACCTGGACGGTACCATTCCCGGAGATAATCCTTTTCCGGGTAACCCATTGTGGAGTTACGGACACCGGAATCCGCAGGGACTGGTGCTGGCAAACAATAGGTTATATTCTTCAGAACACGGGCCCAACAATGATGATGAAATCAACCTGATTGTAAAGGGCAGAAATTATGGCTGGCCGAATATTGAAGGCTTTTGCAATACTACCGAGGAGAAAACTTTTTGCGCGTTGAATGATGTGGCTGAACCGCTGATAGCATGGACACCTACGATAGCGCCATCTGGCTTAACTTATTACAACTCAGATTATCTTCCGCAGTTCAAAAACTCCCTCCTGATGGTTACCCTTAAAGGCAGCAAGCTGGTACAGTTAAAACTGGATGACGCAGGTGAAAAGGTAACTGACAGCAAGGATTTTTTCCTTAACGAGTTTGGTCGTCTGAGAGCCGTATGCCAGTCGCCCGAGGGAAAGCTATACCTGGCCACAAGCAACGGGACCAATGATAAAATTATAGAGGTATCTTCAAAATAAATCTATAATTTTACCCCCAAACCAAATATAATGATCAATAAAAAAGTATCGGGGGCCGATGAAGCCATTCGCGATATCACTGACGGCCAGACCTTGATGCTGGGTGGTTTCGGACTGTGCGGTATCCCGGAAAACTGTATTGCCGCACTGGTAATAAAAGGGGTAAAGGAACTCACCTGTATTTCCAATAATGCCGGAGTAGACGATTTTGGAATCGGGCTGCTGCTCAAAACCCGGCAGGTAAAAAAAATGATATCTTCCTACGTAGGTGAAAATGCCGAGTTTGAACGTCAGCTGTTAAGCGGCGAACTCGCAGTAGAGCTCATTCCACAGGGCACACTGGCCACACGCTGTATGGCCGCTGGATATGGCATGCCTGCAATATTTACTCCTGCTGGAGTTGGTACCGAGGTGGCGGAGGGTAAAGAAACGAGGAACTTCAATGGCAAAGACTATCTGATGGAATATGCTTTTGATGCAGATTTTGCCCTGGTTAAAGCCTGGAAGGGTGATACCGCGGGGAACCTGATCTTCCGTTCTACAAGCCGTAATTTCAATCCTGTAATGGCTATGGCTGGCAAGATCACAATTGCCGAGGTAGAAGAACTGGTGGAGCCCGGAGCGCTTGATCCTGACCACGTCCATACTCCGGGTGTATATGTCCACCGCATCTTTCAGGGTGCCGGCTATGAAAAACGAATAGAACAGCGTACTACCAGGCCCCGCGGCTAACCCAATCAGAATTTTATGTTAGACAAAAATGGAATAGCGAGACGTATCGCTAAAGAAATAAAAGACGGTTATTATGTAAACCTTGGCATCGGTATTCCTACGCTTGTAGCCAATTACATCCCGGAAGGAATTAATGTTGTACTGCAATCTGAGAATGGACTACTTGGCATGGGGCCTTTTCCTTTTGAGGGGGAAGAAGATCCCGATATGATCAATGCTGGCAAACAAACCATCACAACACTTCCCGGTTCCTCGGTTTTTGACTCTGCCATGAGCTTTGGGATGATCAGGAGTCAGAAGATCGACCTGACGATCCTGGGCGCGATGGAAGTTTCAGAAAACGGCGATATTGCAAACTGGAAGATCCCCGGTAAAATGGTGAAAGGCATGGGTGGAGCAATGGACCTGGTCGCTTCGGCCAAGAATATTATTGTAGCCATGCAGCATATTAATAAAGCTGGGGAGAGTAAACTGCTGCCTGAATGTACTTTACCGCTCACAGGCGTTAATTGCATCAGGAAGGTAGTTACTGAACTGGCAGTGCTTGATATTTTACCCGAAGGTGGTTTCAGATTGATCGAGCGGGCTCCAGGAGTAAGTGTTGATTTTATCATCCAGTCTACTGCCGGAAAATTATTTGCTGACGCAGACGTGATGGAAATGGAATTGAACTGATCCCTATGGGATCAGTACCGTTTCTTTTAATTCGTCAGAGATCTCTTTAGAGATTGTTATGATATCATCTGCCACATGTTTGTTGTTCATGATGATCTTCTGACAGGATTCTTTATAAGGCAAAAGATATTGCTTGTAGGCAGGCATCACGTGATTTACCCACTGGTACATCACCATATCGCGTGTATATCCGCGTTCAATCTCATCGCGTGAAATCCTGCGGTTAAGCGTGATTTCTTCATCGGCATCCATGAAAATTTTCAGATCAAACAGTTTTGCGATTTCCGGGTAGTGGAATACAAAGAGGCCTTCCACAATAATGATAGGGGCAGTAGTAATGTTCAGGAGACGGGCATTCTCTTCATTGACATTGAAAGTATATTCTTTTTTCTCAATGGATCCTCCTGAGATCAGTAATTTAAGATCATTTAATAACTTTTCGTCATCTATCCCTTCCGGTACATCGAAATTGATCCATCCGTTTTCATCAATCTTCTGCAGTTCCTTAGCCCTGTAATAATCATCCTGTGAGATTAAACAGACTTCATCAGCAGTAAAATGATGTAGAAAACATTTTAGGAAAAAAGTTTTACCAGATCCGCTTCCTCCTGCAACACCTATAATATAAGGCTTGTTATTGTTCATTTGCTTGTCCACCATACGTTAAATTGCACAAAAAACGCTTGTCTAATGCACCTAATGCATCAGCTACCGCTTTTGTCATTACAATTATAACATCTTTTGTGGACTCATTCTCTGTAAATTTACCAACAACCTTCGCAAATGTAGAGCGGTTGCTCATCGGATTGGTGATTTTCATGATCGTTCCGATAGGGGCAGTGCGGTGCAGCACGAGCATTTTTGATGAATCCAGATCGGGATCAATAATCCACACACCCGTACCTTTTTCATCCATCTGGCTTAATCCGTAACGGCTGGGAGGTAAACGCAAAGAAGGATTTTTTACCGCATCGGCCGAGTCGGGATCCAGACTGCCATTATCGCCCATCTGTTCTCCCTTTACCGGGTACTGACCGCTGATCAGTAACTTCTGGCCAACATACAGTGAGTTGGTAGTTAAATTATTTTTAGCTTTCAGCTGGTCTAAAGTAAGGCTGTACCTGGTGGCAATCGAATACATTGTTTCATTACCAGCTACTGTATGAACTACCAGCGGATCTTTTGCGGCCGGAGCTTCCTGTGCAGCTGCTGGAACAACCTGTTTCGCTGATTGCTCAGCAATTTTTACAGCAGTTTCAGTTTTTTTTGATGTATCAGGTTTTTTATACTGGCCCTGTGCTGCAGGAGCCGGAACGGTAGTTGTATTCACCGGCTGACGGTTTGAAGCAGCAGGTACAGGGGTTACAGTTGATGCAGCAGCATTACCAAGTGCTGCGGCCTTGCCAGAGCTTGTAGTATTCGCAGGAGCAGGAGCCTGTGTGTTTGCAGGGCTCGGCGTCGCCTGAACTTCCTTAGTAGCAGTTCCCTCTTTTGCAGGGATTTTCAATACCTGGCCGATCTGCAGATTAATAGACTTCAGGTTGTTTACCCTTTTAATTTCTTCTACAGTAGTGCCATATTTATTCGCCAGCATATTCAGGTTTTCCTTACGCTGCACAGCATGCTCAATCAGCGTTGTATTGTCCTCTGCTGCCGGGCTGGTATTATCTGTAGCGGTACTTTTACCAGAACCATTGTTGTTTGCTGCGGGCTTATCCGGAGCAGTATTTCCTGCAGTTTGGTTTTTTGCTGTACTTGAGTTTTTTGCAGCCGTTGCAGGTCCGGAGAAAGGCAGATCAGTGGGTACCTTGATGATCACGCCAAGTGATAGAAATTTATCATCGTTATAGCTCATGATCACTTTCGGACTGATGTTGTATCTCCGTGAGATCGAGTAGTAAGTATCCTTAGCTACTACCTGATGCAAAATGATCTTTTTCCCTTTTGAATTTTCAACCCCTATAGAATCTCTCAGATGATCGGCCTTAGCGGCAGCTAAATTCAGGAAAACGGCAAATATTGCCAATATATAATATCTGTGCATTAATGTCCTTATGAATGATTAGTCCGACAATTATACGAATAATATATAAGAGCCTGTATTATGAATATTAAACGACAATTGCTGGTGTCTATTGTTGTCAGCTTTCTTTTTAAAAAACCATTTGATCAGTATATTTGTTTATTGATCATAGGTTAACAAAACAAAATAAAATTATAAAATATTATGGACGCGAAAGAAATTAGTTTGGTTGAGAACGAAGTGAAGCCAGTTGTAGATTTGCTGAATGATTATCTGGCAAACTATCATATTCACTATCAAAAATTAAGAGGATGCCACTGGAATGTGAAAGGGCAGAATTTCTTTACTTTGCACGTTAAATTCGAAGAGTTGTATACCAATGCACAGGAAACGATCGATGAGATTGCAGAACGTGTACTGACATTGGGAAAACCACCACATAGCCGTTTTGCTGATTACATCAATGAATCAGTAATCAAAGAAATCAACACTATTGGATTACAGGACCTGGCAATGGTTGATGCTATTCTGGATGATATGGCGTTATTAATCCAGCTGGAGCGTGATATCATGGAAGCTTCCGAAAAAGCTGGTGATGACGGTACCAATGATATGGTGAACAAATTCATGCAGTACAAAGAGAAAAACACCTGGATGCTCCGCTCTTTTGCAGGAAAAAAATAAGCAGCTTAGTATCTCATTAATATAAAACCATGCAAACCGCATGGTTTTTCTTTTTTACAACATACCCAAACTAAAATACTTCATACCTTTACACCTGATGGGATATAAAAGCCTGGCCGAGTGTGTTGCTGATTTAGAGAAACACGGCCATTTATTACGGATAAAAGAAGAAGTTGATCCTTACCTGGAGATGGCTGCCATCCATTTGAGGGTGTATGAGCAAAAAGGGCCGGCGCTTTTTTTTGAGAAGATCAAAGGAAGCCCTTTCCCGGCAGTATCTAACCTCTTCGGTACACTGGAGCGTTCTAAATTTATGTTTCGTGACAGTCTGGAGAGTGTGGGCCAGCTGGTAGATCTGCGTTCGGATCCCGTGAAAGCATTAAAAAATCCCTTTAAATTTGCAGGATCTGGTCTTACGGCCCTTTCCGCATTGCCTATGCAGCAGCAAATGTTTAAGTCGGCCTTCGAAAAAACAACCATCAGCCAGCTGCCGCAGATCGTAAACTGGCCAATGGACGGCGGCCCCTTTATCACCATGCCGCAGGTATATACCGAGGATGTGGATAAACCGGGAGTGATGAATGCAAACCTGGGGATGTACCGGATACAGCTTGCCGGTAACGACTACATCAAAGACCAGGAAATAGGCTTACACTATCAGATCCACAGGGGGATCGGCGTACACCAGAGCAAGGCCAATGCAAAGGGACTACCATTAAAGGTGAGTATATTTGTGGGAGGCCCACCTTCGCATCCTCTGGCGGCAGTAATGCCTTTGCCTGAAGGATTATCTGAAATGACATTCGCCGGGGCTTTAGGCAACCGCAGGTTCCGTTATTTCTATGACGAAGAAGGATTCTGCATTTCTGCAGATGCAGATTTCGTGATCACAGGTACCGTGCAGCCGGGAGAAAATAAACCCGAAGGCCCTTTTGGGGATCATTTGGGCTATTACAGTCTGACACACCCTTTCCCTTTACTGAAAGTACATAACGTATACCATAAGAAAGATGCAATCTGGTCCTTCACCGTAGTAGGCCGTCCTCCGCAGGAGGATACAAGCTTCGGCGCATTGATCCACGAGATCACAGGGTCAGCATTGCCGCAGGAAATCCATGGCTTAAAAGAAGTAAACGCAGTGGATGCAGCTGGTGTCCATCCTTTGCTATTTGCTATTGGAAGTGAAAGATATACTCCTTTTCTGAAGGAGCGCCGGCCGCAGGAAATCCTGACTATCGCCAACCATATTCTGGGTAAAAACCAGCTGAGCCTGGCTAAATATGTATTTATTGCTGCGCGTGAGGACAATGAAGACCTGGATACGCATGACATTGAAATTTTCTTACAGCATATCTTATCCCGGATAGACCTGAAGAGAGATCTTCATTTCTATACACAGACAACTATCGATACCCTGGATTACAGTGGTGAGGGACTAAACAGTGGCTCTAAAGTAGTATTCGCTGCTGCAGGTGAACAGAAAAGAGTATTATCCCTTACAGTTCCTGCAGGTTTCAACCTGCCTGATGGTTTTGAAGATAACCATATGGCGATGCCAGGGGTAATGGCCATCAAAGCTCCGGAATATGTGAATGCGGCTGATACAGAAAAGCTGGTACTCGAGCTAAATAATAACCTTGGAAAGCTCGAGATGAATGGGCTGATTTTGATTATCCTGTGCGATGATGCTGCCTTTACCGCTGAGACCATCAACAATTTTGTATGGGTTACATTTACCAGGAGCAATCCTGCAGCAGACATATACGGAATAGGTGCTTCTACAAAAGATAAACACTGGGGCTGTACCGGACCACTTATCATTGATGCCCGGAAGAAACCCCACCATGCTCCTGAACTGATTAAAGATCCCGAAGTAGAGAAAAGAATCGGGCGATTTGGGATTTAGCTCCCTGTCGCAACGACTGCATGATAGCAGTTAAAAATTACTGATAAAAAAAATCTCCTCATGAATAATCATGAGGAGATTTTTTTTATGTATGTGCTTAGCTTAGAATTTCACTCCAAGGGTTAAGAACACATTGTTTCTTGCAAGTTTGACATTAGCTACCGGCTCACTGAAGTTATTCAGTTCATAAGGACTGAAAGTATTGGTTGTTTCAGCACGCTGATAAGCTGCATCAACATACCAGCTGCTAAATCTGTAACCGATACCGCCGGAGTAAGTTTTCACCTGGAAAGTATTGTCGTTATCATCTTTATAAGGGCTTCCGTTAACACCGTAACCAGCTCTTAAACTAAAGCTCTGGATCCTGTATTCACCACCAACCCTGTAGTTGAACGTACCATCATAGTATTGTTTGATATAAGCATTGTTATCTGCAATCTCGGCACTGTATCCATCACTTACAGAGAAGTGAGTGGATCCGTAATCAACATAGTCAACATCCGCAGAGATCAAAGCATTTTTTGCAATAATTACACTACCACCCAAAGATGCTTTGTATGGCGTACGCAGGTTATAGTTGAAGTTAGAGTTGATCGTGTTACCGTTGAAGAAAGCACCACCTGAATAGCTGGTCTCCAATACTTCTGCATAATCATCCTCTACGTGCATCCAGGTTGGTAACTGGAAGGTAGCACCAATTCTGATAATGTCTGTTGGTTTATAGATCGCGCCCAGGCGTGCATTCACACCTGATCCGCTTGTACTCTGGTAAGTTCTGTAAGCCAGGTTATATGTCTGTCCAACTGCAGGTGGAATATCAGTATCACCTGGACCTGGAATAATTGCAGTAGCAACTGTTCCGGATTCAGTATATAATTTGTCGCTGGTGTAACGTACATCAACAAATCCAATGCTTGCACCCAAATACAATTTGTTGGAGATGTTCATACCACCTGCAAAATTAAATTCAGACGTTGAACCTTGTCTCACTTCCGATTGAGTCTGGTTGTTTGCCTGGCTGGTAGTTGGTGCATAAGTAGTACCATTCGTTCCACCAGTTTGGTTGATCAGGTAACCATTGTATGCATCACCTTCGATGAAACCCTGATTGTCAGCTGTCGAAAATCCGTTAGCACGTTCTGCCCATGCATCAGCGATAGAACTGTTGGTGTTCCTTCCCTGGTAGCTGGTGTTCTGATAGAAATCATTGTTTCTGTTGTATCCGATACCCCAAACAAAGCTCAGTACGCCCTTATTCAGGTCAGAACCTTTTGGTTTTACAACCGGGTTATACCATACTACTGCTGCCTGGTTCAGGTTCAGCTGGTTTTTGGTGTCCTTGGTCTGTTGTCCGAGAAAGCTGGCTTTTGATTGGATGTTGTTGAATTCAGGGGTTACGCTAAATTCAGAACGGGTAAACATTCCCAAACCGGCAGGGTTACCACCGATAGAACTGATATCGCCACCCAAACTGATCTGGGCGCCGCCTAAACCTTTGAAACGAGAGGAAGTTCCGTAATCAGTACGTGAAAACCTGAGTGCATCGCCTGCATATACTCCACTTTGGGCATATATATTACCTGTAGTACCTACTATAGCTACTACTACTAGTTGTATGAATTTTTTCATTTAGATTTTTAGATTATTAATTACCTCTGCCTCCACGACCGCCTGATGATCTTGCTCCGCCGCCGTAGCCGCCACCACCACCACTGTAACCGCCTGATGACCTGCCGGACTGTGGTTGCTGTTGCTGATAATTGCTTCTGTCAGGAGTGTAACTCTGCTGTCCGCGGGACCTGCCGTTTGCACTGCCGTTGTTATAGATTGCTGTTCCGCCTCTGCCGCCTCTTCCACCGGATGAGTAAGCTCTTGAACCGTTACCATTATAGCTGGAAGCACTGTAGCCTGAACTTGATCCGCGTCCGCCTCTTGGTCTGTAAACACTGTTGCTGCGGTAACCGCCACCGTAGTATCCACCACCATAAAGTCCACCGTAGTAACCGCCATAATAGCCACCGTATCCGCCCCAAAGACCGCCGTAGTAGCCGCCGAATCCCCATGGAGAGAAGAATGGGTCATAGAAACCGTAGCCACCGTAACCCCAGCCGCCATAACCGCCCCAGCCACCGTAACCAAAGCCACCGTAGCCGCCCCAGCCAAGACCAAAGCCTCCGCCATAATAACCGCCGTATCCTAAGCCAAAACCGATACCGGAATAATAAGGTGAATAACCACCATAAAATGAATCATAATAACCTCTGTAAGGGCTACCGTAATAAAATCTGTTAATTCTTGAAGAATAGCTCATATCCGCATACTCATCGTTGCTGCTATAATAATCATCCTGATCATTATAATCGTTGTCAACCGTTTGAGAATATTGTGCCGGAATGGGCGCTGTGTACTCCACGGCCTTAGCTTTTGTGCCATAAACGTCATCGTCATTGCGCGCTTGCTGGGCCATCTGCTGAGTACCGCAGGATGACAGGGCAATTGCCCCAATCACCAGCATACTGGATAATAAATGGTTAGGTTTCATAATATGTGAGTTCATTGTGTGTGTAAACAATTTTTTTCGTAGGCATAAATTTATAAATTTGCAACCTATGATGCAAGTTATTTAACACAAAAAGCATTCCAATCATTTATGAGCAAAGGTATTACAAGTAAGAACGAGGATTATTCCCAGTGGTATAACGACATTGTTATAAAGGCCGACCTGGCGGAACATTCAGCTGTGAAGGGGTGTATGGTGATAAAACCCTATGGCTATTCGATTTGGGAGAAAATGCAGGCCGTTTTAGACCAGAAATTTAAAGATACAGGGCATAGCAATGCCTACTTCCCTTTATTCATTCCGAAGTCATTTTTCTCGAAGGAAGCGGCACACGTGGAGGGCTTTGCGACAGAATGTGCAGTAGTAACACACTACCGTCTGAAAAATGACGGAGAAGGCAACATTATTGTTGATCCGGATGCCAAACTTGAAGAAGAACTGATCGTCAGGCCAACGTCTGAAACTATCATATGGAACACCTTCCGGGGATGGGTGCAATCTTACCGCGACCTGCCATTGCTGATCAATCAGTGGGCAAACGTAGTTAGATGGGAAATGCGCACGCGCCTGTTCCTGCGTACAGCAGAATTCCTGTGGCAGGAAGGGCATACCGCACACGCAACTTCTGAAGAGGCTATTGCTGAAACCGAAAAGATGCTCGACGTATATGCAGATTTTGCAGAAAACTGGATGGCACTGCCGGTAGTGAGAGGAAAGAAAACTGCGAACGAGCGTTTTGCAGGTGCACTGGATACTTATTGCATAGAAGCGCTCATGCAGGACGGAAAAGCCCTTCAGGCAGGTACATCGCACTTTCTGGGACAGAACTTTGCGAAAGCATTTGACGTTAAATTCACCAGTAAAGAGGGTAAACAGGAACATGTATGGGCAAGTTCATGGGGGGTATCTACACGTATGATAGGTGCGCTGATCATGGCTCACAGTGACGATCAGGGTCTGGTACTTCCACCAATGCTGGCACCAATTCAGGTTGTAATTGTTCCGATATATAAAAATGATGAAGACCTTAAAAATATCTCTTTGTTTGTGCACGAATTAATGCCTAAATTGAAAAAACTTGGTATCTCCGTGAAATATGATGACAGGGATACTCAGCGTCCTGGTTTCAAATTTGCAGAGTACGAGCTGAAAGGCGTACCCGTACGTTTGGCTATTGGCGGCAGGGATATGGAAAACAAAACTGTAGAACTGGCAAGAAGAGACACCAGGGAGAAAAGCACTGTAAGCCAGGAAGGACTCGATATGTACATCGGACAGTTACTGGGCGATATCCAGGAAAATATCTTTAAAAAGGCTTCGGATTACAGGGCAGAGCACATTACTCCGGCCAATTCATATGAAGAATTTAAGGAGCTGCTGGATACCAAAGCCGGATTTATCACTGCGCACTGGGATGGTACGCCAGAGACTGAACAAAAAATAAAAGAAGAAACTAAGGCAACGATCAGATGTATTCCTCTGGATAACAAACTCGAAGAGGGCGTTTGTATCTATTCAGGAAAACCATCAATTCAGCGTGTTTTATTTGCCCGCGCTTATTAATCATTTAATAAAGAATGAACCCGACATGAATAAAATCATCATTTATCTTCGGCGCAATGATGATTTTATTCATCAGGGCTCCATCTAACAATTGAAAAACAAATAAATGAATAAGATGAAATTTGCAACCAAAGCGATACATGCAGGTCAGGAACCTGATCCTTCAACAGGAGCAGTAATGACCCCCATCTATCAAACTTCTACTTACTGGCAGAAAGCCCCGGGCGACAACCAGGGTTTCGAATATTCAAGAGGCACTAACCCTACGCGTCAGGCACTGGAAAAATGTCTTGCAGCATTGGAAAACGCAAAATACGGACTGGCATTTTCTTCAGGAATGGGAGCTACGGATGCCGTAATGAAATTACTCCAGCCAGGTGATGAGGTAATTACCGGTAATGATCTTTACGGAGGTTCATACCGTATTTTTACCAAGGTTTATGCAAAATATGGGATTAAGTTTCATTTCCTGGATTTATCAAAGCCCGAAAATATCCTTCCCTATATCAACGACAAAACCAAACAGGTCTGGATAGAAACACCTACCAATCCTACAATGCAGATCGTGGATATTGAAAGCATAGCTAAGATCACTAAAGAGAAAGGACTGATCCTGACGGTTGACAATACTTTTGCTTCACCGTACCTGCAAAACCCAATTGATCTGGGCGCTGATATCGTAATGCATTCTGTTACCAAATATATCGGCGGTCACTCTGATGTGGTAATGGGTGCGTTGGTAACAAATAGCGACAGTCTCTACAAAGAGCTTTGGTTCATCTATAACGCTTGCGGTGCTACTCCTGGTCCGCAGGATGCCTTTCTTGTACTGAGGGGGATAAAAACCCTGCACCTCAGGATGAAAGCGCACTGTGAAAACGGAGAGAAGGTTGCGCGATTCCTTAAAAACCATCCAAAGATCGATAAGATTTACTGGCCGGGTTTCGAAGATCACCCTAACCACGATATTGCCAAAAAGCAGATGCGTGGTTTTGGCGGTATGGTTTCCATCACTTTAAAAGATGCTGACCTGGCCGAGACTTTCAGGATTGCTTCCTCATTTAAAGTTTTCACCCTGGCAGAGTCGCTTGGTGGTGTAGAATCCCTGATCAATCACCCTACAACTATGACTCACGGTTCTATTCCTAAAGAGGAACGCGAGAAAGTAGGGGTTACTGATAATCTTTTACGACTGAGTGTAGGTGTTGAAGACATTGATGACTTACTTGCTGATCTGGAACAGGCGCTTAGCTAGGAGAATATAAACCCGGTACTTAACTATAAAAATTGGAATTTTTAGAATTAAAAGATTTTCTGGATCTCAAAGTGGCCCAGTACAACAGGCCGGCTTTCATTACCAACGATCCGATTTGCATTCCCCACAGGTTTTCTAAAAAACAGGATATCGAAATTGCCGCATTTTTTGCGGCAATTTTGGCTTGGGGGCAGCGCAAAACCATTATCAATAAGTGTACAGAGCTTTTTGAACGGATGGATAATGATCCGTATAATTTTATGCTGCAGCATGAAGATGACGATCTGAAAGGCCTCCTGGGCTTCAAGCACAGAACCTTCAATGATACAGATTTACTTTATTTCGTCGCCTTTTTTAAACACCACTACAGCCTGTCAGACAGCCTGGAAACTGCCTTCCTTCCTGATGATTTTGCAGGGCATGAAAGCTTTACCGCAGAACATGCGCTCAACCATTTCAGGTCTTACTTTTTTAGTCTGCCGGATTCGCCGCGCAGAACGGTAAAACATATTTCCTCGCCGCTGCAAAAATCAACCTGCAAACGGCTCAATATGTTCCTGCGCTGGATGGTGCGCAAAGACAACATGGGGGTAGATTTTGGGCTCTGGAACACCATACATGCTTCAGATCTGGTCTGTCCCTGTGATGTACATGTTGACCGCGTGGCCAGAAGGCTGGATCTGATTACCAGAAAGCAGACCGACTGGAGAACTGCTGTTGAGCTGACAGAGGAGTTGCGCAAGTTTGATCCGCAGGACCCGGTGAAATATGATTTTGCCTTATTCGGACTGGGCGTTGAAGAAAAGTTTTAAATAAAATTAAAATTGCATAGCTTAGTTTCTGCATGGTCGTATTTGAAGCAGAAATAGAACGTTACGAAAAAATGGGCGAAAAGACCGGCTGGACTTTCGTGTTTGTTCCTGCTGCAATAGCCAACCAGATCAAGGCAGATTGTAAAAAAAGTTACCGTATAAAAGGGCGGCTGGATGACGTTCAGGTAAGGGGCCTTGCGCTTACGCCAATGGGGGAGGGGAACTTTATTATTGCGTTAAAGGCCAGTTTGCGCAAGGAATTAAAAAAAGAAGAGGGGGCTGTCCTGCACCTGGAACTGGAGGAAGACAAAGAGTTCAAGGTAGAGATGCCTGCAGACCTGGAACTGTGCCTGCTTGAAGAGAAGCACTGCATGGACAATTTTATGGCACTGCCCAAAGGGCACCAGAACTATTATATCAACTGGCTCAATACAGCTAAAACAGAACCAACACGGATTAAACGCCTAACCCAGATTATGGTCGCTATGGATAAAAAGATGGATTTTGGAGCAATGATCAGAAGTAACAGGGAAAGTTAGTAAGCTGCAGATCGCTGCGATGCAACTAACAAATTCTATTTTCTGGCGTATTTTCTAAACCAGCTGCTGATTTTCATGTGGATAACCCCCAGAAAAGCTTCCCTGAAAATCTTGGTGCTCATCTTGGAAGTTCCTTCAGTACGGTCGGTAAAAATGATAGGTACCTCAACCACTTTAAAGCCATATTTGATGGCCGTAAATTTCATTTCAATCTGAAAAGCATAGCCCACAAATTTGATCCTGTCAAGAGGGATCGTCTCCAGCACTATTCTCCTGTAACATTTAAAACCCGCAGTTGCATCCTGGATATTGATCCGTGTGATTAAACGTACATACATCGATGCAAAATAAGACATCAGTACCCTGCTCATCGGCCAGTTTACTACGTTCACACCATTCACATAACGCGAACCTATCGATACATCAGCGCCATTTACACAGGCCTGGTACAGTTTGTATAGATCTTCAGGATTGTGTGAAAAGTCAGCATCCATTTCAAAAATATAGTCGTAGGCATGTTTTAGCGCCCACTTAAAACCGTGGATATAAGCCGTGCCCAAACCCAGCTTGCCGGTTCTTTGTTCAAGGTGTAATCCTGTAAATTCTTTCTGAAGGTTTTTAACGATATCAGCCGTGCCATCAGGAGATCCATCATCAATAATTAAAATTTCAAAGGGGAAATTGAGATAAAACACCTTGCGGATGATTTTTTCAATATTCTCCTTCTCGTTATAGGTGGGGATGATGATTAAGCTGTCTGACACTTTAAATATGAATTCTGATAAAACTTCCGCGAAAGTATTGATTATAAATGAAAGGTAATAAGTTATCAAAGATTTTAACAGATTTTTAATCGCTGCAGAAAAAGCTTTGACACAAAAGAACCCGCAACAGACAAGTTCTTGCGGGTTCTTCTGACATTTAAATATTTTTTAAACCTTAGCGTTCATCGTAGTCTGCAGCCATTTGGTTAAGCAGAATAGAATGATGGATGCGGTACCTGCCATAAATACGAACAGCATGAAAAATTCATGCAGGTTATGCATTTCATAACCTAAAAAGTTAGTGGTTTTTGTACCATCAGGATACAAAGCACTTAATTTTCCACTCAGTACGTTAGCACCTGCATTGGCAAGGAACCATACGGCCATCAGCAGTGAAGCAAACTTTAAAGGAGCAAGTTTATTGACAAGCGATAAACCGATAGGAGATAAACACAGCTCTCCCCAGGTATGGAAAGCATACATCCCGATCAGCCACATCATACTTACTTTGATACCTGTACCCACATTGTCAACCCCCATTGCAATTACATAATAACCCACAGCCAGCAACATCAAACCAATCGCCATTTTAGTAGGTGCAGATGGTTCCCTGCGGCCGAGTTTGATCCACAACCAAGCCAGTACCGGTGCAAAAACAACTACGAATACGGAATTCAGTGACGAAAACCAGCTGGCAGGCACTGTAAAGAAGCCAAGATCCCTTTGGGTAGATTCTTCAGCAAAGAAGGTCAGTGAAGCTCCGGCCTGTTCAAAAGCACTCCAGAAGAAAACCACGAAGAAGGCAACCACAAAGATTACCAGGATCCTCTTTTTTTCTACACCGCTCAGCGATTTGTCGCTGAAGATCATATAAGCAATGCCCAGTACACAAGCCAGCATTAAGTAACTCAGGTAGCTGTAAACCCTTGCATCAATATAGAGCAGGCCTACACATACACCAGAAAATACCAGAAGGGCAAGATAGACCAAAACAGGAGATACTTCTTTACCGGTTTGCACCGGTTTCATACCTAAAAGGTTGCCCTCCGGATCTTTTACATATTTGTCTCTCAGATTGATAAAAACAATTACACCTAAAACCATCGCAACTGCTGCTGCAAGAAATGCCCATTTGAAATCTGCAGGATTTCCTGTATCGCCTACATAACCGCAGATAAATGGCCCTAATGCACCACCCACATTGATACCCATATAAAAGATCGTATAAGCAGCATCCAGCCTTTTATCGCCAGGCCTGTATAACTGACCAACCATCGAAGAAATATTTGGCTTGAAAAAACCGTTGCCGGCAATCATGAACCCTAATCCGGAAAAGAAAAGAAAGGCCGATATATCAGGGCTGCTTACATAGAGGGAAGCGCAAAAAAACATCAGTAACTCTCCCAGGGCCATAAGCAAACCACCAGTAACGATCGACCGCCGGTTTCCCCAGTATCTGTCGGCTACAAAACCGCCGATCAATGGAGTAAGGAAAACCAGGCCGGTATAACTTCCATAAAGGTTTGAGGCGAACGCTTTATCGAAGAGCAATGCTTTAGTCATGAAGAGAACCAGGATGGCACGCATACCGTAATAATTGAAGCGTTCCCACATCTCGGTAGCAAAAAGTACATATAATCCTTTAGGATGGCCTTTCGGAGCGTCGTGTATAAGCTCCGGCTTAAGGATTTCAGATTGATCCATAGTGTTGTATTATAGTTTTTAAATTAAGTAAGTTCAGTGTTTAACAGATAATTTCCCGCAAAATAACCCATTTTATTTGTTTATACCGATAATCCGGGAAATTAGAATTTTTTTGTAACGGGAATATCCTTCCTTTTTGGATCGGTATAAAAGTCATCGAGAGCGTTGGGATCGTTGTTCAGCTCGATATTCTCAATGAGTTTCAGTTTATTACCCACCAGGCGGTAAGCATCAAAGCTAGAATCAGAAGCATAATATTCAAAGTTGCCCGTCATTGTAGAATCAATGGGTGCCAGGTGATCAAAAGCAATCAGCTGCTCTTTTTTGTCGAGACGCAGCGTCATGGTGTTTTGCCTGTTGTACTCAAATACTATCCTGTTTCTTACAGCAGCATTTTTAGGCCCCTCAAATATGGGTTTGCCAAAAGTGGCACCATTTTCATCAAATGATAGGATATCAATAACTTTTTTAGAGGTTTTGGCGGTATTGCCTTTCCATCCCAGCAGGGCGTAGCAGGTTTTTTGTCCGCGGGCAATCAGGGGCACAATCTCATAATAGCGGGCGCCATACCACTGCCTGTTAGTGGTAATCTTATTGTCGTCTGTAAAATGCTCGGTATCATCGATCAGGGGATAAAGCTTCAGTTTTCCATCGGCAGTGGCCATCTGTATTGTACCAAAGAACCGGTAGGTACCTTCTTCTGTAGGGATGTACCAGCTAAAGATTCTGAAAGCATGATCCGGAGATCCGGTAATAGAGATTGTTCTCAGGGAATCGAAGCCATAGGTAAATGATCCCGGGGTTTTCAGGGCATTGACCAGCATTTTGATAAACTTCGCATTTTGATCAAAGCGCTGGATATTCCCAGTGGCAGTAAACATGGTACTGGTATACCGTAAAAGGGAATCCTGATACTTGTTCAGGACAGCCCCGTTTTTGGAATCAGCTTTGAGCTGTGCAGAAACAGTTGTTACCGCACAGCTATAGATAAAGGTTATTAAAAAGTATAGATATACCTTCTTCATTAATTTAAGTTTTCAATCACCACAGCACTTGCGCCGCCGCCACCATTACAGATACCGGCAACTCCTATTTTTCCGTTGTTCTGGTTCAGTACTGAAATCAGGGTAACTACAATCCGTGCACCTGAAGCGCCCAGGGGATGACCCATCGCTACAGCACCACCATTTACATTCACCACCTCTTCAGCTAAACCCAGCTCTTTATTATTAGCGAGTGAAACTACAGAAAAAGCTTCATTAATCTCAAAAAAATCTACTTCATCAAGGTGTTTCCCGGCCCTTTGCAACGCCAGGGGTATCGCCTTGGAGGGTGCGGTAGTAAACCATTCCGGAGCCTGCTGCGCATCAGCATATCCGATAATACGTGCCAGGGGCTTTATTCCCATCGCTGCGGCTTTCTCGGCGCTCATCAGTACGAGGGCAGCTGCACCATCATTTAAAGCTGAGGCATTAGCTGCAGTTACTGTTCCATCCTTTTTAAATACAGGTTTTAAACCCGGCATTTTATCAAAGTTAACAGTATACGGATCTTCATCGTTATCTATCACAGTTGTATTTCCTTTGCGGTCGGTTACTTCTACAGGGATAATCTCACTGCTGAATTTTCCGGATTCTATGGCCGACTGTGTTCTTCTGTAAGAACCTGCAGCGTATCTGTCCTGTTCCTCACGGGTTATTTCGCAGGTTGTGGCACATAATTCAGCAGCAGATCCCATGTGGTAGTCGTTATATATATCCCAGAGCCCATCTTTTACCAGTCCGTCAGTCATTTGTCCGTGCCCCAGTCTGTAACCGGTTCTTGCTTTATCGAGGTAATAGGGTACGTTGCTCATGCTTTCCATACCACCTGCTACAACGATATCATTTTCGCCCAGGGCAATGCTCTGTGCAGCAAGCATGATTGCTTTTGTGCCTGAAGCACATACTTTATTAATAGTGGTTGCGGGTACGTCCGGTAAACCGGCAAATTTAGCTGCCTGTGTTGCCGGTGCCTGGCCTAAGCTGGCCGATAAAACATTGCCCATAAATACTTCCTGTACGTCTTCCGGCTTTATGCCCGACTGCGCTACAGCGGCCTTTATGGCAATGCCTCCCAGCTGGGTAGCTGTAAAGCCTGACAGCGAACCTCCGAAACTTCCAATTGGCGTTCTCAGTGCTGATACAATAACTACTTCTCTCATTGATCTCTATTACATTTGGTTACAGGCAAAGCTAGTAATTTTTAATTCGCCGGCCGGCTAAATTTTTTGTCTGGCTTTTTTTGATGCAGGACAGCTCAGGAAACTTCATTTATAGGTGTGTTTTTGAAAAAAATAATCTGCCAAATTCATACTGAAAAATCGTTTTTATTCATTTATGGAATAAATGTAGCTTTCGACACTATTGTTGAATAACAAAAAACTATTTATCATTGGAAAATAATTAACAAAAGATAACCAGCTGATAACCATACGATCACATGCAAGAAATTGAGAAAATGTCCAAAGAATTTACTGAAGGCCGCCGGTCTTTTCAGCGAGGAGAAGTACTGCAGAAGCAGCTTTTGGGGATGATTAAATTGATCTTGATTTTGTGTATTCCCTTCGCGGTTGAAAGTGTTCATCAGCTGCTTGGAAGGATAATATGAAAATATTTCAGCAGGAACAGAGTAAAATTGAAGATGATGCGTTATTAGTGTATAAAAAATGAATAAAGATCTTGTCGAACGGACGCTCGTCCGGCAGACATGTTTAGGTAAATAATAGTTAATTAGAATAGCCGATGGTCTGTGGATGCAGCATCGGCTATTTATTTTTCTCAATGAGTTCTGTCAGATTAGCTACCTGATTATCTTTCCGGCCTTCATAAAGATCTGCACCACCAATTACCATCAGCCGATTGTATAAGATCACTGCCCCTGAATGTCTCCTTTCGGCCAGATTGGATTTGATCATAGTGAATCTGTTCGTACGTGTATCCAGGTATCCGCTAAAGTCTTGCGTGTGATAACCTCCGGTCATAAAAATCAGCGGACCGGCAGTTGAGATGCCATTTGCCCCATTTTTGGAAGGCATTTTTCCTATTTTTTCCCAGGTTTTTCGGCTGATGTCATAAGCGTAAATGTTATTGCTGTTGTACCCTTGTGAGGCATTGTATCCGCCAAAAACATAGAGTATGCCATCAACAATTGCACCACTTGTCTGTACTGATTCCGGCATATCCGGGAGCTCTGTAAATTTCTCTGTCAGTGGGTCAAATTCATAAAAGGCGTTAGTAGCCTGGCCGGTCAGGAAACTGGTCATATGCGGCGTGCCCCCAAAAATATAAATTTTGTTATTCCAAACGGCAGAACCAGCGTAGGCCGTGGGTAATGGATTATCCACTGGTATCACTTTTACTTCACCGGTTTTAACATCAATAATTTCTACCTGTCTAAAATAAGAGAAATTCCCGATGGAGCTGAGTCCTCCGATCACATATATTTTGCCGGTGCTTGGTATGTAAGCTGCTGCAGCTTGTATGACAGGTTTAATTTTGTTGGTTAACAGAGACCATGTATTAGCTCCGGGGTCATATTTCAATACCTGTTTCGATATCGCGTTTCCTGATAAGCCACCAATTGTATAGGCAAATTCTTTATCGGTTACGCAGGCCTGATATTGTAAAGGGAAGGGTAGATCCTGTATATTTTGGAACTTCAGTTCTTCGGGTTTACCGTATATGGTTACATCTTTCAGTCTCCTGATCGTGACAGTTTTCAGCTGGCCGATATCCTCAACTAATATCAGTATCATTTTTTTACTGACCATTAGGTCCTTACCGGATAAAACCATTTGTTTATAGCCAACAGAAGTGATCAGTATTTTGTCGGTAATGCTCAGCGTTTCTTCATTTAGTTTGAGTATCCCCTGAGCGTTAAACGGCAGCGCATAGTGTTTGCTTTGATTGGTAAGTGTGGCAGTGGCAACAGCCTTTCCATTTGCATCCTGCAGGGTAATGCTGATTACGGTTTCTTCGGCCGGGATAGGTAATATGGCAAACAGGGGTTTGGTGATAAATATCAGCAAACTGATAAGCAGAGGGATAATGATTTTCATACAGGATGTCTTTGGTCTCCGTTTCTCAATAAGAATATTATTACTGGCATACTAATTTGCTGAAAATTCCTGTTATTATTGCCAGTAACAAATTAATTTACCGTAACAAAAAAAGGACAGACCAGCTAACCGGTCTGTCCCTTCCTGACTGCGCAGAGGTAAAATTAATATCCCGGGTTTTGTGTCAGGTTTTTGTTTAACTGTATCTCCCTGGTCGGGATAGGGTACAGGGCTAAGGTTGGAACAATGTTACCGATTGTACCATTTACGCTTCCAAAGTTTGTTTTGTATGCTGTCATCACCGGCACCATTATGTTCCAGCGGATTAGGTCAAACCATCTTTCCCCTTCAAAGGCAAGTTCTACACGTCGTTCTGCACGGATAGCAGTACGGGCATCAGCCTGTGATAGTCCGGCTTTACCAGCCAGTGTCGCTCTCGTACGTACTAAATTCAGCTGTGTCAATGCCGCCGGGGTCTTGCCGTTCTCATTCAATGCCTCAGCATAAAGCAATACTACATCGCCGTAACATAACACCGGCCAGTCGTTATCACCTTCACTTGTTCCCGTTACAGAGGTATACACAAATTTCTTTGCATAATAATAAATCAGCGCACCTGCTGCATAACTTGCAATAGAGGTATTGAAACGCTCATCGCCAGTTTCATAGGCGGTAAAAAGATCACGCGTACCAACGTTATTACTGTTACCTGTTACCAGGGGAGTAATAGTTGTACTCGATGGCTGTGGTACAAATCCCTCTTGCAAAAGTATTTCCTTCGCTGAAACCACGGATAAGGTATTGTACTGAGAACAGGATGTCCTTATTGTTATCACTGCCTAAACCAAACACCTGGCTGTCAGGAATCAGTGTGCCGGCAGAAGCAACAATAGGAGCCAAAACTGTTTCGGCTTGTGTGTATTTGTTCTGGAACATATAAACCTTGCCCAGTAAGCCATTAGCGGCAACACTTGTTGCGCGTCCGATATCAGTTCCTGTATAAGAAGCTGGTAAAACAGCAGCGGCTTTGTGAGGTCTTTCTCGATCTGTGCATATATATCTGATGCTGATCGTAAAAAAATAATGATATAAGATTTGCGCAAAAAAAGAAACCGTCCCACAAGGAGACGGTTTCAGATTTGTTGAGCGTACTAAGTGTTTTTGTAATGAATTTCCCGGGTTTAGAATCCGTATCTCAATCCAAGCTGGAACTGATAAGGATTACCTGTAGGAACAGGAATACCAGAGTTGTTCACACGGTAATTGAAAGCTTTTGTTGTTGCATCATAGTTTGGAACTGCGGGAATTGCTGGCGTAGTAGGGGTTGCTGCTACAGCTGCAGTACCGTTCAACGCATATAATGCCTGTGTTGATAAACTTCTGTTTACACCCCAGTCTTTGTTCAGCAGGTTGGTAAAGTTGAAGATATCTGCAGATAGTTCTAATGCGTGCGATTTGTAAATCTTGAATTTCTTGGAAACCCTGATATCCACAACTCCAAAGTAATCGTTTACACCACCATTACGCTGAGCGATCTGCCCTGAGTATTTAATGATATAATCTTTTAAGCTCTGGCTTGCATTTGGATTGTCAAGAAGGTTTTGTAATCCTGTGCGTACATTCTGAGGAACGTTTGCATTGCCTCTGTCAAAGATATAAGCCAGATCATTCGTAGCCACAAAGTCACCATTGTTGTTTGCGCCTGATATTAAGCTATAACGTGTACCGCCGATTCCTGAATAACGAACCGCCACAGTTACACCATAAAATGATGGAAATGTGCCGTAAACCACAATTTTGTTTCTGAACTGGTTATCAGAATAAGTCATGTTGCTCAGGTTTCTCGGATCATCTTTCACCGGAAGGGACAGCGTTGCCGAGTTGGCTACGTTACCATTGTATGAAGTATTATCTTTTGTATCATTCCAGGTATAACTTGCAGTAATTTCACCATCCTTAAAGTATCTCCAGGTTGCATCAAGAACAACGGCAAACTGGTTTACTTTACCTTTACTGTTTAGCTCCAGCACACGGCCAAAGCTATTGCTGATACGGCCGGTTTTCCAGTCGGGAGAACCATTGCTTGGCATAGTCGGTACAAAGACACCACGGTTGTCTTCATTAGGCAAGGTAAAAAAAGCATTTGCGGCCATGTTTCTGTCAACATACATGTAGTTGTTTCTTCCCAATGTGGCATAACCGGTAACACCCACTTTTAGTGAACTGGTGATTAATTTACTGTAGGATAAGTTGGCTTTATATACTACCGGGATTTTTGCATCTTCTGCATAGGTATTAATAGTTGGTAATTGCAGGGCTGCCAATGTTGGAGCTGTAGCAGTACCGTTTCTGTATCCTGCAAAGTTTGGTGTAGGAACGTCGTTGTTAATTACATCTACTGTTGCAAGGTGTGTACCATCGAAAGTTAAGTTGTTGATAGTAACATAATTGTTTACGTCAGATCCAAAGATACCAGCTCCAAAACGTACAAAGTCAGTCCTGTTTTCGTTGATATCCCAGTCAAACTGGATCCTTGGCTGTACCAGGAATTGTTTCAACTTGTTGTCAGTTCTTACTCCAACTTCATCCAGCAATTTCTGATTGAGCGGGGAGGTTGGGTATGCACTGTAATCAACACGCAGGCCTCCTGTGAAATCCAGGCCCGGAGCTAATTTAGTTTGCATCTGTCCATATAACGCTGCATTCCAGATTCCTGCTCTTACCGTAGGATCAGCTACCAGAGGAACCTCGCGGTAATATCTGTTTGGAGTCAGGTTATTAAAGTTGTCAAGTGATGAACCTGCCGCTGAGTTTGTAAACTCGAATCTTCCGTTAACCTCGCTGCCATACAGTGATTTAGCACGTGTATACATTACGTCCGCACCAAAAGTAAAGTTGATTTTATCAGTGTTGTAATACAGGTTATCTACCAGCTGGAATACATTGTTGGTAAATCCTTCCTGACCAAAACGGTGGCCACCGATCTGAATTGCAGTCGCAGCTGTTGAACCGTCAGCCAATGTTGATTGAACGTTGTTCACAATAGCCCTTGGAATGGAAAATCCAAGCTCATCGTTTTGTGTACTTGCCTGGAAAGTATACAAGTGCTGTACTTTTAACTCATTGGTGATTTTAGGGGTAATAGTGGAACGTAATGTCGCCAGTAAACTGTTATCAACGTTCTTATCATTACCGTAACTTTCATAAAGGTTGATCGCAGTATTGTCCGCCAGGCCCAGCGGGTTTCTGTCATTCGTGTAGTTATCACGAACCGTTAATAAGTTGCGGTCGTTAATTTGCCAGTCGATACGGGCAAATGCTGCGTCACTGCCACGGTTCTTGTCGAACGTACCGTACTGAGGAGTGTTTGCAACTCCGTATTTAGCACGGGCGATATCAAGAAATCTGGATAAAGTACTGTTGGTAACCCTGAACCTTGCTTCATCTTCAGCACCGTTTATATCCGCGATGATCAGTGGACGTGATTCTTTCTGGTGGTCTAAACCGATGAAATAATGCAGTTTATCTTTGATAATCGGACCACCTAAAGTAAATCCGTACTGATAAGTAGAGAAGTCGTTATCACGTTTGATACCTCTGATGTCATATGGACTAGATAACCAGTCTGCTCTTCCGTACATAAATGCACTTCCGCTAACAGTGTTGGTTCCTGATTTGGTAACAGCTGTTACTGAACCACCACCAGCTCTACCGTAAGTAACATCATATTGGTTAGTTACTACCTTAAACTCACGAACTGCTTCTATAGATATAGAATAAGGTGCACCACTACGGCTGGTTGTACTTCCTGAGGAGGTCGGGTTTTTAGCGTTCATACCATCAATCGTATAGTTGGTAGATGATGCCAGCTGACCTGAGATACCACTGCCGCGGCTCAATGGCGATAGATCCATTAAGTTAGAGAAGTTACGCCCGTTGATCGGCAGCTGGTTCATCGTTTTAGCGGAAATTTCAGTAGATGCACCAAAGTTTTTCACTTTGTTCTGAAGACCTGTACCTACTACTTCAACTGCTTTTAAGTTTTGTGAAGCTTCCAGCATTTCTGCATTCGCTCTTACCGCATCACCAAAGTTGAGCATCAAAACTGACATGGTTTGTTCGCCATAGCCCATATATATCACTTTTACAGCATAGGGACCGCCCAAAGGAAGCTCCTTAAAAGTATACTTACCTTCTTTATCAGTTACAGTTCTGGTGGTAAAACCAGTAGCACTGTTTCTTGCCTGCACAGAGGCTCCGGGAATAGGTTTTTTGGACTGGTCAGTAATTACTCCAAAAATGGATGCTTGAGTAGTTTGGGCAGAAACAGGGTTCTTCAGGCCGAAACACAGCAAGACTACTATTATCAGTAGATTTCGTATCATAATTATTTGTTAAATTGGTTACGATGCGAAGATGTTGCTTTAGTGTTAAGAAGATTCGGTATTTATATTAAGAAATGAATTAGTCGCATATTTCTGCTCACTTATCTCGTATTATAGTAGTCTTATCGCGTTTATCAAGCGGGCACAGCAATGCTGATGCCTTAAAGATATCGTTCCAACACAAATAAGAGGACAAGAACATCGTGTTTTACAAAAGCAATCCGCAGTAATCTCAAAGCTTTTCTCATGTGCTGTTCTACAGTGTTTTCTGAGATCAATAATTGTTCTGCCACCTGTTTATTACTTAGCGACTCTTGTCTGCGAAGCTGAAAGACCTTGCGGCATTGATCCGGAAGTTTTTCAATCTCTGTGTTCAGTAGCCTTTCCAGTTCACGCGTCTCGATCAATGATTGTGTATGTTCATCCGCTTCACTATAACTATGTTTCAAAAGATTCTGGTAGCGCTGTTGTACCAGGTTGCGGCGGTGAAGACTGAGGATCTTATTTTTTAAAATAATATACAAAAAGGCCATTGGTGTAGTCATTTTACCTACTGACACCTTACTGTTGTAAAAAGAAATGAAAGTATCCTGCACCAGTTCTTCTGCCAGTTCCCTGTCCCGGGTTTTATCCAGGGCTATAGCCAGCAAATTAAGGCTGTACCTTCGGTATAAAGTTTCAAAGGCATCAGTACTGCCATCCTGCCAGAGCTGAATGAGCTGAAGATCTGTAATGCTGTCTTGTGGTTTGATAAGTTTGATATTTGGTTAAGGCTAATGTAGTTAACCTGTTTCGAAAAAAAAAATTAATATTGAGTAACGGCTGGCCCTGACTAAAGCGTATTACCTATACAACCAAGTATAAATATTGTGAAAAAGCCAACAAAGATTCAGCGCATAGCCACGCTATTGAATGGTTTGCAGAAACGTAAGATTTCGGTCAGGGAACAGGCAGAGCTTGATGAGTGGTTTCATTCATTAAAGGTGGATCCCCTGGAATTTAAAAACTGGGTAGAGGAATCTGGCGGAGAAGAACAATTTTCAGAAAAACTCTTTAAACGCTTTAATCAAAAACTTGCCAGAGAGCAGAAAACAAAAAGATATTTTTATTACGGCATTGCTGCATCCTTACTGCTGATGTTTTCTGTCGCCTTTCTTTTTCAGAATGATCATGCGGCTTATTCGGTTCAACAAACTTCGATTCTCGCAAAGAATACCACTGCCCCAGGCGGAAACCGTGCAATTCTCACCATCGGTAATGGTGAGCAGCTTAGCCTCAATGATCAGCCACTGGGTTACGTTAGCAACCAGGCCGGTACGCAAATTTATAAATCTGCCAGCGGCAAACTGGTGTACAACTCAAATACTAATCATAGTAAACCTGTGTATAATACGCTTGCAACTCCGCGTGCCGGTCAGTATGAAGTGGCATTGCCAGACGGTACAAGGGTATGGCTCAATGCAGAATCGAGTCTCCGCTATCCAACATCCTTTGCAGGTAAATACCGGAAAGTAGAACTTACAGGGGAGGCCTATTTCGAAGTTGCACATAACCGTACAATGCCCTTTAAAGTAACCACAGCAAACCAGGAAATTACGGTGCTGGGTACTCATTTCAATATCAAAGGATACAAAGATGAGGCTATTGTCTCTACTACTCTGCTTGAAGGTAGTGTAAAAGTAAGTAATCAGCTTTCAGGAAAGACCCAGTTGCTTGCTCCTGGCAGACAGTCAACCGTTGCCAGAAGCAGCGGTGAAATTGAAATCCATCAGGTAGCTGTGGACCAGGTAATGGCCTGGAAAAATGGCTATTTTATTTTTGAAAATGAGGATATTCAGGTGATTATGAAACTGATCAGCCGCTGGTATGATGTAGATGTTACCTATAAAAACGCAGCGCAGGTGCGCCTGGGTGGAACGTTCTCCAAATCCTCAGATCTGGCAGCCCTGCTTAAAAGCTTTGAACTGATCAGTAATCTCAAATTTGATGTCAAGGGAAGGAGGGTGACAGTGACAGATTAAATTTTTTTAGCCCGTTTGGCAATCGATTGCCATGGCTGAAAAAGGTTGAATAACAACATCGCCCTAAAAAATCAGGGAGTCTTGCAGGACCCCCCGATGATTGTCTCCGGAGAGACAAATTAGGAAATCCAGTATAATTCTAACATCAACTCAAATTAACCTAAGTAACCAAATGTATAAAAAAAATGCTGAATCTAGAATCAGGCATAAGAGCAACCTTTTGTCACAAATTTTACTAAGGATGAAGTTCACTTTTGTCTTGCTCGCCCTCACTGTACTACAGCTGAAGGCCTCAATTTTTGCGCAAAAAATATCACTCTCTGTCAGGGATGCGTCCTTAACGGAAGTAATTTCCGAAATCAGAAAACAAACCAAAGTCAACATATTATATAACAGCAGCCTCTCTACCAAACTTAAACCCATTACGATCAGCGTAAAGGATGAGGACTTAAAAAAGGTGCTGGATATCTGTTTGAAAAACCAGCCTTTATCTTATCAGATATTAAAAGACAATATTGTCATTACCCTTAAAAATGAGGATGTCCAGTCCGGCAAGCCAGAAACAGCTGTGCGCGCAAAAGATGTTCAGGTAAGTGGTAAAGTTACCGATGAAAAAGGTGAACCCATTCCTGGTGCAACAATTAAAGTGAAGAACGCTCAGGGAACAGCTATCTCTGATGGTTCCGGTAATTTCAAGATCACTGTACCGGAAGATGCTATATTGGTTTTTTCCTTCGTCGGATATAAACCTCAGGAAATACCTGTCAAAGGCAGAACCACAATATCCGTTAGTCTGATAATGCAGGATAACAGCCTGAATGACATCGTAGTAGTAGGTTATGGTACCCAAAAGCAAAAGGATGTAACAGGTGCAGTAAGTGCCTTGACCTCCGAAAATTTCAATAAAGGGGCATCGCTATCTCCCCAGGCCTTACTGCAGGGAAAAATTGCCGGTGTAAATGTTGCGCAGAACAGCGGCAAGCCTGGAACGTCAAATACAGTACGGATCAGGGGAGGTACTTCACTGACTGGTTCCAATGATCCTTTATATGTAATTGATGGCGTTCCGATCTCAACCAGTGCAGGTTTAGGCCAGGCTTCAATCCGGGGAACTGGAACTGACGTGTTCGATCAGGAACCAATTAACCCCTTGCAAACACTCAATCCAAATGATATTGAATCGATCACTGTGCTCAAAGATGCTTCTGCTACCGCGATATATGGTTCCAGAGGTGCAAATGGTGTGATCGTTATCACTACTAAAAACGGTAAAGCAGGGAAACCAATGGTTTCCTACAATGGACAAATCAGCGTAGCACAGGTCGCCAAAAAATTGCAGGTTTTAAATGCAGATGAATACCGGAGCCTTGTCACTTCACTTAATTTACCACTCACCGACAGGGGGGCAAATACCAACTGGCAGGATGAAATTTTCAGGACCTCATTTAGTAATGACCACAGTGTTTCACTGTCAGGAGGTTCGGAACAAACACTTTACCGCACATCATTCGGTTATGGAAACCAACAGGGTATCGTTCTCAATTCCAACCTGCAGCAGGCCAATGTTCAAACCAATATTACGCATACTGCACTGAATAACAGGTTAAAATTCGACCTCAAGCTAAATTACGGACAGAATAAATCAAATACAGCTCCAATTTCAAATACAGTAGGCGGAGAATCCGGTACGAGTATGAACTACGAGGCCTATGTATTTAATCCTACCTATCCCGTTTTTGACGCCAATGGCAATTATAACCACGTGCCACCCTTCAGGATCAATCCGGTCTCTTTTTCTACAGATGTACAGGATCAGAAAACCAATCAGCGTCTGCTTGGAAACCTGCAGACATCCTACAAAATCATCGAACCGCTCAGTGTAAATGTAAGCCTGGGTTATACCCGGCAGACTACCGACCGTAATTCATACATCGATAAGGACAACCCGATAGGAAATGGATTTAACGGCTACACTAGCGTACAGAAGTTTTTCGATTATAGTAAACTGATGGAAACTGTATTCCGCTTTAATAAAACCTTTGGCAAACATTCAATTGATGCGATCGGCGGATACTCATACCAGTATTTCTATGGCGAAAGCGACAGGATTATCGCATCGGGCTTTTTGTCTGATGAGTTCAAATGGTATTCCCTTGCAGGTGCCAGCACCATCAACCAGATCACAAGCGGGGCTGAAAGCAATACGCTGATCTCTATGTATAGCCGTGTCAATTACAATTACGACAGCCGGTTTCTGTTCACAGGAACTGTGAGGAGAGATGGTTCCAGCCGCTTTGGTGCACTGCATAAATGGGGATATTTCCCCTCAGGATCTGTAGCCTGGCGTATTTCGCAGGAGGAATTCTTTAAGGTAAAAGCCATTTCTGATCTGAAATTACGGGTAAGTTATGGTGTAACAGGTAACCAGGAAATCGGTAACTTAAACTCCATTACCACATTGGGGCCAAGCAACAACGGTTATATTATCGGTGGGCAGAGGGTCACAGTAGTATTGCCTCAGCAGTTCGCTAATCCCGACTTAAAATGGGAAACAACCTCACAGCTGAATATAGGACTCAACTTTGGTTTCTTCAACAACAGGCTGCATGGAAGTTTCGATTACTACAAGAAGAAAACTTCAGATCTGTTACTCAGGATCGCAGTGCCACAGCCTGCCGTTGTGAGCACTCAGATTGCCAATGTGGGCAGTGTAGAAAACAAGGGGATTGAACTTGAGCTCGGTGGAACAGCCATTACCCAAGGTAAGTTTTCCTGGGATGCAAGTCTGAACTTCAGCAGAAACATCAACAAGGTGCTGAGCTTATCCAATGACCTATACAAAGGCAGTAATATCCAGCAGGCACCATTGCAGGGAACTGTAGCCTCAGGCGCTTATGCGCAGCTGATCATGCCGGGATATCCACTGGGAACATATTTTGGAAGGAAATTTACTGGAATCAATGCCGCAGGTCTCGAAACTTATGATCCCGCCGGGAACATGGTGCTGGGCAGTGCTCAACCTAAATTCACTTACGGTACCAGCCATAACCTGAGTTATGGTGCATGGACTTTGGGACTGAACCTCAGAGGCGTTTATGGTAACCTGATTTACAATGGTACCGCCAATAACCTGGGTTATAAAAACAATTTGCCGGGAAGAAATGCCCTGCAGTCAGCAATCAATGACGGGGTTTCCATCAACCAGCCGAAAGCTTTTTCCTCGCGCTGGCTGGAAAGTGGATCCTTCCTGCGTCTGGACAATGCCACTATCGCTTATACGGTTCCGGTTAAAAGCAAAAACATTCAAAACCTGAGGATATTTGTAACGGGGCAAAATCTCTTCGTCATTACAAAATACACAGGTCTGGATCCCGAAGTAAACGCAGAAGTTACCGCTTCAGGTACACCGCCACTGGGAATTGATTACCTGGGTTATCCAAGGTCGCGTACATACAGCCTTGGCGCCAGTATCAGCTTTCAATAATTCATCTATTTATAAAGAAGATCACCATGAACATATCATACAAAATAACATTTGCCTTTCTGATCAGCCTGCTGGCAACAGCATGCACAAAACTGGATGAGGAATCTTTCGGTCGTCTTTCTCCGGCAACATATTATCAGACCGAAGGCGAAGCAAATTCTTCTGTAGCAGGGATATACCAATCCTTACAGCAGGTACAGGGGGTATCAGCTCCCTGGACGCTCTCTGAAGAAGGAACGGATGAATTTATCGTACCGGGAAGGGCAAGCGGAGGATGGTTTGACCAGAACAATATCGATATCATGCAGCACAATGTAAAAGCAGATAATCAGTCGGTTGCAAATGCCTGGACAAATATATTCTCCGAAATAGGGATTGCCAATGCAGTTTTGGAGAGCCTCAACGCATCTCCCGCAGTAGCTAATTTTAAGGTGCAGATTGCCGAGGCAAAAGCGTTGCGCGCCTATGGGTATTTCTATGCGATGGACTTTTGGGGCAATGTTCCATTGGTAACTGTAGGAAAGATTGAACAGAATAATTTACCGGCAACTACAGCAAGAGCAGACATCTTTAAATTTGTAGAGACAGAACTGCTGGCTGCAGTGGCTGATCTGCCGGCAACAAGCACCATCAATAAAGCCAGTTACTATCCGCGTTTAACAAAGGAAGCCGTGTATTCACTGCTGGCAATGATGTACCTCAATGCAGAAGTCTATACCGGTACCGCCCGCTGGAATGATGCAATTACTATGTCCAATAATGTCATCAATAGTGGTTCCTTTGCATTGGAAACAAATACTGTTGACAATTTTAAAGTGCTGAATGAGGGAAAAACTAAAGAGGTGATCTTTGCTTTTTCTATCGACCCGGCAAAAAACTCAGGGAGCAACGCTTATATGCTGTACAGCCAGCCGGCACTCGATCAAACCCGCTACAGTCTGCCCTTTGCGCCGGCGAATGGGTTCTCTACCCAAAAGGAAGCACTGGATAGATACGAAAGCGCAGACAGAAGAATCAACATGCTTCAATTTGGTCCTCAGTTTAAACTTGACGGCACACCACTCGTGGATAGCAAAGGCGTACAACTTAACCTTGTAAATTGTGTAAGCTTTACCGCGGCGGCTGATAATGAAGGATACCGCGTGCTGAAATATGTTCCTGATGGCGTAACATGGACCGGTCCATATGGCAATACCGATTATGTTCAAACCCGCTATGCAGATATATTGCTTAGCAAAGCCGAAGCCTCTTTCAGATCGGGCAATACAGGGGAGGCACTAACGCTGGTCAATCAGATACGGAACCGCAGTAATGCTACAAGTCTGAACACCCTCAGCCTGAAAAATCTGGAAGAAGAAAGGGCACGCGAGTTTTTATGGGAAGGCCACCGGAGAAGGGACATGATCAGGTTTGGGACCTATTTCAATACCACCTGGACATTTAAAACTTCTACAGATCCGGTAACCAAAGGTCTGTACCCTATACCTACCACCCAGCTTGCAACCAATCCTAAACTGAAACAAAATACGGGTTATTAATAGGGATATTAATATATTATACACGTCAGCTAACTTATACGAATGAAAAGATACTCCATATTAATTTTAGGGCTTATATACTCAGCTTTTGCCAAAGGCCAAAGCACCCAGTGGCGCACCGGCATTCGTGATACTTCCTATTCCAGCGCTGGAGACTACCGCAATAACCTTAAAAATTATCCTTTCATCAAACTGGTGATGCCAAAGAAGTTTGCCAATGTGAAGGAAAAACCGGGTTTGGTATATGCTAAAACCGGGGAGCGCGAGCTGCACCTGGATGCTTTTCTGCCTGGAGATAAGAAGGGTGGCAAGACACCTGCAATATTGATTGTCCATGGTGGTGGATGGCGCTCGGGCGACCGCAGTCAGCATATCCCTCTGGCACAGCATCTCGCGGACAAGGGAATCGCAGCCTTCACCGTAGAATATCGTTTGTCAACCGAAGCATTATATCCCAATGCGGTTTTTGATGTGAAAGCTGCGGTAAGATGGCTTAAAGCAAATGCGAAAAGTCTTAATGTTGATACAGGCAAGGTTGCCCTGCTGGGATTCTCTGCCGGAGGCCAGCTGGCTGCGCTTGCAGGCGTTACTTCAGCAGTTAAAAAACTGGAGGGCGACTTTGGAAACGTTGGCTATTCAAGCAAAGTGAATGCTGTGATTGATATTGACGGAACATTATCTTTTGTGCATCCCGATTCATGGGAAACACAGAACCCCGGTACTTTTGGCGCTTCGGGCATGTGGTTTGGATATCCGCGAACGGAGCGGATTGATCTCTGGACCGAAGCTTCGCCCTTTACTTATGCCGGGCAGAACACCACGCCCTTTCTATTCCTGAACAGTTCGGTGGTACGCATGCATGCCGGGCGGGACGACTGGAAAAAGCAGATGGACCAGAAAGGGGTATACACCGAGATCGTCAATTTTAAGGACTCTCCGCATTCATTTTGCCTCTATGAGCCCTGGTTTGATCCGATGCTGGGCAATATTACTGCATTCATAGCTAAGGTTTTTAAATAATTCATAGATGAAACACAAACTAGCAAAACTTGGTCTTATAGCCATTCTTTTTGTCGCCGGGTTAACAGGTTTATCCGCCCGGGCGCAAACAAAGCTCATCCAGTTTAGGGTTGCCCAGGACGGATCCGCAGATTACAAAACCATTCAGGATGCAGTAAATGCGGTGCGGGACCATATGCAATACCGGGTATACATCTATGTGAAGGCTGGTACTTACCACGAAAAACTGGTGATCCCCCCGGCAAAGAAGAACATTGCGATCATAGGTGAGGACAAGGAACATACGGTTATCACTAACGCCGATTTCTCAGGAAAAGCTTATCCGGGTAAAGATTGGGCGGGAAATACCAAATACAGTACTTATACTTCCTTTACTGTTTTGGTGCAGGGCAATGACTGTGTGTTGGAAAACCTGACGATAGAGAATACCGCCGGGCAGGTAGGCCAGGCAGTTGCCCTCCATGTCGAAGCAGACCGCTTTGCCGCAAGAAACTGTTCAATTCTTGGCAATCAGGATACACTTTACACATCCAAGGATGGCAGGAACTACTTTGAGTCCTGTTTCATTTCAGGGACCACAGATTTCATCTTTGGGGAAGCCACTGTTGTGTTTGATCATTGTGTTATCAAAAGTATCAGCGATTCCTATATTACGGCTGCTTCCACCACCAAAGAACAGGAGTTTGGATATGTGTTGTTTGATTGTGAGTTGATTGCTGCGGAGGGAGCGAAAAAAGTGTACCTGGGCAGACCATGGCGCCCTTTTGCCAGAACGGTATTTATCAGGACGAAGATGGGCGCACATATCATTCCCGAAGGCTGGAATGCCTGGCCGGGTGATCCGATGTTCGCAGATAAAGACAAAACTGCCTTTTATGCAGAGTACGAAAGTTCGGGGCCAGGAGGGCTTACAGCACAGCGCGTTCCCTGGGCCAAACAGCTGTCAAAGGGAGAGGTTAAAAAATACACGATAAAAAATATTTTCAGGGGATGGGTGCCTCAATTTAATAAGCTGTAGATGAAAAAAATACATAACGAACTGTTCCTTACTGCATCAATTATTGCATTGTCCTCTGCTCTGGCAGTAGCGCAGGATTTCATGCCCCTGTATCCACAAAATAAAATACCAAATTCGAAAGGATCAAAGCGCGCGGACAGTATCGCAAATGAACGTGTTTACCGTGTGGCGACACCTGGTATGTACTGTTTTTTTCCTTCCAGTCAGGAGAATAAAGGCGCAGCAGTTATCATCTGCCCTGGCGGCGGCTATGAGCGTTTGGCCTATGTAATCAGTGGTACGCAGCTGGCGAAATGGTTCAATACCCTGGGTATTTCTGCATTTGTGCTCAACTACCGTTTACCCAATGATCCGGATTTGAAAGATCGCAGTACCGCTCCGCTGCAGGATGCCCAGCGGGCAATAAAAGTAGTTCGTGCCAATGCAGCTAAATGGGGCATCAAGCCGGATAAAATAGGGATGCAGGGCTCCTCTGCCGGCGGCCATCTGGCTAGTCTGGCCGGAACGGCGAAAAGTGATATTGTTAAAATAGGCGATTCACTGGATGCAGTATCCCCCCGTCCCGATTTTATGATGCTGGTGTCCCCGGTCATTGACATGGGCGAATACGCACACAAGGGCAGCAGGAAAAACCTGTTGGGAGAGCCGGCAAAGCCGGATTTGCAGGCACAGTATTCTACGCAGCTGCTGGTTAGCCCAAAAACCCCTGTATGTTTCATCGCAGACGCGTTTAACGATAAAACTGTCGATCCGCATAACAGCCTCCTGTTTTACAAAGCACTGCTGGAGAATAATGTGCCAGTCAGCTTTCATGTTTTTCCGCAGGGCGGGCATGCCATCGCATTGCGAAACAATCCAGGCTCTGCCAACCTCTGGACAGCACTGGCTGAACAATGGATGATCGAAATGGCGGTTATCCCTGAAACGCTTACCAAATGATATCAACAATTCTTATGAAAAGATACGCTACAAGACTAGTTATAACAGGGTTTACAGTACTAATGAGCAGCATGTTGCTGAAGGCGCAGCAGCCTGAATCAAAAACCTTTTCCTGGGAAAACCTACCTGTGATCAGTCGTCCGGTTTTTAAAAACGATACTACCATCATTTCCGCTGCGGGCACATCAGCCTTAGCCTTAAAGACCGCCATGATCCAGAAAGCAATTGATGATTGCAATAAGGGGGGCGGTGGAGTAGTCGTGATCCCTGCAGGAATGTGGGTTTCTGGTCCTATATACCTTAAAAGTAATGTTAACCTGCATCTTCTTCGTGGTGCAATGTTAACATTTACCAGAGATAAAAATCAGTATAAGATGGTCAGCGGAGACTATGAAGGTAAAAGTGCAGCCAGGAACGAATCACCTATCAACGGCAGTGATCTGAAAAATATAGCCATTACAGGGCAGGGCATTATTGATGGCAATGGCGATGTATGGCGTGCCGTGAACCAATCGCAGCTGACGCCCCCGCAATGGAAAGAAAAAATTGATGGCGGTGGTGTACTCAGCGGTGACCGCAAAACCTGGTTTCCCAGCGTTCAGTTCAAAGATGCCCAGCAAAAAGGTAAAAGTATGCTGATTGCGCCGGGGCAGGACCTGTCAGCTTTTGCGGATATGAAAGATTTTCTGCGGCCTAATATGCTGGTACTAAAAAATTGTAAAAACGTATTGCTTGAAGGTGTCACCTTTCAAAATTCTGCAGCTTGGTGCCTGCATCCGATACTGTGCGAAGACCTTACAATTTCTGGTGTCACAGTGAAAAATCCTGCATATGCACAGAATGGAGATGGGATGGATATAGAATCCTGCAGAAGGTTCATCGTAGAAAACAGTGTGCTTGACGTAGGTGATGATGCGATATGTATCAAATCCGGCAAGGACGAAGAAGGAAGAAAAAGGGGTAAACCTACTGCTGAGGGGATCATCCGCGGCAACACTGTATACAGCGGTCACGGTGGTGTGGTGATCGGCAGTGAAATGAGCGGCGGGGCAAACAATATTTTTATTGAAAACTGCAGTTTTATAGGCACTGATAAAGGACTCCGGTTCAAGTCTACACGGGGTAGGGGTGGCATAGTTGAACACATCTTTGCCAGGAATATAGTGATGAAAGATATCGGTTCTGAAGCGATTTTCTTTGATATGTACTACTTTGTGAAATTTGCTACCGATGGAAAACGGGATGAAACACCAACAGTCAACGCAGGCACCCCCATCTTCAGGAATATGACCTTCAGTAATATCACCTGCGACGGTGCAAAGATCGCAGTATTTATCAGGGGATTACCGGAGATGAAGGTGCAGAATATACTGATTTCTGATTCCAGATTTCGTACTGACGAAAAGGTAAAACTGATCGATACCAGCAACGTACGCTTAGAGAGAATATATCTGGAGCCTGAAATACATCCATCTGTTTCTAATCACTAGCTGTTTTATTGTTACTTATAACTACTTGCCGAAAATGAATAAATCAATACTACTGGTACTGCTCATCGGTATTCCTCTAATGGGATATAATCAAAAGAAAACTGCTGTACCACTGGCACTTGCCAGCGAAATGGCTGCAACAATCATGCATAAATGGCCTGATTCCCTGAGCAATAAACCGGGTAGTCCGGTACCCTGGTCGTACGACTTAGGGGTTTTCTTCGACGGAATGACGCGGATTTATGAACAGGACCATGATATGAAATATATCACCTATATGCGTCATATTATGGATCTGTTTATACGGGAGGATGGCACTATCGGACGTTACAACCCTTCAGATTATAATATTGATAATATCAAAAACGGGCGTACTTTGCTTTTCCTTTATAAAACTACCGGCCTTGATAAATATAAGAAAGCGGCCTCATTGCTAAGAAAGCAGCTGCTTATGCATCCTAGAACCGATGAAGGTGGTTTCTGGCATAAAAAGGTCTACCCTCATCAGATGTGGCTTGACGGTATTTATATGGGTGAGCCATTTTATGCAGAATGGTCGTCCACGTTCCACGAAGATAATTTTGATGACATCGCCAGGCAGTTTACCATTCTTGAAAAACATGCCAGAGACCCTGAAACAGGATTACTTTACCATGGCTGGGATGAAGCTAAAAAACAAAAATGGGCGGATAAAACCACAGGCAATTCCCCTAACTTCTGGGGCAGGGCAATGGGCTGGTACGGGATGGCGCTTGTGGATGTGCTCGACTTCTTTCCGAAGAATCATCCTAAAAGAGCTGAACTGATCGCCATTTTGAATAGATATGTAGCAGCAATAAGAAAGGTGCAGCAGCCCGGTAACGGACTATGGTATCAGGTACTCGATAAATCTGACGAAAAAGGAAACTATCCCGAAGCTTCTGCATCATGCATGTTTGTCTATACAATGGCCAAAGCTTTAAACAATAACTATATCAGTCAGGAGTATCTTCCTGTGGTAAACAGAGGATTTGAAGGTGTCAAAAAAGAGTTCCTGACTTATGATGGGGAGGGCAGGCTCCATCTGAAAGGAACAGTACAGGTGTCTGGTCTTGGTGGCACGCCATTCAGAAGCGGCACTGTACAGTATTACCTGAGTGAGCCCGTCATCACTGATGATGCAAAGGGCATGGGTGCATTTATACTCTGCGCTACAGAAATAAGCCGCTTGCCGGCTTTAGCAAAATCTGCTGCGGGACCATCAAAACTCATCAGCAGATATCCCTTTGGCAATACGAGACTGAGCTTTGAAAAACGCGTTGATGACCTGGTCGGGCGGCTTACCCTGGAGGAAAAGGTATCACAAATGCTTAACGCTGCACCGGCTATCCCAAGACTGGGCATCCCAGCACACGATTGGTGGAATGAGGTACTGCATGGAGTAGCCCGCACGCCATACAAAACAACCGTATTTCCGCAGGCTATCGCGATGGCGGCAACATTTGACCGGGATGCGCTTTTCAGGATGGCAGATTATTCTGCCCTTGAAGGAAGGGCGATTTATAATAAGGCAATCACTGATCAGAAAAGCGGGGCAAAATATCTTGGCCTCACTTACTGGACACCCAACATCAATATTTTCCGGGATCCACGCTGGGGCCGCGGACAGGAAACTTATGGGGAAGATCCTTTCCTGACAGCATCCCTGGGCGACTCATTTGTCCGTGGGCTGCAAGGGGATGATCCCCGTTATCTGAAGGCCGCGGCATGTGCGAAACATTATGCTGTACACAGCGGTCCGGAACCTGACAGGCATGTTTTTAATGCCGATGTCTCTGCATATGACCTTTGGGATACCTACCTGCCGGCATTTGAAAAACTAGTTGTGAAATCTAAAGTGGCAGGAGTGATGTGCGCATATAATGCCTTTCGCACGCAGCCATGTTGTGGCAGTGATATCTTAATGACCGATATTCTCCGCAGACAGTGGAATTTCAAGGGATATGTAACGTCGGATTGCGGAGCTATAGACGACTTTTATAAGCAGCATAAAACACATCCGGATGCGGCTGCCGCCGCCGCTGATGCGGTGATGCATGGTACAGATCTCGATTGTGGAAAGGAAGCCTATCTGGCACTGGTGCAGGCTGTGAAAAACGGAAGTATAACAGAAAAACAAATAGATATTTCGGTTAAGAGACTTTTCATGATCCGGTTCAGACTGGGATTATTTGATCCGGTTACTATGGTGAAATACGCGCAGACATCAATTAATGTTCTGGAGAGTCCTGAACATCGGCAGCACGCCCTCAAAATGGCTCGCGAATCAATGGTGTTGCTGCGAAATGAAAACAGCACGCTGCCGCTAAGTAAAAACCTGAAAAAGATTGTGGTATTAGGTCCAAATGCTGATAATTCGGTTTCGATCCTTGGAAATTACAATGGACATCCTTCTGAACTGACCACAGTGCTAGCAGGGATCAGGGAAAAGGTTGGCAAAAACTCAACCGTTATCTATGAAAAAGCAGTGAACTTTACTAATAACACGATTTTGGTACAAGGCGATACATCGAAAGGCACTGTTACAACCGATTTCGGTTTGCTGGTAGAAAAACACAAGGATGCTGATGCATTTATTTTTGTAGGCGGCATCGCACCACAGCTCGAAGGTGAACAAATGTCTGTCAATGAACAGGGCTTTATGGGCGGGGATAGGACTTCGATAATGTTGCCTGAGATACAAACTGCATTGATGAAAAAGCTGCAAGCTACGGGCAAAGCTGTAGTTTTTGTAATGATGACCGGCAGTGCAATTGCAATCCCCTGGGAGTCTGAACATATCCCTGCTATCCTTAACGCTTGGTATGGCGGACAAGCGGCAGGTAGTGCTGTTGCCGATATCCTGTTTGGCGACTACAACCCTTCCGGCCGTTTGCCGGTTACCTTCTACAGATCTGAGAGTGATCTTACAGATTTTAAGGATTACAGCATGAAGAACAGAACCTACCGCTACTTTAAAGGCAAGCCCTTGTATGGGTTTGGGTACGGACTAAGTTATACAAGCTTTAAATACACGCAAAAGCCTTTCCCAAAAAGTGTGAGAAAAGGCGAAAAATTAGTGATCTCAGTACAGGTGACTAACAATGGAAATATCAGCGGAGAAGAAGTAGTCCAGCTATATCTTGTCAACCAAAACAAACAGATCAAAACTTCTCTCAAGGCGCTAAAGGGTTTTCAGCGAGTGTCCCTTGCAGCCGGTGAAACCAGGAGCATCAGATTTGTCCTGCCGCCTGAGGAACTCTGTTATGTAGACGCAGACGGGACGAAAAAATCAATCAGAGGAAATGTTCAGTTTTCAGTTGGCGGCAGCCAGCCGGATGAGCCCAATCCTACGAGTGGAAATCTGGTCAAGTCAATGGTCAGTATACTTTAGTCTGCTACCCGGGGTGTGTTCCGCTGGTAACGTAGCTTCCCAGACCTGCCATAACTATAACCACAAAAACCAGAAAACCTATGCCGGCATACTTTTGAGATTCAAGAAGTGCAGCCATGATAAGCGGACCTGAGCCATAACCTGCGAAAAGTATTCCGCTGCCAATAGCGAAAAGTGTGCCGGCAGAAAGGCCAGCCTTAGGAAGTTTAAGGATTCCAATAAACAATGGCTGGGACAACGAGAAACCCAGCGACATCAACGCAAGTAAACATTCCGCCAGCCAAAGCGGCAGATGCTGCATCATCACAAGCAGACCCAGAATCGTCAGCGCAAGTCCTGAGTAAAGGATTCTGACGCCGCTGGTATCCTGATTCATACGGAAAAGCAGTATCGCGACCGTTAATCCAGGCAGCCCGAAAATAAATAAGGCGGTACCCAGATCATATGCCCCCAGTTTGTATTGTAAGGTAAAGTAGTAACTGATCCAAACAAATACCCCTGAATGAAATACGCCTGAAAGAAACACAAAGCTGTAGATCTTTCTGCCTTTCCAAATGATATGAAGATTGGATTCTCTCTCAACCATACGTATCTGCCGGTAGCTGATACTTTTGTTTCTTATGTTGAACATGATAAACAATAACCACAGAAGTGCGGATATCATCCCTACCACCTGAAACAGAGAACGCCAGCCCAATGATTCATTCAGCCATCCACCAATGCTGGGCGCAAAGGTCATTCCTGTGGCCAGAGACAGTATAATTCTTATCATATTGCTGAACGATTCCTTTTTATCAGCTGATCTGGTTGCCAGCACAAGTGCAGATGGGAGCATAGTACCCGTGCCTACGCCGGTCAGCATTCTATTGAGAAGGAAAACTTCTGCAGATCCGACGGTACTCAGCAATAAGGATCCCGAACTCATTGCGAGGAGCGAGAGCGCTATCCACCACTCAGGTTTCTTAAATGTTGAAGGGGACAAGACCATGCATGCTGCTGCGGTGGCAAACGGAATTGCAAAGGCGGGGATAGCCATGTTTAAAAGCGACGAATTGAATTCCCCGGTATAAGCCGGTAGCAAAGGCGCAATGCAGTAGAGCTGAAACATCAGCAGGAAACATGAGGTACCTAAAAATATGTTAAGTAAAGCATTCTGGTTTTTCGCGGTTGTCTTCATTACAATTATCTCTTACGAATCAAATTTCGCTTTTGAGCTCAGGTAATGTATATGAAGGAAATCATGTGTGTTATCAGATGACTGATAAGTTGTCTGATAACACACATTTATCCCCGGCTCTCAGGGATTGCCGGTAAATTCAATTGTATCCGTTTTTTCCTCAGCCGGAAACAATTCAATTTTAGTAAAACTACGGAGAGATTTTACAAGAGTGCTTACAGCCAAATGGAAAGAGGGGAGCAGTGGATGAGAACCCCTCAGCAACCTCTGATAATTATTTAGACAGGTAGGTCATCCCGCCATCAACAAGAATTTCGGAGCCAAGCAGGAAAGAAGAATCTTCAGAAGCAAGGAATACTGCTGCTTTACCAATATCTGATGGCTGCCCGATCCTACCTATCGGCATTAAATCTGCAAACTGTGTTTTTACGGCTTCGATATGTTCTGCAGGAACGAATTTATCAAATGCGGGTGTATCTGTAGTACCCGGTGTTATTACATTTACCCTGATCTTTCTTTCCAGTAAGTCGTTTGAAAAACTTTTTGCCAGAAAGATGACGGCAGCTTTGGCAGCTCCGTACAGGCCAAACGATGGATATGCACGATGTGCCGCATTTGACCCGATAAGAATCACAGATGCTCCGTCATTCATAAAAGGTAGCGATTTTTGTACAGTGAAATACACGCTTTTCAGGTTAAGATCCATGGTCTTGTCGTAATCAGCCTCGTTCACATCTGCTACAGTTCCGGTTGTTCCTGCGCCTGCATTAGCTACCAGTATATCTGTCTTACCAAATTTTTCAGCTGTTTCTCTGAACACTCTTTGCAGGTCGTCAGTGTTTGTTACATCTGCGTTTATGGCGATAAAATTATCACCGAGTAAGGCGACTGAATCATCCAAAGTTTTCTGGTTTCTACCTACAATTACACCTTCAGCACCGTCATTTTTAAGTTCTTGTGCAATACCGAAACCTATCCCGCTATTACCACCTGTGATAACAGCTACTTTATTTTTTAATCTACTCATGATTTTCTTGTTTTAAGATTTATCCAAAGATGCAGTCCTGCACCGGGCAAAATCTTACCAAAAGTCATTAAGTATGCTTACCAAATATCAATTTATTTCAATGCATTCTTCCTGATGCGGCTCAGGCTTTCGGGAGTTAAACCAAGGTAAGAGGCGATCAGATTTTGTGAAAACCTTTGTATAAAGTGTGGGTAATCATTAACGAGTTCCGCGAACCGTTCTTCGCCTGTTTGACTGATTGCTGACTGCATCCTCTTTTGAGCGGCTATGGTATTATTCTGACTAAGCGTGTTCTGCATTGCCGAAAAGGCAGGTATCGGCTTGATGAATTCCTCCACCACCGCGTTTGTAACTAGTAAGATTTCCATATCCTCCAGCGCTTCTATATTAAAGCGGCTTGGTTTCAAATGGTAATAACTTTCAAAATCCGCAAGCCACCAGTCCTCTACACTCAACTTCAGGATATGTTCATGCCCTTTCTCATCAACTGTATAAGTTTTGGCAGCGCCTTTCACAATAAAACCAGCGTATTTGCAAACATCTCCTTCCTGCAGAAAGTATTGTCGCTTCCGGATTTTTTTGGGTTTAAAATGTGTTGTAATTATCTGCTTATCATCTGCTGAAAGCGTCTGGCCGGAAAGTTTTTGGATATAATCAAAAAGAGCTTCAAAATTGGGCATTGTTCAATTGTATAATCTCAGCAATTTACTCAATCTGACTTTATTGACACAATTGATTACACCTCAAAGAGATTATTTAGATGGTTTTTTAAGTTTTAGGTCGCCCTGCTGTATAAAGTTCTAACATTTTTTGGTTTAAAAAGGCTGTCCCGATAGAGGGACAGCCTATGACCACGAGTCCTACTGCGTTAATTCGATCCTCCCCAGGTACTGAGTATCTGAAACCAATTTATTATCTGCTGAGATCATAAACATGTAAAAGTGAACTTCACGGCCTTTCTTCCAATAATCTAAATTGAATGTGAAATTCAAATCACTTCTCAGCGCTGCATTTTCCCAGGAAAGGAATCTGGATCTTTTTCCATTATCGTGATACATCACAATAACTGCCCTATCATCCAATTGGGTGCATTTCTTTGGCGCAGGGTTGAGTTTCCATGCTATTGTGACCTTGTACTCAGCATCAACCGATAATTCTGCTTCCCAGGCCTTCTGCGTAATTTTGATCGGAAAACTAAGTTTTACCTTTGCCATATTTAGCAGAGGATTGTCCGGATCATTGGTTAAAGCATTATTAAAGTTCCAGGAAACAGCAGCATTAATTGCGCTCATGTGAGAGCTTCTGGATTGCGGATATCCCAAATTAATTACATGCAAGGCTGACCTTAAAAGACTTACAACCTTACCAAAAGATGTGGTGTGAGTTTTTTTCTTTCCCTTCAGTGGTTTTTTCCTGCGTGGTTTATTGGGCATTGACCTTACAACAGCAACACCACGGGATTCTGTTACAACCACAGGGCCTACCTGACCGCTAAGGTCTCCTAATATCGATTTGTTTTTACTTCTTGCCATGATTACCAGTTTAATTGTCCGAGATAAATACTATTTGACAGATCTGAGCGGTCATTGGTGATAAATGAAATATAAATTTCTGCCACATGTCCTTTTTCGATCCCATCAAGGAGAAGTATATCCTTCCCCGCCCTGCGTTCCGCACCTCCGATTTTAGATTCAACCTCTTCAAGTGTGGGAAAATAAGCAAGCAAAATTACCTGATCTGTATGATGGCTAAGTTTAGCCTTAACATCAGTATTCCATGTAAATTCCAACCCTTCTCCAGTCATGTTAACCGAGATGTCTCTTGCAGCAGGCAAATTGCCCTGCGTGATCAAAAATCTGCGTAAATCAATTTTGCGACCGTTCGGCGTGGATTCCAATACCTTCCAGAGGTGGCTGGCCATCACGTTGTGTGTATTGTCTCCTTTCGCCTTCGCTAAATTTTGATACCCTACTGCTGCAATTTCTTCAAAGGGTTTCATAAAGTGCGAAATCATACCCATGACAGATTGTGTGACCTCCTGACTTGGAGTCGCTGCTTTAGTTCTTTTTTTGTTCTTGTTTTTTACGACAGTCCTGCCATCCGGTAGCTGGGAATAGGTCATGCCGTTGATCGTTCCTGAAAAGCCCACATAGGGGCCGGTTGTTACAATAGCCATAGCTAAATAAATTTAAGTGAATAATTAAACAATTAGTATTTCAACCAATCACTCAACTTAAATCAAATAAGGCAAGGGCTATAATAGGGAGGTACTACACATTTAGATCTAAGATTGAAAAGTAAAGGTCGAAAATTTGGTACAAAAATAAGAGTTAAAAAGCTGTTTTGCAAGTAATTATCGAAATATTTATTGGCGTGAGAACATATAATCGTATTGTGTTATGTTGATCTGATTTTGATCTTGCAGGGTGTTCGGATCATATGCGTTCGTATACTGGTATATGTTAGAATAAAGGTGGATTAGTAATAAACTATACATAGACTATACCATGTAGACCCTATATCAACCTCAAAATAACCGCAACTAGACCTAAAGGGTAAATTTGGGGTTGTTTTGGAGTCAAGTTTTGGTCGAGATGGGGTCTACATGGTATAGTCTATGTGTAGTTGATCTATAGTGAGAATGTAGACTAACAAATAGCAATACCCTTACAATATGTGCGGATGAATACCAATCTATTCCTGTTTGGATCAATCTAAATTGGGGTACCGAACAGGGAACAGGTCTAAAACGAAAAAACCTCTAAATGATTAAATTTAGAGGTTTTTTAAGTTTAAGTCGGGGTGGCAGGATTCGAACCTACGACCTCCTGCTCCCAAAGCAGGCGCGATACCGGGCTACGCTACACCCCGAACTTGACCAACAAGTCTGGTTATAAATAACCTTCGTTGTTGTTGGGATTGCAAAAGTACAACAATATATTTATTACGCAAATTTATTTTCATGTTTTACGAATTTAATCTGTCAGCTACATTGAATACCGATTTTAAACTTCTGTAGAGCTGCTGATTACAGTGAATTTCTAACAGTAACTTTAAATGGAACAGCAATACGCTCAACAGAATTCTGAAGGATAAGCTCAGCGGTTTTCGCGCCCATGAGCGTAAAATCAGTAGAAATGGTAGTGATGCCATCCAAAATGATCTTTTTAATAGGTATCTCATTGTAAGAGATAAGACCGACATCTTTACCAACTTTGAATTTCCCCTCAATCATCTTTTCTATGAGCATCACCAGGTCGTCCTCCACCAGATTAATGTAAACGCAGCCACTTTCGATTTGTTCCTCCTGCAGGCAGTTGAGGATCTCGTGTTTCAAATCATATTGCCTGCAAAAGCGGCGGAGTCCCTGAATGATTTTTTTTGAATGGTACGTATTATGGGGGAAGACAAGTTTGAGTGTATGGTATTTATGCAGGCGATGCGCCAGCTGCTGCAGTGCCGAAAAGATATCATTTTCAAAATCTTCGTATACTGCACCAAAGTTGCCGCTGATCCCATGTGCCAGTTTATCCATCAGGATCAGTTTCTTTTTTGGCAGAGAGTCTATCAGTTCATAGCCAAGGTCTTTATCCTCATTGAAATTGGGGATAATCACGCATTTCTGATAACACCCTGCCTTATCTTCTAATATTTTTTTGAATAACTTATAGTCATTGTTATAGATATAAAAATCGATAGCGCCTTCATTACCAAGGGTGGCGGCAAAAGCATCATAGATCATCTTTTTATGGATACTCAGTTTATTGAAAAGCAGGAGGATTTTTGTGGGTCTGATGTAACTGGTTTGGGCTATAAAATATCCTTTTCCTGCTACCGAGGTCACAAGGCCCATTCTCTTCAATTCATTATACGCCCTTTCAATAGTGCTCCGGGCTGTTTCCAATGTACAGCTCAGTTCATTGATAGATGGAAGCAGGTCATGCTTCTTAATTTCTCCGGATTGAATACCGTCCAGGATCGAATTGATCAGCTGCAGGTACTTCGGCGTCATCGAGTACTCGTCAATACTAACTATATTCTGGATGTTGTTCATGGTAAAGGGTCGTGCTATCTGATTTCCTAAAATAGTAAAACACACAACTTTATGGAGTTTTTGAAAATATATTTATATTCTTGAATGGCCTTATCTGCAATGAGTTAAAACGTTTTCTGTAGTTATGATTTGATATTTATGAGCGATAATTGAAGAAAACCCTCCAAATATTTTAATCTCTTTTTTTAATCCTTTCAGAATTGGTACAGTCTATGTAATAGAAGTTAGGAAAACATTTAAATAACACGCAAATGAAAACATTCAGAAATTTAATGCTGCTGTTGGTTACGGCATCATTGTTAAGCTCATGCTACGTACAGGAAAATGGCAGAGGCCGGGGTCACGGACACGGACGCGGTCATGGTGGACCAAGACATCACCGTGGTTACTAATATTCCTGAAGAATTATCAAGGGCTGCATATTATGCAGCCCTTTTTTTATGTGCAAATGTCTGATAATAAGTATTTAACGATTTAATTGCCAATTGGCTGTAACGTTTTAACAACAATTGACATCTTAAAGATATAAATGCTTTGAAGATGAAAAAATTAATTCCTTCTATACTGATATTCGTTATATTTCTTTTTATGTTGCCGGCAGCGCATGCGCAACCCGGCACCGGAAAGCTGTCCGGGAAAGTGCTGGACGAGAAACATGCAAGCTTATCCTACGCTTCAGTGAGCCTTTTGAAAGCAAAGGATTCTACACTGATCAAAGGATCAATCACAGAAGAAAACGGCACCTATGCTTTTTCTAACCTAGCCGACGGCCAGTATATTATCGCCATCAATATGGTTGGATATGCAAAAGTACTGAAAGGGCCATACCTGATCAATGATACACATAAAACTTATACAGTAGACCAGGTAGAACTGGCACCAACCTCCAAACAGCTGAAAAATGTTGAGATTGTAAGCCGTAAACCACTGGTAGAAAGACAGGTTGATAAAACTGTTTTAAACATAGAAAACAGTGTTTTAGCAGCTGGAAATAACGCATTGGAGATCCTGCAAAAAGCTCCTGGAGTAACAGTAGATAAAGATGGCAACATCAGTTTGAGAGGGAAAAAGGGAGTATTGGTAATGCTGGACGGTAAACCTACCTATATGTCCAGTGAGCAGCTGGCTAATTTATTGCGGTCCACAGAAGGCAATGCGGTGCAGTCCATCGAACTGATCACCAACCCTTCGGCCAAGTATGATGCCGCGGGCAACTCAGGGATAATCAATATCAAACTGAAGAAAAATAAAAATTATGGAACCAACGGTTCAGTCAATGCAGGAGCCGGATACGGAAGGTATTACAAAGCCAATACAGGTATATCTTTGAACCACAGGGAAAAAAAGTTCAATATATTTGGGGATTTTAATTATTCGCGCCGCAAGCAATATCACAACCTGGATATCATGCGGGTGAACAATACAACCACAGATCAAACCTATTTCAACCAGACCAGCGAGGGCAAAGGCCCGAGGCGCAATTACAATTTCAAAGGCGGACTGGATTACTTTCTTGATGATTCCAATACGATAGGACTGGCAGTAAACGGATACAACGGAGGGGGATCAAATGATGCCAAAGTGTTAACGCTCATTGGGAGCCAGCCGCTGCAAACGGATTCTTCAGTGCTGGCAAATAATCCCAATCAGTTTAACTATCGGGGAATCACTTATAACCTGAACTACAAAGGAACCATCGATACCGCCGGACAGGAAATCACTGCTGATATCGACTACTCAAAATATAAAAACTCAGGAGACAATCAATACAATAATAATTATCTTGATATCAACGGACAGCCCTACAGATCTCCGTATATCTTCAGAAGTTTCGCCCCATCTGAAGTGAATGTGTTTGCTGTTAAAACAGATTATACTTACCCCTTCAGTAAAAAGATGAAGCTGGATGCGGGACTTAAAAGCAGCGTGGTAAGCACAGATAATAACTCCATATTTGAGAACTTCCTCAATAACAACTGGCAGAATGATGCCAGCCGCAGCAACCAGTTCAAATACGATGAAAATATCAACGCCGGCTACCTGAACCTGAAACGTGAATTTACAGGAACCACCATACAACTGGGCTTAAGGGCTGAGCAAACCAATTCTACCGGTAATTCCATTACAGAACAGAGGGTATCCAAACGCCATTATTTTAACCTCTTCCCAAGCCTGTTTGTCAACCACGTGTTATCAAAAAATAACGAGATTGGTTTTTCCTACAGCAGGAGAATAGACAGACCTGATTACGGTGATCTGAACCCGTTTATATCTTTTGTGGATCTGTATACTTATGGAATAGGCAATCCCTTTTTAAATCCTCAGTATACGAATGCCTTTGAGGTTTCCTATTCTTATAAGAAAACCATTAATGCTACATTCGGATACAGCCACACCAATGATGCGATCACAAGAGTGCTGTTATCAGATACTGTGCAGAAAACCTTATTCATCACCTCCAGGAACCTGGCCGTCAAGAAATCGTATAACCTCAATGTGAACTCACCACTGAATATCTTTAAATGGTGGACAACCAATAATAACCTGACTGTCTACTATAATAAATTCAGTACACCTAACTTACTTGGTGTTCCTTACAGTAGCGGTAAACTTGCTTTCAATGCCAATACCAATCATACTATCAGTCTCAATACAAGCACAAACATAGAGATGTCTGGTTTCTATCAGTCATCAATGGTAGAGGGTACCCTGGCGCTGAAACCGCAGTATGGTATCGATCTGGGCGCAAGCAAATCATTCGCCAATAAAAAGTTCAATGTGAAACTGGCTGCAAATGACGTTTTCAACCTGCAGAAATGGCGTATTACCAGCGCATTGCCGGGTCAGAATTATTCGGTATTCGAGAAGGAAGAAAGCAGGATCTTTCGTTTAACCTGTACGTACCGCTTTGGCAGCAATGATATCAAAGCTGCAAGGCAGCACAATAAAGGTTCAGCTGCGGAACAGAACCGCGTTAAGTCAGGAGGATAGTGGTTTTGTTGGCCGCAGGTACAGAAATTAAGTCTATCTGCCGAGCGGAGATACCAATATTATTTTGCTTTTTAAGGATTTTAAGGCCTGGAACCTGAGAAAATATCAAAGTAGAACCGGGCAACAGCAAAATTTTCTTAATTCATTTAGCAGTTAGTATTTTTTAATTTCAAATCCCAACTTTACGTTGTCAACGAGCCCGGGAAAGGAGACTCAAAGCGGCCCCTGATGAATACAAATAGAGAATTATCTTTCGATAATTATCAAACAGCATAAAGACTTTGCCCGATGGTGGATGCCAGAGGTAAATAGGTAAATAATAGTTAATAATCATTAAAGGCCGGTTTTCAACTGGCCTTTATAGTAAGATGGGTAAGCCAATTTCGGCTTTTGCCTGAGAAATCACAAGTGAACTGTGTACATTTCCTACATTCTCCAGGGTAGCGATCTTCTGCCGGAGAAATGCATTATAAGCATGCATATCAGGAATGATAATCTTTAACATAAAATCGTAGTTACCTGTAATATGATAACATTCGAGTACTTCGGGGAATTCAATCACGCTTTTTTGAAAGGAGGCCAGCGCATCTTCGCTATGGTTGTTCAATACAATCTGGGGAAACGCGACCATACTTGCCGTTATTTTCTCCCTGTCCAGAACCGCGACATATTTTTTGATATATCCCATCTCTTCAAGTCTTTTTCTCCTGTCAAATATCGGAGAAATTGTTCTGTTGAGATTGTAAGCAAGTTCTTTATTGGTTAGCCTTCCATTTTCCTGCAGCAGATTTAATATACCCAAATCCGTAGGGTCCAAGTGCGGGTTCATAATTGAGAAAATTTTACTTAGTGTAGGTTTATTTGGTTTTTGGTGGTTGATTATAGAATAATCAAATATAAGATATTTCGTTGTGTGCTTGCAACCTTGATTGCAAAAAAATATTTAATTTGTTAATAAAACGCCTGCAGGATAGTGTAAAGGCTGATCGCAGGTGTCTTATCCTTCACCTGATCCGGGATCTTCTTTCTTTTCTATATGGTGTTCTTTCAGCGCCTGGTTATAACCTAAATTATAACTGATCTGTCCCCATGCTGTCAGCATCAGTATAATATCTTCGTCTTTTAAAGGGCCTTTAACCTGATTCTGGCAATAAACAAGGAAATCACTTTCTGTCATTCTGTTATTTTTATTTTCGTGCAAAAATACGATTTAGAGCAAACACATCAAAAGTTATCATTTAAAACTAAAACCGGCATCTGCTGTTTTTTAATCAAATTATACGATCATGGAATCAAATGAAGAAAAACAACTGGATATAGATAACAAATTGATTATTTCAGCAGAACAAGCCCCGACTACACCAGAAAAACCTATCAATGAGGAAATAAAGAGCGAAGCTTATAATTCTGCAAATGACACCGGTAACAGCAATGAGGATCTGGAACTTAGTCCGGATGACAACCCTGAAACTAACGTAGACGAATATGATCTGGAAGCTTTGAATGGAGAAGATATGGAGTCAGATGACTTATAATTCAAATCATATGTATATTTTGCAGCCATTTAACAAATAGATATGGCTTCAGGTTTTTTTGCGATTTTAGATGATATAGCTGCTTTAATGGATGATGTCGCGCTGACAGCCAAGATAGCGACGAGAAAAACTGCCGGTATTCTGGGAGATGACCTGGCCGTGAACGCAGAAAAAGCCACCGGTTTTGTATCTTCAAGGGAATTGCCTGTATTGTGGTCAATCACAAAAGGCTCCCTGGTAAATAAGGCAATTATAGTACCCATTGCCTTAGTGCTAAATGCTTTTTTTCCGGCTGCAATTGCAGTTGTATTGGTTCTGGGCGGATTTTACCTGGCCTATGAGGGAGTTGAAAAGATTGTTGAATTTATTTTTCATCGTCCTGATCCTGCTCATAAAGCTACTGTTGTCCAGCCTGCCGTTGCTAAACAGGATGAGGCCGGGGCAGAAAAAGCCAAGATCAAATCAGCTGTAACTACTGATTTTATTCTGTCTGTAGAAATCGTGATTATTGCACTGGGAACAGTTGCTGCAGAAAATTTGATGATACAGATTGTAACCGTTTCGATCGTTGCCATCTTAGCAACAGTGGGTGTATATGGTATAGTTGCAATTATTGTAAGAATGGATGATACCGGCTTTAAGCTCATCAAACGTTCCGAGGATAAAGGTTTTTTTGCAACCCTGGGACATTTTCTGGTTAAAGCGCTGCCTGTGATTATCAAAATCCTTGGTGTTGTTGGTACCATCGCACTGATACTGGTGTCCGGAGGTATTTTCGTTCACAACATCCACTTTTTTCATGATTTAATGCCTAACATACCTTCCATCATTAAGGAATTTATACTAGGTTTGCTTGCCGGTTTACTTGCGGTTGGAGTGGCCACACTTGGTAAAAAGGTTATAGCGTTATTTAAATAAAAACATGAGTTTCCTGAATTTTACCCGCCCTTTGCTGGCTGGTATTTTACATTCTTTTGAACCTGATCATATTACGGCCGTCTCTGTGTTAGCTTCAGAACAGGCGATCAGAAAAAAAAGAATATCATGGGGCGTAATTTTCAGGGCTTCTCAATGGGCACTGGGGCATTCCGTTACCCTCCTTATTTTTGGCGGTATCGCGCTGGCTTTCAAAGCATCCCTGCATCAGTACATAACGAATATTTCGGAGTGGGCAGAGATTGCAGTAGGCCCGATCATGATTTTACTGGGCATCAAAGCGATCAGAAGTAATGCAAAAATCAACGACCTGATACTGTCCAATGAACTGGCAGAGAGCCATGTGCATACTGACCAGTCTAAGCCAATTCACATGCATGGCAAAAATGGCGAAGTGATTGCGGTAAACCCACTGACCCGCTCTTTCTGGGTAGGCATGATCCACGGGCTCGCCGGAACAGGAGGCGCTTTAACAACAGCGCTTGTAATCAGTGCTGCTACCATTCAGGCTTCAATCATGGTTTTGGTTATTGAATCTGCAGGTATCATTCTGGCAATGAGTATTTACAGCTATGTTCTAATATCTACTATGAGCAGGTATCTGCAGAAAAATATGTCTGTCTTTAAATGGATCAATGGAACCGCAGGTGTAGGATCTGCCACTGTAGGATGCATCGTGCTCTACAGGGTGCTCTCGGCTGCTTAGCTTTCTTTTCAGGGCAGTTTCTCAAATAATTTAACATCCGCATAAGGGTAAAGCCATTCTGGCGTGTTTGATAAGCAGAAGGGGATGAACTTGTACTCATTTCCTGGTAAATAACTATAATTGTTAAACAATGCTTAACCCTAAATCGCCGGAATTTTGGATTTGAATAACGAACAGCTTATACCCCTGTTGCTTTCAGGAGATGAGAAAACTTTCGAAGGTGTGTACAAACATTTTCTGAAGCCGCTGCATGTTTATGCGATCACTATGCTCAAAGACGAAGAAGCAGCTAAAGGAACCGTACAGAATATCTTCCTTAAATTATGGGAACGAAAGAGTACGCTCAACTTCAACGGCTCGCTCAAGGCTTATCTGTACAGTGCTGTCTATCATGAATGCCTCAACCACATCCGTCACCAAAAAGTTAAGCTCCATCACCAGGATCATCTGGTATACACCATGAAAAATACAGAGGAACACGACAGCGGTATTGAGCTTAATGATTTAAAAGGAAAACTTCAGCAGGTAATGAATAACCTTCCGGAAAAATGCCGCACAGTATTTCAATTGAGCCGTTTTGAAGAACTGAAATACCGCGAAATAGCAGAACAGATGGGCATTTCCGTAAAGACTGTGGAAGCTCAAATGGGCAAAGCATTAAAAATTCTCCGGCACGGACTGGTTGATTACCTGCCGCTGATCATCTGGTTAATCAGCCAACAGTTGATCATGTTTAAATAGAAGGATATGGAAGAGATTTTAATAAAATATGTGATTGGCGAAGCCACAGCGGCGGAAGAAGAACAGGTATCAGGCTGGCTGAAGGAAAATAAATCGAATGAACAGCAGTTTGAACACTTCAGACTGATCTGGGAAACGAGCAAGACATTACAACCAGAAAGCATACTGGATGAAGAACTTTCGTGGCAGGAGTTTAAAGCTATTGTAAACGAAGCACAAGCTGATGCAAAACCTGACCTGCCTGCAGGGAAACTGGAAAAACAAAAAAAACCGGTACTATGGATGCAGATGGCAGCAGTTTGGGTGCTCATTGCGGGTGCTGCCCTTGTATGGTTTACGCAGTATTATCAGGCCAAGGCTGAACTGATCACCCTGCAGAGTTTTGATACGGTGAAAACAGATATCCTGGCAGATGGCTCCATAATTACACTGAACAAAAATTCTGTAGCCGTATACCCTGAGAAATTTACGGGCAATACAAGGGAGATGAAACTACTGAGCGGAGAAGCGTTCTTTAATGTAGCGCATAACCGGGAGCAACCCTTTATAGTACATATCAATGATGCAGCTGTCAGGGTAGTAGGCACCTCATTTAATATCCGCAATAATAAGACAAAGGCGGAAGTTATTGTGGAAACCGGGATTGTTGAGGTGAGCAGGAAAAAGGTAACCATCAAGCTAAGGCCCACAGAAAAAGTGGATATAGATTACGGAACAGGCAAGTTTAAAAAGGGAATAACCAAAGATACTTTCTACAACTATTACCGCACAAAGGAATTCGTTGCCCTGAAAACACCATTATGGCGTGTTGTTGAGGTATTGAATGAGGTGTATAAGGTTGATATTCAAATCCCTGATCAGGTGCTGGCCAACAGGAAACTGACCACTACGCTCAGATTAGGCAGTCTGGATCCGATCCTGGAAGTTATTGCGATTGCTTTTAATGCGCATATTGTACACAAGGGTGATAAAATCATCATACAGTAGCTACGGGGAATGAAATATACCTTCAGCATTGTTTGTTATGTGATGATACTATTGGGATTGCTGTTATCCTCTGCCGCCGCGCAGAGTAAACTTGATAGGGATATCAGCATTCATGTAAAGCAAACTAAACTATCAGCTTTGCTTGATACTATCGGGAAAAGGAACAGCTTTTATTTCTCGTACAGTAATGACCAGATCAACGCGGACAGCCTGGTTAACTTATCAATTGTCCATCAGCCGCTGAGCGTAGTATTGGATTCCTTGTTTAAAGGCAATGTAGAGTATAAGGAGAGCCCTGGATATGTAGTGCTTCGCCTTGCGCCAAATGAGTTGACGCTGAAAGCCGAAAATGTGGGCGGAAAGGAGCAGAGTTATTATATCAGCGGTTATATCCTGGATGAGCACAGCGGACTCGGCATTCCCAATGCCAGTATTTATGAAAAAAGACTGCTGGTCTCCACACTAAGTGATCAGAAAGGGTATTTCAAGATCAGGGTTAAAGCTGCAGGAATGATCACGCTTACAGTGAGCAAGGAGTTTTACAAGGATGCCAGTGTGAACTTCCTGACTGATGTGACTATTGGGTTGAAACCCAGAGAGCCGGATTATGACCAACAATCAAACCCTGATAAAGCTGCTAAAAGCTGGCTGGGGCGAATATTCATTTCATCGAAACTAAGAACGCAGGGGATTAACCTCAGGAATTATTTTGCCAGTGCACCGTTCCAGACTTCATTAACACCAGGTTTAAGTTCCCGCGGGATGATGAGCAGCCAGGTAGTTAACCATTTTTCATTCAATCTGATAGGAGGATATACGGCAGGACTGGATGGGGTAGAGTTCGCTTACATCTTTAATATCAACCGGCTGGATGTAAAATATCTGCAGGTAGCCGGACTTTTCAATGTTACCGGAGGGAATTTTAATGGCCTGCAGATTGCTGGAATAGGTAATAATGTGTTAAAAAAAGTAAATGGCATTCAACTGGCCACTACTTATAATATGGTGACTGATAGTGTAAAAGGTCTACAGATAGGAGGGATATTTAACAGTACAAAAGGGAGTGTTAACGGTGTACAGCTATCTTCCATACTAAATTTCGCAAAGAAGAACAGTTCGGGATTCCGCATTGCAGGAATAGCAAATATTACTGGTGATACCGCAAAAGGGGCCCAGCTCGCAATGCTATTCAATAAGGCAAAGGTGATGAACGGGTTTTCATTCGGCCTGGTAAACATCACTGATACGCTGAACGGCTACGCCCTTGGATTGCTGAATATTTCAGTAAACGGTTATCACAGGATCATGGCTTACTCGAGCGACATAGCACCTGTAAATCTTGCGTTTAAAACCGGTAACCAGAAATTGTATGCGGTACTTTCTGCAGGTGTAAACCCAGGTGACAGGCTTACTTACTTTACTTTGGGTTATGGTCTGGGACATGATTTTATCCTGAATAACCGCTATTCCATCTCTGCAGAAATTTCTTCGCAAACGCTCCTTGCAAATAAATGGAGCCAGACACATTCCGTAAACAGGCTGAGTGCATTGGTTAATTTCAAAATGAACCCGAAGATTTCGTTCTTCGCAGGGCCATCTTTTAATATGTACTTTGATAAGGGGCCTTTGAATGAACAGGAACAGTTCATTAGAAATAAGCCCGGCCTGATGGATATCGGCAGAAATAAGGCCTGGATAGGCTGGACTGCAGGCGTGTCTTTTTTATAGGGATTTAACTACCTGTCCAAAGCTTTATGCTCCATTCTTAGACTATACCACGGAACGAACTTGGCGAAAAGGTAGTTTCCTTTTTGAAGAAATTGGAAAACTGTGCAAGGTCATCAAACCCCAAGGTATAGGCGATCTCTACAATGTTCCAGTCGGTTTGCTTCAGTAAAATCTTGGCTTCCCTGACCACCCTGTTACTGATCAAACGTGTGGTGGTATTCCCGGTAACATCTTTTAAGACCTTGTTCAGGTGATTCACATGGACGGCTAAACGCTCAGCGTAATCTTTTGCAGTGCGCAGGCTCAGCCGCTGCTGTGTGGATTCCAGCGGAAACTGGCGTTCAAGCAGTTCAAGAAAGAGGGAGGATATTCTTTCTGATGCATTTTGGGTATTTCCAAGCACTGTCATGGGTTGCAGTTTCTGACCGTAATGGATCAGTTCCAGCACCATGTTTCTCAACAGATCATACCTGTACTTGTAATCTGATCCCATTTCTTTGAGCATCTTCCTGAAGATATATTCAATCTCCTGTTGTTCTTCTGCTGTAATTTCAAATACGGGTGTTTGCCCCGCCTGGAATATGGGAAGTTCATCCAGTTGCAGCCCCGTCTTGCCTGACCATAAAAACTCCGGGGTAAAAATGCAGAACATCCCTGTTTGTTCGCTGTTTTCCGGTATCCAGTGATAAGGGATTTTAGGAGTGGCGAATAATAGGGCGTTTCCCTGGATATCGATCACTTTATCTGCATATTCTGCCCTGCTTTTCCCCATCAGCCAGCTTATTTTGTAGTAGGCCCGGCGACTGTAGGGCATTACACGACTGCCGTCAGCCTTGTTAAAGAGTTTTTCGCTTTCAAAAATATTGAAATGACCAATCTCACGGACAATACCATCAGGTTGTGCGGCCCCGTTTCTTTTGTAAAAATCGTCCAGTGAAGTATTGGTCATTTCTGTAAAGATACTATAAAAACATACCTCCGGAAACTTCGATGCGCTGTCCGTTTACCCAGCGGTTATCATCTGATAACAGGGAGGCGATCATCGGGCCGATATCATCTGGTAATCCCGGTCTGCCAAGCGCGGTTATACTCGAAATCATTGCGTTTACTTCCGGATTATCACGGACCATGCCACCGCTGAAGTCAGTCTGGATTGCGCCCGGGGCCACTGTGTTAACCTTGATCCTGCGCGGACCAAGTTCTTTTGCCAGATATCGGGTCAGCACTTCCACGGCACCTTTAATTGACGCGTAAGGTCCGCTTTCCGGTACAGATATGCGGGTAAGACCGGTAGAGATATTTACAATGCTTCCTCCGTCATTGATGATCGGCAGCAGCTTTTGTGTTAAAAAGAAAACACCTTTAAAGTGAACATTGTACAGGAGATCAAGTTCCTGCTCTGTTGTTTTTATAATAGCGTTGTGGTGAGAGGTACCGGCATTGTTCACCAGGTAGTCTATCCGTTCTGCTCCCATAGCTTTCAATGCAACTTTAACTTCTTCGACGAAGGCATCGAATGCGCTGCTGTCACCAGTATCGAGTTTCAGCGCTATAGCCTGCACTCCTTCCTGCTGTGCGAGCTCTACCACTTTTTCTGCTTCTTCTTTAGCAGAGTTGTAAGTGAAAATAGAATGAATACCTCTTTGAGCGAGGTTCAATACGGTATTCCGGCCTAGTCCGCGACTGCCGCCGGTAATGAATGCGATTTTATTTGTTGCCATGTTTTGTCTTTGAATTACTGATGCAAAACTATGGTGCTTAATGCGCTGGTGTTTGTTTAAATCAATCGGATGTTTGAGAATTTCAATCAATTCCACATATGGTAATTCAGCAAAATCACCGTAAACTAAGCTATGCTGCTTTTTCTGTGGCCTGTTTCTTTTACTATAACGCTCAGCACAAGCGCAGCCATTATCACTGCAATCAGAAAAATCCCCGCAGAGCGGAAATGGCTTTCATGGTCAGTGGCAACAGCCAGTGTTCTGCCGAAATAAATGGCGAAAACCGGACCCAGACATGAGGTTACACCAAAAGTGATAAAGTTAATCCCACCTGTGGCACTGCCTTTTACCTCATCGGGATTGGCTTCTTTGATCATCGTGTAAGGGATCATCGCTGCACCGGATGCAATGCCAAAAGCCAGCATGGTAATAATCACCGGAATAGTTGAAGGCGCAAAAAACAACTGCAGGAAACAAAGTATCATTATTGCACTGCCGCCGATAAGTACCGGTTTCCTGCGTCCGATTTTATCAGAAATGAAACCCAGCAGCGGACAGCCGATTACCCAGCCCATTGGCACCATCGCACTGGCAACCACCGCCGAATGCTGTGCTATACCCCGGTCCGCTACCAGAAAGGAAATGCCCCAGGTCATAGCAAAAACCGTGGTCGGTACAAAAAGTAAACCCGAAATAAGTCCGTTGATATAAGATTGTGGATTGCTGAAAACAACTTTGTAAGGCACCAGAATATTGCCTGAGGCCTTTTTCTGATCGGCAAACCGTTCTTCCCGGGGAGTAGTAAACAATAACAGCAGACAAATAATCCCACAGGCAGTACCCATGATGATCCAGAAAAGCTGTACGCTAAGTCCATTTTCTATGAATGGCCCGGTGATAAACTGTCCGGATGATCCGCCCAGCATACCCATACACTGGGTAGCCCCAATAGCTGTAGCAATGTATTTGGCCGGGAAACCTCGTGAGGCAAGATAAACGCAACCGGTAAAGGAAAAGGCCGAGCCTGCACCCTGTAACAGTCTTCCGGAATAACCCGTCAGTTCTCCCGAAAGAGAGAAAAGCAGACAGCCGATGCACAACAAGCCTGCACCAACCGCTATCGGATACTTTGCACCAAAACGATCATAGGCAACTCCCGCGATAAGGCTGACGATAGCATAAGAATAATAATATGTTCCCAGGATAGAGCTGATCTTAAATGCAGACATATCAAAAGCAGCCGACAATTCATTGATCATCACAGCAGGAGAGGAGCGGATGGCATATTGCAGCAGGTAAAATACACAGCCAATAGCCCATGAGAGTATAAAGCCTCTCTGTAGTTTCTTATTCTTTAAGGCATCTTGTGCTGAAGCGTCTGTCATCATATTATGCCGTAAGGTAGCAATATATTGTATATCATCAGTCGTATAGATACGCTTATCAGTGAAAATGATAAGAAATTGTGCTCATTACGGCTTTGATAGCCAGTACAATCTTTCTACCTTCGTTATTCATTAAGGCGTATAACGAATGCTAATATTATGAATAAATATTTACGCTCCTTAATTGTGATGGGCCTTGCTGCAGGACTTATTCAATCAGTTTTTGCCCCATGAGTGTGTCAGGATCTCCGGCTTGAAAAGGTGTAGCCCTGTATGAAGACAGTCCCAGCACAAAACCTGCGATTACCAGGATAATAACCAATTTCATTGTACTATTCGTAAGTCTCCTTCAATACCCTGTCACGAGATTTCTCCAGCTCCCGGTTCAGCGATCCGGCAGTATACAGTTCGGATACCTGATCGTAAGTGTATTTGAACGAATAAGTCCTGCCGGATTTGGTGCCATCAATAACCAGTACAGGGCCGTCAGCTTTTGCGTTCTCTGGCCTGGTGTGATAAATATCTACTTCATCAAAGCTGTCTTTGAAAGCAAGCGTTACAATTTCGTTTATTTTATCTCTGTCTATATCGAACATACCATATTGTTTTTAAGGATCCTCCGGCCATGCAGCCATATAAAATGATAAGATACTCATTAATTATTAAGCAGCATAAATTGTAAATGCTATCAGCAGATGTTTGTTAAACAAAACAACCCCTGTGTAAGCTACAGGGGCTGTTTGAATTAGCAATTTAATCACTGCTTAAAAAGATGAATTTAAAAGGAGCAGCCTACTCTGCCGCGATCTCACTCTGGTACTGGTTGCCAAACTGGTCAGTGGCAACAACCTTTACCTTACTTGCAGACATATCAAGATCAGCAGAGAAGAGATGCCCGGTTTCGTGAGGTTCCACAAAATGACGCCCCTCGGGCTTGTCCTCACCCTGATATAATTCTACAGACAGCGGATCAAAACCTTTTTCCTTACTAAGCTCACCAGCGGGCTTGCCATCCAGAAAATACGCTATTTTCCATTGGGGGTCATAGTTCCATATATTGGCCAGCAGGCGCATACGGTTGTCCTCTTTTTGAATATGCAGACTAAGCTGATGTTCTTTTGGCAGTCCGGTTGATTTGTAATATCCCTTGAGATCAACGCCATTGACTTCATACACACCATAACCACGTGGTGTACCATCGGTACAGATTGGCCCTGTCCACCAGGCACCACAGACTGTACCATGGTTATGCTCATAAACGCCATTGCTAAAGTTGTTATCATGGTAATGCGTGTGGCCCGACATCACATGGACATTCTTAAACTCCTGCAGTACCTGATAGAAGGCAGCATTATTCTTCACGCCAAGGTAAACCGGAATGTGCAGGTTGATAATGATCAGCTGATCTTTGGCTACATGCTCCAGGTCTTTGGCCAGCCAGGCCAGCTGTTCCTCAGAAATATACCCGTCATAATTCCTTTCTGTACCCAGGTAACGCACATCATCGAGCACTATATAATGTGCCTGTCCGCGGTTAAATGAATAGTAGGTAGGGCCGTAAAAGTTTTTAAAAGTCGCATCCGATGTTTCATCGCCTCCCAGGCGGTAATCCATATCATGGTTGCCCAGAACCTGGAAAAACGGAATGCCTATTTTTGCAATGGCTGCATTATAGTCGGGAAACAGGGCGTGGTTATCCCAAACCATATCACCCACACAGATGCCATGTACTAAAGCGTCCTTTCCCAGGGACCGGATAGTTGCTATGGTATCAGGAACTGAAGTTTCCATCATTTGCTGTACATCCTTTTTATTTTTTACCTGCGGATCTGCCCAGATGATAAAATGATGATGGTTATCATTGGCTTT
>Ga0308163_10000273_pt1 | contig 123232 bp, 114 predicted proteins | sample PhyTR1_FD_201037 | JGI IMG/M metagenome (GOLD analysis project Ga0308163, IMG submission 201037) | Phyllosphere microbial communities from UC Gill Tract Community Farm, Albany, California, United States - DLSLT.R1 | ecosystem: Host-associated > Plants > Phyllosphere > Unclassified | place...
TTAACTGTAAATGTTGCGATTCCGCCACTTTTTATTTCGGTTGAAGCACTCATTAGTTTGAAGGGATTATGGGTGGAAAAATTAATTTGTCGATACCCTTAAGGTTTCTGAATTTGTTAAGTTGATTATGTTCTGCAACTTGTATGTAAAAGGAATCGTCATTCCAGATTTTCTGGCACAATTGCGGTAGAGACATTCCTTCAGAAACGCTTACAATATGGGTAAGGTCTGGAGATTCTGGAGCATCTGTTCTCGTTACAGTTTTCGGAGAAATATAACGACTGAATGATAACGATATCTTGGCTCTAAGCGGACTTCCGTCTGGTTTAAAAAGGGTGTAGGAGATGTCAATAGAATCGAGAACTCCGTTGAATGTAATATTTTGTCCCCATTGCACTTTTACAAAATTAGGACGATGTATTTTACCGTTGTAAGTATAAATAATCGTTTCTAAAGCGATTATTTCTTTAGACATATCAGTACGTTTGGCATCTACGATTCCGGTACAGTCTATTACCATTTCAAAACTCAGTTTATCGCTTGGAGTGCTTTTGTACTTTTGAGAAGCCGAACTTGTTGCCGGAGCTTGCTGTTCGTTGTATTCGATGCTTTTCTGTATTTTGATATTATCAGGATTAATCATGAAGGCATAGGGATTTCCAGAGAATTTATTCTGAAATTCTTCGTCTGTATATCCCGTAATTTTCATTAATTCTAAACTTGCCATTTGTTTATTATTCTAAGTTTAAATTTTTTCTAATCCTTTATTCCGATTGCTATCAGGAGCGACTTAACGTTTATAGCTATTCTCCTGATTTTTCTCTGCAATTAATCTTTTACATTCTTCCAGTAGCTGTTTTCTTAAAATAGACATTTCCCTTTCTTTGGTAAGCGCCGAATTTTTAGTATTATTTGTTACGATTTCTGTTTTAATGACAAGTTCTCTTATTTCGATTGGCATGATGATTTAGGTAAAAAGTTTATCAAATTTGGTATCCTTAGAAATGTCAAAATAGGTGTATGCCAGCTCAATAGATTCTATCGCAATATTGCTTTCCTGAGAGTTTAAGTCAGAAACGGCATATTTTACAGGATAGGCATTATTAAACGTCCATTGCATGCAGACTACTCCCGAGGCATTAAGCAGTTTTAAGATCACATTTTTGGGCTGTATGGGGTTTGATAATCCTTGATCGATGCAATTGGCACACCAATTGACCAACTGAGATCCTGCAGGTACCATGGCTCTTTTAAGCACTAAGTTTTGACTGTTAGAAATGGTTGGGAGGCGATATTTAAATCTATTTTCGCCCCCGCAAACAATTTCTTCTACGCTTAATTCTTTAGAAATTCCAGATACCTCTTTGAAAGCCGCATCTACACCTGCAAATGAAAGTGTAAAATAAAAGCTAACGGGATAATCGTTACTTACCACCATTTTTAATGATCAGTTGTTCGTGTGCAATTTCTATCGTGTCTACTGCAACTTCGTTACCGTCTGACTTCAAATCGGTGCTCGTAATTTTGGTTGGCCAAGCATTGTTTAGAGTCCATTGCATGGTTACGCCGCCTTTTTCGTCCAATAATTTTATCAGAACGGTTCTTCTTTTAATCGTATTCATTACGACTTGCTGATGCCAATCCCAAAAAGTATTATCATTCACAAAAATGCCACGCTTCATTGTTACGTTTCCGTATTTGGTAATTCCAGGCATTTTCTCCACAGAAAAAAGCGGACTGTTGCTTTTGCGATATTCTATAATTTGATTTTCGACATCCATTCCAGTAACTTCCTGAAAAGCTACTTTTGTTAATTCTGTTCCAAGATCTACTTCGAATCTAAACTTTGGCATGGGCCATGTTGCGCCTTGTGCGCTTCCGTCATCTGTTGCCATATTATTTTATATTTAAATTAAAAATTTACTTAAATGAGTATTTATTTTATTAACTAGAAGTTGCCATTTGCTGTTGAAATGTCAAGACAATGAATTCAGCCGGATGAACAACTGCAACTTTTACCGTTACATTCATAAAACCATTTAAAAGATCATCGGCTGTCATTGTAGAACCCAATCCGCAGGCTACAGAAAAGGCATCAGAAGCACTGGCTCCCTGTAAACCTCCCTGTTTCCAGATCGAACTAAGAAAACTGCTGATCATAGAAATTACAGCTTCCCAAGTATTTTTATCATTAGGTTGGAAAACGTAAGCTTGAGCAGCCAGTTTACAAGATTGCTCCAAGAATATCATAGTTCTGCGCACTGGAATATATCTCCAATCTTGACTGTTTCCGTCTAATGTTCTGGATCCCCAGATTAAAATTCCTAAACCGTTAAATGTTCTAATTGCATTGATAGATTTACCCGAAACAGCATCAACGTTTAAATTGGCTTGCTGGCTTTCAGAAATGGAAATTGGTAATGATGCCGCACCTACAATAGAAGTATTAGCAGGAGCTTCCCACGGACCCACAGCATTGTCAACCGTTGTAATAACTCCTGCCATTGCACCGCTTGGAGGAAGAATATTAGCATCTGCCACAATGTGTTTTATCATTAAGGAATAAGTCTGACTTGCAATAAGCAGCGCATTGTGATTTTGCGTGACAGTCAAAGTGCTCGATGGATTTTGGATATTGGCAATAATAGTTGCAACGGCTGGGTTAGGAGCACTAGGCGGATTAAGAACGGCTTCTAGTTGTTTTACATCTCCACCAAATAAATTAGTGTAATCAATATCAGAATTTTGCATTATCGTAGTTCCTATAAACGGGTAATACGCCATTCCGTAGTTTAATCCAACAGAACCTGTGTTCATTCTGAAGTTTGTAATGTCTTCTGTATACAAAATAGGATCTGGAGCATCACCGCCAATAATGTCAAATAAGCACATTGCAGTTTGCATTTGCGTAGCCTGAAGCAGCATAGATTGCATTAAGGTTCCGTTGTTTTCTACACTCAATAAGGTGGCTTCTGGGCAAATATACATGGTTGGTTCCTGCTCGTTTAGCAATAGAGATAGCCCCTTAGTCAAATCATTCAATTGCACATTTGGATTTACAACTGGAATTCCGGGAGTTCCTGGTTTTTGTGATCCAGGTCCATAAGAACCAACAGAAACTATATAAGCATCTCCACCGCCATTTTCATAAAAAAGCCTCACGCTATTGTATAAATAATAAACAGTGTTCGGATCTGGAACTATGGAGTAATAGGTTCCTGCGATTAGCATGTAGTCTCCTTTTAGAGGTTGACTTTTTTCTGCTACCAAGTAGTATTCAGGTTTGTACTGTTTAGATGGACTTGCAGGAGCAGGTGGATCTGGCAAACAGAAAAAAGCCTGAAAATCAGCAAAAGATGTGATTTTTACTGGCACATTCGTATACGATTTTCCTTCGTAAGAGGCCTGTGGTGTGTACCCGATAAATGCTGGTATAGCGGTAGCTACTCCAACAACAGAATTGGGAAAAGCATTTAGTTCTTGAATGTAAACACCAGGAGTTTGAATGGTAGATAAATTCATTGATTTTAGTTTTTAATGTTCATTTTTAATAGTTTTTTATAAATAGATATACATTGGCGATGCGACATGATTTGGGTCGCTATTCTCGATTATTCCTATTCTAGAGACATCTGGATTAGGCAGTCCTTTTATAATTACTTTGGGCTTGGCATTGTTTTGATTTGAAGATGATGAATTGCTTAGTAAATCAAATTTATATTTGGGCTTTTCGCTGAGCGTGATATAGGTTTTGTTTGAAGTAAATAATAATGCTGATTCTCCAGTTTGGATCGTTACATTTTTGGGGCCGTCAAATTGTATGTTTTCCTTTTCTGTAATCGAAGGATTGCTTAACTGCACTGCATTTTTATTAATGAAATAATATTGCCATTGTGTGGCTCTTGCAGTAAAATTGATTTCAAAAAGAGCAGCATCACCAGAAAGTTGTTCTTTTAATATATGTTCAAAATAAATTTTTAAATGACCAAAATGAGTCGATACAGGTTTATTTTCTAAAGTTTGGCTAAGGACTATCTTACCCTCATTGCTGAGATTTTTAGGATCTTGACTCGAGTAAGTAACCGCTCCAATCCAATTAATGGGTAATGTAGTAAAGAGAATAAAATTAGGATTCGTGCATTTTATATCAAACTCAAAATAGTTTTGCTGTGTTGTTTGTGATATATAATTTAATAAGTCTGATAATGATGATTTTGTATTCGAATATAAATTGAATCCATTTGAAACAGGATTCATTTTAAAGCCAAATTTTTTGAATATCTTATCCGTATTATGATTGGGAATAAAGTGAAGACAATTACATTTTCCGCTATCAAAAAAAGTATGATAGGCCGCAATACCAAAGGTTTTTATGTAATTGCTCTGTATCATTTGGAAATGGTGTTATTCGTGTTTTTTACAGAAGGTATGATTTCCATAATTTCATGGCTCTGAACTTTTATCAGCTTCATTTTGTAAATAATAGAGGGCTGATATTTTGCCGCCATTGCTGTCCACAAACTGTGCATTTGATGGTAAGAGATCTTTTCGTATTCAAATTCTAATCGGCTTAAGCCATCTGGAATAGAAGAGGAGGACGATGCATCAATATAATTGTTAATCTGAAAGAAGGCGATTATGGCATCTAGAAATTTTAGAGATTCGGCGTAATCGTCAAAATTGCTGCTAATCAATAAGTCAATGTTGTATCTTTCTGTCGGATTGAAATTAGAATAGTTTCCGTTTTCTAATTTCTGGTTTCTAATGTAAAAAGGCTGATTGGTTTCTTTTTCAATATTTATTAGAGATAAAACGACTTTGTTTTGGTTTACTTTAGGTAAAGTACCACTTGGTTCAATAAGATAGTTCACAACGGTTTTGTCTTCAGTTAAAGCAAAACGATTTTTTAAAAACTGTCCCAATAATTTATTCGTAAATTGAAGTGATTGATGTATCATCGTATTTAACTCTTAAATTAATTTAATGCAATAGCGCATCAATTGGCTATTAATATTTGTAAAAGTAACTGACAATTAGATTTGTACGAAGATTTAGCAATATACTTTTCATAGACAGAGACAAAAGATGTTTTGCATTTTTGTAGACAAAATATAGACAGAAAAAACTTTGTCTACGCTTTGTCTCAAATAGAGACATAAACCTCAAAAATTTAAAAAAAAAGTTTTAGTAGTATAGAAAAAATACCATTAAAAAAGGTGCAGATTAAAATGTTTTATAGAAAATTAAAAAGAGTGTGATACAAATGAAGAAAATCATAAAATTGATCGCATAAAACTATCTTTTGTAATGCTATAATAAGAATAAGCATTACAATTGTAGAAGATAAATAAGAGAAAAGAAAATTTACGAAACTGTTCTTAAGTACGAAATGATATCATCTTCTTTTTTAAGCGTTAGTTTCTTTTTTAGACGATATTTATGAGTTCGAACACTTTCTTGATTGATGCCAAGAAGATTGGTAATGTCATTGTTGCTCATATTCATTTTAATATAGCAGCAGTATTTTAAATCTCGAGAACTTAAAGAAGGATGTTTTTTGGCAAGAGCCAGAAGAAAATTTGGATTGGATTGTTCAAAATAGATTTTAAAATCGTCCCAAAGTTTATTATCGTTCGCGACTGTCTTTATCGAATTTACAATAGACATTAGTTCAATTCTAGTAGCATCGTCTACGTTTGGATAGAGATAAGATATACGTTCTTTTATTTTTAAAAGCACTTCAACCTTTTGATCCAATTCCATTACATAATGGCTTAATTTCTCGGAATTGTTCTTCTGAAAAGCGGCTTCTGCAAACGACGCTGCTGGTTTGACTTGCGGTTCTGTTTTTTTGAGAAGAAAGATAGATTGAATTCGATAAATTAAAAAATCGGTATTCTTAATCTGATTGTATGGATAAGTAAAAACAATGTTTTGTTTTGACCAGCATAATGACTCGCATTCATAATTTTGAGTCAAGTATAAAATGGGAATATTTCTTTTATCAGAATTGAAATTGGTATCATTTAAAACGAGCTGGTTTTGTTTGAATCCTAAAATCACTAAATCCGGATTTAAAGAGTTTATTGCATTTTTAACATCTAATCCTGTCGATACAGAAACGGTAGAAAATGTATAAGAAGATACTATTGATATAGCATTTAATATCATAGTCAGTATCGTGACATCGTCACATCCAATTACTATAGATTTTTTTTCGAGCATTTTTGGGGTAGTTTATTGCTTTTTGTATGCAGTACTAATTTCTAGTATTGCATATGAAATGAAAAATAGATAATAACATTTTCGTCGTTATAAACGGCTCTAACCATCAGATCGAGTTTAGTCAATGCATAAACTCAAATCTCCCACCAACATTAATAACTTGATTTAATAAAATAGAATAGATATTTTGATGATTTGTGGCTTGTAAATTAAAGGGATGTAAATTTATTTAATATATAGGAATATTACTATAAGTACTATTACGTGTTTTTGTATCTATTTGTGTTAATTAACAATTTTATGACTTTAAGTTTCAAAAAAACTGCAAAAAGGCCTTTCAAAAGTTTCTGAAGCATTCTTAATCGATCTGAATTATAAAAAGTTTGTTATAAGGCTAGAAGCATCTTTTTGATAAGGGCAGCAAAGCGTCGCTATCGCAGAATTTCTAGTGATGATGAGGTGCATTTATAAATATATGATGTAAAAAATACTGGATTTTACCATTGTTTCATTTTAACGGTTCAAGGTTCATTTTACTATTTCTGGTTTCAGATTATAATCTGAAACCATTTCAAGAGGTTCAAACAGAAAGATTAAAATTTTTCATTTTAACTTTAAGTATTGTTTCAATTCAGATTTCTCCCTGCAGAAGAAAGGCTGATTTTAACTGATTATGTAATGAACTTATAAGGTAGAATAAAGTATTAATTTAAATACAACTAGACCTATGGCCGCTATTCCTGACGAATTGTACAATGTTAAATTTGCAGCGTATTTTGATTCCATGAAAGAATTGTATGTTCTCGATCAAAAATTTAAAGTAATATGTGATGCCTACTGTGCAAGTACAGCTAAAACTGAGCTTTATAAGGATAGAAGTGAGAAAAATTATCGTCGTAAGATGAAGTTTGAAAATCTCTCAAGGGAATTGGAAGAAGAAATACTTTTCTATATTATGAGAAACAGATAACTACTTTTTAGTCTATTTTGAAAGTGCTATTTGAGATATAGTTTTCCATTGTGCTATTTTTTCCTCTTTCGTTAAACCTGCATTTAATCCACTAGTTGAAGGCAGAGTTATATAAGTGACTCCTTCTTGCGAAGCTGTATGTTTTTGGAAATACTTTGCAGCGGCTTTGCTTTCAAAAAAGACATATTTTATATTAGGATACTGCTTATGCAAGCTTTCAAAATCATTAATCGTTTCTTCTGTAATAGAGGCATCGCTACTTCCTTCTCTTTTACAGCTTTGTAAAACATTCCAAAGACCAATATTATACTTTTTTACTAACGCCTTTCGATCTTCATAAGAGGCGCTAAATTCTTCCTCAAAAATAGTAAACAGAATCTTCCAGAATAGATTTCCTCTGTTTGCATAATACTGTTGCTTGGCAATAGATTGTTCACCAGCCATAGTTCCCATAATTAGAATAGCAGTAGAATGGTCAATTAAGGGTGGAAGGGCTTTTTTTAGCATTGTTTTTATTTTGATTTGTAAAATTACCGATAACTGAAAAGCTATGCAATTCAGAAAGCATTCATAACTGTTTTTTTAATAAAGTGTAAATACAATAAAATCCTTTAAAGTTCAATTAGTTCTCATCTTTTTAAACTTTCTATTTGTAGTAAAATAGTTATTTAACATATTTTGTAGTATTTATACTTCAATATTATAAATAATTCTTTTATATTCGTAAATATATTTGTAAGATTTTTACCACGTGAAAAAGAGTTATTAACCAACCAATGTAAATGATTATGAGAAAAATTAGTAAGTATTCTGTCTGTTTTTTTGTTGCACTTTTTTTATTGTCGTGTAGCAATGATGAATTAGAAACAAATCAAGAAAGAGTAAAAGATGTTAAGACCAAATTAGAATTAGCAAAATTTTCAAATCTCAATATTGCACAAAATATTGAAGCCGATTTTGAAAATGTAAGTGAAACTAAAAAAGACAATTTTAAAATTTCAGAATTTTCAGCAAAAGAAAAAGTTGTAAACACTTTTGAATCTGACGTTCTGCAAAGCCATTTGAAATATCAAGGTGTTACAATTGAAAGTGAAGGCAAATCACAATCGTATTTTTTAGAAGTTTACACGCTCGCAAAAAGTGCTGTTTACCCTGAGACTATCACAAATCTAAAGGACTTTACAGGGGGATTGAATGTGTATTCCTTTAATGGGGAAAATTTAGGTTCAGTAGTTGTTAGAAATGGTAAAGCGGCAAATGTTTCAGGAAAAAATGAGTTGGATGTTTTAACAAAAGCAATAAATTTGTTTTATGCTTCATCCGATATTACGAGCAAAATACCTCTATGCACCGAGACATATACACAAACGGTATGGCTAACTCAAGACGTTTGGCGAATAATTAGCAATGGTCCAAAAATTTTAGAGGTTATCTATGTAGGTGAAAAGGTGACTAAAACGACTAATACCTTGCCTTATCCTTGTGAGAGTTCAGGAGATGTAGAAGCTATAAAATTACAGCGAATAGCGCAATATTCACATTATAGCGAAAATGGGCAATATCTTGGAGAGAGTCCTACTTTAGACTTGCCTCCTAGTTGTGAAAGTTTTAATTTTACATCAAAAAAAGGGGCTAATTGGCAAGAAGCTGTTGTTAAAAATATTTATTTTAGAATTATTGTTCTTGATAATAAAGGAGCGAGAGTTAATCACGTTGTGGATTTTCCTCAGGGGGTTCTTTTCGGTATGGCAATAAATTTTAATAAAGGAAATGCGGATGTTACGCCTGGTGCGGCGGCAACTGTATCTGCAATGATTCTTAATAAGGTTATGGGTGAAATGGACGCTAAGTATGCGAGGACAGATGTATCTGATTTAATTTTGCGTACGGAGTTTCAAAGTAGATTGATTAGAGAGTATAGGGAGTATACGAATGGGGGTACTGTTAATTTTAATACTTCATCATCACTTCCAGCGACAAATTATAAAACAAATCGAAGTGAAACGGGTAGATGTGATTAAAATTGAAATATGTTAGAAGAGGTTTTGTTAAAGCAAGTACGTCTATATTATCCTAAGGATATTTGCCCTTGGATTGATAGAGAAAAATATATGCAAACTATCGAGTATAAAAGACTTACGTCATTAATTGATTATTTTAATGATGAAGCAAATTTAAATATTCGGGTAAGTATAAAGAATGAATTTGAAGATGACGAAATATTAAAAGATTTTGAGGATTTTTCAAGATTGGATTCTAATCAGGATAGGTGTTATACCTTCTATTTAAATGTTTTTGAAAATGGTGAACTATATTCGATTTCTCTACATCTTAGTATTTTAATGCCATATTATGTAATTAGAAAAAGCTGGCACCCTGCTGAACCTTTTTTTACAAAATCAAGAGTAGAAGAATTAGAGAGAGAAAAAAAAGACACCAGGAAAATTGATGAATTGGTTACTGATATTGAAACGATTGTTGAGAAGAAACTTTTGTATGAAAAATTTCCTCCATCACTTATCAATCACACTATTGTTGATTCTAGTTTCGGCGATATTTATCTAGGCAACTTTACTATGTTTAATGCATTTTTTAATAATATTAATATATGAAAACACTAACTAAATATTATCTAATATTTTTTGCAATTTGTCTTATTGTTACCGCTTATTTTTTTGTGAGCAATGAATATTTTTATACGATTCCGTATTACGATACTTACTACCATATAAGTTATTTTTATTTTAGTTCATTACTTTTCCTAATAGGTAGTATGGTCTTCTTAACAATATCACTTTATAAGAGAAAATACATGAGATAACAAATGATAAAACCTCGAAGGAATTTTCGAGGTTTTTGTTTTTTTAACTAATTTAAGTTTGGTTGCTATAATATGAAATTAGCACAATCTTCTATCCAATTCAACATTGCTTGAGTAAACGCGATGAATGAATTGATGATAAAATATTTTTCTTATGAATGACAAATTTTTAAACATTAGCATTGATGATCTTTCTGATAGCTTTTCAGAGATAAGTGATTGTATTAAGAAATATTATCCAATAGGGCTAACAAGAGAAGATGAAAATTATTTTTCGTATTCAGGAATAGTTGCATTGAATGAAATAATTAAGAAAAACGATGAAAAAGAATGGAATATTGGTGTTTTAGAAAAATTAAAATTAGATTTTCATGACATATCTGAGACAACCGCAGGACTAGTTCCTAATTTCTCGGGAGTTATAAGATTAAAGAACACTTTTGAGAGTCGGACAGAATTACATTTTTATAAAAGCTTGATAGGGAATTATTTTACTATTGAAGTTTTAGAAAATATTCATCTTAAGGAAATTTCCCATCCTGTTTTTGGCAAACGAAAAACTTGGGCTATTGAGAATATAATTGTTTCACCTGTTGGAGAATATGAAGAAGTTTTCCGTAAAGTATATCAGTCGATTGTTGAAAAATATAAGGGAGTGAAATTTCTTCCTTATATTTTCGATTTATATAGAATAAACAATTTAGATGTACCTTACAAATCGAACAATGAAGTAGTAACTATCGCTGGAGCATTTTTTCAAAAATTTTCGTCTTATGAAAAATCAATCACAATAATAGGAGACATTAATTATGAAATTAATCGATTAAAAAAAGATGGTGACAATTAGCAGCTAGCACAAACGTTCCGCTCGTGAAAGAAAAATACAGATGCATAAGTATTATTCTGGAGAAAGAGACTGGAAATTGGATTACTGTAAATAAATACTTTTGGAATAATGAAGAATTCTACCAAAAATATTCAAAGCGAACAATTATGATACCTAAGTCTCTAGGTAACTCTATAATGCGAGTTTGTAAAAAGAACGACATGGACTTTCAAATAAAAAATGAAATTGTTGGTGAAAAGAAAGGTTATGAAGATAAATCAAAAGTTAAAATTCTAATATTTGGTAATGAAGATGTTAGCCCAAACGATTTTAACCTTAGTCAGCCCTATATAATTGCAGAAGAATTTATCGCAGAAAGAATTAAATAATGCGACTAGATATAGTTGAATAGTTAATTTTCTAAAACTAGAGGAGACTTGAAAATGTTCTTGCTCTTCGAAGAGTTCCAAAACCGAATTGAAAAAAAAAGCGCAAATGTCTCTTTTAAGACTTTTGCGCTTTTTTTTTTATCTTAGAAAGATATCAGCGTTTAAGCCACCGAACAAGCGCTTTTATTCTCTTTAACCAAAGGTTTAAGTCCAAGATTTTGAAACATTTGCATGTCTTCAGAAAGTCCTGGATTTGGTGTTACCAATAAGGTTTCGCGTTCTCCTGTAAAAATAGAATTGGCACCAGCCATAAAACACCAAGCTTGTTCTTCTTCGGTCATTTCGATGCGTCCAGCACTTAAACGGACAACAGCAGCGGGCATAATGATACGCGCAGTGGCGATCATTCGAACCATATCCCAAAGAGGCACTTTTGGGTTGTTTTCTAATGGAGTTCCTTTTACTCTCGCTAAGGCATTTACAGGAACAGATTCGGGATGAACAGGCATAGTAGCCAAAGTTGCCAACATAGAAACGCGATCTGCAGGAGTTTCTCCTAAACCGATTATTCCACCAGAGCAAACTGTGATTCCTGCTTTTCTGACATTATTAATAGTGTCAAGACGCTGATCAAACTTACGTGTACTGATGATTTCGTCATAATAACTTTCAGAAGTATCCAAATTATGATTATAAGCATACAAACCCGCTTCTTGCAGACGTATAGCTTGTTCTTCGGTAAGCATTCCTAGCGTACAGCACACTTCCAATCCAAGATCGTTAACGCCTTTTACCATTTCAATAACACGGTCAAAATCTTTGTTATCACGAACTTCACGCCAAGCGGCAGCCATACAAAAACGAGATGAACCACCCTCTTTTGCTTTTTGTGCGTGCTCTAATACTTTTTCGGTTGGCAATAAAGCTTGAACTTTAATATCAGTATGGTAACGTGCTGCTTGTCCGCAATAAGAACAATCTTCAGGACAGCCACCTGTTTTTACAGAAAGCAAGGTGCAAACCTGTATTTCTGAAGGTTTATGCCAATTGCGGTGTACAGTTGCAGCCTCATAAACTAATTCTAATAAAGGCTTATCGTAGATCGCTTGAATTTCTTCTCTGCTCCAGTCATTTCTTATTTGTCCGTTCATTTTTTATTTTGATGCTTTATGATTTTTAGCCAAAAGTATTGTTTTGCTGTATCATCAAAATGTACCACTTTTTATATTTTGAGTAGTCCGGTTTATAATGACAAGTTCGACGCGTTTAGAATCGGGATGCTTAATTCTTTATAAGAAAACGAAATATATTGTCGATACATTATTAGAAAAAGGTCTAAGAATAGCTGTATGAACAACGAGAACAAATTTTACAAATTCAGCTTTCTGTATTGCAAAGGAGAAATCTGTTTTAGTTCTTTAAACTTTCGATTAAAATTGGAAATATTATTAAAACCGCATAATTCTGCGATTTCCAAAACGGAGAGTTCTTCATTATGAGATAATAATTTTGCTGCTCTTTCAATACGAACTTCGATAAGAAATTGAAAAAAAGATTTGTTGGTACGAACTTTAAAATACCGACAAAAAGCATTTTTGGTCATGCTAGCAATCGAAGCTATTTCATCGAGCGTTATATTTTTATGGAAATTGGTCATAACATACTCAAATACGATCTGCATTCTTTTGCCTTCATTATCCGTTATTTTCTTTTGGTATAAATAATTAGAAAGCGGAGTATTTTCTGATGTTGAAAGCCATTTGAGAATATCAAGAAACAGTATAAAGCGCGTGTAGCTATCAGCATTTTTAAGTTTCTTAAAATACTTGACCACTTTTTTGGGGGCGTTATGAATAATAAATCCATTCTTGGTGCTTTCTAGAAGGGGTTGGATATTTCGAAAAGTAGACAATTCAAAAAAATCTTTCCCAAAAGAATTGAAAGTAAAGAATAAAGTTAGCATTACAGACACCTCATTTTCCTGAACGTCGCTTCTAAAAACATGAGGCAAATTGCTTCCGATTACGAGTATATCGCCCTCACGATATTGTGATATTGTATCGCCAGCAAAAACGTCACCTTCTCCTTTTTCGATAAAACTAATCTGAATTTCTTCGTGCTGATGCAATTTATCATAAAATGATACTTCTATATCTTCTTGATAAATAAGGGGATCCTCTCCAGATTTTGGAATTTTAAATGGAAAAACTTTCATATAGTGGTTAGTTAGTTACTATCAAATATATTGTATTTGATCAAAAAAATGATGCTATAATGCTCTGTTTTTTAAGTTTTACCATTGTACAGGGTAATATAGTATTGTTTTGTGATAATTTTTGAAAGGCTAACTCTATTGTTTCTAGATAATTTTGGTTTATATAAAAAATTAAAATTATGAGTATTCAATGGAATGGCGTAATGCCAGCGGTAACTACAAAATTTACTGCAGATGATAAATTAGATTTCAAAATGTTTGAAGTTAATATGAAGGCGCAATTAGATGCTGGAGTATCAGGGATTATTTTAGGAGGCACTTTAGGAGAAGCCAGTACACTTTTAGAAGAAGAAAAAAGAGAATTAGTAAAACATACTGTTTCGCTTACAGAAAATAAAGTGCCTGTAATTATGAATATTGCAGAGCAAACTACAAAAGGAGCCATCTTGGCGGCCAATAAAGCAGAACAAGATGGAGCAAAAGGATTAATGATGCTGCCTCCAATGCGTTATAAAGCATCAGATTTTGAAACGGTTGCTTTTTACAGCGAAGTAGCTAAGAATACAACACTTCCTATCATGGTTTATAACAATCCTATCGATTATAAAATCGATGTTACTTTAGACATGTTCGAAGAGTTATTAAAATTCGATAACATTCAGGCTGTAAAAGAATCTACACGAGATATTTCTAACGTGACTAGAATGATTAATCGTTTTGGAGATCGTTTAAAAATATTATCGGGAGTGGACACATTGGCTTTAGAAAGTCTATTAATGGGTTCAGACGGTTGGGTTTCTGGATTGGGTTGTGCTTTCCCTGCAGAAACAGTAGCCATTTACAAATTAGCAAAAGCAGGAAGAATCGAGGAAGCTTTGAAAATCTACAGATGGTTCTTGCCTTTATTAGAATTGGATATTAATTCATTTTTGGTTCAGAATATCAAATTAGCTGAAGTTGCCACAGGAATTGGTTCAGAACATGTTCGTGCACCAAGATTACCATTACAAGGAGCAGAAAAGGAAAGAGTTCTAGCTATTATTGCCGAAGGAATACGTACAAGACCAACTTTGCCAGACTATAAAAATTTATAAAAGCATTTTGCAGATTGGCTTTTAATTATCCATCTCGGTCCCAGCGCCGGTCTCAGTCATAATCTTAGGGGTGATTTTTACTGAGACTGCGACCGAATACTGCAACTGGAAAATATTCATTTATTAGATAAAAACATGATTACAGGAAAAAATTATATAGGAAGCCAGCTTAAGGCCAGTGGTTCAAAAGTCTTAAAAACGTTCAATCCGTTATTGAATAAAGAAAATCCTTGGGTTTTTATAGAAGCAACTGATGATGAAATTGAGGAAGCGGTTACTTTGGCCAATAAAGCATTTACGAGTTATAAAAAAAAATCAGGTCTTGAAAAAGCTAAATTCTTAAACACAATTGCGGATGAAATTTTAGCTTTAGGAGATGTTCTCTTAGAGCAATACTGCATCGAATCAGGCTATCCGAAAGGCAGAGCAGAAGGAGAACGAGGACGAATGATGGGTCAGTTGCGAGCTTTCGCCGAAATGCTTACTGAAGGAAGTTGGGTTCAGGCAACAATTGATACTGCAATAGAGGATAGACAGCCTGCACTAAAAGAAGATTTGCGCAAAATGTTAGTTCCTCTAGGGCCAATAGTGGTTTTTGGATCAAGCAATTTTCCTTTTGCATTTTCTACAAGTGGTGGAGATACAGTTTCGGCTTTAGCTTCGGGCTGTCCAGTTATAGTAAAAAGCCATTCCATGCATATAGGAACAGGCGAAATGGTTGCATCAGCTATTATAAAAGCAGCTGAGAAAACGAACATGCCAGAAGGTGTTTTTTCTAATCTTGTAGGAGACGGTAGAACGCTTGGAACAAGTTTGGTCAAGCATCCGTTGGTAAAAGGAGTAGGTTTTACGGGAAGCATTAAAGGAGGTCGTGCTTTATGCGATTTAGCCGCTCAACGTCCAGAACCAATTCCAGTATTTGCCGAAATGGGAAGCATTAATCCTGTGGTACTTTTGCCTCAAGCATTGAAAGAAAACAGTCAAAAATGGGCGACAGCTTATGCGGGCTCCATTACTTTAGGAGCAGGGCAATTTTGTACAAATCCAGGATTATTATTAGCTTTAAAAGGAGAAGAATTGAATAGGTTTGAAGAAAACCTTAACCAAGCAATCGAAAAAATTCAGCCTAGCTGTATGTTGCATCCTTCTATTTATGCTGATTTTAATAGCGGAATTGCAAAAATTGAAGAACAGAAGGGAGTCTCGAAAATTGCTCATTTTAAAGGTGAAACAATTTTAAATCATGGCACTCCTACAGTTTTAAAGGTTGACGGAAAAGAATTCTTAGAGAATAAAATATTACATAGCGAAGTGTTTGGACCATTTTCTATTTTAATTGAATGCGAAAATGAGACGGAACTAATAGAAGTGATCTCTAAACTAGAAGGACAGCTAACAGGAACAATCATAAGTGAAGAGAACGAAATAGAAAATCATAAAGAGATCATTTCTGCTCTACAAAATCGTGTGGGACGCTTGATTTTTAATGGCGTGCCTACGGGAGTCGAAGTTTGCGCTTCGATGATTCACGGCGGACCTTATCCTGCATCGTCAGATTCACGTTATACTGCCGTAGGTATACACGCAGTTTACAGATGGGTTAGACCATTAAGTTATCAGAATTGGCCAAATGAATTGCTGCCTGCTGAATTGCAAAATGAAAATCCATTGCAAATTGTTCGTACAGTAAATAATAAACTAACACTATCTCAAATATAAAATGGTAAAGAAAACTTTTTTTTGCGTAGATGCTCATACGTGCGGGAATCCAGTTCGGGTTGTGGCCGGGGGAGGGCCAAATCTGCAAGGTGATTCAATGAGTGAAAAACGGCAGCATTTTTTAAAAGAATATGACTGGATCCGTAAGGGATTAATGTTTGAACCAAGAGGACATGATATGATGAGTGGCAGCATTTTATATCCACCAAGTGATCCTAATAACGATGTTGGAATTTTGTTTATAGAAACTTCGGGCTGTTTACCCATGTGCGGACACGGAACAATCGGAACTATTACAATTGCTGTAGAAGAAGGTTTAGTTACACCAAAAACGCCAGGGATTATCAAAATGGAAGCTCCTGCAGGTTTAGTGCATATCGAATACCAGCAGACAGGAAAAAAAGTAGATTGGGTACGTCTGACCAACGTAAAATCGTATCTAGCTGCAGAAGGACTTACCATTTATTGCGAGGAATTGGGCGAGATTGTTTTTGATGTGGCTTATGGAGGAAATTATTATGCTATCGTCGATCCGCAAAAGAATTTTTCTGGTGTTCAGAATTTTACGGCAAGCAAAATTATTCAGTATAGTCAGGAACTTCGTAAAAAGATTAATGAAAAATATCCAGATTATTTCATTCATCCAGAAAATGATACTATTCGAGATGTATCACATCTACTATGGACAGGAACTCCTATAGATTCGGATTCGTCTGGCAGGAATGCTGTTTTTTATGGCGATAAAGCAATTGACCGTTCACCATGCGGAACAGGTACCTCAGCCCGAATGGCACAATTGCATGCTAAAGGAAAACTGAAAAAAGGCGAAGAATTTATTCACGAAAGTTATATTGGAAGTAAGTTTATTGGAAAAGTGGTGGAAGAAACTTCTATAGGAGATATTCCTGCTATTATTCCAAGTATACAAGGCTGGGCAAAAGTATACGGATACAATACTATTGTAATTGATGAAAGCGATGATCCTTATGCTTTTGGATTTCAAGTTATTTAAGAAAATCAATTAATAGTAGTCTCAAAAAAAGAAGTAAAATTTATGAAAAAAGTTGCTGTTATTGGCGGTGGAATTATTGGCTTATGTTCTGCCTATTATCTTGCAAAGGAAGGTTACGAGGTGAGCGTGTTTGATGAATCTGATAGGAACAATGGCTGTTCGTACGGAAACGCTGGCATGATTGTGCCTTCACACATAATTCCGCTTGCACAGCCTGGCATGATTGCACAAGGAATAAAATGGATGTTTGACAGCCGTAGTCCGTTTTATGTAAAGCCGCGTTTAAGCAGAGATTTAATAAACTGGGGAATGCAGTTTTATAAACATGCCAATTTGAGTCATGTTGAAAAAGCAATGCCTGCTTTACGAGATCTTTCTTTGTTAAGTAAAGAATTGTATCAGGATTTTGCCAAAGAGAATAATTCTTTTTTTTATGAAGAAAAAGGACTTTTGATGCTTTATAAAAGTGATAAAGTGGCAGAAGAAATGCATCATGAAGGTAAAGAAGCAGAACGTTTGGGACTTGAAGTAGATTATCTATCAAAAGCAGAAGTAGCGCTTTTAGAAAAAGGAACTAATACAAATGTTATGGGTGGAGTTCATTATAAGAGTGATGCACATTTGTATCCACAAAAGTTTATGGCTTTCATTAAAGAAGAATTAGAGCGTTTAAAAGTCGAAATTTATTCGCAAACAAGCGTTAAAGATTTTGTTTTAGAAGGAAATAAAATAGAAAAAATTGTAACCGATAAAGGGCTTTTTAAAACTGACGAAGTGGTTTTGGCATCTGGATCTTGGAGTCCTTTTTTGGCTAAAAAACTTAACATTTCTATTTCTATTTTGTCTGGGAAAGGCTACAGTTTTACTTTAAAAGATAAAAGTCAAAAGCCTAGTATTCCGTCTATTTTATGTGAAGGAAAAGTAGCCGTAACTCCAATGGCTAATGATATTAGGTTTGGGGGAACTATGGAAATTACACATACAAAAGACACTAAAATAAACGCAAACAGGCTTCAAGGAATTATAAATAGCATTAATGATTTTTATCCTGATATGAAAGTGGAAATGCCTAAAACAGAAGATACGTGGTTTGGATTTCGACCATGCACGCCAACCGGTATGCCGATTATTGCCAGAGATAAAAAAATCGTAAATTTGACCTTAGCAACAGGACATGCCATGATGGGATTAAGTCTGGCACCGGCGACAGGAAAAATCGTGACAGAGATTATTTCGGGTAAACCTGCTTCTGTGGCTATTGATCGATTCCAAATATAAAATATGAGATACAATGCAATTCCGGTTTCTTTGTTTGTAGAAAACCGAAAAAGATTTACCGAAAAAATGAAGCCGAATAGTTTGGCTATTCTAACTTCAAACGACGTAATGCCAAATAACGCAGATGATGTTATGGGCTTTTCACAAAATAATGATTTGTTTTATTTGTCTGGAATTGATCAGGATGAAACCATTTTGGTGCTTTATCCAGATGCTTTTAAAGAAGAAAATAGAGCTATTCTTTTTGTAAAAGAAGCAAATGAACATACGCTAATTTGGGATGGTAATTTTTTAACCAAAGAACAAGCTACGGCTATTTCTGGAATACAGAATATCAAATGGATTCATGAATTTGAGAAGACTTTACAGCTTTTTGCTTTTGAGGCCGATACTTTTTATTTAGGTCACAACGAGCATATCAAAAGGGTAACTTCTGAAATGGAAACCAGACAAGATCGTATGATAAAATGGTGTAAGGAAAAATATCCATTGCATCAATACGAGCGTGTGTCCAAAATAACGCGCGAATTACGTCCAATTAAATCAAACGAAGAAATTGATTTAATTAAAAAAGCAACTGCATTAAGCGTTGAAGGTTTTCATAGAGTTTTAGGTGCAATCCGCCCCAATATAAAAGAATATGAATTGGAAGCGGAATTGTTGTACGCTACCGTTAAAAATGGCGGAACAAGACAAGCATTTAAATCCATTATAGCATCTGGTAAAAATGCCTGCTCGCTTCATTATAATTCCAATGATGATGTTTGTAAAGAAAACGAGATGGTGCTGCTTGATTTTGGAAGCTGTTATGGCAATTATAATTCAGATACAACAAGATGCATTCCGGTTAACGGAACTTTTAGTGCGAGACAAAAAGAGGTGTACGAATCGGTTTTGCATTGCTTGAAAGAAGGTTCAAAATTATTGAAGCCAGGAGTTTTGTCTAAAGACTACGAACTTCAAATGGCAAAATTAATTGAAACCGAATTGGTAAAGTTAGGTTTGATTACAGAAGACGAAATTAAAGCTCAGAACCCAGAGAAACCTGCTTACAAAAAATATTTTATGCATGGAACGGCACATCATTTAGGTTTGGATGTTCATGATGTGGGATTGTATTCTAGACCTTTTGAAAAAGGAATGGTGCTGACTTGCGAACCTGGAATTTATATAAGAGAAGAAGGAATAGGCTGTCGTTTAGAAAATGATTATCTGATAACAGAAAACGGAAACATTAATTTGAGTGAAGCCCTGCCGATTGAAATTGCAGCAATTGAAAATTTAATTAAAAATAAAAAATAAGATGAAAAAGTGTCTATTGTTTCTTCTGCTTGTATGTACATCTGTTTTCGCACAGCAGGATATTGATATTAACAATCTAAATTGGCTGCCAAATTCTCATTCGTTTTGGGTAAACAAAGACGATAGCGTGGTGGTTTATGATGTTGATAAACTAGATAAGCAAATCACAATTTTGTCTAAATCGCAATTAACAGCAGCGGGATTTACAGGAGAAATCGAGAAGTTAGTTTGGAATGACTCAAAAACAAAAGTTTTGGTCTATACGAATTCAAAAAAAGTATGGAGAGAAAACACCAAAGGGGATTATTGGTTTTTTGATTTGACTACAGGAAAAGGAAAACAATTAGGCAAAAACCTTGATGCATCTTCATTAATGTTTGCTAAATTTTCAAGCGATAATGAGAATGTTGCCTATGTTTCCAATCATAATATTTATGTGGAAAATGTAAATACAGGAAAAATTACTCCTTTAACAACAGACGGTACAGATAAAATCATCAACGGAACTTTTGATTGGGTTTATGAAGAAGAGTTGGCTGCCCGTGACGGATTCAGATGGAGCCCTGACGGAAAAAGTATTGCTTTTTGGAGAGTAGATGCAACTTCTACCAAATTTCATTTCATGATCAATAATACCGATTCGCTTTATCCAGTTATTGTTCCAGTTGAATATCCAAAGGCAGGAGAGAAGCCATCTTCGGTAAAAATCGGAATTGTAAATATTGATTCAGTACAAACCAATTGGCTAAACATTCCAGGAGAACCTGATAATAATTATTTAGTTCGAATGAAATGGATTAGCAATGAGTCTGTTATGGTTGTTCAATTAAACCGAAATCAGAACCAAGTTACCATGTATGATTGCAATACAAAATCGGGATCTGCGAGAGTTATTTACAAAGAAGAGTCTACTTCGTGGATTGATGTTTTTGATATTTCTGCGGGAGAATATGATACTTTTCCTTGCCAGTTTGTAGATAATGGAAAAGCTTTTTTATGGAGTTCTGATGCAGACGGATGGATGCATATTTATAAAATAAGCCTTGACGGAAAATCAAAAGAATTGGTGACTAAAACTAATTTTGATGCTTATTTTAAAGCTTACAATGAAAAGACAAAAACAATATATTTTATTGCAAGTCCTACAGATGCTACACAGCGCTATTTATATGAAACAAATTTGAGTTCAAAGAAAACAAAAAGAGTAACTCCTGATGTTTTTGAAGGTACAAATGCTTACGTTTTTTCGACAGACGCATCCTATGCAAAACATACTAACTCAAACATCAAGAGAAATCACAATACAAGATTAGTGGCGCTTTCAGGACATAAAAAAATATTTCCGAAAGAAGCAGATGTTTTTGCCAGTCCTAAACTTAATTTTTCGTTAGAAAAATTTAAAGTAAAAACAAGCGATGGTATCGATATTGACGGAATTATGGCAAAACCACTAGATTTTGATCCTTCCAAAAAATACCCTGTGTTCTTTTATGTATATGGAGAACCGATGGCTTCAGTAGCAAACGATGAGCCTTATTTTGATTATTTTATTGCGAAATTAATTCCAAAAGGATACATCGGAATTGCGATGGATAATAGAGGGACTCCTGTAATGAAAGGAACAGAATGGAGAAAATCTATTTATAAAAATATCGGAATCATCAATACTCGCGATCAGGCAATGGCTGCCAAGGAAGTTTTAAAATGGAATTTTATTGATTCTGATCGTGTAGCAATTCACGGATGGAGTGGAGGTGGTGCTGTAACTTTAAATTTAATGTTTCAGTATCCAGATATATATAAAACCGGAATCGCGATTGCAGCAGTAACAGACCAACATTTTTATGACAACATTTACACAGAACGTTACATGGGATTGCCAGAAGGAAATGAAGCGAATTACAGTAAAGCTTCGCCTGTTACTCACGCAAAAAATCTAAAAGGAAATTTATTGTATATTCATGGAACAGGTGACGATAACGTGCATTATAAAAATGCTGAGGTTTTAATTAATGAATTAGTTAAATATGATAAAATGTTCGATCTAATGATTTACCCAAATCGTTCCCATGATATTTCTGAAGGGGAAGGAACAGTGAAACATTTAACCGATACTTTTATTCGATACATAGAAAAAAATTGTCCGCCAGGAGCAAAATAGAAAATAGTGCATTTATAGAAAAGGAGAATTTCATTTATTTGAAATTCTCCTTTTTTTATGCATTATAAAATATTGGAATATTAAGATTTGAAATTTATTTTTCAAAGTTAAAAATATGATAATTATGTATTAATTCTGAGTAAAATACTATCAGAAAGGTAGAAGCATGTAAGGTAATTTTGATAGATACTAATTAAAAAACCTAAACAAATGAAATTAAAATTACTAATCTGCTTTCTGATTTTCAGTGGATTGAAAGTTAGAGCTCAAGTTTTGCCCTGTAGAACAAGCGAAGAAAATGCTAAAGTGTATCGGAATAATCCAAATGCATTACAAGAGAAAAAGAACTTTGATGTTTTTAGTAAAAATTTTGCAGCACAACGCAAATCTAAAACTTCAAAAACAACAATTACTACCTACACAATTCCAGTAGTATTTCACATTTATGGAGATGTACAGGGAGGAAAAACGGTTACTTACGAAAAAATTGTAAACCATCTCGCGCAGCTCAATGATGATTTTAATGGGCGTAATGCAGACTACCAAACTGTTGAACCCTTTTTTCAGCCTCGACGCGGAACGATGAATATTGAATTTAAGTTGGCTAAAAAAGATCCAAATGGTGGTTGTACGTCCGGAGTTATATTCCATCCAACCAAAAACGGATTTGGAAATGGTGGCGGATATGACGATCAAATTGCTGCAGATGCTTGGGATAATACCAAGTATATGAATGTTTATATTCAGAATGATTTGTACAACGACGGAGCTACCAATAATTCTGGAGTTGCTTGGTATCCAAGTTCAGATATGACGGCAAATAATACTGCTCGTGTCGTTTTTAATGGAGCTTATTTATATGATAACTCGTATAGTAAAGAATTCTCTGCGACCTTAACGCACGAATTTGGTCACTTCCTTAACTTGATTCATACTTTTGAAGGTGGATGTGCTGGAACAGACGAAGTTGCAGATACTCCAGCAGAAGATGGAAATCACACTTTAGGATGCACACCGGGAACAAATTGTAGTGGAAATAAGGTAAATTTTGAGAACTACATGGGCTATAATGGCGCGCAAGGCTGTTATAAAATGTACACACAGGGTCAGATTGATAGAATGTTGGCAGCCTTAGAGCATCCAGCTCGAAAATCTTTATGGCAGCCGCAAAACCTAATTGATACAGGCGTTAATTCTACAGGAAGTGCTCTTACAGCGTCGGTTGTAACTTTGAAAGAAGCAGTTTTAAATGATGGTTCTTTTGATACTTCTTCCATCATAAAATTAAACGGAGGCAAAACATTTGCTGTGTCTTCTGGAACTTTAGTAGCAGGAACCCATTTCACGCATACTTTTCCAGCTGGAATTACGCCAGTACTTACTGTAAACTCCAACAATCAAATCACAGTTACCTTAACCGGAAAAGCAATGAATCATGCCTTAAGTAATAATGCGTCAGGCGGAATTAATTTTTTACCCGCAGCTTTTACAGGAGGAACAGCCGATTTGTCTTGTACTTCTTTATTTTTCCATTTTAAATTTTCAGACCCGTACGGAATCTTTTTTGTAGATATGCCTGATGTGACGGTTTCGTCAGCATTAACGTGGAAATACTTTGAAATTGCTAAAGGAGATGATCCTGCTTTCGGAGGTTGGCGTTATGCTGCAAATGCTTTAAAAATGGAGACTTACGCAAAAAGACTGGTTTGTGAGCCAGGCACTAGAAATATTTCACTGTTAAATTCAAACACACCCATTGGGCCAACTAGCAACATGACCGCTCCCAGCGCATATCCAAATCAGCTTGATTTGCGAACGTCCAGTTACACAGTATGGGATGGAAAAACAGCTTATGTAGGATTTGATTATTTAATTGACGGTCTTACTTGTTATGGATGGTTTAAAGTAAAAGTGAATGCAGATGGCGATGGTTATACTATCTTGGAGTATGCTTATAATACCAAACCAAACACTCCAATTTATACAGGAATGAGCGATAAAACAGCTACCGTTTTATCTGTCGATACTTTATATGAAGCCGAAATAAATGATGGAAGTATTACAACAAATACGGCAATTTCATTAGCTACCAATAATGGAACTTTTACAAAAAGCAGTGGAACTTTTACAGCAGGAACAGATTATACAATTACAGGAGTTCCAACTGGTTTAACAGCGATTTTGACACTAGAGAGTAACAAAAAAACGGTTGTTACTTTTACAGGAAAAGCCACCGCGCATAATGCGGCAGATGATGCTACTGTTGTCATTACTTTTAAAGACGCAGCCATTACAGGAGGTGTTGGCACTCTGGATATGGCTTCGAAAACCATTAATTTGAAGTTCGATTCGCCTTATGGAGTCGTTTATGTAGATAATCCCGATTATACAGCCAATGCAGCATCGACTTGGCAATATTTCGACTTAGGTATTGGTGACAATACAGAGTATGGCGCGTGGCAATATGCAGGGGCAGCTTTAAAAATGGAAACGTATGGAAAAAGACTAGTGGCCGAATCTGGAACCAGAAACATATCCTTTTTATCGCAAGGCGCTTCTATTGGAGCCTCAAGTAATTTTGCCACTCCAGGAAACTATCCTAATCAATTAGATTTACGAACTTCTACTTACACAGCATGGGATAATAGAACAGGATACATTGGTTTTGAATATACTAGTAGAGGACGTACTTGTTACGGATGGATGCAGGTAAAAGTAGAAGCGGGTGGAGTAGGCTATACCGTTTTGGATTTTGCTTATAATACCAAGCCCAATGAGCCAATTCTAGCGGGAGTACAAACAACAAATCCAGCAACTTTGCCAACACCAATAAATATTTCAAATGCAGGAGTTTACTCGTCTGGATTTTATGCTTCGTGGGCAACATTTCCTGAGGCAACCTCTTATGAGGTGCAATTGAATTCTTCATCGGGATGGGTAACTGCTGGAACTTCTACCACTTATTATTTGTGGATTCCGAAGCAAGGAACTCAAACCGTATATGAATTTAGAGTTAGAGCAAAAAACGGAACGGCTTCTAGCGATTGGAGCGTCCCTCACACAATAGATTTACAATCTGGAAATTTAGGTTTGTCAGGATCTGATAATGCAAAATCTTTTACCATGTATCCAAATCCCGCCACAGATGTTGTGAATTTTAATTTTGAAAATTTAGATACAAACAAAGTTAGAATATCAATCTACAACAGTGTGGGTATGTTGGTAGATACGCTACATCATACAACTGTATATTCTCTTAAATATTTAAACAAAGGAATTTACATTGTGGTAGCAACGGACGGAAATTTTATAGTGAAGAAAAAATTATTGGTTGAATAATAAGTTGATTGAGTTAAATGAAAAGGGCTGTCTGCAAAAATGACAGCCCTTTTTTTCTGTTTATTACTGATGAACTATTTCGCTCCTCTAGAGCTTTCCCTTTTGGGTAAATAATATATTCCTATAAATATTTCATCCTTCCGGGATTTTTTAAACAGTATTACAGCTCTGGAAGAGCGTTATATTTGTAAAAAATCCAATTCTAAAAGATTAAAAAAGGTCCAGCGGAGCGACATATCTATAAAAAAAGAGCCATCTTCAAATAGACAGCTCTTTTCTAAATTTTAAATTCAATAGTATTTTAAACCTATAAACCAAAAGGGTTATCAATGCTCTGCATTGGTTCGGTAAACCATTTAGGACCATCAGCAGTCATATAAAAATGATCTTCATGACGAATACCAAATTGTCCTGGCACACAAATCATAGGTTCGTTACTAACCACCATTCCTTCTTTTAAAACGGTTTGATTGCCTCTTACCAAATAAGGATATTCATGAATATCTAATCCCGTGCCATGTCCAACACGATGTGGTAAGCCCGGAATTTCATAATCACCGCTTAATCCCGCTTGTGCTAATACTTTTCGCGCGGCATCATCTACAGAACCACATGTAGCTCCAATTTGTGCCGCATCAAAGGCTGCTTTTTGAGTTGCTTTTTCAAGGTTCCAGATTTTTCTGTGTTCCTCATTTGGAGTTCCATAAACATAAGTTCTAGTAATGTCAGACAAATAACCTTCTAATCGGCATCCAGTATCAATCAATACAACATCATTGTCCACTAAATTTTGAGGAGCAGTAACACCATGCGGATATTGCGAATCTTCTCCAAATAGAACAATACAGAAATAAGAGCCAGAGGCAATGCCAGCCTTAATGTGTGCTTTGTGTATAAAATCTACAACAGCGCTTACTTCAATTCCTGGATATAAAATACTCGCCGCTGCTTTTTGAACAGTCATTGTAATGTTTTTTGCTTTTTGAATAATAGCAATTTCATTAGCCGATTTATGCATTCTGCAACCTGCTGTTATGGGCTGTGCATTTACAAAACTAAAGTTCGAATTTGCTTTTGAAACTCCATCTATTAGAAAAAAAGAAGCCGATTCGTCTAGTGCAATATGGCCATCAATGATGTTTTTACTTTTTAGGATATTTCCAAACAACTCGTACGGACTTTCATGTTCTTCCCAGAAATTTAAATTTCCTTCCACTTTCATAAAAGTTTTGAAAGTGCCTTCTTCAAATTTCGGAACAATATATTCAATAGTTTCATCTTCAAAAATAATTGCGCCAACCATACGTTCAGAAGCATTCCATTTTGTTCCCGTAAAATAATACAGATTAGTTCCAGCATTCACATACAATGCTTTGCAATTATGCTCTTTCATTAAAACAGCAGCTTTTTTCACACGCTGTTTGTACTCCGATAAAGCAATGGGTACGACATCAAGTGTCATATTTTGTATTTTCCCTAATTCGATATCTATAGTTGATCCGCCAACTCCAATTGTCATTTTTTTATTTTTTAGTTATTATTTAAATGGACTAAACTCTAGCAAAGTTCAATTTTTCAATAAAATTAAAAGTATTATTTCGATTTTGTCCTATGTTGATGCAAACTAGATAAAATATTATATTTCTGAGGCAATATAGTATCAGTTTATACTTCGTATGGCACTTACTTTTAAAAACTCAAAATAACAAGGTTAAAATGAATCGAAAAACTTTTATCACAGCATTGCTCTTTTTTTGTTTGAATTGCTTTGGAGCAGCGGCACAAGAACTCAAAGAAACATCCTCAAATCTGCAGCAAAGGCTGAATGAATTATTTCCTAAAGCTATCATAACTCGAATTGAAAATTTAGAGAACTATAACGAAACCTATCAGCTTATTTTAGAAGAACCTTTAGATCACAAACATCCAAAAAAAGGCATATTTCAGCATTATATTTATCTTTCTCATCTTGGTTTTGATAGGCCAACTGTAATAGAAACGCATGGTTATAATACTGAAAACATAAAAAGCGAAGTAAGTAGTTTGTTGCAAGCCAATCAAGTTGCGGTTGAGTATCGTTTTTACGGAAAATCGAGACCTAATCCGATTCAATGGCAATATTTAACCAACGATCAAGCAATTGAAGATTACCATGATATTGTGACTAAACTAAAAAAGATATATTCTGGCAAATGGATTTCAACTGGAATAAGTAAAGGCGGAGAAACAGCCCTGATTTATAAATCTAAATATCCAAATGATGTAGATGTTGCAATGCCTTATGTCGCTCCCTTAATTAATACTTGCGAAGATCCAAGAACAATACAGCATACGAGAACAGTTGGAACATTAGAATGCAGAGAAAAGAGAACGGCATTTCAGAGGGCTGTTTTAAAAAATAGAGAAGCGGTTTTAGCAGTTTTTCAAGAATATGCTACAGAGAAAAAAATGCAATTTACGGAAGTTCCTTTGGAAGAAGCTTTAGAATATGCTGTTTTAGAATTTCCGTTTTCATTTTGGCAGTGGGGAGGAAAGTGCGAAGAAATTCCATCAGTAAATGCTTCTGCAAAAGATCTATTTGATTACTTGAATAAGATAGTTGGGGTGAGAACTTATAATGATAAAATGTTTTTTGCCTATTTGCCTTCTTACTATCAGCATTTAAGCGAATTAGGTTATTATGGATTTGATTTTGAGCCTGTTGCTGATTTGCTTGCAATAGTAAAAAGCTGTTCTAATGCCCGATTTGCGCCTAAAGATGTTGTCATTAATTACAATCCGAAATACATAAAAAAAGTACGTAAATATGTTGAAAATAGAGGAGATCATATTTTGTACATCTACGGAGGCTATGACACTTGGTTTTCGTGTTCGCCAACTCCTCAACCTGGTGTTGATGCTCTTAAAATGGTACTTCCACAGGGAAGCCACTCTACAAGAGTAAAGGATTTTACCCAAAACGACCAGAATTTGATTATGGATACTTTGATAAAATGGCTTAATTAAAAGCGGGCAAATAACTTTAATTTACTATTTCCTTTTATGTTTTCGATAATTTTTGTCAAGTGATTTTTTTCACTTTGCAGCAATTATTTTTGATTATTATTAAAAAAGAAAAAAATAAAAGTCAGAAAAGAAATAATATTAACACTAGATGTGGCGTTTCAACATTAAATCAGGTATTTTAATCGAAAATTAACATATAATGTTGTTGTTTTCAGATATTTATAATATCTTTAACTTATGATATGGGAATTGTATAAGATTTGTGTATAATTTTGCAACTGAAAATTAACAATGACCCCAAGTCATAACTATTAACTTAACATTTGCCGGATATGAGAGTATTTTTATTGGCACTGCTATTTTCCTTAAGTTCGTTTACCTCAGTAAGTATGTGGGACGAAGATGAAATTTTAAACGAAGTCGAATTTGCAAGGCTCAATGAGCATGTAAATGAGATCAAGTCTTTTACAGCGTCAAATCGCAAGTATAGCAATAAAATTGCTTTTCTTGTTGATATGAAAATCAAATCAGGAAGAAATCGTTTTTTTGTTTACGATCTCGAAAACAATCAAATTCTTGATCAAGGCTTAGTAGCCCATGGAAAAGGTTCTGAAACCGGAATAAAAGGAGATATTTTACAGTTTAGTAATTCTCCAGAATCTAACTGCACTTCATTAGGAAGATATTCAGTAGAAAAACCATATAAAGGTGTATTTGGTAAAGCTTTTAGACTTGCTGGATTAGATGAAACTAATAATAATGCTATGAAGCGTGCTATTGTATTGCATTCTTACAAAGAAGTTCCATCTGATGAAAAAGAATACTATATCATCAATAGCCACGGCTGTCCAATGGTTAATCAAGAATTTTTAACTAGACTTTCAAAATATATAGAAAGTTCAAATTCTAAAATCTTATTGTCTGTTTATTATTAAAAAGAAACAGCAAAAATATAACTTAAAAGAGAGCATATGCTCTCTTTTTTTATGTCATTATTAATCTGAAATGCCTTGTTCTAAAATATGGACATTTTCTCTTAAAGCCCATTATAAGCAATAAATTAGGATAAACTTAACTTGTTTACTAAACTACATAGGAAATACAAGTCGTAAATTAGTAGAATAGTAATCAAAAGTTTATTTTATGAAAGCAGTACGTTTTTTTGGACACAAAGATGTCCGTGTTGTTAATGATCTTGAAAAACCAGTTCCTAAAGGTGATGAAGTTTTATTAAAAATTGGAGGTGCAGGTGTTTGCCACTCAGACCTGCATATTATAGACGAGGGAACTGTTGTGGGAACCGTTTTTACTCTAGGACACGAAAATGCTGGATGGATCGAAGAAATTGGCGAAAATGTAGAAGGATATAAAAAAGGCGATGCCGTTTTAGTTTATGGTCCGTGGGGTTGTGGTCATTGTAAACCCTGTCAGCAGTCAAAAGAAAATTATTGTGATCATCAATCTGAGCAAGCGTATGGCGGCGGATTAGGATTAGATGGCGGAATGTCCGAATATATGCTAGTACCGTCTTCTAGACTTTTAGTGCCTATATTTGATTTAGATCCTGTTATTGCTGCTCCATTGACAGATGCGGCACTTACGCCTTATTCTGCTATAAAACGTTCACTTCCTAAATTGATGGCCGACGAATATGTTGTGGTAATTGGAGTTGGAGGACTAGGTCACGTTGCATTACAGATATTAAGAGAAATAAGCGGAGCCGAAATTATTGCTTGCGATGTTACCGAAGATAAATTGGCTTTTGCAAAAGAATTAGGAGCAGCTTTTACAATTAATTCTAAAGACGCTGATGCTGCAGAGCAGATTCAGAAAATTACAGGAATTAAGAAAGCAAAAGTGGTTATTGATTTTGTTGGAGCAACATCTACAATAGATTTAGGGACAAAAGTGGTAAGTCTTGATGGAGATCTTACCATTGTAGGTCTTGGTGGTGGACATTATCAGTACAGTATGAATGTTTTGCCATTTGGAGTGAGTATGACTAATCCGTATTGGGGATCTAGAACTGAACTGATGGAAGTGGTAGGTTTAGCCAGACAAAAGAAAATTCATATTGAAATTGAAAAACATAAACTGGACGATGCCAACGAAGTATACGAAAGAATGCGACAAGGTAAAATAAAAGGGAGAGCTGTGTTAGTACCTTAAAAGATAATAAAATAATATTTACAGATTAAAAAATAACTTTATATTTGCGCATCAGATCAAGCAAATGAAAAACATAATTAACATCACTTTTATTATTATCGCGATTATCATTAGATAGTGGTGAAGGGATGTTATACAAATAAATCAAAATATTTTATTTAAAACCTCCCCTAAAACGGGAGGTTTTTTTGTTTTAAGCATTATGAAAAATTTAGTTCAGAATAGCATTATTATTTCAATTATCATTATTCGTTATCCATGACGAGTTAGGATTCTATTGTCTATTCATAAAAGCCTTTCTCAGTCAAATGTGAAAGGCTTTTTTATTTCTCATTAACCCATTCAAAAAAGAAGTACAAATAAAAATTTAAAAATGAAAAACGAATTTACTTTAACTATCTACTCTGAAGATCAGATACGATTAATCACTAAATTATCCAGCATGTTTTTAAGAAAACAAATACAGATTTTGAGTCTTAATATATCTATTTGCGAAATAGAGAATATGTACAGACATACAATTGTAGTAAATGAAACACTGGATCAAGTAATTAATCTGGCAGCACAGATAGAGAAAATTATTGAAGTTTTTAAATGTTACTATCATTTGAATGAGGAAATTGTTTTTAGACAATTGGTATTATTTAAAATTCCGACAGCTGTATTTGTTTCAAATTTGAATATGGAATTTATGCTTCGGGAAAATGATCTTAAAATTGCTGAAATTCAGAAAGAATACACCATATTGGAAGCTGTAGGAACAGATGATGAAATAGTAGGTTTAACGGAGAAATTATCTCCATTGGGCTTAATTGAATTTGTTAAAAGCTCAAGGATTGCTCTCGTAAAATGTAAGGGAGGTTTTTGTATCGAAATGTAAAGAATGATAAAGGCTAATTATTTTTTACGACTTTTGTATTTTGTCTTTTCTTATAGAAAGATGGTTGTTTTTCTTCAATATTTCTTATTTTTAATAAGCATTACCAAAGCAGATAGAATATGATTTTAGGTACAAAACGTTTATTGTTTTTTTTCTTGTTGATTTTGATGTTGATAATGCCCTTCTCGGCAGAAGCGCAGCTTTTGGGCGCTCCAAAAACAACAGAAGAGCCAGCTAAGATTCCAGATGATTCACTTGGCAGAAGAACACCTCAAGGAACAGTCAATGGATTCATTAAAGCACTCGGTGACCAAAATTATCTGCGTGCAAGTCAATATCTTGTGCTAAGTAAACGTTCGTACCGTAAGACAGCCGAAAGAATTCGAATAGCAAAGACTTTTCAGCAGCTGTTAGATCAGGGAGGTAATTTCTCTCCGTCATCAATTTTAAGTAATAAAGAATTAGGACATCTTGATGATAATTTGACAACGGGCATAGATTTGGTTGGAAATATATCTACAGATAAAATAAATATACCGCTTTATTTAGAAAATCAATCAGATGATAGCCAGCCTGCTTTGTGGCTTTTTTCTGCTGAAACCATAGAAGCAATTCTTGCAGCAGATATTAGCGGAGAAAAAACTTTCTTAGATAGAATTTTACCCAGATTTTTGAAAGATAGAAAATTAGGAAATGTTCCAATTGGCCATTGGGGAGTAGTAGTGGTAATGGCTGTGGTTACCTATTTATTGTCGAGACTTCTTATTTTCGTGCTCATTTTTCTAATTCAAAAAATATGGAAAAAAGCAGATACTGAAAAAGGAACGGCAATTATAGATGCTTTTACACTGCCGGTTCAAATGTATCTTACTGTGATTTTATTTGTGGCATCGACACAGCGTATGGGGATTTCGATAATAGTTCGCCAGCGTTTTAGTATTATCATAATTACAATCGGAATTTTAGCATTTTTAATTCTGCTTTGGAGGATGACCGATTTTGTAAGCATGTATACCCGAAGCAGAATGAATAGCCGCGGACGGGCTTCTGCAGTATCTGCGGTATTATTTTTAAGCCGTACTATGAAAGCCGCAATTGTGGTAATCGGAATTATTGCAATCTTAGGAATTATTGGAGTAGATGTTACAGCGGGACTTGCTGCGCTGGGAATTGGGGGTATTGCATTGGCTTTGGGAGCGCAAAAAACAATAGAAAATTTTGTTGGAAGTGTGAGCCTTATTGCAGATCAGCCGTTACGTGTTGGTGATTATTGCCGAGTTGATGATATAAAGGGAACTGTAGAAGCGATCGGAATGCGCTCCACGACGCTACGTACTGCAGCCCGTACTATTGTAACAATTCCGAATGGTCAGCTTTCGGCTAGCAAAATAGAAAATTTTGCCCATCGTGACCGTTTTATATTCAATCCGATTTTTGGTTTTAGAATGGAAACCACTCCAGATCAGATGCGCTATCTGTTAGTAGAATTAAGATCTTTGCTTTACGCGCATCCGGCAGTCTTAAATACACCGCCAATAGTCCGTTTTACTGGAATTACAGCCGATGCTTTAAAAGTCGAAATTACAGCTTACATCGAAGCTATAAATGTGGAGACATCACAAGAGGTTCAAGAAGATCTTTTATTGCGAATGATGGATATTATAGAAAATAGCGGTACTTCTTTGGCTTATCCGTCACAAACATTATACATGGCGCGAGATACTCCTTTTTCAAAAGAAAAAGCAGATGAAATTTCTAAGACAGTTAAAAAGTGGAAAGAAAATAACGAATTGCAGCTGCCTAAGTTTGATCCAAAACGGGTCGAAGAATTAAAAGACAGTATAAAATATCCTGATGAAGGGAGTTTTAATCCTAATAATGAGGAAACTTTATTGTAAAAGAAAGATTGTCTCAAAAGGAAAGCTTTTTTTCTAAGCTTCAGAGAAGCGAAATAATTATATCAAAGGGTAATGTTTACAGCATAAAGCTCTAGAGGAGCGCATGTCGCTCCTCCGGAATTTTTTATTGGTCTTATTGTAGTTCTATAAAGCTATAATTTAGCTTAAAGCTGTGGCGGAAGCAAATGATCTAAATCTGAAAGTTTATAGAATTTAAGATCGTTCAGTTTCATGTATTTACAGATAAATTCTAAAGTTTCTATTTTTACCTGATAATTTTCTGTGATTTCTTTTACTGGTTTATGACCGCATAAAATTAGAATTTTATTGTTCTTTTTAGCATAATCTAATAATTCTAATACATACGGAATACTAAAATGTATGTGGCTGTTATCAATATCAAAGGCAAATACAATTTTTGAATTATCAAAATAGCTGTCTTGTTTTTCTGGAATTTCGCCACCAAATGCTCTTCCTCTAATAATTTTAAATAAGGGTGATAATGCCTGATCCAGAGAATCGGATCTTTCTCCGTAAGGATAAGCAAAAGAAGTAACGTTGAAAGATTTTTTTTTCATTGAAATAATCATAGGATCGATTTCCTGTTTCATATATTCCTTGATTCCATACTTTTGCGTGAATTTAACTGCGTTGTAATGATGATAGCCATGTCCGGCAATTTCGTGCCCGTATTTTTGCATTTCCAGCAGTTTTTTAATTTGTGGAGCTCCAATCGAATCTATTCGGCAGACATTAAAAGTCGCTTTCCAAGAATACTTTCGCAAAGCTTGATCAGCTTCCCACCATTCATCGACATAAGCATCATCAAAAGATAAAATCACGCCTGCTTTATAGGCAGGTTTTACTATTGGTTTAGGTTTTTTATTTTCACAAGAAAATAAGGTTAAGAAAAGTAAAAGCAATACCGTTTTTGTAAAAAGTATTTTCATAGATTTTTGCTTTCTGGTGAATATGGATACATATAAACAATCAAAAGTAAATAATATTCTGAATCGCAATCCCTGATTTGTTTTGAATAAAACCATCAGGTGTTTGAAATTAATTTTTTAGAGTAATCATTTTCTCAAAACGCCCATGATGACTAATTGAAATATCTTGAAGCCTACTAGAAGAGATTTTTAAATACGGAATACCGTTTTCGTCTTTTACGATTTCTTTATTTTCAACTTCAATTACATTATGAATATTTTTAAGATCGGTTACCGCAACTGTGTGAATACTTTCTAATGACAAAATAGTTTTGGTGTGATAAATATTTTTATAGCAAACTACTTTTCCATATGAATTATTTAGGTTTAATGATTCTATAAAACAAACAAGCTTTTTCGGGCTAAACTCACGAATTTTGGTCTGACGATTATAGATTTTATACGCAGCCTCTTTCATGCTCCATAAAAGCCAAACTATGACTTCGGGATCATCATGTTTTTTTATAAGCTGTTGTTCATCAGTCGTGAAGAGTTTTTCTATAAAACCTTTTCGTTGCCAATTGCTTTCTTTCCGTGACTGCGCGAGATCTATAATGTCATTGCCAATCATTTCTCCGCCAATTTGGTTTCGATAATTTCTAAAGCAGTTTTAACATCAAGCATTCGTTCCATATCGGCATTGTCAATTACGATGTCGAAATCTTCTTCAATATCAAGCACAATATCCACCAAATTAGCCGAGTTTATATTTAGGTCTTTAATAAAATCTGTTTCTTCAGTTAAATTGTCATAAGCTTCTTGGTTGGTAACAAAAGGCTTTATAATTACTTTTAATCTTTCGGTAAGTTCTTGTCTGTCCATTTTAGTTTTCAAATTTTTTAAATATTACGCATGCGTTTACATCGCCAAAACCAAAACTGGCTTTCGCAATTATTTTTGGGTTAGTTTTTATAGTTTCTAAAAGTGCTTTTGAAGGATCAATCAATGCAGCAATTTCAGGATGAAGATCAGGGCAGTTTTTATTTCCAAATAAAAAACCTTCGTGAAGCTGTAATACTGTGGCAACACTTTCAATACTTCCGGACGCGCTTAAACAATGTCCTGTTAAGCTTTTTAGCGAATTAATATACGGAAAATCTAAACCGTTTCGATCCAAAGCTATTGTCCAGTTTTCAATCTCCAGACTGTCTTTTGTTGTTGCGGTTAAATGTCCATTTATAGCATCAATTTCATTTGGATGAATTCCAGCATTTTCAATAGCGGTTTTAATACATCTTTGCACGGCTATACTGTTTGGAGCAGTCATACTTCCACCGTCGCGCTGTCCTCCAGAATTGACATTTCCGCCCAATATTTCGGCATAAATTGTCGCTCCTCGTTCTAGTGCAGTTTCTAAATCTTCAATTACAAAGGCTCCTGCACCGCTTCCGGGAACAAATCCAGCTGCCGAAGCGCTCATGGGTCTAGAACCTTCTTCGGGTTTATCATTAAACTTGGACGAACAGACACGAATCGCATCAAATCCTGCCCAGATATACGGACCGCTGTCGGAAGTGCTTCCCGCTAATATTCGTTTTGCTTGTCCAGATTGTATGCGGTCATAAGCCATTAGTATGGATTCGGTTCCTGTCGTACAAGCCGACGAATTGGTAGTGACCTGATTTCCTAATCCGATTTTACCTCCAAGATAAGCGCTTACACCGCTGTTCATGGTTTGAGCGACAACAGTACTTCCCAATTTTCGGGTTTGAAGTTCATCAATTTTATAAATGCTTTCGCGAAATTTATCAATTCCAGAAGTTCCAGCGCCGAAGATTGCACCGCTATTCCAATCTGGATTTTCATTAATAGGCAATCCTGCGTTGTTCCAAGCTTCCATACCCGCAATAACGCCGTATAAAATTCCTGTGCTGTTAAATCCGCGTAGTTCGAGTTCTGTAAAATACTGCGCTTTCAACTCTTCAGATATTTGCGGCTGACCTACAATCTGACAAGAAAACTGTAATTCTTCTAATTGAGAATCGTGACGAATACCAGAAATGCCATTTTGCAGCGCATGAGTAAACGCAGGAATTCCAACACCATTTGGCGCTGCAACTCCAAGACCTGTTATAACAACTCGCTTTTTCATAACCTTTTTGTTATCATTCCTGCTAGAACGCCACGGCAAACTTCTTGTCCAGCTTCGTTTTTCATTATGGCATTGCATTTTAATTTCCCAAAACGAAAGAACAATTTTTCAGAAGTTACCGTTACTTTTTCATTTGGATAAACGGGTTTTAAAAATTCCATATCGGCAGAGGTAAAGGCAATCACGGTATTTTCTCCCAATTCATTTCCTAAAAGAAATATTCCTAAACAAACCATCCCAATCTGTCCCATCGTTTCAGTTAGAATAACGCCTGGAGTAACAGGATTGTTTTTGAAATGGCCTTTATAAAAGTCAAGATTTTCTTTGAAGGTATAAGTTCCAGTTACGCCATTTTCATCTGCGTGAAGCAATTCATCTACAAACAAAAAAGGTTCGCTGTACGGTAGCTGTTTTATAATATCAGTTAATTTCATAAGCTTTCAAATTACCATTGCAATAAAACTCTTTGTGCCGAAAATCCTGGACCAAAACTCAACATTAAACCTTTTTCTCCTTTTTTCGGATTTCGATTCATAATGTTTTCTAAAACATATAAAACTGTTGCGCTCGACATATTGCCGTATTGTTTTAGAATCTCTTTAGTATCGTCAATATTTTTTTCCAATCCAGCAAAAAGCGATTCAACAGTTGTCACGATTTTTTTTCCGCCAGGATGAAAAATCATGTGGTCAATATCTTTGATTTCAAGATTATTCTGCTTTAAAAAAGGATGAATGATATCACCAAAATGAGAGGCAATGGTATCTGGAACTTCAATATCTAAAACCATTTGCAATCCACCGTTGGTTAATTTGAAGCCCATCATATGTTCTGCATCATAAAAATGATACATCTGTTCATCTAAAATTTCAGGACCAGCATCTTCTTCTTTTGATGACAATAAACAGCAGGCTGCTCCATCTCCAAAAATAGCTGCGCTTACAATATTCGGCATAGAGAAATCATCGAGCTGAAAAGTTGCAGTTGGCGATTCTACTGCAATTACCGCTGCTCGTTTACCTGGATTTGATTTCAGGAAATTCTTGGCATAAATAATTCCTGATATTCCCGCCGCGCAACCCATTTCAGTTACAGGAAGACGAACAATATCTTGTCTTAATTTCATTTTATTAATCAGATAAGCGTCAAGCGAAGGAATCATAATTCCGGTACAGCTTACGGTAATGATGTAATCTAAACTCTGCGGATCCCAGCCTGTTTTCTCTAATGCTTTTTCGAGAACTTGATGTCCTAAAACAATCATTTCACGGCTATAAATATCATTTTTTTCTTCAAATGAAGTTGCAGTAAAAACTTCTGAAGGTTCCATGATAGAATAGCGCTTGTCTACAGAAGCGCCTTCAAATATCTTTTTTACTTTTTTGATAAAGCGCTCTTCCTGACCTTCAAGCCATACGTCTACAAGCGGAAGTATTTCTTCGGTCGTTCGAGAATATTGCGGAAGCTGTTTAACAGCCGTGATTATCTTTACACTCATATTTTAGTAATTATCCACTGGTAGCGAAAAGCCCATTTCCAGTTTATGGAATAGTTTTTTAAATTTAGTTTTTCGGAGAAATGCTCCAATTCGTTTTTTTTGAATCCTTTTAAAATAGAAATCAAACCATCGTTGCGCGACATTTTATTGAGATTGAAAACAACGCTTATGAGCTCAAACAATCGATATGCAATTTTACTTCTATGAAGATCATTTACAACAATGCCAATCGAAGCATTTTGGTTTAAAATAGCCATTACTTCTGCAATTTGATGGGTTGCAAAATGATGCAACGTTAGCGTGCACAAAACAATATCGTATTTGAGCTGATTGAAATCTTCGCTAAAAATATCCATACAGATATATTCAATATTGGGAAAATCTTTTGAGAGTTTCTTGGCATAATCAATTGTAAAAGCATTGGCGTCGATTCCAATTAATTTGAATTGAAGATTTCGCTTTTTTCCATATTTGGCAAGCATTCTCAGCATATCTCCATTTCCACATCCAATATCGGCAATGGTAATGGTTTGAGAAGTATCCGTCTTTTTTAAAAGTTCTTTTATGCCTTGAAGCGTCAGTTTATTTCCACCAAGCAATTGATTAATAGAAGCAATTTTATCTAACGCACCAATAAGCTCTTCGCTTTGAAGCGAAAAATCATCCATTATTTCTATTTCTTCTGTTCTATATTTAGTGTTTACACTCATTTATTCAATTGTTATTGGTCGACCGTGCGTTTGTTTTATAATGAACGAAAGTAAAGCAGGAATTGATGCTGCAATCGTTGTCATTATATAAGTCAAATTTTTATGTGTCAGCGCTTTGGCCAAAATTCTACCAAAGAATAGTCTTTTGCTGAAATGTTTTTTCCATTCTTTAATGTATTTTTTTTCAAATTCCCTTCTTGATTCTATTTTTCCATAATAAAAATCAAGTACTAGCTCAGAAGCTATTTTAGCGCTATGAATGGCCATTGCCATGCCGTTGCCGCACATTGGATGAATTAATCCTGCAGTATCTCCAATCATTAAAATGTGATTTTCTACAGGTTCTTTTTTATCGAATGAAATCTGACTGATCGTTAAAGGTTTTTCGAATAGGGAATTGCTGTTTTCAAAAATACCTTTCAATTTTTTATTTTTATAAAGCACTGATTTTTGGTACTCTTCGATGTTTTTATATTTTTTAAAAGTATCGAAATCGGCTAAGTAGCAAATATTTATAACGTCGTTTTCAACTTTTGAAACGCCGCAATAACCGCCTTGAAAATTGTACAAAGCAACAAGACTTTCGTCAAAATTTCCTTTGTAATGTCCTTTTACGGCAAGCCAAGGTGATTTTTTAGAAATGAAATCTCTTGACAAAACTTGATCAATATTCGATCTTTTGCCGTAAGCGCCTAAGACTATTTTGGATGAAAGAATTTCTTCAGAAGTTGTGACAGTAAAAATGTCATTTTCAAAAGAAATATGGTTGACATGATCGGTTATAATGGTGCAGCCATTTTGGATCGCTTTTTCAAACAAAAAATGATCCAATTCATAACGGCTTATTCCGAAACCGCCCAGTGGAAGTTTCGTTTTTGCTGTTTTTCCGTTTTGAGCTGTAAATTCAAAATTTGAAATACTGGTTGGGTGAAGTTTCCTAATATCTAAATCCAACCAAAATAAATAAGGCAGGATTTCATTTGAGATATATTCTCCGCAGACTTTATGTTTTGGATAAGTATTTTTTTCGATAAGAATGACCTTCAATCCTTTTTTGGATAAGTGTAAAGCGCTTGCCAGACCAGCAAGACCTCCTCCAATAATAAGTACATCAGGGTTTGTTCTCATACTACCAATTTAATCATAAAAACTTAATTGATCTTACTTAATTCCATAAGAAATTAACAAAATTTCAACTTTTATTTTAAAAGCTTAGTATGAGCTATTATTAAAAAAAATGGTAAAAATGGATTTAAAAGATAATTTTTACTTTTGCCAAAAAATAGCGCATTAAATAAATGACAGTACAAGATTTAGTAGGCACTTATTCCATTTCTGGAAGCAATCAGGACGAAAGTAATGACATAACATATAAAGGTGTTTTAACGCTGACTTTAGATCAAAACAACCGTATAGAGGCAGATTGGCTTATCAATTCGCATAAACAAAAAGGAACGGGTTTCTTTAAAGACAATATTCTAGTAATTAATTTCAGTTATAAAGGTGATGACAATAAAACCTATAAAGGAGTTGTGGTTTATAGATGCATTACAAAAGATGTTTTAGACGGATTTTGGTCTGAGAAACATGGAGATCCATTGTATTTAGGAAGTGAACATTGTTTAAGAATGGAAACGACAGAACGATTAAATTAGAATAGTTTTTTTAAACACATAGAGACATAGAATTTAGTTTCTAAAGTGAAGAATACAAAAAGAAACTAGTTTCTAACACATAGTAAGCTAAAAGTTAACTTTGTCAAAGTTTTAAACTTTGACAAAGTTGAGGGTTTAAAGTCTATGCAGGATTTATTACGGTTTTATATTTTCTGTTATAAAGAATAATAAAACCAACCCATATTACTAGTAAAACTGCAATTAAAGTAAGTTCTGTTTCATGCAAGCCATTACGGAAAAAATTATTTAGCGAATGTACTCCTGCAACGGCCAATAACGATCCTGTCGAAGTATATACTTTTCCGATTCCCCAACTTCCGAAGAAAATGATTCCGAAGAAGATCATATTGCTTGGCGTTATTTCAAAGTTTAAATGCCATGCAAACCAAAGTACAGCAATAATCAATATCGAAGTAAATTTAGGAAGCGATTTCAACTGTTCTTGTAAAAATCCACGCCAACCGATTTCTTCTAAAAGCCCGTAAGCTAAAACCGTAAACATTAATAATATTGGGAATTTACCGATGGTAAAGTAATAAACACTTGCAATTAAAACGGCTGGAAGAATCCAATAAACGGCAAATGGAACTAGAGCATTTTTATAAATTCCTTTTAATGACATTGGATTATGAAGCGAGAATATTTTTATTGCAACCAAAGCTCCTAAAGCAGGACCAATACCGCGCAGTAAAATGGCCAAATACGGATTTTCTATTCCAGATAATAAATTGGTTTTAACAGCTGCATATCTGCAGATTACAGCAATTACGTAATAAACTATAATAGCGCCAAAGTTGATTTTATTTTTCATCGTTTTAAATTTGTTTGGTTTAGTGAAGCAAACTTAGCGAGTGAAAATGAAAATAAAATTGACTTTGGGTAAGAAATCATTTTTCCATAACTCTTTTTCGAATTCGGCTTAAACTTTCGGCCGTCAATCCCAAATAGGAAGCGATGATTTTAAGTGGCGTTCTTTGAAAAATTTCTGGACGCCCTTCTATAAGTTTTAAATAACGTTCTTGTGGTGAAAGTGTCAATAGGTTAATTTGTTCTTGCTGTTTACGCACATAAAGCATTTCAGAAATAGCTTTTCCGATTCGCAAGCCGGTTTCTGATCTTTGGTACAATTCATTTAAATCTTGATGAGAAATAGACCAGAGCGTTACATCTTCTAAAGCTTCGGTTTTAATAACCGACGGCTGCTGATTTAAGAATGACATATAATCGCTAATAAAACTATTTTCGTAAGAAGATTAATACAGATATCTCTTTTGCCATCCCAAACAAATAATCCTGCAGATCCTTTAAGGATGATGTTAAGATATTTTTCGACACCGTGATAATCTTTTATAATTTCAGATTTGTCAAATTCACGGACTCTAATTTTTTCCGAAAATCCCCTCCAGATATTCATATCAGCAGTAAAATAATTTTCGAAAACTCGTTTTACATCTTCAGGAGAAGGGCTATGTGGCATTTTTTAGAATTATCAGTTTGGAATGCCAATATAAGTTTTATCTTTCAAAATAAAAACAGTTCTGTTATCTTGTCATTTATGTTTTTTGTGAAGACAATAAGGATCACTTTGACAAAGTTTAACACTGCAAAAAACTACTTTAAACAAGGCAATTGTAAAACGTTAGCATTCAGTGGTTGCTCAATTTTTCTTTCTAGTTTTTCAGAATTCACGGTGATATAAATTTCCATTGAACCCGTTCCAACTTTCAGTCCAAGTATGTGGCCGCCGTAAGCATCAAATTTATCATCGGTTGCAACTCCGTGCATGTGTATCGAAGGTTTGTCCCCATTCCAAGCGATAGATCCCGTAATGCTTCCCATTTCTACTTTATTGAAAGTTTTGGGATGAAATTTCTTTTGACTAAAATCATAAAAACCGAAAGTAGCATCTTGCGCAAAACCAATTCCAGTAAAATTTGCTGACGGAATATTTTGCTCTTTGGCTAATTTTTCAATTAATTCCAAAACATTATCGCCTTCGCGAAGAACCATCAGATAACCTTGAGGTGTTTTGGTGTAACGGCATTTTTCAGCATCTTTTTGTTGGGCATTAGCGAAACTAAGAGACATTAAAAGCACTAATGCCATACCAATTTTAAGGGGTTGAATATTCATAATAATTTAAATTAAAGAATTGGGTTGTAACTCATTATCATATTTTTCAGGATCTGATGCTGCATATTCGTTTTTAGGTTCTGGAATGACATGAATTTTAGAATCGCTTATCGAAATTACAGCCGAACAAACATAGATTCCGACCTTTCCTTCGTTGTATTTAAAATCCAATAAAGTTAGTTTTACTATGTCATTTATAGAAAGTTCATAATAATTTCCGTAGCGGATAATTTTAAAGGAAATCTGTTTTTCTTCACTAATTTCAAACTGATTGGTTTGGATGTTTTCAAAGATAAAATTATTCTTCACATCCTTTTCATTAAATCCCCAAGCTCTAAACTGCACAAAACCATTCATGAAATCAATCGAAATATAATATCCCGTTCCTTCTTTATCGCATTCAATTACAAAACCTGTTTTTCCCATTCCTTCTACAGATAATGTTCCTTCCCAAACAAAATCGCTTGAAGGCTTTTCGAAACCATAAATTTCATAACCGCTTCGGCATCCAAATCGCCATTTGTTTTCATTTTCCAAAACAAACTCTGCTGTTGGATTTCCTAAAATAGGCAAGGGGTGAGGCAAATCTTTTTGATATATGGTTTTCTGATACAATTTTTCCCAATAATAATAGCTTTTCAAAAGAAGTCTCCCGCTCTTATCGACATCCAATTCTTTTGGTGGTGGGATCACGCGATGAGTATTGACGTTTCCGTCTGCAAAATAGAAATTATAAACCAAAAAATGTTTTCCATCTTTAACCACTCTGGCGGCATAGTTTCCTTGTGGCATCAGTACATTGTTGTGAAATGCAGAATATTCTCCCCTAAATTCTGGTGAAGACCAATAACGGATTTTAATATCTTCTCTGATGGATCCCAATAGATAATGCGTTCCTTTAATCTCAAACACACACGGGCATTCTACATCATCATACACGTACGGAATATGAAGCGGTTTTTGAAGCACATAACCTTCTTTTTCTCTTTTGGCTACACCAATACAGCCTCTACGGTATGTTGGTCCAGAGGCACTTCGGGCGCAGATTAGCAAATAATCTTCTCCTTTGTATTGGTATTTAAATGGGTCACGAAAGCTTATCCATTGACGCGGATTATTATTCTTGCCCTCATAATGGGGAGCTTCACTTTTAAAAGGAAGTCCGTATAGATTTTCTTTTTTCCAAGTAAGCAGATCGGTGGAAATTGCTCTTCCTACTTTTTGTTCAATTCCCTTATCTTGGCGTTTAAGACCTGTATAATACATTTCATAACCTTCGCCATCTGATTTTTTGCTGATGTGCATCGTCCATAACATATCATCGTCCCATTCTCCGGGATCGCCAACAAATAAGGCATTTTTTACTCGTTTCCACGAAAGACCATCTTTTGAAATGGCATGAGCGATATAATCATGATTTGGAATAATTAAATGAAATAAATGATGAATTCCTTTTTCATCTATAAATACATCAACATCTCCAATTTCCCAATTGCTAAATCCTGAACCTGAATACATTTTATTATTTATTTTAAACTGTTAGTATTTTTTTTTAGCCACAACTCGCGCGACAGCGAATAAGCGAAGCAATGGCACGAATTTTCTCGAATTATTTTTTCTAAACATAGAATCATAGCCTTACTTTGTCATAGCTATATATGTTTAAATTTTTTGTCCGTAACAAATGCTTATTTTATGACTTTATAATATTTTAATCCTTCCAAAATCCCTTCTGAGGCCGAATTTTTAGCAACATATATGCTTTTGGTTGTTTCGTAATCGGCAAGTTCAGAACTTCGATTTCCTACAATAATTCCTTTCACTGGACCTCTAAACATATCAACATCATTTCCAGAATCACCCGCAGCAATTACATTTCCTAAAGGAATGGACCATTTTCTGCATAAAAATTTAATAGCATTTCCTTTAGAAGCTCTTTTCGGAATAAAATCTAAAAACTGACCGTGACTCGGAATAATATTGACTTTGTACCATCCCGTTCCTAAAACTTGAATTAATTCGTCATGATTGTAATGTTCTTTGTCATAGTAATAAGAAATTTTAAAAGGATTTTGCGCTTCTTCTTCCTGCAGTTTAATCCATTTTATGCCTTTCAGTTTATTGACAATTTCTTCTCTTTTCCATCTTCCAGAGAGAAACTTGGCCCAGCCCTTATCCAAAATATAATCCTTTCCGTTTGTATAATAGATTTCAGTTCCAACTGAACAGATAATGAAATCGGGTAGAGGAAATTCTTCTTCGTCAATTACTTTTTTTACGAGCGCCAAATTGCGTCCAGAAGCCATTGCAAAAGCCATTTTGTCGGTACGATTGGTTAAATGGGCTTTTAATTCTTTCAAACCTGGATTGGCTAGTTTTGGTTCTATTAAAGTGCCATCAATATCTGAAACCAAAAGATGATCTATTTTTCTTTTCAATCGGTCGATATTGATATTTGGATAATGTTGTTTTTTGATTCCAGTCGAGGAAACAGATAGGTTTTCATTAATTATATCTACATAATGATTAACGTGGCTAATCCAGCTGTAATGTTTTTGAATATTGATTGCTCCATTATTTGAATAATATTTCCATTTATTTTCATCGGTTAGAATATTGCGAAGCGCTTTTTTAATTTGGCTTTCTTCTTGTGGATTTACCAATTCTCCGTTTTGACAAACCGGAATAATTTCTGATGGCCCACCATTTTTGGTTACCACAACGGGAAGTCCAGAACTAGCCGATTCTATAACAGTCAAACCGAAGTTTTCATGCAAAGCTAAATTCACAAAAACGCCTCTTTTTTCTGCAGCATAACGGTAGATAATCGACACTTCATTTTCGACATCATGTTTCTTCGGAATTGCCATTTTTCCATACAAATCGTACTTATCCATCAAAAGAAGCAGATCTGTTAAAACGTTCTTTTCAGATTCTGGCATTTTGGCAATGTCTTTTCGAATACCAGCAAAAATGACCAAATTGGCCATGCTCTGGAGTTCTTTGTCTTTTCCGTAAACTTCAATTAAAGTGTTCAAGTTTTTATGACGGTCAGGTCTTGAAAGTGCCAGAATTATAGGCTTGTGCGGATTGGTTAAAAATTTAGAAATGCTTTCGGCAACCCAATATTTTCGTTGCGCTTCTTCCATATGTTTGTCCGAATCGTTTTCTTGATAATAATAAGGAACAAATTTTCGGGTATCAATTCCAGGAGAAATGGCGTGATATTTTCCTAATTCGAAGTTTTTGTATGCTTTATAGGTTTCAATTTCCTGTTCGGTAGAAGTAACAATAAATTCTGCGAGTTCTAATGTTCTTTCTTCGGCAGCGATTCTGGCTTTAAACTTGTACTTTTTTTCAAGTTCTTCTTCCGTTTCTCCGCTTTCAATTAGTTTTTTCTTTTTGTAGAATCCTAAAGAATGTCCTGTATGCGCGAAAGGAATGTTTAAAACGGCTGATAATTCGGCTGCGGCATATCCCGCATCAGCGTAGTGGGAGTGAATCCAATCTGGGAAAATATTGTATTGTTTGATGTGTTGCATTGCGCCGTTCACAAAAGTATCAAGACCTTCCCAAAGCTGTTCTTTTGCCTTATACTTTTTCCCCAGAAACGGAATGCGCCTTATGTCCAGTTTATCATTTATAATTTCTATAGGCACGGCGTATTCTGGCGAAAGAGCGGGATCATCTATTAATCTGGTAAAAAGATGAACGTGTTCTACATCTTCATGTTGCGATAAAAATTCTGCTAGTTCGTATATGTATTTGGTCTGACCTCCGTTGTCAGCATCTCGACCGATTTCGAGACCAGAACCCTTCAAAAGTCCGTGTATATTGATAAGAGAAATTCGTAATTTTTTCATCATTCTTCATTAATTATTTTAAAAATGCAATTTACAGCGCTTATATCGATTAGGAAGAAATAATTACGTTTTAAATTTACATATTTCCCATATTTTTAATAGAAACGGTATGTTTTAAGTATAAAAAAAGCCTGATTTTTTAAATCAGGCTGTAGTTTTTTCTATTAGTTTTTATTGATCAAATTTTCAATGTCAAAGATTGAAATTTCGGGATTTCCACCTGCAGATCCGGCGACTAAAGCTCCCGTGGCACAAGCAAAATTTAAGGCGGCTTGAGGTTCTTTTCCATTTAAAAGTGAAGTGACCAAAGCTCCTAAAAATGAATCTCCTGCACCAACTGTATCTTCGACTTTTACTGTATAGCCTTCGTTTTCGTAAAGATGTTTATCCCATAAAAGTAAAGCTCCATCTTTTCCTCTTGTCACACAGATTGCTGTGGCATTGGTTAAAGAACAGATGAAGTTCATATTTTCTTCTAAAGTGTTGTAAGGAGAATCTAATGCAGCACTTATTTCCATTAGCTCTTCATCATTAAATTTGATGAAATTTGCAGACTGCATTAAGTGTTGTAGAATTTCGTAATCATAATGTGGTTTTCGAAGATTGACATCAAAAACTTTATAGGTATGCGTGTGGAGTAATTCTTCTAAAGCTTTTCTAGAAACTTCATCTCTGCAGACCAAACTTCCATAAATTAAAACATCTGAGTTTACGACTAATTCTCTCGTTTCTTCGTTTAGGATAATTTTGTCCCAAGCCGAAGGATAAAGAATCTCATAAGTAGCCGATTTGCTTTCGTCTAATGTTACATTGACCAATCCTGTCGGGAAATCATTAGATCTTAAAAGAGTATTTGTTTCTAGACCTAGTTTGCTGACTTCGTTTATAATTTCCTCTCCATCTGCATCATTTCCTACACAGCTAATCATATTAGAATCAACGCCTAAGGCTTTCATGCGCAGCGCTACATTTAATGGCGCTCCACCAATTTTCTTTTCATTGTCAAAAATATCCCAAAGTACTTCTCCGAAAGCGACAGCTTTTATTTTTTTGTCGTTGCTCATTTTAGTTTTCTCTTATTTTTAAAAATTAAATCGAGTGATTAGAGTTTCACACGATTTCATAAAAATAAAAAAGAATAACGGTTTCTGCAACCCAATTCTAAAAATCATAACAATCTGTTCACTTTTGCAAAACGTAAGGTTTTGATTTATATCTATTTGAGAAGTAGTCTTTTTTCTATAAAATTATAATTTAAAAGAAGAGAATAAGGGTTAATGTTGCGCTTTATTGTATAAGATGTAGAATTTACTTCTGATGCATTTAAATTTAGAATACTTGCACTATAACAGTTTGATAGTAAAATTTTACTTTCAAAAACTATTTAAAGTAATGGATAAGCAACTTTATAAAGTTAGAATGAAATTTTAAAAGTAGCTTAAATGGTATAAAATGGTTGTTCTAAAAAAGCAAGATATTACTATTGTTTGCTTTTAATTTTTTTTTAAGAAAATTTTAATCTTTTTCTAAGAAGTCAGTTCTCATTTATATATTTGTAACCAGTCTAAATAAGGATAAATTATAAATTTTATATGAAAACAATTTTTAAAACACTTAAAAACAATGTTATAAGTCAAGTGTTTATTACTTTTTTAATCCTTTTCTCCTGTTCAGAAACGGCTTTTTCTCAATCAACTGTTGGTACAATTTCTGGTAAGGCTGTGCTTAAAGACGGAAATTTTTTACAAGGTGCAACAGTGAAAATTTCAGAACTAAATAAAACTACAACGACCGATTCTGATGGTGCGTATCAATTAAAAAATATTCCTTTCGGAACTTATTTTGTTGAAATAAAATTAAATGGTTACGAATCTTCTCCAGCTTCTGTTATTGTGGATCAGAATAACACAGAAGTTACTCTTGATTTTGAAATGGCCTACACTTCGCAAAAATTAGAAGAAGTAATTGTAAGCTCTGGAGGAAACCGATTTGCAAGAAAAGAAAGTGAAGAGGTTTCTAAAATGAAACTCAAAAACATGGAGAATCCTCAGGTTTATACTATTGTTAGTAAAGAATTGATGAAAGAGCAAGTAATTACAGATTACAACAGTGCTTTTAAAAACGTTCCTGGTGCAGGTATTGCCGAAGTGAGAAATCAAGGTAGAACGACTAACATTTCTAGAGGTTTTGCAACGCCTCAATTAGTAAGAAATGGGGTTGGAAGTTTTACCTATAATACAATTGATCCTTCCAATTTAGAGCGCATTGAAGTTATCAAAGGACCATCGGCAACTTTGTTTGGAAGTACTATTTCATCTTTTGGCGGATTGTTTAATAGAGTTACTAAAAAGCCTTTTAATTTCTTTAAAGGAGAGGTTTCTTATTCGGCTGGCGATTGGGATTTGAACCGTTTAACGGCTGATATTAATACGCCTCTTAATGAAGACAAAACGGCTCTTTTTAGAATTAATACGGCATTGCATAGCGAGAGAAGCTTTCAAGACGCAGGTTTTAATAAAAGTTTTTTCATCGCGCCAAGTTTTTCTTATGAAGTAAATGAAAGACTGACTTTGTTAATTGATGCTGAGTTTAGTGTTTCTAAAGGAACGTCTCCAACAAGGTTAGCACCTTATACAAAAGCAGATGCGACTGCTCACAGCATCGAAGAATTAGGAATTCCGTATAAGCTTTCATTTGCAAATAATACCGTAAACTATACAGGTCAGCAGTACAATATTTTTGCTCAATTGAAGTATAAAATTTCAGAAGAATGGACTTCACAGACCATCGTTTCCCGTACAAGATCTTCATCTGAAGGATATGTTGTGGCTTTGACGATGTTAAGTAATGAAACCCTTAGACAGCAAGTTACCAATCAAGATTATCCCTATTATGGTACAGATATTCAGCAGAATTTCAACGGAGACTTTAAAATAGGAAAATTGCGTAATAGAGTAGTGGCAGGTTTAGATTTTTACAGCCTTCGCGCGACACGCAACGATGCAACGGTAAACATGCCAGCGATTAACTTTAGAAAACCTGGAGATGCATATAACAATTTTACAATCAATAAAATAGAGCCATTATTTGCAAATGCAACATACACTAATTTGGTATCGAATGACGAAAGAACTTATAGTGCGTATGTTTCTGATGTGTTGAATGTTACAGATAAATTATTGGTAATGGCTGGTGTTAGAGCTGACCGTTATATCAATAAGGGAGTGTATTATCCAAGTCGCGATTCTATTGCTGGAAATTATAATCAAACGGCCTTTTCTCCGAGATTGGGAGCGGTTTATCAAGTGATTAAAGATAAAGTTTCTGTTTTCGGAAATTACATGAACGGATTCAACAATGTTGGCGGATCTGATTTTGACGGAAATACTTTTAAACCAAATCAAGCCAATCAATTAGAAGGTGGAGTTAAATTTGACTTTAATAAAATTAGCGCAACTTTTAGCTATTACGATATCAAAGTAACCAATGTTACTCGTGATGATCCAGATCACATCAACTTTCAGATTCAGGACGGAACGCAATTAAGTAAAGGTTTTGAAGCTGAATTCATTGCAAATCCAATTAAAGGTTTAAATATCGTTGCAGGTTATACGTACAATGACAGTAAATATACAAAAGCAAATCCGAGCATTAATGGTTTAAGGCCAACAACTGCTGGTTCGCCTACAACGGCCAATCTTTGGGCAAGTTATAGATTGACAGAAGGTGCTGCTTCAGGTCTTGGATTTGGTTTTGGAGGAATTTATGGAAGCGAATATTATCAAACGAATACTTCAACTTTTAAATTTAGTATTCCTTCTTATACCGTTTTGGATGCTTCTGTGTTTTATGATAGGCCAAAATTTAGATTAGGATTAAAAGTAGATAATCTTACGAACGAAAAATACTGGTCTTATCGTCTAGCGGCTCAAAACCCAACTAGAGTTACAGGAAATATTACGTTTAAATTCTAAGATTACAATTCGTCATTTAGAATCATATTATCTACATTTGGATTTTATTGTAAATTATGACCAAAGGTTTTAAAAATACTATTAGACAAATACATTTGTGGCTCGGTTTAGCATCGGGCCTCATTGTTTTTATAGTGAGCATTACCGGATTTCTGTATGTTTTTGAAGAAGAAATTCGTGATTTTTCGCAGAAAGAATACCTTCACGTTCCTGTTCAGGAAAAGCCATTTATAGGTTTAAAAACTATAATTGAAAATTATGAACGTCTGGAACCGAAGCAGAAAATCACGGCTCTCAAAATTGACAAAAAAGAACCGAATGCCACAGTTCAAATTTCGACAAAAAAGAAAAAGACCTATTATTTTAATCCTTACGATGGTACTTTAATAAACCAGAAAGGAGCAGACTGGCTCAATACGGTTCTGGAAATACACCGCACTTTGTTATTGGGAGAAGTTGGCGAATTTATTCAAGGATGGTCCGTTGTAATTTTCATTGTTATGCTGATTACGGGATTAATTTTATGGTTTCCAAATCAAAGACGTTTAATTAAGCAATCTTTAAAAATAAAGTGGAGCGGTTCTTTTAAAAGAGTAAATTTCGACTTGCATCAAGTTTTAGGATTTTACGCTTCTTTATTTTTGCTTTTAATTGCTTTTTCGGGAACGTATTTTAAATACGATGCTGTAAAAAAAGGCGTGAGCATAGTGACAGGAAGTAAACTTAGAAAAGGTGATGAAGTGGTTTCTAAGGCTAGAATAGATTCGACTACAATTCCTGTTCGTTATAATAATATCTACGAAAGTGCTAATGCAAAATATCCTGGCGCAACTTCAGTTTCATTTTCGATAAGAAAAACAGGAGAATTGCGATTAAGAATGACGTATCCAAATGATTGGGCAAGAAACCAAAACACGCTTTTCTTTGATGGAAAAACAGGACAGATGCTTCGCACTAAATTATACAAAGACAATAACGCTGCCGATGTTTACGAAGCAAGTAATCACGATCTGCATACAGGAGTTTTCTTTGGTCTTACAGGGAAAATAATCTGGAGTTTGGTCAGTTTGATTGGAGCTTCTTTGCCCATTACGGGATTTATTATTTGGTGGAAGAAAGGGAAAAAGGCTAAAAAGAAAAAGACTAAAAATTAAAATCTTTTCAAGTAAAATATCTCTTTGTTCCGTAGGAACATTTGGTTGCTAGAACTATTTTGTTGTCATTGTTTTGCGTTCCGTAGGAACGTTTGGTTTTTATCATTTTTTATGGTGGCGTATATCAAACGTTCCTACGGAACGTGAATGTGGTTGTCTTTTTTTTCTACCAATCAAACATTTCTACGGAATGATAATACCATTTTAAATCATTTCTTGTTTGGTTATATTTTGAAATATTGAATTCTACTTTTTGCTAGATTTTTCATTAAACTATGCGGCAGATTTTATTTCACTACAAATTTTCCTCAACTCATTACAAAATATAATTTTTCGCTCTTATTTTATAAATAAAATAAATTTCAATGTTCTAAATTTGGTCATAATGCAAAAATTACGACCATGGAAATCAATTTAATTTCAGAATCATTTTGGGGAAATAAGAAGAAAATTTCTCTCTGGGATAGATTATTTAGAAGAAGCAAAACTGTAAATAAAGTACTTTCTACACCAGAATTGATTAGTAAAAACTGTCGAGGATTACAATTAGGAAATGAAAATTTAAAATCGTTTCTCTTCTCTACAGATATGGCACTTATAGAAAATAATGATGCCGATGCTATTTTGGCTGTTTATCCTTTTCCGCCATCTCCTAAAATAATCAAAACGTTGATTGATTTTGCAGGAAAACCTATCGTATGTGGTGTTGGAGGCGGAACAACTAAAGGGAAAAAATCGGTAGAAATGGCAATTTATGCAGAAGAGGCTGGAGCTGCGGGAATTATTGTTAATATTCCGTTTGAAAATAAAGACATTAAGAGAATAAGAGAAAAAATTGCAATACCAATTGTAGCAACTGTTGCTTCATCTGATTATGATTTTTTAAAAGGAAAAATCGATGCAGGAGTAAATGTTTTTCATGTTTCTGGAGGAGCACATACTGCTAAAATTGTAAAAGAAATTACGGCTAAATTTCCCGATTTTCCTGTAATGGCAACTGGAGGGAAAAGTTTACATAATATCGAAGAATCTATAAATTCTGGTTCGAGAGCAATTGTGCTTTCGCCGCCATCCAATAAAGATTTGTTCAAAACAATTATGAATAAATATAGAAGAGCTTTCTAAGAAAAATGCACAAAAATAAACGGGATTGTCACTAACTTTGAGACAATCCCGTTTTTATGTTTGCAAAATTATTTTGTTCTGTAGGAACATCTGGTCGGTAGAACCGATGTTGTTGTCGTTATTTTACGTTTGGTAGGAACGTTTGTTTTTAAAATTTTTTATAATAATGCATATCAAACGTTCCTACGGAACGTAAAAATGCTTGCCTTTTTTTTACCAACGAAACATTCCTACGGAATGATGATTCCGCTTTGAATCATTTTTTTTGCTCAAAGTATGAATTAATTAACCATGAGCTTCAACTGAAACGTCATTCCATTTTTCCCAGTTTTCTAATCTTTGCTCGTAGCTTTGTTTTACGAATGGTAACGCTACTTTTCCTAGTAACAATCGTAATGGCGGATTTTCTGATTCTACCAAATTCACAACTGCTGGAGCTGTTGCCTGCACTTTTCCGAATATGTTTTCTCTTTCAGCTAGAGCTTTTTTGATTTCGTCATAATACGGTAAACTTTCGCTGGTAATTCCAGTATGCCAGATATTAGATTCGTATCCGTTTGGTTCTAGTAAAGTTACGTTAATTCCGAATTGTTTTACTTCTGAAGCTAATGTTTCGCTCAAACCTTCTACAGCAAATTTAGAAGCGCTGTACAGTCCCATTGCAGTTGGTAAAGTTGCCAATCCTAAAATGGATGAAACTTGAATAATGTGACCGCTTTTTTGCTCTCTCATAATAGGAAGCACTGCTTGGGTTAGCCATAAAGTCCCAAAGAAATTCGTTTCAAATTGCTCTCTCGCTTCTTGTTCGCTTGCTTCTTCTACAGCACCTGTAAGCGCGTAACCAGCATTGTTGATCAAAACATCAATTGTTCCAAAATGCTGTTTTACTTTTTGAACTACTTCTAATGATTCTTGACGGTTATTTACATCCAATTTTAAAGGTAAAATTGCATTTCCGTATTTTTCTTTTAAATCGTTTAAGGTTTCAAGGTTTCTAGCAGTTCCTGCTACATTGTATCCTTTAGCTAAAAAAGCTTCTGCCCAAGCTCTTCCAAATCCTTTCGAAGCTCCTGTAATTAAAATTGTTTTTGACATGGTATTTGTTTTTATAATTAATTAATTTTAAAAATGACCAATCGGTCACTTTTAGAGTAAAAAAAATTATATCAATTTTTCAGATATAATTTTTTTAAGCGTTTTTTCTATTGTTTTCATATTATCGTTATTGCCAGACATACGAGACATTAAATGGCCTCCCTCAAGCATGGCAAAAAGCGCAATGGCAAATTCTGATGCATTCCATTCAGGATCAAATTCTTTATCTGCGATTCCTTTTTCTATAATCGAAGTTAAAAGCAGTTGTCCACGTTTGATGGCGTTGTTTACTTTTTCTTTTACAATCGGGTTCGTATCGTCGGCTTCTGTTCCAAAGTTTAGCAAAGGACAGCCGCCAATTACTGGTGGATTGATCGGATTACTAAAAAAATCGATATAAGCAAAAAGCTGGTCTTTGGCTTTTTTTCCTTCTCTAAGTGCCGTTTCCAGTTTAGAGCTTAATATTTTCATATTATGATCTACGGCAGCACAAGCCAAAACATCTTTATTTTCAAAATGAACATACATACTTCCTTTAGACAGTTTGGTTGCCTCCATAATATCGCTCATAGAAGTTGCTGCAATTCCTTTTGTGTTAAAGATAGGAGCGGCTTTTTCTATAATAAATTGTCTGGTTTCTTCACCTTTTGCCATGATAGGTTGTATTTAATGACGCAAATATATGACCAATCGGTCATATATGCAAATAAATTTTACTTTTTTATTTATTTTACTGTTTTTTAAATAGATAAAACAGCGTCAGATACTCTAAAAGAGTAACATTTGAAGCTGCTTATCTTAATTAAAATGATTGTAATAAGTTAGTTCGCTCGATTCCTTTCCTCTTCATTTCCAAAATTTCTTTCATTAGATTTTACGCTTTGGTTTCCGAATTTGTAGCTTAAAGCAATTCTAAAAGCTCTTGAATCGCCATAATTTTTCATTGTATTTTAATTCCGTTTGAATAATAAGAAAATAGAGGTGATCTAATAGTTGATACTGCTACAGATTGGTACATTATCAATGAGAAAGGCGATAAAAGTATAATTCTTTGTCCAATATTTCATGAAGATGATCAAATCACTTGGATGAAAGATTCGAATTATTTTTAATTTTGTTTTGATCCCTCGCGCCAGCGAATGCTTCTGTGGTTGGAAAATTTCGATATATTTACAAAAGAAAAATTCTGATGCTAATTTTAGAAGACAGCTTCTAATTCATTTATTTTAATACAGCCAATGCATATTATTTATCAAAGTCCAAAAATAATTATCCGCGAATTTCTGCCTGAGGAAAAACAGACATTCTTAAATCTTTTTAAAGATAAGCAGGTAACGCAATATCTTCCTGATACTTCACCAGAAAGATGTGCCGAAATGTTTAACGAACTGCAAGAAAATTATAAAAACAAAAATCTTAGCCGATGGGCGATATTCAACCCTGTAGATAATAGTTTTATAGGAATGTGTGTTGCTCGTATTTTTGTACACAATACAGATCAGATAGAGATCGGGTATGTGCTTAGCAGGGAATACTGGGGAAAAGGTTTTGCTACAGAAGTATGCAGGGCTATAACTCAATATAGTTTTGAAAACACAAAGACAAATGAAGTTGTAGCCATAACAGATCTTGAGAACGCCGGATCGCAAAATGTGCTGCAGAAAGTTGGTTTTAAACGATTAAGCAATCTGATAAGAAACCAAGAGGAGCTTGCTTATTTTAAGATAGAGAGATTGTAGTTTGTATTCTATAACTAATTAGTTGTAAATAATTGAAATATAGTTAGTTGCTTGTTTTTTTTGATTAAATTTATATGAAAAAAAAGGCAATATGGTTACAGCTATACTTAGAGCACATCCTGAACTGGCACTTTTCTTATGCTTGGCTCTTGGATTCTTAATAGGACGTATTAAGATCGGTACATTTAAAATTGGTGTCGTATTAGGAACTTTGTTTGCTGGAGTGCTAATTGGTCAGTTGGATATTGAAATTCCAGATATTGTAAAAACTATTTTCTTTGATTTTTTCCTGTTTTCTACAGGATATAAAGTTGGCCCTCAATTTTTTCAAGGTTTTAAAAAAAATGCATTTCCGCAATTACTGCTCACTTTGGTAATTTGTTTATCCTGCCTATTAGTGGCATATTCTATCTCTACTTTTTTAGGGTATGATGTAGGAACAGCAGCCGGATTATTGGCAGGAGCGTTTTCTGAATCGACTGTAATTGGTACCGCTTCAGATGCTATTAGCCACTTAAATCTTGCTGATGCAGAAAAAAGCAGATTAATCAATAATATTCCTGTAGCCTATTCTGTAACTTATCTTGTAGGTGCGGCATCTTTTGTTTTTTTTCTAACTGGAATTGCTCCAAAATTGCTTGGTATTGATTTAGTTAAAGAAAGCGATAAAATAGCTGAAACCATTTCAGGAGAAACTGAATATGGTCCAGGAATGAAAAGCGCTTATCAGAGGTGGATTATTCGAGCCTATAGAATAACCAATGAGAAATGGACTGGAATCAGTATAAGCGAATTTGAAAGATTGATATCTAACAAGAATATTGTAATTCAAAGAATACGCCATAAAAATCAATTGCTAGATCCAAAACCCGATACTATAATTCAAAAAGATGATGTAATGGTTATTATGGGACAGCATGGAATCATTTTGGACAGCCTCTTTTCTATTGGACCAGAAGTATTGGACGAAGAATTGCTAAATTTCCCACTAGCACATTTAGATGTTACAATCACCAATAATGCAATAGAAGGGATGACGGTAAAGTTGCTTCGAAAAAGCAGTTTTTATCATGGATTAATGCTAAACAAAATAACGAGAGAAAATCATGAAATACCGCTCGAATCGAAAACGGTTTTAAATAGAGGTGATATTTTGAATCTTTCAGGAAGACCTGCAAAACTGGAAGAAGCAGCGAAGGAAATAGGTTATCTGGATCGTTTAAGCCCAGAGACCGATATTATTTTTGTTGGTTTGGGTATTGTCCTTGGAGGACTTTTAGGTTTGCTTTCGGTAACTTTATTTGGAGTTTCGGTAACTTTAACCACAAGTGGTGGTGCGTTGGTAATGGGACTAGTTTTTGGCTGGCTGCATTCAAGAACCCCAGTTTTTGGCAGAATTCCAGAACCAGCCTTGTGGATATTTGACAATGTTGGCCTTGCAGCATTTATTGGACTCGTTGGTCTAGCCGCTGGTCCAAGTTTTATCTCAGGTCTTAAAGAAACCGGATTTGGTATTTTAATAGCCGGTGTGGCTGTAGCCTTAATTCCTCATATCATCGGACTGTATTTTGGAAGATATATATTAAAAATAAATCCCCTCATCTTACTTGGCGCTCAAACAGGTGCAGGAACATCAACAATTGGATTAAAAGCAGTTCAAGATGCATCGGGAAGCAAATTCCCAGTTTTAGGTTATACTATTCCTTACGCTTTGGCCAATATACTATTGACTGCTTTCGGGCCCATACTTGTAGGTATGATGTCATAATTAATAGGTTGTAAAGTAAAAAACGCAATCTCAAAAAAAATCGAGATTGCGCTTACATTAAAAATCAGGTAGTTGAGTTAATTAAATTCCGCCATAACGCAATGTCGATCCTAAAACCAGCATTGCAACTCCTATTGAAGTAACCGTTAGAATAATTATGGCAATTCTATAAATATTATTTTTATTAAGATTCGGAATAACAAAAAATTGCGCGCACACGGCACAGATAAAAGTGCAGAAAAGTAAAATCAGTTTTATGGACACTACTTTTTCAAATCCGCTCGAAAAATGAAACCAGGTTTCTGCTTTTATACCAAAATCATACGCCATCCATATTCCTGTAAGAATTAATAAAGCAAGAGAAGACATGCCTAGTGCTTCAAATTTTTTTTCAAAATTTAAAATAATCTGAGGATCTTTTTTCTTTAATGCTGTTGGAAGATAACAAATAGCCAAAAGTAAATGTCCGCCAACCCAAATTGTCGCCGCTAGTAGATGAATTATAAGTACAAAATGATGTAAAGTCATAACGTATTCATTTTGAGTGATCAATCTCTAAAAATAACTTTTATTTTTGGAGTTGAAAAATCTTTAAGTTGTATTTCTTTATTCGAATCGTCTAGTTTTGAAAGTGTTGGCACATTATTCATAAAATGTTGTACATAATAATTTCCTTCAAAATTCTTTGATTCTAAATAGGCAATCATCTTCAAAAAATCATTTTCTTTAATTAAAGAAGAATGAAAAGTGGTACGGATTTCAAATGGAATTTTCGATTGAATCAAGAGTTGTAAACTTTCTTCAAATTCAGAAAATAAGCCTGACTGCGTTAGTTTTTTAAAGGTATGAGGAAGACTTTTATAATCTAACGCGACATAATCAATTAATTGATCACGAATCAGGCTATTTAATATTTTTGGATTGGAACCGTTGGTATCTATTTTAACCTCAAATCCCATTGCTTTGATTTCTTTTATAAAATCAATTATTTTTTTGTGTAAAGTGCATTCGCCACCACTCAATACAACACCGTCTAACAGTCCTTTTCTAGTTTTTAAGAAAGAAAGGGCTTCATTAAAGTCAATCTTTCCTTTTCCTAAAACAATCTCTGGATTGTAGCAGTACAAACACCGCATGTTACAGCCCGCAAACCACACTATGCAGGCTGTTTTATGCGGATAATCTAATAAAGTAAAAGGCGTGAGGCTAAATATTCCTTTAATAGATAATGCTTTCTTCGAAATGGGTACGCTGTTGGTGTTCACCTTTTTTTCCAATATTAAAACTTTCTACAGGTCTGTGATATCCCATTACACGTGTATAAACCAAACATTTGCTTCTTTGGGATTTTTTTTCTTCTAGAATTTTAAGCGTTTTCGTTTTCATAAGCCAAGTGTTTTTGATTGTTTTTATTGAGTAAAATTTCGTCGCATTTTGGACAATATTCGTGTTCTCCGTTTAGATAGCCATGAATAGGGCAGATGCTGAAAATTGGTGTTACGGTAATGTATGGCAGTTTAAAGCTGGTTAAAACTTTTTTAACGAAGTTTTTGCAGGCTTCTGGACTGCTTATTTTTTCTCTCATATAAAGATGTAAAACTGTACCTCCAGTATATTTGCATTGCAATTCGTCTTGTAGTAATAAAGCTTCAAAAGGATCATCAGTATAATCGACCGGAATTTGTGAACTATTGGTATAGTAAATATTTTCGTTTTGTCCCGCTTGAAGAATCTCTGGAAAACGCTTTTTATCTTCTTTTGCAAAACGATACGTTGTTCCTTCGGCTGGTGTTGCTTCTAGGTTGTAAAGATTGCCAGTTTCTTCTTGAAACTCCTTCATTCGCAATCGAATATGATCTAGGATTTCTGTAGCGAAATGTATTCCCGAGGTATCCGTTATATTTTGTTTTCCTTCAGAAAAGTTGAGCACCATTTCATTCATTCCGTTTACTCCAATGGTAGAAAAATGATTTTTAAAATGTTTCAGATAGCGCTGTGTGTACGGATAAAGTCCGCGGTCGTACATTTGCTGGATAAAGATTCTTTTTTTCTCTAAAGTCGATTTGGCTATTTGAAGCAATTCGTCTAAATGTTCAAATAAACTAATGATATTTCCTTTATGCAAATATCCTAGACGCGCCATGTTTATGGTTACCACACCAATGCTTCCCGTCATTTCTGCACTACCAAAAAGACCATTTCCGCGTTTCAATAATTCTCTTAAATCAAGTTGTAATCGGCAGCACATACTTCGTACGGCATTTGGTTTGTAAGCTTCTGGATTTTCAATTCGATTTCCGTTTTCATCCAAAATATATTGGCTTCCAATAAAATTCTGGAAATAAGAGGAACCTATTTTAGCTGTATTTTCAAATAATAAATCAACATTTTCTCCTTGCCAGTCAAAATCTTCTGTGATATTTACTGTTGGAATCGGAAACGTAAACGGCTGTCCGTTTGCATCTCCTTCGGTCATAATCGTATAATAGGCTTTATTAATGAGATTCATTTCCTTCTGGAAATCTCCATATTTTAAGTCTATCAATTTTTGAGCACCTCTGTTTTTGGCTTCAGTAATTAGATTTTTATCATTTACATTCAAAAACAAATGCTGATCATTTCTTGTCGGAATCTGTTCTTTTAAATCTTCGGGAACATTCCAATCCAAAGTAATGTTTGTAAAAGGCGATTGTCCCCAACGCGCAGGCACATTTAGGTTGTAAACAAAACTTCTAATTCCTTTTAAAACTTCTTCGTAAGAAAGCTGATCTTTAAAGACATAAGGAGCCAAATACGTATCAAAAGAACTGAAAGCCTGAGCGCCTGCCCATTCGCTTTGCAAAATCCCTAAGAAATTAGCCATTTGCCCCAATGCTTCTCTAAAATGAGAAGGAGGTCTGCTCTCGACACGGCCGCGTACGCCATTAAAACCTTCATTTAATAGCACACGCAGGCTCCAACCAGCGCAGTATCCGGTAAGACAATCCAAATCATGGATGTGTATGTCGCCATTCCTATGAGCAGAACCTTCTTCTTTATTGTATATTTTATCGAGCCAATAATTGGCAATAACTTTTCCTGCGGTATTGCTGACCAAGCCAGCGTTAGAATACGAAATATTGGCATTGGCATTAATTCTCCAATCGGATTGATTAATGTATTCTTCAACAGTTTGCGTGCTGTCTATGTAGGTAGTGTCATCATTTAAACCATTAATATGTTCTCGTTGTAATTTTCTAGTATGACGATAAATTATAAACGAACGCATGGTTTGGAAGTATCCATTTTCAAAAAGCGCTCTTTCTATCATGTCCTGAATTTCTTCTACAGGCCACGAAAACTTTACCTCAAGACTAGAAAGAACGGTTTTAAAAATCCTCTTGTCTATAGGCTGATTGACGCTTTGAAAGGCTTTCTGAATGGCATCCTGAATTTTATAAGCTTCAAATGGCTTATAATCTCCATTGCGTTTGATTACATATTTTTCCATGGTATTCTTTTAATTTAAGACACTTTTTCAAATGTTTTTTCAAGTTCAATTGCTTTTGGAAATAAGATATTGTTTTCCAGATGTATATGCTTCTTTAAATCTTTATCAAATTCTTCCAGCATCAGAAAAGCAACTTTATAAGTATTGCATGAGTCAAGGGGCGGTGTATAATTATTGGTTAAAGCCACAATTCTTTTAAAACGATGTCCTTCGGTTATATGATCCTCTTTTAATGTTGTAATGGGAGTTTCGATAGATAAAAAAGGCGGTGTTTCCAGTTCTTGACCTTTACTGTGTGCGATTTTCATTTTTTTTATAAAAGGAAAAACAACCAACTCTTCTCGTTTCATATGAGCTGTGAGATCCAAGTATGTTTTTGAAAAAATAGTATGAATTTCATGAAGCTCAGGATGAATCGCACCGTGAACACCGCACAATTTATTTAAATACTCCAAAATAACAGGAGACTTTTCTTCTACATATCTATGATGGGTTTTGGTTATATAATCTGCAATCATGTCGGCTGACCAACTTTTGTAATCAAAAGACTGATTGGCAGAACTGTTTCTTGCTTTTTCAATGTGTTCAATAAGAGCACTTTCTTCAATATCTCTTTTTTTGCAAATTTCTTCGATTGTTCGATGTCCTTTGCAGCAAAAGTCTATATGGAATTTTGTAAAAACGGCTGCTGTTTTGAAATCATCTGCTACGATTTCACCAATGGTTGTTTTGCTTGTTAGTTTCATAATAGTTAGGGGTATAGATTAATTTTGGTTTCAGCATATTTTTTGGTCCGTTGCAGTTTTACATTGTTTAATTATCAATAAAGAAACCGCAATCATATTCGAAAATTCGATAAACGGAATCGTAATTTCGTGTGGTTCTGTAAGGGAAACGGCATAATTATGAAGCTCTTTTATTTTTTCAAAAGCCAATTCGGCATCGCGTTCTTCGCTTGTGTAGAAAGCGGTCACCAGTTTTTGCAATTCTTTTTTAAGTATTTCAAAAGCAAGATAATCGTCAACTTGATGTGCCTTTGGAAACTTCGGAATTAGTATTTGGGATGAAAAAATAAATTCGGCAATAGTTCTATCTACATTTTCTGAAGCCTGATGTGCAAAGACTAGACCTTCAAGAAGAGAATTTGATGCCAGACGGTTTTTGCCATGAAGACCTGTTCTAGCGCATTCCCCAATGGCGTAAAGATTTTTTATTGTTGTCACTCCATTTTTATCCACTCGTACACCACCACATTGATAATGTGCGGCAGGAACAACAGGAATTAAATCTTTTTCAGGGTAAATTCCTAATGCATTGCAATGTGCTGTGATGACAGGAAATTGATTTGAAAAAGCTTTTGGATCTAAATGTCTACAGTCTAAATAAACATGTTTTTTTCCGCTCGATTGAAGTTCTTTACTAATGGCAGTTGAGACCATATCTCGTGTAGACAATTCGCCTCGGATATCATATTTAAATAAAAACCTTTTTCCTTCATCATTTACAATATGAGCGCCAAACCCTCTAACAGCTTCCGAGATCAAAAACAATGGATTTTCTTTTCCTGTAAATAAAGCTGTTGGATGAAACTGCATGTATTCCATATCTGCAATTTCTGCTCCCGCACGCGCTGCCATTGCAAGTCCATCACCCGTTGCAATTTTAGGATTTGTTGTATTTTCAAAAAGCTGCCCGCATCCGCCTGTACTTAGAACAATAGTACGTGTTCTCATGTATTTGATGTGATTGTATTTTTTTTCATAAAAGAAAACTCCGGCACAAGTAGTTTTAGCTTTTTTTGTTTCGGTATTGATATCAATGACCATATGATTCTCTAAAAGTTCAATATTGGGCATTTTTTTAATAATCTTGAGCAGTTTACTCTCAATTTCCTGTCCGGAGCTGTCTTTATGATGTAATATTCTGTGTTGTGAATGTCCTCCTTCTAAACCTAGATTCCATTGGCCTTTTTCATCTTTGTCAAAAGAAGTTCCAATTTCGATTAATTCCTGAAGTCTTTCTGGAGCTTGCGTAATGACCATGTTGACAATTTCTTTATCACACAAACCACCTCCAGAACGAAGCGTATCATGTATGTGCTTATTAAAACTGTCTTTTAAATGATCAGTAACTACAGCAATACCGCCTTGAGCAAGCTGTGTATTGGTATTTTTAGCTGTTTCTTTCGTCATTATAACAATAGATAAGTCTGGACGTTTTTTTGCTATTTTCATGGCAAAAAATAATCCCGAAATACCAGAACCGATGATAAGTATATCTGTTTTAAGCATGTTATTTTGATTTAAGGTTATTGCGTTTTTTATGATAGTTCAAGCATTCTTTTAATAGGCTTTAGCGCCTCTATTCTCAGTTCATCTTTAATAAGCATCTCTGGTCTTTCATTTTTAAGGCACAAATACAATTTTTCGAGTGTATTCATTTTCATAAAAGCACATTCGCTGCAAGCACAACTGTTGTCTTCTGTGGTAGGAGCCGGGATCAACGTTTTCTCAGGTACTGCTTTTGCAAGCTCATGTAGGATACCGGCTTCTGTGGCCACAATGAAAACGGCAGCAGGATCCGTTTTAATGAAATTAATAATTCCCGAAGTCGAGCCAATGTAATGTGCTGCTTTTAAAATATGACTTTCAGATTCAGGGTGAGCTGCAATTTTTGCAGTCGGATTTTTGTTGTATATCTCTATTAATTTGTCTAATGAAAAGGCTTCGTGCACAACGCATGAGCCTTTCCATAAGACAAGTTCGCGCTTGGTTTCTTTTTGAAGATATTTGCCTAAATTTTCATCTGGAGCAAATATTATTTTTTGTTCTACTGGAATAGATTCGATTATCTTTTTGGCATTTGAAGATGTGCAGACTAAGTCGCTCATAGCTTTTATTTGTGCAGAACAGTTAATATAAGTAATCACAATGTGATCGGGATGCTGTTCTTTAAACAGTTTAAAATCTTCTGGCGGACAGCCATCTGCAAGTGAACAGCCAGCATTCCAGTCGGGCAAAACAACTTTTTTTTTGGGGTTTAAAATTTTTGCTGTTTCTGCCATAAAATGAACTCCTGCAAAAACGATAATATCAGCATCTGTGTTTTGAGCTTTTTTAGCCAATTCAAGACTGTCTCCAATAAAATCTGCTATTTCCTGAATATTCTCATCTTGATAATAATGAGCCAGAATAATGGCATTTTTTTCTTTTTTCAATCGGATGATTTCCTGTATTAAAAAATTCTTGTCCATATTAATTCTTGAATTTTGTACTAACAAAAGCTGTTCACACTTATTTTTTAGTTTGTTTTAAAATATATTTAAGCATATAATTTTAATAGGGTAAATATATTATCATCATTTTTTTCAAAACATGATTCTAATCATACTGTTTAATTTTTGTTTTTATATGTTAACCTTGATAATTTGAGTTTTAATGGAAATTGAAAGTAAGATTGATGAAAATATTACGTCCCATTCGCGGAATTTTGTTCCAGTCGGCATAAGTAGTGTAATATCGATCCAATATATTTTCAATACCAGTTTGCAGTTTCAATATGTTTTGATTCCAATGAAAAGCATATCCAGCATTAAGCCCAAAAATGAGATAATCTGGCGTTTTGGTTTGTCCGTAAGTTTGGGCAAATTCATTCTGGGCCAGATTTCCTAGAGCGTTAATTCCAGCATTAAAATTTTCTTTCTTGAATTCGATTCCTGCGCTATATTTGATCGGACTTATAAAGGGCAAATTGTTTCCATCATTATCTTTTCCAGTACTATACGTAAGCTGCCATTTTAATTGCCAATTTTCTAAAAAGTCATAAGTCAGATTCAAATCGGTATTGAATATTTTGGCATTGTCTATTGCTTCATATCTTTTTACTCCAGAAGCGCCAATAGTCATAGGAAGTGTATTAGGGTCTATTTTGCCTATTATATAATTGGAGAAATAGAAATAAGAACCTGTAATTTTTGCTGTTAATTGGGATATTTTATAACCAATAGAAAAGTTTCCTTCGAGAGCATTTTCATTTTTTAGATTTGGATTTCCAATATAATCATAAAAATCACTGCTGTTGTACAGATAAAATCCGTAACCTTCAGATACAGAAGGTGCTCTTTCGGCGTAAGCCAAACCAAATCCGAACTCAAATTGATTGTTGTTTTTGGTATAATTGGCAGCAAAACTTTTTAAAAAACGGTTTTTAGAAGCATCCATTTCGGGATAAAAAATACGTAGACTCGCTAATCCAAAATCATTTGCTACGGTATTATTTTGAAATCCGATATTGGCAGCAATTCTAATGCGATCCTTTTCAGAAATTTGGATGTTATCTTCTAAAGACAATCCGTTGTATAAAGTTCTGACATCGGGCCATGTGTACATAAACATCAGATTTTCGTTTGGATCTGAAGGATACATGGTCATCTCGGCAATAGACTTATTGTAAAATCCGTTCAAGTCAGCTATAAAACTATGCTTTTTGAGTTTTGCTTTAATTTTTGAATAATAGCCATACGTATCAGACCAGCCAGGCATATCCATATGTATCGGTACGCTAGGTCTTTTGGTGTCGTCCATTTTATGGGTTATGGAATTAAAATATCCTTTTGTTTCCCAATTTGTTACGAAAGTAGATTTTGGCAAGTATTTATAACTTAGAGATACAATTTTAGCTTCAGCCAAAGAAACATCCATAGGTAGAGCAGGGTAGCCCACATTAGTGGCTTTGTCATAAATTGCAGAAGCTTCCAAAAGGTTCTGTTTGTTTATAAAATAACCTGTACTGGCAGAAATATTGTATTTGGTAAATTGAGAAAAGCGGACTTCTTCATTGCCTCCTGCCTTATAATTATCGGCATCACGATGCATAAAATCAATATGGGTATAGAAACGAGAATCATTGTATCCTAAAGATGCTCCAATAATTTTTTGAAGATTATTACTTTCAAAACCAGAATTTAAACTTCCGTTCCAACCTGTATCTTTATCATTAAAGGCACTGCGTTTTAAATCGACTGATCCGCCAATCCCTGCTCCGTGACAGCTTGCTTGCTGTCCAGATGCAACGTTAGCTTCAGCTAAATTTGAGACCTCAACATAAGAAGTGATTGGATCCATTTTATCGGTGCAAGCGCCAAAAATGCGCATTCCATCAATAGTAATCACGGTACGTTCTGTAGCCATATTATTAATAATGGGTTCCCATGCATAGGCACCTCTTTTAATCATATTCACTTTTGATGATTTTGAGAGATATTCTTCTACAGAGGTAAGCGATTTTGATTGTTTTAATTGTAAAGACGGTTTGCTTCCAATAACAATTATTTCGTTTAGTTTTACGGTTTCAAGACTATCATTTGCCTTTTCCTGTGCCCAGCATATTGTTGAAAACATAGCCAAAAAGAGTGCTATAAAATTTTTCATCATTTCATACTTTAATAGAAAGAGACAAATTGTGTTTTGCCTCTTTCTGGTTGTTTTTAGATTTAAAATTCAATTTCAAAATAAAGACTGCTAGATATATTGTCTGTAGTAACAGCTTCTCCTTTCAGAATTTCATCTTTTTCATTAAGTACCTGAAGATTTATTTTCCAATATCCTGTCATAGTTAGAGAAAGTTTTCCTTTATAAAAACCATTGGTTTCAGATTGAAGCAAGTCCGTATTGTTTGGAGAACCGTGATTGCCCATACTTGTCATTCTTGGATCGATTTGGACTTTGTAATTATCAACAGATGGAAAGGTCATCATATCCTTCATTTTGTAAATACCAACTGTCATATCGTTTAGCGCCACTTTTGGCGAAGAAGGTGCGATATAAGCAATTACATAATTGTTTCCGTCACTTCCTTTAAATGAGCTAGCGGTACGTTTTGCTGATGCGGGAACATTTATTTTATCAGTTGCGGTATAGCTTGCACCATCAATTTTGTATGTAAAGCTTATTTCCCAATATTCTGTTTCGTTTTGCGCCATTTGAAAGATGACATCTCCTTCGAAAATCGTTTTCTTATCTACTTTTTCTACTTCAGATCTTGGGCAAGAATGCTGCATCATGGCCATGTGCATTAAGGGTATCCATTTGATTTCGGCATCTGTAATATAATTGTTGGTTTTCTTGTCTTTTATTCGAAGAGAAATATGATTGTATCCCTGAACGAAAGATCCTGTTGATGAGAATAATTCTATTATATGGGTGTCATTGGATATTTCCTGTATTTTATGAAGTCCGATTGTTTCATCTGTTGGAATTTCTGAAGAATCATCAGATGAGCAAGAGAATAAAACAATTGATAAAAACAAAAGTGCTGTATATTTTAAAATTTTCATGTGATTATGATTTTTAATAATGATAATAAGAGGTTTGCCGAAACTATTCGGAAAGGAAAGAATCAAATAAAATCAGATGAAAATAGGAGGACGAAAGATATTGACAGCTTCTAAATGAGAATATAAGTTGTTGTAAAATGGATTTATTGTGAAATGGGAAACCTTGTTGTCATCAAAGTAAAATACTGGGATTTTGACAATAAAGAGTACCAAAGTTTCTGCTGTTTCACTTTTCTTTTCGTTAGAAGCTGGCGTATCGTTTTTATAGCTTTTTGCCAGCTCTTTTTTTAAATGACATTTTCCGTTACAGTGAAGTTCGGGAGCATTTTTGTTTTCGCATAATTCAGTTGCAATGTAATGGTAGTTGACCACGTAATCCAAAAATGGAAAAGCGGGTCTAAATACTACTGCAAATAAAAATATGTAAACACAAAATTTCATTACTCGTTTTTTGAGAATACGAAGGTATTATGAACTTTTTTTTGAAGATATGATTGTAATCATACTTTATAAAAAACAAGTTTTAGAATTTTGGTCAAAAGTTTAACAATTTAAAAAACAAAGTAATGAACAAATTATTTCTATTAACAATGTTTGGTTTTTTCCTGATGGTATCATGCGGAAAAGAAAAGTCAAACAACGATCAGGATTTTTCAGCTCCTGCCTCCGTAGAAAAAACAGCTGATGCAGAATCTTATGATCCTAAAAGAGGTATCGGGAAGTATGATACCGTTGAATTAGGAGCTTCTTTAGATAAAGCACTGGCTGATAAGGGACTTAAAACTGCTGAAGTAAAATGTACTTCTTGCCATAAATCTACCGACGAAAAATTAGTTGGACCTGGATGGAAAGGAGTTACCGAGAGAAGAACACCCCAATGGATAATGAATTTTATTACCAACCCAGACCCAATGATTGACAAAGATCCTGAATTGCAGGCGCAATTAGAGCTTTGTATGATTCGTATGCCTAATCAAGGATTGACAGATGATGAAGCAAGGTCTATTCTAGAATATATGCGTCAGAATGATGGAGTGAAATAAATAAAGAAATCAAAATCAAAAATAATAACCTTATGAAAAATAAATTTTTAAAATCGATTTTCGTTGTTACGTTAGGGTGTGCTCTCTTTGTTTCCTGCAAACCAAAAGACTCTACGGATGCTGTTGAAGGCGATGCGGCCTCAAAAGTATATGTGGCGCCTGGGAAATATGATGAATTCTACAACTTTGTATCGGGCGGTTTTAGTGGTCAGGTTAGTGTTTACGGACTTCCTAGCGGAAGATTGTTAAGAGTAATGCCGGTATTTTCTGAAGATCCGCAAAGTGGTTACGGGTATAGCGAAGAAACAAAACCGATGCTGAATACTTCACATGGTTATGTGCCTTGGGATGATCAGCATCACTTGGATTTATCGCAAACAAATGGTGAAGTAGACGGAAGATGGATTTTTGCCAATGCTAATAACACGCCACGTATTGCACGTATTGATTTAAAAACGTTTAAAACAGCCGAAATTATTGAACTTCCAAACTGTGGAGGAAATCACTCTTCACCTTTTATTACTCAAAACACAGAGTATGTGGTAGGAGCAAGCCGTTTTAGCATTCCTGCGGATAATGACAATGGAGACGTTCCTATTAACACCTACAAGAAAAACTTTAAAGGATATCTGAGTTTTGTGAAAGTTGGAAAAGAAGGAGAATTGGATCTTGCTTTCCAAATTGTAGCTCCAGGTGTAAACTTTGACCTTAGCCACCCTGGTAAAAAAGAATCTCATGGATGGTTCTTCTTTTCTTGCTATAATACAGAACAAGCTAATACTTTATTGGAGGTTAACGCTTCTAAAAATGATAAAGATTTTATCATGGCGGTAAACTGGAAAAAAGCGGAGGAGTATATTAAAGCTGGAAAAGGAAAACGAATTCCTGCAAAATATGCCCACAATACTTGGGATGAAAAAACGCAAACTGCCAAATCTGAGATTAAAAATGAAGTTCTTACACTTGATGCTTCTGAGCTTAAAGATATATGTTATATGATTCCTTGTCCCAAATCGCCTCATGGTTGTGATATTGATCCAACTGGTGAATATATTGTAGGTAGTGGAAAATTAGCCGCTTTAATTCCAGTATTCAGTTTCACAAAATTAAAAGATGCTATTGCTAAAAAACAATTTGATGATAATTATGCTGGAATTCCAGTTGTGAAATATGAGGCAGCGCTTTATGGAGAAGTTCAAAAGCCAGGTTTAGGCCCTCTACATACAGAGTTTGACGGAAAAGGAAATGCTTACACTACAATGTTTGTTTCGTCTGAAGTGGTTAAATGGAACATCAAAGATTTAAAAGTTTTAGACAGAAAAGCAACTTATTATTCTCCTGGACACTTAATGGTTCCTGGTGGAAATACAGAAAAACCATTTGGAAAATATATGGTGGTCTACAATAAAATTACTAAAGACCGTTTCTTGCCAACGGGTCCAGAATTGGCACAAAGTGCTCAGTTATTTGACATTAGTGGAGATAAAATGAAATTGCTTTTAGATTATCCAACAATTGGTGAGCCACACTATGCACAAGGTATTCCAGCAGAAAAGGTGATTAATAACGGACAGTTGAAGTATTATAAAATTGCAGAGAATAACCATGCTTATGCTACTAAAGGAGAAAAAGAAACGAAGGTGGTTAGAGAAGGTAATAAAGTACACATTTACATGACTTGTATTCGATCTCACTTTGCACCAGATAATATAGAAGGAATTCGTGTGGGCGATGAAGTTTATTTCCATGTTACGAATTTAGAGCAAGACTGGGATGTGCCTCATGGATTTGCAATTAAAGGAGCTAATACTGCCGAATTGCTTATCATGCCAGGAGAAACCTTAACATTAAAATGGATTCCTCAGAAAAAAGGAATATTCCCATTCTATTGTACCGATTTCTGTAGTGCTCTGCACCAAGAAATGCAGGGTTATGTACGAGTTTCGCCAGCAGGAAGTAATGTTCCAATTAGTTATAGTGTAGGTACCAATCTGCCAAAAGAATAGCCAGTAACCATAAGGGAACAAAGTATTCTTTGTTCCCTTTTATTTTGAATTAGTATGAGAAATAAAAAAATAACAGTTTTTTCCAAAATTGCGCTCTTCTTGTCAGGACTATTATTGATTGGTGCTATATTTTTTCCAATCTGGAGAATAGAGCTTACAGCTCCACAATATCCTGAAGGTTTGGTGTTAAAACTTCACGCATTTAAGATTGCGGGAGATGTTGACATTATTAACGGGCTGAACCATTATATAGGAATGAAAACGCTGCATACCGAAGATTTTATAGAGTTTAAAGTTTTACCATTTATTTTAGCCGGATTAGGTATCATTTCGATAATATGTGCATGGAGAGCAAAAAGAAAAGGACTTTTTGTATTCTTCTTTTCTTTTGTGCTGTTTGGAATATTGTCTGCCTGTGATTTCTATAGATGGAATTATGAATACGGGCATAATCTCGATCCGAATGCTGCAATTAGAGTTCCGGGAATGGCCTATCAGCCTCCGATGTTGGGATATAAACAATTATTAAACTTTGGTGCCTATTCAATTCCCGATCTAGGAGGGTGTATGCTTATTGCAGTTGGTATACTGCTTTTTGCGGCGATTGTAAAAGAAAAATATAGTAAATCAAATTCTAGTCGATTTTTGAGTTTACTGCTGATTTCATCTTTTCTCTTTTCATGTAGAAACGATAGACCAGTAGCGATTAAACTAAATGTAGACAATTGCGATTTCTGTATGATGGGAATTAGTGATGGAAGACATGGAGCCGAAATTATTACAGAAAAAGGGCGGGTTTACAAGTTTGATGATATTGCATGCATGTCGCATTATTGCAAAGACAATACAAGCACTAAGATTAAGGCATACTACGTGCACGATTATACCAAAAATAACAAATTGATTCCTGCTGAAAGTGCTTTTTTTGTTTGGGGTGGAACAATAAAAAGCCCAATGAATGGAAATACAGCCGCTTTTACAAATAAAAGTGAAGCAAAAGCATTTGAAGCACAATCAAAAGGAGAGGAAAAAGAATGGACAGCAATTTTGAATAAGTAAAATGCAGTCTTACAACTAAAAAAATAAATCATGAAGCTACATTTTTGTCTTTCACTTTTATTGTTTCTAAACTGTCTTTGGTCGCAAAAGATTGAAGTAGGACAAGAAAAGGCGGTTAAAACGATTAAAAAGGCGATCGAACTGGCAAAATCTGGTGATACCATTATAGTAAATAAAGGGGTTTATCGCGAAGGCAATATTATTGTAGATAAAAAAGTAATTCTGCAGGGAAAAGACTGGCCAATTCTGGATGGACAAAGAAAATATGAAGTAGTTTCTATTAAAGCCGACAGCGTAATTTTTTCAGGATTTAAAGTTATAAATTCAGGGTATGCCTCCCTGAATGACCCCTGTGGAATTAAAATATACAACAAAACAGGAGTTGTGGTAGAAGACAATTTTCTGGAGAATAATTTTTTTGGAATTTATGTTCAAAAAGGCATTAACTGCATTGTGAAAAACAATACAATAAAAGCCTATCAAAAGCAAGAACAGCGTATTGGAAACGGAATTCATTGTTGGAAAAGCGAGAATATGCAGATTATAGGAAATAGAATTTCTGGTCATCGCGACGGAATTTATTTTGAATTTGTTTCTAATTCTGTAATCTGGCGAAATGTTTCTAAAGCCAATATACGTTACGGTCTTCATTTTATGTTTTCTAATGATGACGCCTATATTTCAAATGTCTTTAAAAATAATGGAGCAGGAGTAGCGGTAATGTTTACCAAAAATGTAAAAATGTTCAATAATTATTTCGAGGAGAATTGGGGAGATGCATCTTATGGTTTGTTGCTCAAAGAAATTTCGGATAGTTATATCAATGGAAATAAATTTATCCGAAACACTTCAGGAATTTATATGGAAGGAACAAGCCGTGTAAAATTGGAACGGAATATTTTTAAGGATAATGGCTGGGGAATGAAAGTTCAGGCAAGTTGTATGGAAAATGTGATTTCGTTTAATAATTTCCTTTCGAATACTTTCGATATCAGTACAAATGGAAGTTTAGTTTTAAATCATTTTAATAATAATTATTGGGATAAATATGAAGGCTATGATTTGAACCGAGATGGCATTGGCGATGTGCCTTTTCATCCGCTGAGTCTTTTTGCCGTAATTACCGAGAATAATCCGTCTGCTATGCTTTTGTTTCGAAGCTTTATGATTACACTTTTAGATAAATCAGAGAAAATCCTGCCAAGTATAACGCCTGATAATTTTGTAGATGAATCTCCTGAAATGAAATCTCTTGTACTATGATTACTTTAAAAAATATAAATAAAAAATTGGGCAAACTAAAGGTGTTGCAAGATGTCAGTCTTGAATTCAATGCTGGAGAATGCATCGCTTTAATTGGCCCAAATGGCTGTGGGAAAACGACTTTAATAAAATCTATTTTAGGAATGGTTTTACCCGACAGTGGCGACATTTTGCTGAATGGTGAATCTATTTTAAAGAAGTTTGAATACCGAAAAAGAATTGGTTACATGCCACAAATTGGCCGTTATCCTGATAATATGACCATTGCTCAGATTATAGCCATGATCAAGCAGATTAGAAATTCGAAAGACCAATTGGATGAAGATTTGATAAAAGCTTTTAAGCTCGATAAAATGAGTGAGAAGCAAATGAGAACGCTTTCTGGCGGAACAACCCAAAAGGTAAGTGCGACATTAGCCTTTCTTTTTAATCCCGATGTTTTAATCCTAGACGAACCTACAGCAGGATTAGATCCATTGGCGGCAGAAATTTTGAAAGAAAAAATCATAAAAGAGAAAAACAAAGGAAAACTAATCTTGATTACTTCGCATTTGTTGAGTGAATTGGACGATATGATTACTCAGATTATTTTTATGCAGGACGGGAAAGTACATTTTCATAAAACGATTACAGATCTTTTGGAATCAACTGGCGAAACTAAAATTTCGAAATCTATTGCTACCATATTAAAAGAGAAACAGCATGAACAGAATAATTAAAATTATCTTATTGGATATTCTTAAAAATAAGATTATTGTGAGTTATGCCTTAATTCTGGCATTGCTTTCTTGGGGATCTTTTATGCTTGAAGATAATACGGCCAAAGGTTTATTGACGATTCTGAATGTAATTTTATTTACAGTTCCGTTGGTGTCCATACTTTTTTCGACTATCTATATTTACAATAGCTCAGAATTTATCGAGCTTTTATTGAGCCAGCCTATTAAAAGAAAAAAGATCTGGATCAGTTTGTTTGCCGGATTATCCATTGCAATGTTTTTAGCTTTTTTCCTTGGTGCAGGAATTCCGCTTTTATTGAATGCGCCTAGCATGGCAGGATTAATGATGCTCTTGTCGGGAAGTTTAATTTCTATTGTTTTTGTGTCTCTAGCTTTTTTAAGCTGTATTTTAACTCGAGATAAAGCCAAAGGAATAGGGCTGGCCATTTTATTCTGGATGTATTTTGCCATTTTGTTTGATGCGCTGGTATTGTTTCTTTTGTTTCAGTTTGCAGAATATCCAATAGAAGAAGCTATGGTAGCTATAACAGCTTCAAGTCCGATAGATTTAGCGAGAATTCAAATATTGCTACATTTGGATCAGTCTGCAATGATGGGATATACAGGAGCTATTTTTAAAGATTTTTTTGGAACAGCAATTGGCTTACTGATTTCTTTTTTATTGCTTATTTTATGGATTGCTGTTCCGTTTGTAATTTCTATTAAAAAATTCGAAGGAAAGGATCTTTAAAGGTTTTGTTATTTATTCAGAATTAAGAAAATATGAAAACAGATATTAGAAATAAAGAGGATATAACGGTATTGGTTGATGCTTTTTATTTACAAGTAAAAACAGACTCAACTATAGGATATTTGTTTACAGAAATTGCTATGGTAAATTGGGAGAAACATCTTCCGATTATGTATGATTTCTGGGATAATATTCTTTTTCATACCGGAAATTTTGATGGAAATCCGATGTTGAAACATAGAATGTTAGATCGGAAAAGCACTCTCACAGAGGCTCATTTTAAACATTGGACAAAACTTTGGAAAAAAACGGTAGATGATTTGTTTAAAGGAGAAAAAGCGGATGAAATAAAATCAAGAGCAGAAAATATTTCGAATTGGATGATGAACAAGGTTATTTCTTAATACAAAAACGGGAACTTTTTTTAAGTTCCCGTTTTTACTTTTAAAGATATTAGAACTGAATTAATAATTTCTTTTAACCTTATGCAAAAAAAGAAAAAATCAAGCTGTTTTAGTATGATTCAAATCATAAAAGATTAAATTAATAAAACAGCTTATGGTCGACAATTTCAATTTTTTTGTTTTTGTTCATAACTGATAGGGTGCGTATTACGGTTTCTACCCTAAGACCAGTAAAATCTGCAATTTCTTGTCTCGTGTACGGAATTTTCATTTTCATGGAAGAGGAAATATTTTGCTGTTTTTTTAAATTATCTAAAAAATACTGAATGCGATATTCGGGTTTGTGATTAACTATATTTTTGGAAAAAACAATTTTATTATAGATTTTCCAAGCAAACAATTTCAGGATTTTAAATTGCATTTCTGGATTTTCTTCAAGGAAAGAAAAAAAGTTTGTTTTGGATAGTTTTAAAATAACACAATCTGTTTGTGCCATTGCAGAAGCAGGATAGGGCTGCCCAATAAAAAGCGGTGGTTCGCCAAAACTATTTCCTTCATTAAAGATACCGACCGTTAAATCTTTGCCATCTTCGTTGGTATAGCTCATTTTTACAGTCCCTTCTAAAATTTGATAGTAAGAAATGGCGGCATCATTTTCGAAGAAAATAATGGAGTTCTTAGGAACCTTTTTGGCTACAGCTCCCCAGGTATACAGTAAATCAGTATCAATGTGCATGGCAAAACAATTAATACGTTGTAAATAATTGGTTAAATGTTTGGTATAGTTTTAATTAAGACAAAGAACGATTTTAAACGGAGAATAAAATATGATAATTGTTAGCTTTTAAATTTTATAAAAAAAGCATGAAAAGAAATTTCCTTTTCATGCTTTTTAAAATTATAGATTTTCAGAATTTATCTATCTACCAATGTAAGAGTTACTCTTCTGTTCAGCGGTCTATTTTCTACTGGAGTATTTGGAACCAAAGGTTCGCTTTCACCTTTTGAAAATAAATGCATACGATTAGATTCAATTCCTTTATTCTGTAAATAATCTGAAACTGCTTGTGCTCTTTTCATTCCAATTTCAAGATTGCGTGCTTCCGTTCCTATATCGCAAGTATATCCTGTAATATTCAGATCTATGTCTTTATTTGATTTTAGAATTTTAGCAATTTCATCTAGTCTTGTAGCCAATTGTGGCGTTACATCGGTGTTTCCAACTTCTTGGAAAGCAAGAGGTTTTTCAACGTATGTGCGCTCAGTTGCTGTAAGTTCCTTTTTAGCTGGAGGAGTTTCAACCACTTTTTGCTGTACAGGCGCTTTTTCTTGAACAGGCGCTTCAGTCTTAGTCACTACTTCTTCTTTTTGTTGTACGGCGGCTACTGGTTCTGGCTTGTTTTTATTTAGCATAAAACCTAATTTCAGTTGAATGCCAGCAGAAAAGTAACGGCTTTCTTGAACAATTTTTCTATTGCCGCTCGTACCATTTGCTTGAATGTTATCCAATCCGTTCGGGTTGTACGCAACGATGTTTAGATTTGCATTTTCTTTTGCCATTTCTGTCAAACCATAATCCAGATATAGACCAGTGTAAAGCTGTGTATTCTCTTTTAGTTTGAAAGTAAGACCTGTTTCGACACTTAAAAGAAAAGAAGGATCTAAGCTTACGGTTGCGTTATCCTGCCAATTGGTTACTTTACCAAAGCCGTGAGAAGGCAGATCATCAATTAGAAGGTTAATATCAGGATAGTAACCGCTCAATTGCAATTCAGATGCAGAAGCTTTTGCCGTTTGTTTTGCTGGAAACAGAATTTTTCCTCCAAAGCCAAAATAAAGTTGTGTCTGAGGAGCAATTGATGTTCTGTATTGCATCATAAGCGGTACTGCAACAGAAATGAAATGCTGCTCTTCTTTATAGTTTGTCGGCGTTACTTGATACTCAAATGCAGAAGTCTGGTCATCAACTTCGTAAGTCGAAATCGTTGTTCCGTTGTTGAGTTCAAAACTGTTCTGATTGTACATTGCATCAACTCCTGTCGAAATTCCCCAGTGGCTGCTGAAGAAATAGGTGTAACCGATACCTATTCCTCCTCCAAACTTTAATTTGCCCTCTCCGATATTGCTATCATAGAGAATTCCTGATGGCCCTCCATTAATCTTGACATTAATTTCCTGTGCTTTTATAGTGACACTACACAGTAGTAGTATGGCTATTGTGGTTTTAATTTTCATTGCTTGCATTTTTAAATTAAATCTCATTTTTATTTCACCAATAAGTTGATTGTTTTTAACTGGCCGTTAGCCAATTTAAGAACGATAACATATAAGGCTGCCTGCGATGGTGCGATGATTTCATTTTTGGCTTTTACATTTGAAATAGTCTGAACTAATTTTCCTGTAATGTCATAAATAACCACCTCAGATCCATTTAATTGAGAATCGCTAAAATCACACTCTAAAGTAAATTCAGCTCCAGGTTTAACTGGGTTTGGATAGATTTTTATCTTTTTGGTAAAAACTGTTCCAGTCGTCTCAATTGGACAAGATTTAATTGAATTTCCGTTTTTGTCTTTTGCAATTACATAATAAGTGCCGTTTAAAGGCTGAACCTCGCTATAATACTGACGAGTGGCGCCAGAAACAGCTACTCCGTTTTTGTACCATTGCCATGCTACGTAATTGTTAGATTTATTATCAAAGAACAGCACATTTGCCCACTGTTGTGTTACAAGTCCAGAATGGCTTACTTCTATTGGTTTAACTACGGATGTAGCAGCATTGTGATTCTGGTCACCGTTTTGTACAGCTGTAATTGTTGAGCTTCCTGAGCCGGTGATGTTTAATGTTGATCCAGAAATTGTTCCTAATGCAGGATTTGCAATAGTGTACGAAATTGGCAATCCGCTGTCTGCTGTCGCAGTTAAAGTCACGTTATTAGAATCTACGCAGCCAAATTCTAAAGTTTGGTTCCAAGTGATGGTTTGGTCAGCTTTAGTAATTTCAAATTCAGCACCAGTAAAGGCAATTGCATAATCTGCACCAGCACTAATTGATCCTAGCTTAATATTGTATTTTCCAACATTTTCGCCAGCATCTCTAGAAAGCAGACCTGTAATTATTGAAGGTGTATCTCCGTTAGCAAAACCTAGAGGGGTATAATTAAATAAAGGATCTTCTGTACCGTATACTTTTGTATGTCCCGCTGCTGCAGTTATAGTAAGAGTATATTTTTGAGTCGTGAAACTAACTTCGTTTCCATAATTAACAAAACCATTACTATTTATTGCATAAGTTCTAACATAATAAGTTCTATTTCCTCTAAGTCCAGATAAGGAATTTGTAAATGTTCCTAATGCGGCAGAAATATTTATTTTAGTATCTGCTGTAGTAGGATTTGCATGCTGTGCATATACAAAACCAACTTCTGTTAAACAAGATCCACTATCTGTATTTATTCCGTTAGAAGATACAGTTCCAGATAGAGAAGCGCCATTTACTGTTATTTCTGAAATAACAGCAGTATTTAAAGTAACAGGATTTGCTGGCTGCAATATTTCTACAGTTAATGAAGCACTGCAAGAATTGCCATCTGTTACCGTTACAGTATAAGTTCCAGCAGTAAGACCAGTTGCTGTTGCAGCAGTTCCTCCAGATGGAGACCAAGAGTAGGAGTAAGATCCTGTACCGCCAGTTACGTTTACTGTAGCCGACCCGTTATTTCCATTATAGCATGAAACCTCTACAGAAGTGATAGTTGCAGTTAAAGCATCTGGCTCTGTAATTACAATTGTATTTGTAACAGAACATGAGTTTTCGTCTGTAACGGTTACTGTATAAGTTCCGGCTGTAAGACCAGTTGCTGTTGCAGCAGTTCCACCAAAAGGAGCCCATAAATAGCTGTAGTTTCCTGTTCCTCCAGAAGCCACTACAGATGCAATACCATTATTTCCTCCATTACAAGATACGTTTGTTTGTGTGTCTGTAGCTGAAAGAGTGGTAGGCTCTGTAATTTGTACAGACTCCGTTACAAAACATCCATTTGAATCGGTTACAGTTACAGTATACGTATTTGGACTTAATCCAGTTGCTGTTGCTGCAGTTCCTCCCGATGGTGACCAAGAGTACGTATAAGTTCCAGTTCCTCCAGAAGGAGTTACTGTTGCAGTACCATTATTTGCCTGATTACATAAAACATCTGTTTTGGCTATTGTTGCTGTAAGTACAGCAGGTTCTTCTATGATTACTGTTGCTGTTGTCTGGCATAAGTTAGCATCTTTTATAGTAACAGTGTATGTTCCTGCCGCAAGCCCAGAAGCAGTTGCAGCAGTTCCTCCAGAAGGTGCCCATGAATATGTATATGCTCCAGTTCCTCCTGTAACGCTTATAGTTGCAGATCCGTTTGAACCACCATTACAAGAAACATCAGTTTTAGATACTGATGGAGTAAGTGCATCAGGTTCTGTTATGGTAAAACTTTGTGTTTGGGTGCATAAGTTAGTATCTGTTACTGTTACAGTGTAAGTTCCAGCAGAAAGTCCATTTGCGGTTGATGCAGTTCCTCCAGAAGGAGACCATGCATAGGTATAAGTTCCAGTTCCTCCAGTTACGCTTACAGAAGCAGATCCGTTTGATCCACCGTTGCAGGTAACATTTGCTTGTGATGGAGTTATATTAATTGATGTGGGTTGAGTAATTGTAAAATTCTTGACAATAGAACATCCGTTTGAAGAAGTAATCGTTACTGAATAGTTTCCTGCTGTAAGATTATTGGCTGTGTCACCATTTCCACCAGAAGGAGACCAAACATAGGTAAATGGTCCTGGAGCGCCAGATGGAATTACAGAGGCAGATCCAGTATTTCCACCGTTGCACAATAAGTCAGTTTTAGAAGCAGTTGCCACTAGTGTATTTGTTGTAGCGATGGTAAAATTCTTAGTTATAAAACAGCCGTTGGCATCTGTAATTCTGCAGCTGTAATTGCCTGCCGATAAATTGGTAACTATTGCACTTGTAGCGCCTCCAGGAGTCCATTCATAAGTATAACCTCCAGCACCTCCAGCAGCTGTAACGCTTGCTTGTCCGCCAATACTACAAGTAGCATCTATTTGAGAAGTAGTAGCTGTTAATGTAGAAGGCTGATTAATTGTAAAACTTTCTATGATTGAACATCCTTTAGCATCAGTAATTGTGCAGGTGTAAGTACCTTGTGTAAGTCCAGTAGCTGTAGCAGCAGTTCCTCCAGAAGGTGCCCAAAGATAGGTATATCCACCATTTCCTCCTGCGGGAGTAACTGTAGCAGTTCCTGTAGAAGAACCATTACAAAGAGCATCTGTATGTGATTTTGTAGCGCTTAAAATTGGCGGTTGTGAAATGGTAAAACTTTGTGTAGTCTGACATAAATTAGCATCTTTAACAGTTACTGTATAAGTACCCGCAGCAAGCCCAGAAGCAGTTGCAGCAGTTCCTCCAGAAGGTGCCCAAGAATAAGTATAAGTTCCAGTTCCTCCTACGACATTTACTGTTGCATAACCATTTGTTCCGCCATTGCAAGAAGCATCAGATTGAGAACCTATACTTGCAACAAGAGCAGGTGGCTCCGATATGGTAAAGCTTCTGGTTGTGTAACAGCCATAATCATCGGCTACCGTTACAGTATAAGTGCCAGCAGCAAGTCCTGTTGCTGTAGCGGTTGTCTGGGTAGGAACTGTATTCCAGGTGTAATAATAGCTTCCAGTTCCTCCTGATGGGATAACCGTTGCTGTTCCATTACTGCCTCCATAACAAGAAGTATTGTTTAGAGCACCTGGTGTGGTTGTAAGAGCTGCTCCTGGCTGTATAATTGTAAATGATTGGGTCACCTGACAATTATTATCGTCTTTAACTGTAACGGTGTAAGTTCCTGCAGCAAGTTCTGTTGCTGTAGCAGCAGTTCCTCCAGAAGGTGACCAAGAATAAGTATAATTTCCTGTTCCTCCTATTGCGGTAACAGTTGCAGATCCAGTAGAATCTCCATAACATGCTATATTGGTTTGAGCTACTGGAATTGCAGTTAAAGCATCTAATGGTTCTGTAATAATAAATGATTGTGTGGTTTGGCAACCCCTAGCATCAGTAACCGTTACGGTATAAGTTCCAGCAGTAAGACCTGTAGCTGTTGCAGCAGTTCCCCCTGACGGAGACCAAGAATAAGTATAACCTGGAGTTCCACCTGTTGCAGTAACAGTTGCAGATCCAGTGGCATATCCGTTGCATAAAATATTGGTCTGGTCAGATGCAGATGCGCTTAAAGGTGCGGTAGGCTGGTTAATAGTGAAGCTTCTGGTTGTTTGACAGTTGTTAGCATCGGTTACTGTTACCGTATAAGTACCCGCAGCAAGTCCCGTTGCAGTTGCAGTTGTTTGGACAGGAGTTGTATTCCAAGAATAAGTATAAGTAGCAGTTCCCCCAGTTGGTGCAACTGTTGCAGTACCATTAGCACCTCCATTGCAAGATACATCTGTTTTGCCTCCTCCTGTTGCTGCGCTTAAAGCTGTTGCAGGCTGATTAACCGTATAAGAAAATGTTTTTTGGCATAATAAGGCATCGGTTACTGTAATGCTATATGTGCCAGCAGTAAGTCCCATTCTGTCTTCCGTGGTAGGTCCATCATTCCATTGATAGGTATAAGGTCCTGTACCACCGCCAGGTGTAAAGTTTATAGTTCCAGTATTTCCTCCATTACACGCAATATCCGTTTTGCTTGCTGTTCCAGTAAGTAAAGGAGACTGGGTTACTTCAATGTTGTTTAAAGTTACTGAGCAACTGTTAGAATCTGTAATGGTTACAAAGTATGAACCTGCTGTAAGTGCTGATCTGTCTTCAGACGTAGCGCCATCACTCCATAAGAACGTATAAGTTCCAGTTCCTCCAGTTGGAGTAAGGTTTATCGCTCCAGTATTTCCTCCGTTGCATGCTACATGTGTTATAACTGTTGATCCGCTAATTGCTGCTGTAGGCTGGCCAACCGTAATATTGCTTACAACCCCGCTACAATTATTAGAATCTGTAATAGTAACAGAGTAAGTACCTGCCGTAAGATTTGTTCTATCTTGTGTTGTTATGCCGCCTCCCCAGTTATACGTGTAAGATCCACTGCCTCCTGTAGGAGTAAGATCTATAGATCCATTGTTCCCTCCGTTACAAGATACATTGGTAATGTTAGTTGTTCCGGAAATAATAGAGTTTTGAGCTATCGTAAAGTTTTTTGATATTGACGTTCCTTCGCCATCAGTTATTAAAACTGAATAATTAGTAGAGGCTAAATTTATTGCAGTAGAAGTTGTTACGCCGTTTGACCATGCAAAAGTATAAGGGGGTTTTCCTCCTGAAGCTGTTACTGTTGCTGTTCCGTTATTAATACCATTACAAGCGTTTGTTTGTGATTGTGTAGCGGATAGGGCAGCATTGGTTGTAAATGAAGAAGTATTTCCGTAAGCTATTCCTACTGAATTCTCTGAATATGCTCTGTAATATATTGTTGTCCCAGCTGGAAGTCCAGTTGTATTTACAGTAAAGGTACCGGTGCCATTAAGTGGCGTTGCTGCTACTTTCGTTACGCCAGTACCACCAATGACAGGATTTGTAGTTAACGACCAAACAATACCTCTATCAAGTATAATACTATCACCGCCATTATCGTTTGTACCTCCCAATATAGCAGTTACTGCTCCAATATTTGTAGCAGGAGTTGTAGTCGCTACCGATGGAACAGTTACAGTTGAGATATTTGGAGTAGTGTAGTTACTTGGTAAGATTCCTTGGCTACCTGAAGGTGTAGAAGTTGGCGTTGTAATAATCCAATTAGTGTACGTATTAATGCTTGTTCTTATAGCAGTAGCTGTACCTGTTAAGGGGCCTGTATATTTTGCAAAAAATTGTCCTGGCTCTGTAATCCCAGGAAATAATGAGACACAATTTTTTCCATTTTCTAATCCCCATGGTTTTATACTTTCTCCACCACCAAGATTTGCTGTTACACTAGGACTATTCCAATGTGTATCTGAATCATAATTATTTGCATTGTAATCGCCATGAACACCTGCTATAAAAGTTATATTTGTTTGTACCGGTTCTGGGTCTGGTATCGGGTTTGGTACTGGTGTCATTGTAGGCCTCATTACATTTCCAACACTTTGGTAAGCTATCATCTGGTCTCCTGCAGATAAATTAAAGTTGTAAACAGGTCCTGTAGGATTAATTACAAAACTACTTGTCACGTCACCAATTACACTACCACTTGCAGTAAAGACATTGTTGTTTGCAGCAGTTTCTATCACAGATATGATTGTTCCTACGGTCACATTAGGAGGAATTGTCCATCTTATATGCGGTTCATTGCTTCCTATCCAGCCATTAATTGATAAACCTTCTTCGGTAAAATATACAATCTCTCCCGCTGGCAAATTTTTTAAGGCAATAAAGCTAAAGCCGTCTTGACCTCCAGTATCAAAGCCGATGAAAGCAATATCACCAGGCGTTAAAGTCTGTCCTTTTATATTTTGATGTAAACCAAAGACGCAAAAGAACGTAAAAAATAAAAGTAATTTTTTTTTCATAACATACAATTTAGTTAATGACATAGATAAGCATTGTCCCAGCCCCCTATATGATCAGGTTTTGTCATTGAGGCAAAAGCTTTAACAAAATCTCCATTGTTTATCAATGTTTCAATCTTTTTAAAGCTTATATTATTAAGTGAATCCAAATTTAATTGGTATATATAGTGATTGAATATAGTTCTGTTGGTATTTTCATCAAATCGGATATTGCCTCTGGGGCCTTCAATATCTAATTTGTTCATTTCTTCAATTAAAGAGCTTGTTTTTAAATTGTCAGCATTTAAAAGTATATTCTTTAATATCAGTCCATTTTCATAACCTAAAATTGAAAAAAAGGATGGATTTTCATCATAAACATCTTTATATTCAGTTGCAAAATCTGCTGACTCAGTGTCATTTTGCATCCAACTGCTTACTATATAAAGCTCTTGCGGATTATTTTTATACTCGTCCAAAATTTTATCATTGATAAAAAAAGGCGTTACATAAAAAGGATACTTTTGAGTAAGTTTATTTTGTTTAAGAAAATCAGCATTCTCTTCGGCATATAAACCGCTATAAAAAGCAAAAACAGCATTGGGTTGCTGTGTATTTATAGTATGATCCATATGTGCCGCTTCATTTTCTCTTGGCAAAAATGGAGTAACATAATGTCCTGTAAAATGATTTTGTTCTTTAAAGGCATATTCTAATGCGGCAAGCAAGCCATATCCAGAATCATAAAATGAAGTAGAAGTGGCTATCTGATATTTTTTATCTATAAGATATTGACCTAAATGATAACACGATTCGGTTAATCCAAATGAATTTATATATATACCCTTGTATGCATTTGATTGGTAAGGAATTGTGGCTCCCAACTCGGCAACCACGAACAAAATATCATTATTAGAAGCATAATTATAAACTTCAGACATGTTACAATGTCCCATAAATCCTATTATAATTGATACATCATCTTGAAAATTAAGTCTTTGTATTTTGTCAATTATAAGCTTTTCATCTGCACCAATACCAATACTTTCTACAAGAAATTTTACGTTTAGATTATTAAGTTTTACACCTCTTATAAAATCTTTATCTAAAGAAGGATATTGTTTTGACTTCGGAAGTAAAATTCCTATTTTAATGTCGTTATCCATAAAATGAGATTAAAAAATAGAGGCAAAAAACTGCCTCTATTTAAATTTATTTAGTTTCTAGAAGGAAAAATTCCATTTAGTGCAATACAAAAATTTATAGCAAGATATGGATTGCGTATACTAAAAGGCAGAGTACCTCCAGTTAACCCTGTGCTACCTCCAAGAGTTCCAGTTCCAGTAATTCCTCCAATTTTGTCAGTTCCACTTCCGCCTGGCTCGCTATAGATGTTTGGTGTTGAACCACCTGATGAAAAAGAGTTGTTCCCACCATCCGTTTCATTAGTAATTGTTCCTCCTGTCACTGTAGTTGCGCTTAAATTTAGTGCTACTGTACCTGTACCTGTAAGAGTATGAGCATGTGCAGGCAAATTTGTTTGTAGTAAAGTCATAGTTTCAGTACCCGAAACTTGACCTAATACTATAGGACTTAAACCAACGCCTTGCCCAAAATGAATAGGACTTCTTCCTCTTAAGTCAGGAAGAGCAAATGTCGTGGTACCATTACCACCGTAAGTTGTTCCAAGTAAAGCAAATAAAGTTTGATTTTGAGAGATTCCTATAATTTGCCCATTACAAAATGCCCATCCATAAGGAGCGTAATTAAAAGCGAAACCAAGAATTGTTCCAATGAAAACTTCCATAATTTTTAAGTTTTAAAATAGTTAATTTTAGTTTTTGGTAGTATTTTACTACAATGCTAAATTACTTTATAACTAAATTGTGGGTACACGGGTTTTTACCTGTTTTTAAGTAAAATGTTATTATTTAACATATTACTATAAAAATAAGAAAAATTACAAACAAGATTGCATAAAAAAGACGGTAATCTAATTACCGCCTTTTATGTTTTAAATTTAACTTGAGAAAGTTAAACCTTTATTTTTGAAACTAATATAAAGTTCTTGCCTCGCTGAACTTATCGTTTCTTCTGTTCTGTAAATACTGCACCAGAACTTGATTAAAAGTTTATATTTTCCATCAGAAATTGAGCTGTAGTATATTTGCGATGGTTTTGAATTGTTTACCAATGGAAGATTGGCAAGCGTTTCATTTACTACAGTATTAATTTCCTCTGGAATTGTTTCTCCATTAATTTCAAAAGTAATTTCAACCAGTTTAAAATTGTCAGTATACGTCCAGTTCGTGATATTTTGAGATAATAAATTACCGTTTGGAATAATGATTTCAGCGCCGTTTGGAGCATTAATTTTAGTGGTACGTAGTCCCATCGATTTGATTCGGCCAGATTCGGAACTTATTTCTACAACGTCTCCAACCTGAATTGGTTTATCGAAAATCAAAATAATTCCAGAAACAAAATTATTCACTACATTCTGAAGTCCAAGCCCGACACCGACACCCAAAGCACCTAAAAGAATACTCAGTTTATCTAATGGCATTCCAGAAGCGGCAACAGCAAGGAGATAACCGCTTATTAAAACAACCAATCGGGTAATAAGCAATTTTGAATGCTGTCTTTTATTGATGTTCTCTTCGTTTTCATCATCAATTTCGCCAAAGAAATAAGCAACATATTTCTGTAGTAAATGCGCTGCCCAGATAATAATAAAGAATAAAACGACATTGCCTAAAGTAAACGTAATGCTTCCAATGGTATTTGGATGACTTAATAACTTCGCTAAAGCACCGCGAAGTGATTCCCAGATGTTCAAATTTGAAGCAATTACAATCAGCCACATATAGCTAATGGCAATAATAAAAGGCTTTTTCAAGGTATCTGATAAACTTTCGTAATCAAACATTTTTTCAATTCCTCTTTTCACTCTAGTCGTATAAATTTGAAGCAAAATAATTTCCAAAATAATCTTCAAAAGTACACTTAAAGCAACAATTTGAGTAAGCGATATAAAGGCTGTAATGCTTAACATATTAGAAAGAGAAACTCTTCCAAATAAATTGTAGAGAATAGATAAAACATTCAAGCCAATAAAAATGATACTTGCCCATTTAAAAAAGCCTTTTATATAAAGTTCTTCTTTAAGTGTTTTAATCTGAACCAAACCATAACGAATACCTAAAACATTAATTGCTACAAAAGCAAATCGCTGAAATAATCCGATTGTGATAAACAAGTCCAAGAAACAAAGGGCAAAGAATAATCCTAAAAGGAAAAGCCAATTTCTCATGGCAACTCCAGACCATTGATTCTTAAAAAGGAAGATTAAAACTCCAAGCAGGAAAAGCTGAATTAATTCTAAAAATAGAGCAGGAGCGTATAAATTGGTTACTACAGCAATGTTTAGCGCAATAACTAAAACGGGCAATAAAACACCTCGATTTAAATATTTAAAGTTTAGAAGCTGTAGGTTTTCAGCATAACCATTTGTATTAAGGTATTTGATATTTCGAGAAATATACCAAAATAAAAGACCCATAAAGAAAAATAGCGTAATAAGTCCGCCTGCTTTGTAACCTAAGTAATAAGCGGCCACATTTTCTTCAATTATAATTTTTGCTTTTATATTGTGTGTTACTTTTTTCTTTGCTGCAGAATCATTAATCTGCCATAAAGAAGGATATTCTTTATTGAAAATACTGATTCCAGATTTCTCCAGTTTTCCTTCAACGGCAACCAAAGCATTAGAAACAGAAATTTTTCGTTGTACGGTAAGTCGTTTTTTATTGTTTAAAGTAGTCTGATTATTTGTCATTAAACTATCAGTGGCAAGGTATCTTTTTCTAAGATTTCCGAACTCTTTCTGAAACTGTTTGCGACGAATAGTGTCTTTTAATAAACTAATTAAAGTTTTGTCTTTACGAAGATCAATTACACGTTTTTTAATGTTTTCAAGATCCAGGTTTTTAGTATTAATTGCCTTGTTTTGTTCTTCTAATTCCTGTTGAATTTCTTGTAAAACCAATCGGTACATCTGTTGGTTGCGTACATTCGGATTTGCTCCTTTTAAACTAGCTAAAATTAAATCCAGCTTGCTTTCTGTACGTTTCATTTCGCCAAAAAGATGACGCGTATCGCCTGCAAAATCAATATCATTGTAGGCAGATTCTAATACTTCACTGGCTTTTTCGATGGCCATTAAGTAATCGCTGTCCGTGGCTGTCGAGTCGTTAAATAGTCTTCCGCGGTTTTCTTTTTTAACTGTTTGCTGCTGTTGTGCGTAGTTAAACTGCGAGAATAATAGAAGTAAAAATAGGGAGAAAAAATAAAAAGTCTTTTTGCTAATAATCATAATTTATGGGCTTATTTAGGGAGACCAAATGTAATTTTTTTTGCAAGACTTTCCGTTAAGAAAAATGAAATTTAAATAAAGAAACCTATTTCAATTTGTGATTTTATTCTAGGTTTCGTGACGCGATTTCTTCTTGAATTTCTTTAAGAAAATTAGAATTGACAATAAGGAAAGCCATAGATAAAGGAAAGATCATTAAAGTTAAAAAACCTTTTTTGAGGAAAATAAATACAATAATGAGAAGTAATATAATAGCAATTAGAATTAAAACCTTAATTGTTGTTTTAATTGTTTTTTGCATTTTTAATAACTCTTCAACACTCATTTCGCTTGGTTTCTTTGCTTTCATTTTATATTTTTACTTAGAATTAAAGCAAATTTTAATTAAAAAGCTTTCGAAAACAATAGGTCAATTTTTTTTGACTACCCCAAATAATTATGGAAGAAATAGAAACTTGTCCAGCACAAAGACTCCTAAAAATGCTATCTGGCAAATGGAAGGCAGAAATTTTTCGTTTGGCTACAGAATCGCCTTTGCGTTTTAATAATTTGCTGCGGCAAATTCAGGGCTCAAATAAACAATCTTTGGCTACAGCTTTAAAAGAATTGGAAGAAGAAGGACTACTCGAAAAGCTAACTATCAAACTGAAACCTCTTCATATCGAGTATAATTTAACAGAAAAAGGAAAAGCTTTAATTCCTGTTTTTCAGCAATTGGAAGGGTTGGCATAAAATTTTTAGATATAAAGTAGAAAGATCCTCAAATACTATTCAGCGCTACCATAGCCAATGAAGTTCTCTGAGAATCATCTCCTACATCCAAAAAATAAAAACGTCAGCTAAAAAAAGCAAGACAGATTAGTCAATAAAGCTGAATTTATCTTCAAAAACTTGTCCAACTAACGGAATTGGTTTCTTTTGTTCGTTAGCAGCATTTATGATTCCGAAAATCCATAAAATAAGAATAACGTATCCAATGTAGCTTAAAAAGTAAAGTGCTGGAACGATAGTTACAATGATAGACAAAGCAACATTTACGACTAAGGAAACCAGAAAAATTCCGAATCCTTGTTTTAAATGGTATCTCACCAAATCACTTTTAGGTGTTAAATCTTTACTTTTAACAAAAGCTATAATCCAACCAATAATAGTGACATAGCTAAGAATAGAAAGGGTTTTGTTATTCATAGTTTTAGTTATTTATTGGTTCAAAAATAGCTGCTATGAATAGTACTTGGAATAGTTACTTTGTCTACTGTGCTTTTTGGTTGGTATTTGTTGTATTTAAATCGGTAAGAGGTAAAATGTGTTTTCAAAAGGTTAATTTTCCTCTTTCATTAATTTGAAAAACTGCTCTTTTTTTCCTCGCGAAATGGGCACAACCGACTTATCATTCATATGAACCATTCCTTCGCGAGAATAACTTATAATTGAATTTACATTGATCAAATGCGACTGATGAACGCGAAAAAACATTGGAGGTTCCAGCAAATCTTCATAATTTTTTAAAGGTTTAGAAACCATAATTTTTCGGCCATCGGTCAAAAAGAAAGTGGTGTAAGAGCCAGAAGTTTCACATCTTGTAATTTGTTCTAATTTCACTACATACATAGCTTCTTGAGTGGGCAATATAATTCGGTCGGGAGTTTTAGAAAGATTGTTTTGCAATTCGCTTAATTGCTGTTTTTCTAAAACTCTTTCTTGTAAAAGCGAAATCCTTTCAATTGCAGTTCTAAGTTCATCTGGATCAATTGGTTTTAGAAGATAGTCTATGGCGCTGTATTTGAAGGCGCTAATGGCATGTTGTTCGTAAGCAGTCGTAAAAATAAGATGAAAAGAGTTGAAGGAAATTTGTTTTAGAACATCAAATCCAGTTCCGTTTTGAAGCATAATATCCATAAAAACTAAATCAGGCTGCATCCTGTCAATTAATTTTACAGCTTCTTCAACGCTTTCAGCGTAAGCGATAATCTGAATTTCTTCTGGAGCAACCATTTCCAACATGATGGATAAAGCTTCGCGAATACGCTGTTCGTCTTCTATAATTATAGTTTTGTACATTTTTTACAATATTGGAATATTAATAATAACAATGCAGCCCGTTTCTCCGTTGTCTGCATTGCGTTCTAAAACCTGAAAACCAGCATATGGATGGTCTTTTTGCATTTTAGCTAATCTTTCGTCAGTAATTGTGGTAGAAAGAGATTTATGATTTTCGTTTGTTTTCATTTTTCTCGAAGCTGCAAGTCCGATTCCATTGTCTTTTATGGTACAGATTAGATTTTTTTGCTGCGTTTGCTGTGAGAAATTAATTTGTAATACACCTTTTTTTTCTTTTGGTTTTGGTTTTAATCCGTGTTCAACAGCATTTTCAATAAAAGGCTGAATCAAAAGTGGCGGAATAAGAATATCTTCTTCAACAGATTCGTCGCAAACAATAGCATATTCGAAACTATTATTAAGACGCAATTGTTGCAATTCTATGTAATTTTTTAAAGTTTCTATTTCTTCTTCTAACGAAATGGTTTCTTTTCTCGATTGTTCTAGAATCTGGCGTGTGAGTTTGGCAAATTTATTCAAATAAGAAACCGCCGGAATTGTATCTTTCTGCAAAATCATACTCTGAATATTTCCCAAAGCATTAAAAATAAAATGCGGATCCATTTGAGAACGCAATAATCTTCTTTCTAATGAAAGTCTAGTTGCAAGGTTTTCAATGGTTTCTTTTTCCATTAATTGCAGTTTCAATTCACTGTTGGTCTGTTCTTGCTTTAAAATTTCCTCACGCTTTAAATAATAACGCTGTCTGAAATAGTAAGAACGAAACATAAAAACAAGTCCAAGCAAAAGAACTCCAGCAATTCCATAACCTAAAAGTTTATTTTGCTGCTCCAGTTTATTTTCCAATTCAAGCTGTTTTATACGCTCCATTTTTTTGGAAGACTCAAATCTGGCATCTGCATTTTGCAAAAGCTTCTGAGTAGTTTCATTGTATTTTAACTGATTGTATTTCGTAAACAATGTATCGTATGCATAATAAGCTTCAAAATCATGACGTTTTGCAGAAACTTCTTTTAAGCAATTGTAAAAGGTAGCTAATAAATAATTATCGGTATAAGGTAGGCTAAGCTGGTATTTTATTCCTTCAATAAAAAGCATTTCGGCTTTTACATAATTTCCTTTTTCGGTATAGTAAAAACCTTGAAGACCTATAGCGCTTCTGTAGATAATTTTAATATTGTATTTTTTGGCAATTGCTGTAGCTTTTTCAAGGTTGTCAAGCAATGCCGTTTCATTAATTGGTTTTGGACCTTTAGAATAAAGATCGGCTAGATTGATGTAGGCTATTCCGATATTACTTTTGCTAATAATATCGAAAGATTCTTTTTCGGCAAGTGCAACTGTAGTTTTAAAAAAATCTAAAGTCTTTTGCCAATCTTTCTCTGCTCCAGATTCAAGCTTATCGGTCAAATAACCTCCGTAAGCTAATCTTGCATACAATTTACTTTCTGGATCTTTTGCTTTATAAGCATGTTCTAAAGCCTCTTGTGCATATTTATGAACCTTTTCTGGCGATGCTGGAGAAAATAGATACGATATATCGGCCGCAATTTTAGCACATTGATCGTGAGCATTTATTTTTGAGAAAAGCGTGTACGAATGCAGTAAATGATCGATTGCCTGAGGCTTATCATCTATGTAAGACTTTAAATTTCCCATTGCTAGGGAAGCAAAAGCTTTAACTCTTATTTTGTTACTTTTTTGGGCTAAAATATAAGCAGTGTCTGCATAACGGGTAAATTCTTTTAAATGCAACAAACGTCTTTGTGTAAGAGCGAGATACGAATAACAAATAACTTCATCGTCGATATTCTTTTTTTTCTTGGCCAAATGAAGAGCTTGTAGCTGAATTTTTTTACTGGCAGATGAATCCGAAAAACGTTTAGAATAACCGTAAGATGCAATCTTTTCTACAGCCGAAACTTGTGCATTTAAAGTCGTGATGAAAAACAAAATCAGAAACGAGAATAACCATTTCGTTTTCCCATTTTTTATCTGGTTTAAAGTAGTTTTTTCGTGCATATATTGTGGTAATTAAGGCCAAAGTACAAATTGAAAATAGACTGGCCAAAAAAATCAACCAGCAAATTTGACAAGAAAATCCTTTGTAAAGCGTCGGTGTAGAAGTGGCTAGAAAGAGCTGATTCTTAATACTAGCATAGAATTACCAAATAAAAATCTAAAGCATCCATTTGCCAATTTCGAATTGTCGCAAGCTGATCTTAGTAGTAATCTTGTTGTTATAAATTATTTTTAAAACTATAAAATTATGAATAAGAAAATTTTTACATTATTGGTTGTAGCGTGCCTTTTTATCTCATCAATAACTTATGGGCAGGAGGATAGACGAATTAAAATTGAAATCGCTTTGAAAGACGGAAATAAAACGGTAAAAGCTTTATTGAGATCTGCAACATTCTCTTTTACAAAAACTAGTGTCGCTGCAGCAGATGGAACTGACAAATCTGAGGTAAAAAATAATTACTATTTTTCTCTTGATTTTGAAAAACAAGATATTGCTTTGCTGGCTGTTTTGATGAAAAACAAAGCAGGAGTTGATGGTCAGATTACAATGACCGATGTATTTGGGAAGCTTCCTACGAGAAAATTTGATTTTACAAAAGGAAGAGTTGATTCTTTAAGTGATCAATTAACGGCCGATTATACGAGTGCTTATATTTCACTTCTTTGTGATTCTCTGATTATTGATGGCGTTAAAATAGAGTAGAGAAATGATTGAACTTAAGAAATTCACAAAAGAAGAAAATCTGTATGTCATGAAAAGACAATACGGCTTTGGTCTAATTGTGGTGCTGGGAATGATTGCTTTTACTATTGGAGGCATCTATTATAAAAACAACGCTGTAATTGGCATTTTTGGAGTCTTGGCTGTTATATGCTTTGTTGCGATTTGGCAGGAGGGATTTAGTATTGATCTGGATAGAAATGAGTTTAGAATAAAAAACGGATTGATTAATAAACCAGTTCAGATTCCGATTACTGATTTTCTCAATTTTGAAGTGGTCAAAGTCAAACATAATCTTATAACAACAAACGTTTCCTTAAATCTTTATTACAGAAAAGAAAACAAGGAGAAATGTACAGGAATCGCTCAAGGTTTTACAACTCGATCAATGCAGAATTTGATTAATGAAATTAATGAAATTTTAGATGAACATTCGAGAAAGATATAATATTAAAGAAACGCTTCATACTTTTTCAATAAATCCGCAAAAACCATCACTAAATCAATCATGGTGGTTTTTGGTTGGAATAGCTGGGGGATTACTAGCTTTATTATTGTTTTTTAATGATCTTGGAGAAGAAATGTGCTGGGTGATTGGTATATTTTTGATATACTTTTTTATTCATTTTTTATATGATATTCAAATAGCGTCTAAAATTCAGTTTACTTTTGATGCTCGTAATAATGCCGTTTATAAAACAAGTTGGTTAATTTCAAAGAAGAAAATAATGAATCTGGATGAAGCGATAATTTTTGTTCAATCAGAAATGGGAAGCTGGTATTATGCATTAGGAGCAAAGAAAAGTCAGTTTATTAAGAATTATAGAATTAGTGAAGGATTTAGTTCAGGGAGAAAGAGCGACGAACGGCAAGACGCCTACGAGAATTTAATTTTAGTTAAAATTAGTACGCTTTTAGAAAATGCACATTCCAATCACAATAATTAATTCTGTACTAAAAATACAGTGCAAAAAATTAAAAATACAAACGGGTTAATTCAATTAGAATTGACTCGTTTTTTACCACCTCTAGCCAAAGCAGGAGATAGTTTAATAAATACTTTAGATTTGCTTTATTATAATATTGTAAATAAATCAAATAGATTGCCTCAATTGTTTTTATTTATCAAAATAATTTCGTCTCCAGCAATAGCAAAAACGGTATGATCTGGTTCAGGTTTCATAATAAATTTTCCTGTAAATTCTCCAAAAGCGGGGAGTATCATTTGGTTGCTTTTTTGAAAAAAACAACGCAGTTTTAAGCTTTGGAGCCCCAATCCGCGGAGGATTATTCCAGGATGGATATGTCCTGAGAAATTGAAAAAATCTTCTTTTTCTGTAGGATGATGGGTGAAGAGAAAATGATCCATCTCTAGTGAGTCAATCACAAGAATTCCAATTTGGTAATAATGTTTTTGGTCTATTATGTCATGATTTCCCGCAATCAAATAAATTTCTTGATTATGATTGGCAATCCATTCTTCAAATAAATCCCATTCTGCATTTTTGGCGCTGTGAAATAAATCTCCCAAAAAAATGATTTTTTCAGGAAGAAAATAATCTAAAACTTCTGTGATTCTTCTAAAATTTTCAGAAATGGCGTTTTGTGGAATAGCAATTCCGTGCTTTCTAAAATGCGTTACTTTTCCCAAATGCACATCAGAAATAATCACCGTTTTTTGTTTTTCCCAAAAAACAGCACCGCTTGAATGAAGTATAAAGTTTTCGTTTAGTATTTGAATTTTCATAGGCTGTTATTTCATATAAGATGCCGTCATTTTTTGGATTCTTTCAGCCAAAGTTTCGCTTGAAAGCTTTTCTCTCAATCGATCTGTAATAATGGGAAAACTAAAAGGAGTCGGTTTCAAACATTGTTTCCAGATTATTTTTTGATTTGCTATTCGTTCCAATGCCAAAATCAAACGTCCTTCTTCTAACTGATGTTCAAAAGTTTCACGGTAGGCTTGATGCAGTAATAAATTATCAGGTTCGAAATCTCTAAACACTTCAAAAAGCAATTGCGAGCCGCTTTGCAAATGTTTAGTCTTAACCATTTTTCCTGGAAAACCAGTAAAAACTAACCCTGATATAACGGCAATATCTCTAAACTTTCTTCGCGCCATTTCGGTTGAATTTAAACTTTTCTGCAAATCGTGATGCACGTATTCGGTTGAAAATAGGTTATTGTCTAAAACCGCTTCGATATCAATTTCCTGATCCGAAAGCAATTCAAAACCATAATCATTATAAGCCAAAGAAAATGTTATTGATTGTAGTAAACTAATTCTAAATGCCAATAAACTGGCTAAAGCCTCATGAACAAAGCGTCCCTCAAAAGGATAAAAAATCGCATGAAATCCTTCTCGAGTTTTGAAAGTTTCAATTAAAAATTCATCTGAACTTGGAACGATTGATTCTTTTCGCTGTCTTTTAAATAAAGGCTGTAAGGCTTTTAATTCTGGTGAAAGATTGTCGGTATTAGCACGATATAATTCTTTTCGAAGCAATTCACTCATTTGAGAAGAAAGAGCCAAACGTCCGCCCATCCAGCTCGCAATTTTAGATTCTTTCTTTGGACTGGCTTTTTTTACCAAGACCTGCATATTTCTGATTTTGAACAATTCGAGTTTTTTTCCTGCGAAAATAAAAGTATCACCAGGTTTCAATTTCGAAATAAACCATTCTTCAATTGTACCAATATAACCACCACTGAGATATTTTACATTCATAACGGCATCGCCAACAATAGTTCCAATTTGCATTCTATGATGCATGGCAATCATTCTACTGTTTATTTTGTAACAGCCATTTTCGTCAATTTCAACTTTTTTAAATTCGTCATATGCATGAAGACTTTGGCTTCCTTGTGTAATAAAATTTAAAATCCAGTTCCAGTTTTCAGCCGTAATGGTTTGATAACTAAAGGTTCCTTGAATTTCTTTGAAAATTTCATTTGGATAAAATCCGTCAGAAACTGCTAGTGTATTAAGGTATTGAACCAATACGTCCCAACTGTTTAAATACGGAACACGATCTTCTATCACACTGTTTTCAACCGCTTTTTTCAGCGCCGAAGCTTCGATTAATTCAATGGCATGAGTGGCAAGAAAATAAATAACACTTTCTTTTCCAGGCTGATGCCCGCTTCGTCCTGCACGTTGCATAAAACGTGCTACACCTTTTGGACCGCCCACCTGAATAATCGATTCGACTGGAGCAAAGTCAACTCCCAAATCTAAACTAGAAGTACAGACAACGACTTTTAATTCTTCATTCCGTATGGCATTTTCAACCCAAAGTCTGGTTTCTCGATCAATGCTTCCATGATGCATCGCCATTTCGCCTGCAAATTCAGGATATTTTTCTAATAGTCTCTGATACCAAATTTCGCATGCCGAACGAACATTCGTAAAAATAAGCGTCGTTTTACTGGCTTTTATAATTTTTGCCGCTTCATCAATCAAATGTAAACCCATGTGTCCGCGCCAAGGGTACGTATCCATTTTTTCTGGAATAATCGAAACAACTTTTATTTTTTTATGAATTACCGCTTTGATTAAAACAGAATTATGGTACGCTTCAGAATTTACTCCGAGTAAAACCTCCTGAGCCTGCTGCAAGTTGCCAATTGTAGCTGAGATTCCCCAGATACGTATATTTTTAGCAATTGTTTTTAGTCTCGACAAACCTAGTTCTACTTGAACACCACGCTTTGTTCCGAGTAGTTCATGCCATTCGTCAATTACAATTGAACTGCAATTTTTAAAAATATTCGCATAACCCTTTGTCGCTAAAAGTAGTTGCAGACTTTCGGGAGTTGTAATCAGCAAATCGGGCATTTTGTTTTTTTGCTTGGCACGTTCTGCGGAAGATGTATCTCCCGAACGAATCCCCACTGTCATTGGAATGTCTAAATCTGTTAAAACTCGTTCTGCGGCTTGTTTAATTTCAACAGATAAAGATCGTAAAGGCGTAATCCAAATGGCTTTTAATCCTGAGGTATGTTTGGTTTTATAGTTTGGATTTTCTTTGATGTAGTTTAAAATGATGGGAAGCCAAAGAGCATAGGTTTTTCCGCTTCCTGTTGGAGCATTTAGCAAGCCATTTTTGCCCTGTAAAAATGCAGTCCATGTCTGAGTTTGAAACGGAAAAGGTTTCCATTCCTGACTTTCAAACCATTCGTTGGCGATTATAAATAACTGCTCTCTATTCATCTATAAAATCATGTTTTTTAAATCTTCAATTGAATTGGCTTCTTCAATTTTTTTATCGTGTCTCCATCTTAAAATTCGTGGAAAACGCGTTGCAACTCCGCTTTTATGTCTTTTGGAAATGGCAATTCCTTCAAAACCAATTTCGAATACCAGTTTTGGTGTAACGCTTCTTACTGGTCCAAATCGTTCTAAAGTATTTTTTTTAATGAAATCATCGACCATTCTGAATTCTGCATCGGTTAAACCGGAATACGCTTTCGCGAAAGTGACGAGTTCACGTTCCTTATTTTCATTTTCCTGCCAAAGAGCAAAAGTATAATCGGTAAATAAATTGGATCGTCTTCCGTGACCTCGCATGGCGTAAGTGAGAACGGCATCAATCGTTAAAGGTTCAATTTTCCATTTCCACCAATCTCCTTTTTTTCTTCCAACTAAATAGGGAGAATCTTTTCGTTTCAGCATTAAACCTTCGCTTTTCATTTCGCGCGATTTTAATCTTTCGTTTGTGACATCTTCCCAAGTCGAAAAATGAATCCTTTCTGAAAGCTGTAGCGGAATTTCTTTCCCAATTAAAGTAGTAAATAATTCTTCTAATAAAGTTCGGCGTTCTTCGTACGGAAGATTCCTAATATCATTTCCCTGCCATTCCAATAAATCGTAAGCTTTAATAATAACAGGTGTATTTTTTAAAACAGAAGCCGATACATTTTTACGGCCAATACGGGTTTGCAAATCATTAAATGTCCCAATTTGATTCTCAATAAAAGGAAGGATTTCGCCGTCTATAACCGTTCCGTCTGGAATAGTGCCAATGAAAGATTGAAATTCAGGATATTTATCGGTTACTAATTCTTCTCCACGGCTCCAAAGGTAAATTTCATTGTCACGAATAATGGTTTGAGATCGAATTCCGTCCCATTTATGTTCTGCGCTCCAATCTTCAGGATTTCCAAGGTTTTCAAGTTCCCCTTCAATTGGATAAGCCAAGTAAAACGGATATGGTTTCGATAAATAATCGCTGCTTCTTTCATCCAAAATCAATTCTTGAAACGTAATTGTATTCGGATTCCAATCGCCCATTAATTTATAAGCGAGTGTGTCTTCATCAATATTTTCAGCTTTTGAAAGCGCTCGAGTCATTAACTTTTGACTTAAACCAATTCTAAAACTCCCTGTAATTAACTTTGTGAAAACGAATCGTTCATAATAATTCAAATTCAGCCAATTGGTTTGTAAATATTCTTTTTTTTCTAAGTCGGTTTTCTTTTTTAAGGCGATGATTTCCTGTAAAAATTCGGTCAGACTTTTGTCGGAATGTTCTTTTGTAGTTGGAATTACAAGCGCAATTGTTTCGGCCAAATCACCCACAATATGATAACTCTCTTCAAAGAGCCATAGCGGAATATTAGCCAATTCGTTTGCCCATAAACGCAATAAAGTAGTATTAACCGGTCGGGGAGGGCGACGATGTGAAAGAATAGCGATTGTCCAGACTTTGTCTTCGTCGTTTGCTTTTAGAAAATAATTCGTCAGCGCATCAACTTTTACCGATGTTTTATTAGAACTGTCTAAGGTTTTGATAAGTTCGGCAAAGTTTTTCATAGTTTTTTGGTTGATGGTTGGTGGTTTATAGTTGGTGGTTAATGGTTTGTGTTAAGTGTTTTATTTTGAATGAATTAATAGCTTATAGCTCATTTCAGTTTTCTTCAGAATCATTCGTTTCTCCTTCATATTGTGTGTGGGCGGTTCTTGCGTCGTAACCTAATTCCCTTAAATATTTTGAAAATATATCAGAATATCCATGTGTACAGATTACTTTTTCTGCGCCTGTTGCTTTAATACTTTCTAGTAATCCTGTCCAATCGCAATGATCGCTTAAAACAAATCCTCGGTCAACGGCTCGTCTGCGTCTTGCGCCTCGAAAAGCCATCCAACCGCTTGCGGAGCCCGTAACAAATGGAGTCATTCTTCTAATCCATGTGCTTCCATGAGCGCTTGGCGGGGCAATTACAATATTGCCTAGTAAATCTTCTTTTTTAGTTTCGGCAGTTACTCGTATAGTTGGAGGCAAATCAATCATTGGGCGTACAATATTGGTCATATTTTCAATTGCACCATGAGTGTAAATCTGTCCAATACTGGTATCGAGATTTTTTAATAACCGTTGTGCTTTTCCTAAGGAATATCCAAATAAGACAGATGTTTTTCCTTCTGCACGATTCTCTGCCCACCAATTATTAATTTCAGTCATAACATCAGCTTGTGGTTCCCATTTAAATGCGGGAAGTCCAAAAGTACATTCAGTTATGAAGGAATGGCATTTTACGACTTCATACGGAACTGAAATTCCGTCGTCTTCTGTTTTATAATCGCCTGTAAAAACCCAAATTTCACCTTTGTATTCCACTCTTATTTGTGCTGAACCAATAATATGTCCTGCTGGATGAAAAGAGAATTTTACACCGTTTATAGTAAAAGTTTCATTCCAGTTTTTTCCAGTTACATTAATATCACCAAGACGATGTTTTATGATAGGCACATTTGTATAATGCGTGATATAATTTTGATGTCCCCACCTTGCATGATCAGAGTGGCCATGCGTAATAATGGCATTGGTTACCGGCCTCCACGGATCCAGATAGACATCGGCCTGCTGGCAATAGATTCCTTTATCGTTAAATTGTAATAGTGGCGGGTTCATTTTTTTAATTAGATAATTATAAAATTTGGCAGTTAGATAATTAAACTTTATGCGCTGGCAGCAATTATTAAGTAGGCTATGAGTGATATGCTTAACACAAATAGCATCATTGTAATAAAGGTAAGCATTGCAGTTGAATATTGATACTTTCCTTTTTTTAATAGTTTGATAGTGTGAATGTAACGTAGATAAGACAGCAAAATAGTCAATGCGCCAGCAATTAGTAAACCAATTCCTAAATAGATTGTAAAATTACTATTGGGAGGAACCGTTTCTGCTAAATGTTTGGCGGGAACCTGTTTTAGAAATAAAGAAAATTTTACTGCTACAAAACCGAAAACCATTATCCCAATTCCAGTACGAAGCCATGCTAATAAAGTTCTTTCATTAGACAAATATTCATTCATAACTTCTTGATCATTTTTTGGCGACATAACTGTTTTAGGATTTTTTAATATTCATAATTTCTATAAGGTGGACAGTTATATTTATCATCTTCATTATCTAGATTATAGCTGTCATAAGGATTAGCATCATCATAAGTTGAAAAAGGAGTATTATCCTCAGCAAGATTTAATCCGCTTTCAATAATTTCATAGCCATCATTAGAATAGCAATTGTATTGATTTCTGTAGTTGGTGTCTGGATTTTGTCCTGAAGTAAATTCTTCATCCAAAGCCTCATTTTCATGTGCAGTATCAATATGATCAGGTTTTCTGCATTTAAGATTGTTTAATCTTGTAATTTCTAGGTTGTCGGTATCTGTTCTCATAACTACTATTTTTAAGTTGTAATTTTTCGACTTTTGATATACACAAATTTGAAAATTAGATACTTGAAAAAATTATAAGATTTGATTTTAATTTTACATGATTCGTTTCTGCAGATTTTATCTTAATTTTTATTTTATAAAATTCAAGTATAATTCTGTAAAATAAGCACTTAGGTATTTTGCAACTTTGTATATATTAATAATTTAAAAAATTATAACATTATGGAAACTTCAAGAAAAGATTCGAAATCTGGAATGAAAGATTCTGGAAAAACTCAAAAATCAACATCTGGTTCTAGAGCAAAAAGCACTACAACAAAATCAACAGATTCTAAAGGTAGAGCTGGGCATTAATTTTTTTAGTTTTTTAAATAGAGCTAAATAATAAAAGCGTGCTGTTTAAATATAAACAGCACGCTTTTACGTTTTATAAAGATTAAAGTCTTATTTTAAAACTTCCTGTATTGTTTTTACAAAGGTTTCAATTGGCTGAGCACCCGAAACAGCATATTTGCGATCAAATACAAAGAAAGGAACACCTTGAACTCCTATTTCGGCAGCTTCTTTAATATCTGATTGCACTTCTTTAATAAATAAGTTTTCGCTTTCTAGAACTTCTCTAATTTCATTTTCTTCCAGACCAGCCTGCATTCCTAATTTAATCAAGGTTTGACCATTGTTCAAGTCTTGTCCATCGGTAAAATAAGCTTTGAAGAAAATTTCTTCCATTCGATCGCCAATATTTTTAGTTTTAGCCAATTGAATGATTCTATGTGCATTTAAAGAATTTGAGATAACAGCTTTGTCAAAATTATAATCTAAACCAACGCTTTTAGCGCGTTCTGCAACTCCTTTATGCATTTCTTTAGATTGTTCAATTGACATGCCTTTTCTTTCTGCTAAGAACGTATAAACGTCCACATCAGGTTGTGATGTAATGGTTGGATCCAGCTGAAAGCTTTTCCATTCAATTTCAAAATTGTCGTTAGGGAATACCGCAAGAGCAGTTTCCAATTGTCTTTTTCCGATATAACAAAACGGACACATGATGTCCGACCAAATTTCTATTTTCATTTTACAAAAATACGGAAAAAAAATTGTTTCAGGTTTCAAGTTTCAAGTTGATATACTATGCGGATAATTTTTAACGCAAAGTACACAAAGGTTTACGAAAAGTTCGCTAAGTTTTATGTTTAATTTTTTTTAAGAATGCTAAGAACACAAAGCTTTGCGTACTTATAATCTTTATTAAAGACTTTAAAAAAAAACTTAGCGAACTTTGCGGTTTAAAGAACACAAAGTAGATCAACTTTAAACTTTAAACCTGAAACCTGAAACAAAAAGTAAAAAATAAAAAACCGCAACTCTTTATGGGAATTGCGGTTTCTAGGTATAAAAAATGGTTGGTTAATAGCGATATCTTTTTTTTTTTTACAATGATAGATCTTTTATTTAAAACTAAAAAATATCCCTGTAACAGAAAGAAACTTTAATGTTAACTATTTAACATTACAGGCATTACAAGCATTGTTACTGTTTCTCCTTCTTCTAAACCATCAACTGGAGTTAAAATACCAGCTCTGTTTGGTAAAGACATTTCAAGCATAATCATGTCAGATTGTAGGTTTGTTAGCATTTCAGTTAAGAAACGAGAGTTGAAACCGATTTGTAAATCATCACCTTGATAATCACAAGTCAATCTTTCTTCTGCTTTGTTTGAGTAATCGATGTCTTCTGCAGAAACGTTTAATTCTGCTCCAGCAATTTTCAAACGAATTTGGTGTGTAGTTTTGTTAGAGAAAATTGCAACACGACGAACAGAACTTAAGAATAAAGAACGGTCAATCATTAATTTGTTTGGATTTTCTTTTGGAATTACCGCTTCGTAGTTTGGATATTTCCCATCGATTAAACGACACATTAAGATATAATTGTCAAATGAGAATGTCGCATTTGAATCGTTGTATTCAATTTTTACTTCAGCATCAGAAGTTCCTAAAATACTTTTTAAAATGTTTAAAGGTTTTTTAGGCATGATAAAATCTGCAACTTGAGACGCTTTAACATCTGTACGAGAATATTTTACCAATTTGTGAGCATCTGTTGCTACGAAGATCAATCCTTCTGGTGAAAACTGAAAGAATACTCCAGACATTACTGGGCGTAAATCATCGTTTCCTGCCGCGAAGATGGTTTTGCTTACCGCAGTTGCTAAAACCTCTGCCGGAACAAGTGTTACAGATGGATCTTCAAGACTTACTGCTTTAGGAAATTCTTCTCCAGCTGCGTAAGCTAATGCATATTTACCAGAATTAGAGCTAATTTCTACTGTGTTATTGTCTTCAACAGTAAAAGTTAATGGCTGCTCTGGAAAAGTTTTTAAAATTTCAAGCAAAAGTTTAGCTGGAACTGCCACGCTGCCTTTGCTTGTAGAATCGATAGATAATGTAGCCGACATAGTCGTTTCAAGATCTGAAGCCGAAACGGTCAACTCATTATTGTTTAGTTCAAACAAAAAGTTGTCTAAAATTGGCAACGTATTGTTGCTATTGATTACACTACCTAAAACTTGTAATTGTTTTAATAAGTACGAACTCGATACTATAAATTTCATCTGTTTTATTTTATTTTTTGATGGATGATTTAGCAAATAAAGGGCTAAATATACGGATTACAAATATATCTTAAACTATCGAAAGTATTACATTTTTTTATTAACATCTATTTGCTGTATTTTCTTTTTCTTACAAAAGTAAATACAAGTCCGAAAACCAATAAAATTAGAATTGGAACTCCGATAGTTATGAATTGCGTAAAGGTGTAGCTTTCGTAAACTTTTTCTTTATCTAATAAAGGCAGTTCTACATCTTTACTTCTAATGTTAATAAGTCCAGTATCGTCTAAAAGATAATTGATACAATTCATTACGAAGTCTTTATTATCATATAGATTTCCTGTTCTTTGATCGTAACCTAGTTCAACTGGCATCAGGTTTTTGTCCAATTGATTTCTTGCAATATCTCCGTCAGCAACCACAATCATTTTGTTTGGTTTGCCAGTCGCTGTAAAAGAATTGTCTTTAAAAGGCAATACTCTGTTTTCAAAAGCAGAATGAAAAGTGCCTTCCAATAAAACAGCAAGAGGTTTATTTCCTTTATTCAAATAATCCTGTGGAGTTGTTTTTTCGGTAACCATATTTAGGTTAACTTCTACAGGAGAGCCAATTGTTTTAGAGTATTGCGAAGATTGCAATAAAACGGTTTTCTTAATTCCGTTTTTCAAAGTGTCAATCGGATTTGCAAAATCGAATTTAATTCCGCCCAGATTTTTAACGATAGGATGCTGGCTCGTTGGATAAACTTGAGGAGCAAATTTCCAGATAAAATCCTGATATTGTGTAGCACTTCCTTGCTCGCCAGTGGCTAATTTTATCGGAGTTCCCTGTTCATCTTTAATTAAATCAGGATTAATTCTGAATCCGTATTTAAAGAACATATCGTTTAGATTTAAATCTCTTGGATATGCTAGAGTTGCACCCATATCATTATACAAACTGTCCATATCGGCAGCAACTTGGTCAATTAGCCAAAGCGTTTTTCCGCCGTTCATTATAAACTGATCCAGAACCTCTTTTTCTTCGTCAGAGAATTTTTCTGTTGGTTTAGAAATAATGGCTAAATCGTATTTTTTAAGTTCACTTAAAGTTCCATTCGGATCTTTAGCAACAGAATCTAATGTGAATGGTCCTATAAGATAACTTTCATGGATCTGCTTCAGCATGTTGGCAATATGCCTTTCTTTCAATTCGCCATTTCCTTTTATGATCGCTACTTTTTTCTGTTTGTCTTTTGTAATTTTATTGATAGCATCGGCAATAGAATATTCTAAATGCTGAATTGATCCAATTACTTTCTGAGTAGTAGAAGCTCCCATTATATTTTTCAATAAAGGAATATTAACTTCTTTGTTGTTGTAAACTGCAACTGCCCAAGGAAATACCATTGCTTGAGATTGTTTTCCTTTGTCGTCGACTGTAATATTTATTGGAGTCAATCCTTTTTGGAAAAGTGATTTTGTCAATTCATCGCTTTCTTCTTCGTTTTCTAACGGATCAACAAATTCAAAAACAATATTACTGTTATACGCTTGAAATTCTTCTAATAATTGTTTGGTTTCCTGCTGCAAACGTCTAAAATCTGCAGGAAGATCTCCAGCCATATAAATTTTTATAGAAAGCGGATTCTGAACTTGTTTTACAATTCCTAACGAAGTCGGTGATAAGGTATAACGTTTGTCTTTTGTTAAATCAAAACGATGAAAAAAGATTGTTCCGAGAACATTTAGAACAACTAAAATAAAAATAGTGATGCCTAATGTCTTTAAATTTTGCTTTGTAGATAGTTTCATTAGGCTTTAAAAGATTTTAATTGGTAAACAGTAAAAGACAAGAAAGCAATGGCAATGCTTATGAAATAAATGATATCTCGAGTATCGATGACACCTCGGCTCATACTTTTAAAATGATTCTGCATTCCTAAAACCGAAATAAAATTGTTTGAACCAGGAATTAAAGTAGCCAGCCCTTCGAAACCAAAATAGAAGAAAAAGCATAAGAAAACGGCAACAATAAAAGCCACAATCTGATTTTCCGAAAGGGTAGAAGTGAAGATTCCGATTGCTGAATAAGAAGCAATTAGGAATAATAGTCCGAAGTAAGAACCAATTGTGCTTCCCATGTCAATATTGCCTTCAGGCGAGCCTAAATCTGAAATTACTTTCACATAAATTAGAGTTGGAATAATGGCTAAAATGATCAATAGAAATGAACCAAAAAATTTCCCGTTTACGATTTCCCAGATTGATAAAGGTTTTGTCAATAACAATTCCAAAGTTCCTTGTTTTTTTTCGTCAGAGAAACTTCTCATGGTTACTGCTGGAATTAAGAAAATTAAAATCCATGGTGCCAATGTGAAAAAAGGAGTTAAATCAGCATAACCTGTATTTAGAATATTGTAATCTCCTTCAAATACCCATAAAAAGAGCCCGTTGCTGATTAAGAAAATCGCAATGACCAAGTAGCCAATAGGAGAACCAAAAAAGGATTTTATTTCTCTTAAAATGATTGATTTCATTCTTGTTTTGTTTTTTTATTGTTTCATGTTGCAAGTATCAAGTCGCACGCTTAACGCGAAACCAGAAACTTGAAACTAATTTAAGCTAACCAATTTATCCACGCTCCAAGCTTCTGGCTTTGCATTGAATAATTTCTTTGTAAAATCCCAAACAGTATTAAATAGTTCAGAATTTCTGTAATTTTCTAAATCTTGTTCAGTTTCCCAATAACTATAGGTAAAAAAGACACCTTTGTCATTTTTATCCTGATACAATTCTAAAAAACGATTTCCCTCAGCATTTCTTATTTTCTCTTTCACTGATTCAAAATTCTCTAGAAAATCAGAGATTTTTTCTTCGTGAAAACTCATTTTTACAATTCTGACAAACATGTATTCAATTTTAGATTTCTGATTTTAGATTTTAGATTGTAAATCTGCTTACAGGTGGGCAAAAATACCAAAATTGATTGTTGTTTTAAATAAAAAATGAAATATTATAAAATCATGTTTTTTAAATTATAATCAGAACCAGTTTTTCAAATATAGCCCGTGGTTTCAACCATGGGAACATAACGTTTATAATAATGCGTCCCCGTGGTTAAAACCACGGGCTATGTTTATGATGTAATGAATAATCTGCTCAATCGGGAAAATCTGCTAGAGAATTAATATAAAATCTATCCCGTCCCGAGGTTTCGGGATCGGGACTAAAATCTAAAATTATTTACGAAAACTTAATCGTAATTACATCACGATAATTCAATCCAAGGAGACTGTTTGCAGAACCTACTTTGGAAGGATTGCTTCTAAAAATGGCAATTTCAAGAAAACCTGCTTCATTAAAAATAGCCAGTTTTTCTCCTTCGTACGTTTTAATCGGATATTTGTCTGAAGTTGCAATAGCCGAATAATTCGGCAGAATGGTTTTGATGCTTTTAGGGTTCATCACAATTTCGTACGGACGTCCACGTGAAATTTCTAAGAATTGTTTTTTAGAAATATTAGTTACAACGTTTCCAAAATGATCAATGTAAATGATGTTGCCTTTTATAGAATTTCCGTCGTCGGCTACAAGAGCCTGTAATTCGGTTGCTTCTTTTATAGACGAAATTTCTTTTCCTATTACATTCAGCAAACCGCCTCTAGATAAGTGAGAAGCTACTTGAATAAAAATATCCAAATCGGTAGCCTCAATTGGGAAGCGATCATGAATATTAATTGCCACAATTTTCTGAGGAACGATTTTTTGCGTTAGCATACTCAGGATTCCGTTATCGGCACAAATAAAATAATGATCGTTCCATTGCATCGCTATGTGTTGGTTCTCTTTATTGCGCTCAATATCAACTCCAATAAGGTGAACAGTTCCTTTTGGAAAGCTCAAATAAGAGGCTCCGATTATATAACTTGCTTCGGCAGTATTAAAGGGATCAATGTCATGAGAAATGTCAATGATCTGAACTTCTGGATTTTCAGAAAGTATTTTACCCTTCAGCGACCCCACAAAGTGATCTTTCAAGCCGTAGTCTGTAGTAAGGGTAATTATTGACATAATTTTGTTTATAACTATTGATAGTATTTAAATCTAAATTTCATTAAATTTGAGAAATGCAAAGCTAATAATAGTAAACACAAATTGAAAGAAAGAAAAGACAATTTGTAATTTTTAAAGCATTTGCAAGTTACAATATTCAGTAACACGGATTTAAGTTTGTTTTTATAAAACTGAAAACTGCCAATCAATATTGTGACATAAAAAAGACCCGACAACCACTAAATATTAAAAGGAATTTTTAATTTAAAACTACTTCATTTGAACGAAAGAATAATCGAGCTAGTAGATATTGCACCAAAAGAATTTTGGGGCGCACAGGACAGCCATTTAGAAATTATTAAAAAGTATTACCCGAAGCTTAAAATCGTAGCACGAGGGACAACTTTAAAAGCATTTGGCGAAAAAGAAGTTTTAGACGAATTCGAAAAAAGATTTCAAAGATTAATGCTTCATTTTACACGTTATAATAATATTGACGATAATGTAATTGAGCGTGTAATTATGAGTGATGGTCAGGAAGAAAAAAGAGCTTACGATCATGATAAAATCTTAGTTCATGGTGTTGGCGGTAAGATTATCAAAGCAATGACGCCAAATCAGCAATTGCTGGTTGATACGATTAAGAAAAACGATATGGTCTTTGCTATTGGTCCTGCTGGAACCGGAAAAACGTATACCGGTGTCGCTATGGCGGTTAAAATGCTAAAAGATAAAGAGGTAAAAAGGATCATTCTAACGCGTCCAGCGGTTGAAGCCGGGGAAAATCTCGGATTCCTTCCTGGTGATATGAAAGAAAAACTGGATCCTTACATGCAACCATTATATGATGCATTGCGTGATATGCTTCCGAATGAAAAATTAGAGGATTATATTTTGAAAGGAATAATTCAGATTGCGCCACTCGCTTTTATGCGTGGTCGTACGCTTGACAATGCCTTTGTAATCCTTGATGAAGCACAAAACACCACGCATTCACAAATGAAAATGTTTTTAACCCGTATGGGAAAAAACGCCAAGTTTATGATTACGGGTGATCCAGGACAGGTCGATTTGCCAAGAAGAACAATTTCTGGTCTTAAAGAAGCGATTTTGGTTCTGAAAGACATAGAAGGCATCGGAATTATTTATCTGGATGATAAAGATATCGTTCGCCATAGATTGGTTAAAAAGGTAATTGACGCCTACAAGCAAATAGAGAATCACGACTAATTTTTAATTTTAGTAAAATGTTAAATGTAAATCGTGAATTGTGTTTTAACATTTATTAATATTCGTTTTATACTTGTTTCTTTGGAGAAGTGTAAAACGAATATTTTTTATTTAAAAAAATGAAACAACTAGATGACTTCTACCTAAATCAAAAAGAACCTATAAAAGGAATATTTTTGGCATTAAAAAAAATCATCTTAAAACAAGACCTTGACATTACAAATACGTTAAAATACGGAATGCCGTTTTTCTCTTATAAAGGAAAAATGTTCTGCTATTTATGGATTCATAAAAAAATCAAACAACCTTATATCGGAATTGTAGAAGGAAAATATTTTGACGAACCATTTTTAATTCAGGAAAATCGTTCGAGAATGAAAATTATGATGTTTGATGTTAATGAGGATTTGCCTTTGAACCAAATTGAAGCGATAATTCAAAAAGCATTAAATTTATATAAAACAGGAATTGTTAAAATTTAATTGCTTAAAAGTTAATATTTAAGCGAATAGTTAAATAAATAATAAACTTACTTCAATTTTAACTCACAAACCCTGTAATCTTTGTTTAAGCAAGCTTAAAACCGTAAATTTGCCTATCATCGAATTTGATAATTAATATGACAAAACTTAAAAATATAAAAGTTGTAGTAAGTGACCTTGATGGAACTTTACTCAACCCTCAACACAGAATTTCAGATTACACTAAATCAATTTTTCAAGAACTGCACAATCAAAATTATCTTATAGTTGTAGCAACTGGCCGTCATCACCTTGATGCAATGGCGATTATTGAAACACTTGAAGTTCCGGTTTATTTAGTGAGTTCAAACGGAGCTAGAATTCATTCGCCTAATAAAGAAGAGCTTTTTGCTTTTAACCTTGATAGCGATGTGGTTAAAGCCGCATTGAATGTTGAAATTGATCCTGCAATTACAGTAGTTTTATTTAAAGAAAATGTTTGGCAGACCAACAAATGGAACGAAAGATTGAATTCTTTTCAAGCCGAATTAAAATACCGTCCGGAATTAGTAGATTATAAAAATCTTGAAGATTTTGGAGCGATTAAAATTTTCTTTTCATGCGACGATCATGAAAAATTAGTGAAATTAAAAGATGCTGTTTTGGCCAATTCTTCAGAACACTTGCACCACGCTTTTAGTTTGCCAACCTGTTTAGAATTTATGGATAAATCTATAGATAAAGCAGTTGCAATAGAACAAGTATTAGAAAAAGAAGGTTACACTTTAGATCAAGCAGTTTCTTTTGGAGACGGATTTAATGATGTGCAAATGTTATCAGCATCTGGAAAAGGTTTAATTATGGGGAATGCTCCAGCAATTTTAAAAGAAACTTTACCGGATTTAGAAGTTATTAAAACCAATGCAGAAGATGGTGTGGCAAGATATATTGCTTCAAAAATATTAGATAAAGAACTAGTATAAAACTGATTAAAAGTTTTTTGGCCTCGAATTATACTAATTTTTAGAACCAAATTTTAATTTGGTTTTTACAAATTTGAAGAAAAGTTTTTTGATAGACAATTCGTGTAAATTAGTGTAATTCGTGGCAGACAAAATATCTCTTACTTTTGATGATGAAACTCTCTGAAATAATTTTAAATTTGCATTCATAAAAAACAACACAACTAAGATAATGAGCAATACAATTACAACTACAAATTTTAATTTCCCAAATCAGAAATCAGTTTACCGCGGAAAAGTGAGAGAAGTTTATAATATCAATGACGAACTTTTGGTAATGGTGGCAACTGACAGACTTTCTGCTTTTGATGTAGTTTTGCCAAAAGGAATTCCATACAAAGGACAAATCTTAAATCAGATTGCTACTAAATTTATGGAATTGACTCAAGATATTGTTCCTAATTGGTTAATTGCAACTCCAGATCCAAATGTTGCTGTTGGACATTTATGTGAGCCTTTTAAAGTAGAAATGGTAATTCGTGGTTATTTGTCTGGACACGCAGCTCGCGAATATGCAGCAGGAAGAAAACAAATCTGCGGTGTTACTATGGCAGAAGGTTTAAAAGAAAACGATAAATTCCCAGAACCAATTATTACACCAACTACAAAAGCAGATAATGGTTCTCATGACGAAGATATTTCTCGTGAAGATATTTTGGCAAAAGGAATTGTTTCTGAAGAAGATTATTTAGTTTTAGAAAAATATACTCGCGATTTATTTCAAAGAGGAACTGAAATTGCTGCAAAACGCGGATTGATTTTAGTGGATACAAAATATGAGTTCGGAAAAACAAAAGACGGTGTTATTGTTTTAATTGACGAAATTCATACTCCAGATTCTTCTCGTTATTTTTACGCTGACGGATATGCTGAAAGACAGGCTAATGGAGAGGAACAAAAACAATTATCTAAAGAATTTGTTCGCCGTTGGTTGATCGAAAATGGTTTTCAAGGTCAGGAAGGACAGCAAATTCCAAATATGACAGACGAATATATCGAGTCTGTTTCAGAAAGATACATCGAATTGTTTGAGAATATCTTAGGAGAAAAATTTGTAAAAGCTGATATTGATAATATTGATCAACGTATTGAAAAAAACGTATTAGATTACCTTTCTTCAAAATAGTAATTTCGGGTTTAAACTAACGATTTAAACCATGGAATTTATAACGAAAAAAAATGCCCTGCTTTTTGTATGTTTTACAGCAGGGCATTTTCTTTTTGCGCAGATTGATAAAAATGCGACAAAAGTAACTAAAAACTTATATCAGAATCTTAAAACTATTTCCCAAAACCATATTCTTTTCGGGCATCAGCATGCGCTTGAATATGGACATGGATGGAGTAATGAGCCTAATCGTTCAGATGTAAAATCGGTTACGGGTTCGCATCCTGCTGTTGTTGGGATTGACTTTAGCGATTTTTCAGGTCGTTCCAAAGACCAAATTGAAAAAGCTAAAGATTTATTGCGAAAAAATGTAATCGATACTTATGAAAGAGGTGGAATTACAACTGTTTCTTGGCATTTTAATAATCCCGCTTCTGAGGGAGGATTTTATTGGAAAGACGGAATTTCAATTGCTTCCATGTCTTTGATAAAGCCTGGAGGTTCTCATCACGAGGAATACAAAGAAATTTTAAAAACTATTGCCGATTTTGCAAATTCTGTTAAAGCAAAAGACGGAAAACTTTCTCCAATGATTTTTAGGCCTTTTCATGAATTTGATGGTGATTGGTTTTGGTGGGGAAAACCGCATACTTCTCGAGAAGATTTTATTGCGGTTTGGCAGTTTACGGTTTCTTATTTAAAAGATACTTTAGGGGTTCATAATTTTATTTATGCTTTTTCTCCTGATAATAAATTTAATTCTGAAGTAGAATATTTAGAGCGTTATCCAGGTGATGAATTTATTGATATGCTTGGTATGGATGATTACGGAGATTTTGGAAGAGATGGTAAATACGATTTAGATGCTGGGCTAAAAAAACTTAAAATATTTTCTGATTTGGCTATAAAAAAGAAAAAATTGGCGGCATTTACAGAAACTGGACTAGAGTCAATTCCTAATGAAAAGTGGTGGACCGAAGTTTTACTGAAGACTTTAAAATCCGAAAATCTCCAATTGGCTTATGTTTTAGTCTGGCGAAATGATGTTACAAGTCCAACTCATTATTATGCGCCGTTTCCAGGACAAGTAAGCGAAAGAGACTTTAAAAAATTCTATAATGATCCTTTTACTTTATTTGAAAAGGATTTGAAGAACATTTACAGCCAGAAATTTAAGATTTAGTGTATTCTTCTAAAAATTAAAAACGCAATTTAGGTCAAACTAAATTGCGTTTTTTTTATTTTTTTGAAGTAATCGTGCAACCTTATCGACTTTTAAGTCGTCTAATTAGTAAATCATCATCAATCATTTAACAAACAATCATCATGAAAAAATCAGTAGTTATTTTAGGATTTCTTTTCCTTTTTGGAAATGTTTCAATTGCATCAAATTCTGCATCTGCAATTAAAAATCAAATAGAACTTTCAGTTTATGGAAAATCTCCTTTGCATCTTGCCATTAGCAAAGGCGATATTGAGGCCGTTAAGAAATTCGTTTTGTATGGCACAAATGTAAATAGAATGGAAAACAATATGACACCATTAATGGTTGCTGCAAGGTTTAATTATTGTGACATTCTTAAATTATTACTTGCCAATGGTGCAGATTCCTCAATCGAAAATTCACATGGATTAACCGCTTTGCATTATGCCGAATATGCAAAATCAGCAGACTCAGTTGCTATTTTGAAGACGCTAAAAGAGAATCGTAAGAATAGTAAATAGAAAAAGAAAAGTGCAATACAAAAAAACTGAATTGCACTTTTTTTATTTTAGAATTTTAAAATGTTATTCCATTTTCTCTTTTAAATTTTCTAGACCTTTTTGCAGATCATTTCCAATCATTTGATCCATTTTTAGCATCGGAAGCATAATATTTGTTGGATAAGGAATTACACCACTGATTCCCCATCGTACTTTTGTCTGATTTTCCGAAACCGGTTCAGTAGACATAAATCCAACTGCAGTATCTTCCATAGGCTTTTTAAAACGAAGAGCAAAATCCAGACGTCTATTTTCTATTATTTTGGTAATTTCTTGCTCGCCAACTCCAACTTCTTTTACATTACTTTCCCAAGAAGATACAGAGCCTACTGTGCCATCAGTACCTTTATAAGCAATCCTTATATTTGGATCCCTATTCGCCCAAACACTAAACTCATTTTGGTTTTTTAATGATCTGACATATTTAAAAATACTATCAGCAGGTTTGTTGATCGTAATTTCTCTTTCAACTGAATATTCCTTCGGCATAAAGTAGGCAGCAATTAAAACAATCGAAATAAATAAAATTAAAATAACTAGTAATCTTTTAATGAAAATCATGGTTTTTTGTTTTTAAGGTTAGTGGTTTTTGGATAGATTTTTTTTGCTAAACAAAGAACTGTAGGGCTTTTAGATTGAAATGCTATCTTTTTGATTTTTAATTCTATAGTAAATTTAAAAAATTATTTGAGAGTTTGAAATGAGGGGATTGCAAAAAAGATTTAAAAAAAATAAGATTTCTTGTAACATTTTCTTTTTTATGTAGTCTATTATAGTAAAACCAATAATTTGGTAACGTTTGGGTTCTTTAATTATCGTTTTATTAAGTAAGTGTTAAGAATTGGTTAAAACATGGTACTTTGTAATGCATAATACGATAAAATGAATTACTTTTACATCAGAAATTAAAATCATCAATAATCAATTAATAAACAATCAATCATTATGAAAAAATCAGTTATTTATTTAGGACTAGCCTTGGTAACATTTGGAAATGTAGCAATGGCTTCAAACGGAGTTTCAACTGTTAAAAATCCAATTGAACGTACAGGTTATACAGCAAACCCGTTAAATGTTGCTATTAGCAAAGGAGATATTGAAACAGTTAAGAAATTTATTGAGTATGGAGCAGATGTAAATTTAATCTCAGAAGATCTTACTCCATTAATGACAGCTGCACGTTACAACAAATTTGAAATCATTAAAGTTTTATTGGCAAATGGCGCAAAAGCTAGTGCAAAAAATGAAAATGGATTTACTGCATTGAAATATGCAGAATTATCAAATGCTTCAGAATCTATTGCAATTTTGAAAGATTTGAAATAACAGTATAAAAAGTTTTGAGTTAGTAGAAAAAAAGACCTTTGTGAGCAGAAGGTCTTTTTTTTGTTTTAGAATGAACTCTAAAACAAAAAAGCATCATTATAAAAATGATGCTTCTTCTTTTTTAAATCCCAACAAATTGATTTAAACTAAATATTTTGATTGCTTATTCTATTGGCACATCTTTTTTTCTATTGAATACCCAGAATAAAATTGGGAATACTAATAAAGTTAAGACTGTAGCTGTCATTAAGCCACCGATAATTACAATAGCAAGTGGTTTTTGAGATTCTGAGCCAATTCCTGTAGAAATTGCAGCAGGCATAAGACCAATAGAAGCCATTAACGCAGTCATAACTACAGCTCTTGTTCTGGCTTTTACTCCTCTAAAAATGGATTCTTCGAGCGAGAATTTTGCTTTAAGATTATGATGGAATTCAGAGATCAGAATAACTCCATTTTGAATACAAATTCCTAAAAGAGCAATAAATCCAACACCAGCAGAAATTCCGAAATTCATTCCTGTAATGTGAAGCGCAATGATTCCTCCAATAATGGCAAATGGAACGTTGGCAAGAACAAGAAGAGAATCCTTAAAGTTTCCAAACAAAATAAATAAAAGAACAAAAATTCCAATTAAACTGATGGGTACAACTTGTGCTAAACGAGCACTAGCACGAACTTGATTTTCAAATTCTCCTGTCCAGCCTGTTGTGTAACCTGCCGGAAGTTTCAATTTATTTACTTTTGATTGTGCTTCAGCAATGGTACTTCCTAAATCTCGATCACGAACAGAAAATTTAACTCCTATAAATCGCTTGGTATTATCTCTGTAAATAAATGCCGGACCTGTAATGGTTTTGATGTCGCAAATTTCTTTTAAAGGAATTTTGATTCCGCTGATGGTTGGAACTTTAATTTCTTCAAGATCTTTTTCGTCTTTTCTATATTCTTTTGAAAAACGAACACGAACATCAAATTTTTTCTCATCTTCGTATTTTTCAGTTGCTGTTTTTCCTCCAAAAGCTAATTCTAGAACCGCTTGAGCATCACTTAAAGTTACTCCGTAAGCGGCCATTTTTTCTCTATCAAGAATAACGCTTATTTCTGGCTGACCAACATTTCTTAAAATACCAGCATCTTTAATACCTGGAATATTTTTAATCTGTGCCAAAACTTCATTAGCGAGCTGATCCAATTTGTTCAAATCATCACCATAAATCTTAACCGCATTTGAAGCTTTAAATCCAGCTACCGATTCGGCAACGTTATCAATTACAGGTTGCGAGTAATTATAGGTTATCCCTTGGTGAACTTTTAATTTTTCATCCATTTCATTAATTAAATCGTCCATAGAGATTTTACGTTTCCATTCTTTTTGCGGAATTAAGTCCACTTGCAACTGAATAAAACCAAAACCATTTGGATCGGTTCCGTCATTACTTCGCCCAGTTTGTGATAATACTTTTTTTACCTCTGGAAAACTTTCTAAGTCTTTTCTAATTATTGTGGCTGTTTTAACACTTTCAGGAAGAGAAGTGCTCATTGGCAATTCAGCAGTAACCCATAATGCGCCTTCATTTAACTGAGGTAAAAATTCTGTTCCTAAAAAGCCTGCCGAAAAGAAAACACCAACTAGTAGCGCCGTAGAAGCAATTAGAGTTTGTACTTTATGCTTGAATGTCCATGCAAAACCTTTAGAAACATTTCGATCCCAAAAATTAACAAACGGATTGTGTTTTTCTTTTACGTTTTTATTCAATAAAATATGCGAAAGAACAGGTACCAGGGTTAAAGTAAATATAAGTGCTCCCAACAATGCAAAGCCTAATGTAAAGGCTAGGGGAGAGAACATTTTTCCTTCTACTTTTTGAAACGAGAAGATGGGAAGCAAAGCCGTGATAATGATTAGCTTTGAAAAGAAAATGGCTTTACCCATTTCAGTTCCTGTTCTTTTGATCAAGCTTCCTTTTGCAATTTTATTAAATTTCTCCATTCCTAATTGATGCGCTCGATGATCTAAAACTACAAACAAGCCTTCGACCATTACAACGGCTCCATCAATGATAATTCCGAAATCGACGGCACCTAAACTTAATAAGTTCGCGCTCATTCCCATCATTTTAAGACATAAAAAAGCAAATAATAAAGAAAGCGGAATTACAATCGAAACTGTAAAAGTAGTCCTCCAGTCTGCCATAAACAGAAATACCACAACAGTAACCAGAATAATACCTTCAAATAAGTTGTGCATTACTGTTTCGGTCGTAAAATTCATTAGATTATCACGATCGTAGAAAGTTTCAATTTTAATATCTTTTGGTAAAACATTATCATTGAGATCTTTAATTTTTGCTTTTATAAGAGCAAGTGTTTCTTGAGGGTTTTCACCTTTACGCATCACTACAATTCCTTCAACGGCATCGTCATTATCTCCAAGGCCTGTCTGACCAACTCTTGGCATGGAACTTTCGTAAACTTCTGCTAGATTTTTAACCAAAATTGGATTTCCGCCAGCATCATCAACAATAATATTTCCAATATCTGCCTTTGATTTTAATAAACCAACACCGCGAACAACAAAAGCTTGTCCGTTTTTCTCAATAACATCACCTCCCACGTTTAAGTTTCCTGCATTTACGGCATTATAAACTTGTAGTGGCGTAATATTATATTTGGCCAGTTTAATTGGATCAACTCCAACTTCGTATGTTTTAGTTTGTCCGCCAAATACATTTAGATCGGCAACACCAGGAAGAGAACGAAGCTGTTTATCAATTACCCAGTTTTGGTAAGTCAATAATTCTCTACTATCTCTGCTGTTGCTTTTTACAATATATCTAAAAATTTCTCCTGTTGGGCCATAAGGAGGCTGTACGTCAGGTTCTACATCATCTGGAAGTGAAACATTCTTCAATAAATTATTTACTTGAAAACGAGCAAAGGTATCATCAACGCCATCATCAAAAATAATTTTTATGACCGACAAACCAAACATTGTAATGCTTCGAACGCTTGTTTTCTTTTGAACGGAGTTCATCGCAATTTCAATTGGAGAGGTTACAAAACGTTCTACCTCTTCAGCACTTTTTCCATTCCACTGCGTGATGATGATAATCTGTGTATTAGTAACGTCAGGAAAAGCGTCGATAGGCATGTTTTTGAATGAAATAAATCCAGCAACAGCCAATAATCCTATCCAAAAGAAGGTAAATGCTTTATTCTTTAAAGAGAAAGCAATAATGTTTTTTATGAATTTGTTCATCTCTTAATTGTTTAAAGCACCATAAATAAATAGCTGATTGTTTGTGATTACTTTTTCATTCTCTTTTAATCCGCTTGAAATGTAAGTAGTATCACCAACAACTCTGTAGACTTCGACCTGTCTTGTTTCTATATTATTACGGTCTTTAAATACTACAACAAAGTTTTTACTTTTATCAAAAACAATTGCTTTACTCGGCACGGCTATCATAGATTGATTTTCGTTGAAAGACAATTTAATATTAGCATTCATATCTGGCTTAAGCATATAATCTGGATTGCTTAGTTTGATTCTAGCCTGCATTGCCTTAGTTTCTGGATCAATTACATTGTAGATTTTGTCTACTTTTCCTTGAAATATTCTATCTGGGTAACTTAAGGTAGTTACGGCAGCAGAAGTTCCTAACTTTACTTTATTGATGTCAATTTCATTAATATTGGCCATTGCCCAAACTTCACTGATTTCTGCAATATCAAATATGTTTTCAGAACGGTCGTTACGTAAAAGCATATCTTGATTAATGCTTTTTTGAATAATAAAACCGCTTATTGGTGCCGTTACTTCGTAAATAGACCCCGCTTTGATATTGTAAATTTTATAAGTTTCTTGAATTTTACTTAATTGGGACTGAGCTTTATTCACTTCAGATTTTGCTTGGAGAACGTCGCTTTCAGAATTTAATTTACCATCAAACAATTCTTGAGCAACTTTTAGATTATTCTTAGCAACAAGCAAATCACTTTTAGCATCTATAGATTGTTTTTCAAAATCGGCTACATCGGTACTTTTTATAGTTGCCAGAACTTGCCCTTTTTTTACATAATCACCAAGTTCAACATTTACCTTCATAACATTTCCGCCAACTAGCGGGTAAACATCAATCATTTTATTGTTGTCAGCAGTAATTTTTCCATAAAAACTAAGTTCGTTTTTTAACGGCTGAATTTTTGCTTCGGCTGTTGTAGTGCTTTTTAGCATTGTATTACTTAAAACAAAAGACGTATTTGTTTCAGGATTCTCTACTTGTTTTTTACAGCCTATTAGGGATAGACTTGCAATTGCGATTCCTATGAATAATGTATGTTTCATTTCTTTACTGTTTTAAAATAAATCTTTGTTAATGGTGCTATTTAATTCTTCGCCGGCTATTACTACTTTTTTCTTTAATTCGTTTAATTGAATTATCGCCTGATTGTAGCTTTCCATAAAATCGGTAAATTCTAAAAGGCTTACATTTCGTTTCTGAAAATTGGTTAACATTCCATTGTAAACGGCTTCAAAGTCAGAGTTTACAGTTGGCTTAATCACACTGTAGTTTTGTCTTGATTCATCCCATTTAGTCCAAGCCGAAGTTATTTCAGTTTGAAGTTGTAGCTCAAAATTCTGTTTTTCAACTTTAGACTGTTCTAAAATAGTCTGGGCATATTTGATGTTTCCTTTGTTCTTATTCCATAGCGGCAACGGAATCCCAACACTAACATTGGCTTCTTTATTGAAGGCCCCACTTCGCTGATCGTAATTAGCTCCTAAAGTAAGATCTGGAATAGCAAGTGATTTCTGCCATTTTACATTTAATTCATTGGCTTCAATCTCTTTTTGTTTTGCTAAATAATCAGGTCGATTTGCAATAGCTTGTTCTTCAAAGCTTTTAAGATCAAAAGCAATAACTTTTAAATATTTATTCGAATCATCTTTGCTAACAGAAGGAATTACATTTTCAGTTTCATTCAACAGCAGTTTCAAATTAGCTTGTTCTTCTATATTATTGCTTATTACTTCCAATCGTTCGTTTTTGAAGTTGAGATATAACGACTGTAAGCGAACAACATCTTTTAAAGGAATATTTCCTTTTTGAGCCTGAACTGAATAAGAATTGATCAAATTTTCGATATGAGCTAACTGTTTATCAGTATTTTCAAGGTTTTTAGTATTATAATAAACCGTGTAAAAGCTTTTGCGCAGCTGTAGTTTTAGAGTACGCAGTAAATCATTGAATGAAAGTTCGGCCAATTGTGCATTGGTTTGCGCAAGTTTAATTTCATTACGCTTTTTACCGCCAAGATAAATAAGCTGCTCAATGCCAAATGCTTTTTGACCCTCTTTGCCTATGTCAAAAAACTTATCTCTTTCTGGGTTATACGCATTGAGTTCGGCTGTTATTACAGGGTTTTCCCAGATGCGAGCCTGAATGGCCAGAGCTTTTGAAGCATCGATGTTGTATTGCGATGCCAGCAAGAATAAATTCTTCTTTAAAAATTGGCTTTCACAGTCTTGAAGAGTGACTGTTTTTTGCGCTATTGCAGTCTGATTCAAAACTGCAAGTAACAGCAATGCGAATAACTTTTTCATTGTATTGATTTTGAATTATACAAATATGCTATCAACAGGCTTTAGGGGAGCTTAAAATCTACCTTAAAAATAGCTTAAAAAAGTTTACAATTCGAAAAATAACTGAAATAAATTCGTGTTAATATTTGGGGTTGAGTAGGTTATATTGGCTTTGTGAACCGTCAGAATACGATGGACAATTCTTAAACCAAGTCCAAATCCAGAAGTTTTTTTTGAATTTTGTCCACGCATAAAAGGCTCAAAAAGGTTTTTTTGTTCTTCTTGGTTTAAAGTGTCCCCAGTATTTGAAACGGAAATTATAAGATGGTAATGGTCAGTGCTTATTTTTACTTTCGCCTGCTTATTGTCCGAATAGATATAGGCATTTTTTAAGATATTAGTTATAGCAATTTCCAAAAGATTTTTATTTCCTTTTATTTCCAAAGCAGTGTCCAGATCATCACTTTCCTCCATTTCAAAAAGAATAACAAAATCTGGAAATGTTTTATTGATTTTTTCTATTGAAGAGAATAAAATTTCGTCTAAACGTTGAATTTCGATATTTTCTGTACTTCTATTGTCAATTTTTGAAAGAATAAGCAGCGAATTAATTAGTTCACCCAAATGATTAACGTCAGCCAATATATTATTAAGGAAAGAGTTATTCTTCGGTTTTATATCTGGATCGGCAATTGCGTTTTCGATCTGAGATGTCATTCTAGAAAGCGGTGTTCTTAATTCATGTGAGGCATGAGCAGTAAATTCCTTCTGTTTTTGATACGAAACTTCAATTCGATCCATCATAAAATTAAACTCATCAGCAAGCAAATCGACTTCATTTTTGGTGCTGTTGGATGCAATTCTGGTATCGAGATTATTTTCGTTAATGTTTTTTATTTTTTGATGGAAGGCAAGAAGTGGATTCATGGCTCTTCTAACCATAAAAGAGGTTAATAGCCAGCAAATCGTAGTAAAGAAAATATACGAAACAACTAATGTATATCTTAAAAAAAGTAATTTCTTTTTGCCATAATCATCAGTTGCTGATATCAAAGCATAAAAGTCCTTGTCGTTTGTGTCATAAAAAACGCCATAGACTTCATAGTCTCCTTGTTGCTTAAAAAAGGTTTTATTCTTTTTTAAATACTTCAAGTCTTCGACCGACCAATTAATTTTGGCATCATCGATACTGCTATAAATTAGCTTATAATTAGAATCAAAAACTAAGGTTTTCTCATCATATAGTTTATTAATGGAATTTTGATCTATTATTTTTAAAAGCTGATTATCGATCTGTTTGACATTCACCAATAATTTGATGTTGGATAAAGCTTTGATTTCTAATCGATCGCGGAACTCTTCTTTTCTATAATTAGAATACAAAATGAATATCACTGTAGAAGCCAGCCCGAAAAGGATGGTAAACAGTAAACTTACTAAAAGTGATATTCTATTTTTTAATGTCATTCCTGATCGCTTAGATAATAGCCGTAGCCAACCTTGGTACGAATAAGTTTTATTTCGTGATCCTTGTCTATTTTCTTTCTCAAAAAGTTAATATAAACTTCAATCGTATTTTGATTGGTTTCAATATGGTAGTCCCAAAGTTTTTCAGCAATAAATTGTTTCGAAAGCACTTTTCCTTTGGCATGAGCCAAAATTAAAATCAACTTAAATTCTTTCGGAGTAAGTTTAATTTCTTCATTAGATCTAAAGACTTTCATATCTTCTTCAAAAATTTCTAAATCTTTAACTACAATTTTACTTTCTATCTGCTGCGGAACTTCTTTTCGCCTTAAAAGAGATTGTACTCTAGCGTATAACTCTTCAAAATGAAATGGTTTGACCAAATAATCATCTGCGCCACTATCAAAAGAAGACAGTTTATCTTCGATTTCACTGAAAGCAGTCAGCATGATTATTGGCGTTTTATTATCGATTTTTCGAATGCCTTTACAAACCTCTATTCCGTTTAATCCAGGAACATTGATGTCAAGAATAATCAAATCGTATTCGTAAGGGAAATATTTTTTCAGCAACAACGAACCATCATAATAAGGAACACACTCGAACTTCTTAGAGGTAAAGAATGCTGAGATTTCTTTAGACAAAGTAAAATCGTCTTCGAGTAGTAGTATTTTCATCCTTGAAGTAAATTTATAAATTCGGCCATTTTTAAGAAACGTCCGAATTTAATATAAGGTATTGTTTTAATTGAAATAAGAGAAAGTTTCATTGTTCTCAATCTTCTGTAATGACTCATAAATCAATTGAATAACATTTTCAACGTCATCTCTATGTACCATTTCTACAGTTGTATGCATGTAACGCAATGGAAGTGAAATCAATGCAGAAGGAACACCTCCATTACTATAAGCAAAAGCATCAGTATCTGTCCCTGTTGCACGAGAAGTAGCGTGTCTCTGAAAAGGAATTTTGTTTTCTTCAGCAGTATCTACAATCAAATCGCGAAGTTTATTCTGAATAGCAGGAGAGTACCCAATAACAGGACCTTTACCCATTTTAAGGTCGCCTTCCACTTTTTTATCAATCATTGGGGTAGTGGTGTCATGGCAAACATCGGTAACAATGGCAACATTTGGTTTTATTCTATGTGCGATCATTTCGGCACCGCGAAGACCAATTTCCTCTTGGACAGAATTTACTATGTATAAACCAAAAGGAAGGGTTTTATTGTTTTCTTTTAGTAAACGAGCAACTTCAGCAATCATAAAACCACCCATTCTATTGTCGATCGCACGGCAGACAAATTTATTTTCGTTTAAAATCATAAATTCGTCAGGATAAGTAATTACACATCCAACATGAACGCCTAAAGCTTCAACTTGCTCTTTGTTTTCGCAACCTAAATCAATAAAAATATTACTTAGTTTAGGAATTTCTTCTTTGTCACGTAAACGAGTATGAATAGCTGGCCATCCAAAAACACCTTTAACGATTCCCTTTTTAGTATGAATGTTTACTCTTTTAGAAGGAGCAATCTGATGATCAGAACCACCATTTCTAATAACATATATTAAACCATCTTCCGTAATATAATTTACATACCACGAAATTTCATCAGCATGCCCTTCAATAACCACTTTATAAGGAGCGTCAGGATTGATTACTCCAACAGCGGTTCCGTAAGTATCAGTTATAAAGGTATCAACATAGGGTTTCAAATACTCCATCCAAAGTTTTTGGCCTTCACTTTCGTAACCAGTAGGAGAAGCGTTATTTAGGTAGCTTTCTAAGAATGCTATAGAAGTATCATTTAAGATAGAATTTGTGCTCATAAAAATATTTTTCTGCTAAAATATAAATTTGGTATTAGAGTTGTGTATAAATATATAATTTTACACTTAAATTATGATTCAATGAGATTAACCACCTTTTTATTTATACTCTTAGTTTGTTTTTCTTCTAAAGCCCAAGTTACTCCCAAAGAGAACGAACAAATGGGATATATATTAACAGAGAAAGATTCTATTTTAGGCGACACCATTCAGTTGCCAGAAATAATTATTTCAAAAGGACAGAAGATGAGTCCAGAAGAAATGAAACAATTTCAAATTCTTCAAAATAGAGTGTATAAAGTTTATCCGTATGCAAAATTGGCCGCAGAGCGATTGACGGCATTGAATAACGGAATGGCACGTTTGAAAACCAACCGTGAAAAAAAGAAGTATTTCAAAATTGTAGAAGATTATCTAAATAATGAATTTGAAGAAAGACTTAAAAAACTTTCTAGAAAACAAGGACAGATTTTAGTAAAGCTAGTCCATCGCCAAACAGGAATTACAACATACGAACTTATAAAAACACTAAAAAGTGGATTCAAAGCCTTCGTTTCGAATACAACAGCCAATTTGTTTGATATTAGTTTAAAAGAAGAATACAAACCTTACGATGTAAATGAAGACTATTTGATAGAAACGATTTTGGTAAGAGCATTTGAATCTGGCCGATTGACAAATCAAAAGCCAGCCAATCCTCTGAATTATGAAGATCTAGCGGAAAAATGGCAGCAAAAAGCAAAAGATTTAAATAAGAAATAAGTATACATATATATAATAGTATATAAACCCGACAGTTTTTCAAAATCTGTCGGGTTTGTTTTTTATACTTATATATTAAGGAGAAAGTCTAAGCCGTCCTTCTGATCGAAGCCGAAGGTCCTTTTTAATGCAGCTTTTGGAATTTGGAGTTTAAAATTGAAGTTTGGATTTTATTAAGGAGCCGGATCCCGCTATCCGCTCCAATCTTTTTATGGCGAACCCCGCCATAAAAAGGATTTCCGCTTCTATCGGGGCTAGGGCGCCGGTTTCCGCAAGAAATAACAGGGAAAACTTAGCGCCCTGGTGCCTTTGCGAGATTAAAAACGGCAGAAAAGAATGCTTTGCGTCTTAGTGCCTTTGCGGCAAAACGCACCAAATAGAGGATAAAA